>Ga0179593_1395915_pt1 | contig 14323 bp, 17 predicted proteins | sample CZODoug2_1_08_16_FD_185931 | JGI IMG/M metagenome (GOLD analysis project Ga0179593, IMG submission 185931) | Vadose zone soil fungal communities from Angelo Coast Range Reserve, California, USA - CZODoug2_1_08_16fungal (PacBio error correction) | ecosystem: Environmental > Terrestrial > Soil >...
CCAAACTTAAGAACACCGGGGGAAATTCCGGACCCCTGGGGGGAGAGAGGGGACGGCAGGGGTCGCGCCTAGTGAGGAACATCCAGGAGTGCTGAGAGCTCGTACAAAGGGAGGAATAGTACATCGGGTTCGAGATGACAAAGGAAAAGGGTCCAGGTCAGGAGGCTCCCACTGGTTCGCGGAAGAAGGAAAACGTTCCGCCCCTGCCAAACCGGGGGAGGGGCCAGGGCACGCCACGGCTAGGTAAAGTGGAAGAAGAAGAGCATGGTACTCAAAAACTAATCGCTTTCCCCAATAACCAACTAGCGCATCGAATAGGAGGGGAAAGTGGACTGGCCTCTAACCAGAAGAACCAACCCCTCGAAGTGTGTCAAAATGGCTGGGACCTTGATGATGAGGCTCAGGAGATAAAACAAACCGTCTCCGGCACCGAAAAAAAAAAAAAAGACTTCGACACCTAAGCCGGACCCGAATTTGTCGAGGTGGTTTCATTAAACCCAAAGCCACTCGGATCAACGGGCAAGCAACTTCCCCAAACTGATCAGTTGCCCAACGGAAAGGGGGGGGGGGGGACACAAGGAAGGGGGGGAAAACAGCTCTGGAAAAACGAGGATACGTCCGAAGACACCAAGAAGAGAGTTTGTCAACCATAGAGAGGTGGGTCGAGCAGTACAAAAGAAGAGGACCCTTTTGCGTCGTAAAAGATGGCGGGGGGTCGATGAAACTAAGCCCTTGGGGCGGGGACTCTGAAGGTTGAAAACAACTTAAGGGGGTCGCCCGAGGTGAGATTACTATCCAGTGCTACTTTTCGTATTGTTAGGACAATTCAAGCAAATGTGAAAGGTTTCCGGGGGTTAAGAGAACCTTCTGGTTGAAACTTCGAAAGTAGTAGGAGAAGTAGGGAAACCATGGATGCAGCACGTAGTACAGGGGAGGAGGTAAAGCTGCGTGACAGGGGTAGATTCGGAGGGAATCCTCTGGGGGAAACGGAAAACGAGAGAAGCTAAGTCGGAACAGAGATCTCGGGGAAGGCCGTTTTGGGGGGTGTCGGGAGACTGTAGACTGTGGAAAAGGAAAAACTAACTGGCGGCGGGGAATCCGGGGGTGATTGGCCTAATGGTTGAGACTAATCCAATCGGGGGAAACTAGAAAGATGTCATGTCAATGTGGCATAAAATAGGTGGGTAGCATACGCATCCTTGGAACAGGCCGCTGAGGCGAGCATCCGGGAGAACCTTCCAAACCCACCCGGTTGGCGAAAAAGGGAACCGGCGGAACACACGGTGGGTCAGCACGCCCCGGGTGGGTAAAAAGAACCCAGGGGGCGAAACGGGCAGAGCAGATCAACGGCAGACTCCGTTTGACACACCGCAGGGGAGAACACTGTCCTTGTCCACATTGTGGGAGCAGAAATCGAAAAGGGTAAGGGGAGGTCAGGAGGAAAAGTCGGAGGGGGCGAGTGTGCCACTTGGGCAAGGCGGTATTGGTTGTCGTAAAAGGCGGCGCTGAAACATTTAATGGTTTGCAGAAAGCAGAAAGAACCACGACAGGGAGTCCGTCGAAAAGATTGAAAGTGGAACGGGGGGGGGGGGGGGAAGGGAACGTGTGGAGGTCCGGGTACTGAACATTGGAAGATAGGTCTGAGGCGTACGCAAAGACAGAGAAGGGGAGGGGAAGGCCAAAGTCACACACCGGGTGAGGGCAAATATTCTAAGAAGAAAGTGCACGGGGGGCGAAAGGAAGTTCAAGTCCTCAGAAACGCTCTGGAGCCTCTCTGAGACTGAGGTCTGAAAGGAAAGGAAAGAAATGTCCGGTGGAGTACTGTTTGACATTTGGCGACGGTCTACCAAGTCCAAAGAGAAAAACTTTAGACATCGAAAGAACGTGAGCTCATTTTATATAGTCGAAAGGACCCGAGATTATGGAAAAAGCGATAGCACGAAAAATCAGGGGGGAAAGTCTGAAAGATCCAAACTCTGCAGACAAAGAGATCAATCCTCGACAGGAGGAGATCCAATCACAGAAAAAACAAGGAAAAGATCCCGACTGGGGAAAAGAATTGAGCTAGGGGGGGGGAAGAAAAAAGCAGGGAAGAAAAAAAAAAAGAGTAGAACTTTTAAATATAGATTGGTCGTGGGCCGCAGACAGAATAAAAGGTATGCGGAAGCTCTAGGAGAAAATGAATCTCCTTTCCTTTCTTCGATTATTCTTAACAGTGGATTTTTACATCCCGGAAGGAATTTAAAAACTGTAAATAACACAAAATACACGTCATCGTCATTCCACAGAACTCTCAGAGGAGCCTGAGACAGCCTGACGCACTTAGTAAGTAAATTGAAAAACAAGCCACCTGACAGGGTGATCACGATATTGTCTAAAACACGGGAAAACGTTCGAGTGAACGAAACCCGGCTAGTTGAGGTGCGGGCACAATCCGTACCAGAATTGGAATAACCGGAGGTACACGGACGTCAACGGATCAAACCAAACCGACGTTCAGCGAAATCGTTGACTGAAAGGGTGAAATCTTTCTGCGTAAGTCTATTGCCAAAACCCTTGGCAACTGTTCCGTACTAGCGTTTACAAACTTCAAGGAACATCTAGCACGCAAGCTCGATAGATCTCCCGATAGGCATTGAAAAAAGGTAGACCGAGTGTAAGCCAGGCGCTTTGAGCGGGAACGGGAAAGAGACCTCTGGTCAAGGAGGCTGATACTCTTGGGTAGGGCCCGACAAAAAGGGTTGGGGGGGGGAGGGGGCCAACACTGTTTGGAAGGAAACCCTTTAGAAGTGCCCACCTGGGGGGTTCATGGGACAATTGGGCGCGACGCAACTCGAATAGGTGAAAAAGATGAGCCTGAGACCCTTCCGAATGGTAACAAGCACTGGAGGTCAACAAAAATACCTTAGGGGCAACATGGCTGAGGCGGCGGGCAACCACCTGACAGACCTCACAAACGGGAGCTCAGGAAAAGACAGCAAACCGCCCGTACGAAAGAGCGGACACAGAACCGGCGGCGCAGAGCGAGTTCTCGCGAGGCGTACGACACCGGGGGAAAAAAAGATGATCGTCATAGGGGAAGGGAGAAAAAAGCAAAGAAAAGCGGGTTAAACCGCGACCTGGTAACCAGCTGCAAGTCTAGGGTCACTAAGCGGTGGAAACGTGGGGAGAAAAGTACAATTACAAGGAAATCGGGTAGGGGGGGAAAAAGCTGGTTGGGGGGCAACTAGAACACAATGTAGCTGGAAGGGGAGATGGCGAAAGTGGGGGTCAAGAGAAGACGCGGAAAAAACCAGGGGTTCCGAACAAAGAGGGGACCTAAGAGGGGGGGGGGTGGACGACCGACAAGGAAGCGGCGGTGTGAAAGATACGTCGAGAGAAAGGCGGTGGGGAACGAGTGCTCGGGGCGGACAGGATTGGACTAGGGACCGGTGGTCAATGGGGGCCTAAAGTACAAGGGGAACAAAGTTTGTGGAGAGAAGGCAAAAAATGAAAAAAAACTCCAGGGTTGGGGGACAGAAAAAAAAAAATTGGGGGAAGGGGGTGTGCCACAACAAAAAGTCTCAAAAACAAGAAAGAATACGACGTGAGACAGGTGGTAGAGGCTCTGTAGAGTAGGTCCCTTCTCGCGAGGGTGAATCTCCACTTCACCACCCTGGGGAAATGTTGGATGGGCCAGCGCGAGGGGAATGCGTGGGAATGTACACCGACACTGAGGAAGGCGAGAAGGGTATGCTTTCACTGGGCATGGTCATCGGGGTGCGGTGTGGAATCCTCCGGATTAGCATAGAGAACGGGGAAAAAGCCAAAATGAGAGAAAAGTTCGTGTTTCAATGAAGGGTCCAAATTCTTGGAGAAGGAAAAAAGGATGGCATGTAGCCGGGAGTACATTACAAAAGGAATGCCGTCCACAGGACAGAGCGGGAGGACGCATCTGGAGGGAAACTGCAGTCACGCCTACGCAAAAAATAACGGATCAAAAGTCAGTGGAAAATCTACTAAAAAGGTACGCCGATGCGGAGGGCTTTACAACCTATTACGGAAAGGATAGTACTAGGCATGCAGAACAAGAAGGAAGAAAAAAAGACGTGACAGCGGACACCTGCACCGTGGCCGTAAAGCGGCCACCACGAGCTTGGTGTAGGGAGGTGGGAAATATCCAACACCTTATTATTAATTAACAGAAGAAGAAAACACCCGTCTAAAGAATAAAAGAAGAGAAAAAAGGTGGCTTGCATCATGAGAGTGGCAAACGGGCGGGGGAGCGTCTTTCAAGGGCCTAGGTTCGCGCCTGCTGGTTAACAGCAATTTTCCTGAGGGAATAATGGATAAAACGGTTGTTCCGCCTAGGGGGGGGGGCGAGGGGGGGTCTCATGAAAAAAAAGCTCCCACTTGCTTCAGCGGATCGGGGAGAGGGGGGGAGTTCGCCACAAGGACGTGGCGGCCCAGATGGAGCCCTCCAATGCCCTTTGCAAAGGGATCACCAGCTTCAAACCACGAAGGCCGGCTAATCTACGTTGGGGTATTACCGAGCTTCGAAACCTAATGAAAAAAAAAAACCAACGAATTTCGGAGAAGGTGGCGGGAACTGAGCGAGGCGACTAAGTGTATTAAAAACATATGACGTCGTCTGCAAAGAAGAAAGCAACTTAACGCCTTGGACCAGCAAGTTGTAGAGGGGTGTAAATAGGCCTCCCTACCAATCGTCGTAGAAGACACCGCCACGGCAGTTTCAAAAAAAACTGTCGGGATAAAATGAAGGGGCGGGGGACTCGGGGCCCAACAAGGAAAACGGAGGTCGACGTAAAAAGAAAAGACAAAGAAGAAATGGGGGGGGCACAAGATCGACGTGATACGGTAGTCCGGTCACCACCAAAGGTGGACTCTTCAAAAGGGCGGGGAGAGTTTTTGAAAAAAAAACTGGTGGGGCTCGGGGGGGCGTAAAAGAAGGGGGGAAAACACTTCTGGTGGCGGGCCCGAATCTAGAAGACCGTGTCGGAAGTTGTCGGAGGGAGAAACAAAATACCTCTTATCCAAAGTCTGTTAAAGGGACCGGGCTCCCCGGGAGGGGGATTCGGCGCGTCGACAGGCGCATGCAAAGGTGGGGCGTAAAAGGGACCAGCTGCAATTTTGCGCAAAAGATAGGCATGCGGCTGACGATCCGACGTTGACGGAAAGGGGGGTAGAAATCGAAACGGAACGCGATCGGACGTACAGACGGTGGGGGGCGTAGGGCCGGAAAGTCTTCTTGGGATAGGACGGCACGGGGGCCGTGAAAGACAGTGGTGAGGTCTGGAAATTTTGAGCCTCATAATACAAAATGGGGGTAAACTCAAAGGGATTAAGTTACTCAGCAGAACCATGGAGAAGGGTTCTCATAGAAGCCGGTCAACGTCTAGTCAAGGTCGCGTGAACCTATATAGAGCCCACCAGATCAACGTACCCGGAGAGTTGGACAGCAACGGGCCGACCCGTTGGTTTCACGGGTACCTACAAAAAAAAAGATTGCAAATCAAAATTAAATGGGGAGAAGGGATCTACCCTCCCCGTCTTCGTCATTGGTGGCTAGAGTAACGTGGAAAGATGAGGGAGGGAGGGATTAAAACTGTCAGTGTAGTGGGTGTCTTAAACCTGAGCGAGTCCCCTGGTGTTTGCAACATCCAAAAAACAAGAGGCAACCTGTATCGGCCACTGGGTAAGGTCAGTTTGTGTTAATGCAAGTGAAAGGTCCGACTGACTTACAGAAGGGCACAGAAGCTGGGAAAGCAGCGCAAGATAGGGAGGCCGAAACGTCCCACAAGTGTTCTGCACAAAAGAAGAAACGTTCAAGTGCGGTTCTAACAGGAATGAAAAGGTCTCAAAGAGGAGGACGGCGGGTCAAGAATCTTAGCAGGTCATGACTCTATATTGCAAAATTGTCGTCAATGAGTCAGACAGTGTACGACGTTGGCTGGTAAACTCACCACTTTCAAAAGCCCGGAAAAGGGGACCGGGGAAGATAAGTTTAGAGAGGTCGAGATAAGCAATGTTAGGGAGCAGGAAAAACACAAGACCCCGAAGGGAATAATCGATAAAAAAAGGAAGACGGAGAGGAGCGGGAAAAGGATTCCGAGACTTGATAACCGACCCAACACCTGGAGGGGGGGGGGGGGGGGGGAACTATAGAGAAACTGTCTATAAGAGTTTGATCTCGTAGGGTCTTGAAAGAAGGAGTTAGTTGTCTTAGGGGTCGTGTAAGCCCTCGCATCCAAGAAAAATCGAACTCTACGAGTCAGATATCAGGTCATGCGTCGATGGGCCCGTTGGAGTAGGGTGGGCCAAAGCAGAACAGAGACTGGAGGCGCCTTACAGGGGGGGGGAAAAATGGAACATCGTCAACGGTCTTACCGTACTTTCTCGCGGGGATCCGCCGGGGGAATAGATGCGGACGTGAAGTAGTTAAGCACGCCTCAACCGGGGCTCTTGGAACGCTTTGCGATACCAGGGGTGAAGTTATACGGCATACTACAACGGCGATCTGGGCAGTTTCCCCTAAAAGGAGAGGGAATAAAACGGTCGTAAACAGACCTTCAACTGACGGCACCGACGAAGGCTTTCAACTGGGGTGGGACGAGAAAACCGTTGAGCTTTCTCTGCTTCTGGAGGAAACACTTAAAAGGACCGACCTGGGGAAAGAAAAACTACTACAATTTTACATCTCGCACGCAAGAAAATAATGAAATGCCAACTCGGAAACTGTAAACAAGTACGAAAGACGGAAGTGGTCGACACGGAGGCAGGTGAAAGATGCAGGGATCCGCTGAAAGATCCCGCGGTGGGGGGGCCCGACCCGGGCGTTGATGGGCACACAGCGGTTTTTAATACCCTCAAGAACGGGGCTGAACGAGGATCGGTATCAGCGACCTCGACTTTGACCAGGATGCGACTTCTAACTGGGCTCTGGGAGAGATTGGCACCAGCATGACCATAGTGATAAATCCTTTATAGGGGGGAGAAGACAGTACAGACTAATAAGGATCACTCACGCAAGTGAGGCAACGAGAATAAGTATCGAAACCGAACTGCTGGGCGGGGAACGAGAGGCGCACTACGGCAGGTTAGGAATCAAACAGGGGAATAATCCGAGAGAAGATTGCACAGGAGAGAGTGAGAAAGGATGGAAGCGTCAAGCCGATGTCGAATCTCCTAGCTTGAACAAGCGGTCACTGGAGTCTTATGTAAACGCTTTATGGGGGCTTCAGAATCAGGGTCCACTGCTAACTTCTCGGAGGAGGGCCCTACTGGAAAAATCACGACGAATAACAAAGGGGGGAAGGGGTCGCAACAAGAAAGGCTCGGTGACGCAACACCGGACCGCGATTTTTAGTAAATGAGTTGGTTCGCACGGCGGTCGTTAAAAACCACAAGCGGGCTAGGGCTTGAAGTAGCCGCAGGGGTGACTTAGGCGGGAGTCTTCCGCAGGATGGTAAGCCTCGGCCGGGTCTCAACGAAAATGGTGACGGGCGGAAGAAAGTTTCTTTCGTGGGGGTGGGGGGGGGGTTTTTTTTGGGGTGGTTTGTTGCGTGTTTTGTGTGGGGTTGTTGGTTTTTTTTTTTGGTGGGGGTTTTTTTGTGGGTTGGGGTTGGGTTTGGTGGTGGTGGGGGGGTGGTGTTGTTTTGGGGTGTGGGTTTTGGTTTTGGGGGGTGTTTGCGGTTTTGGTGGTGGGTTTTTTTTTTGGTTTTTTTTTTTGGGATGTTTTTTGTTGTTGTTTTTGGTTTTATTTTTTAATTTGATGGGGTGGATGGGTGTTTTATTTTTTTTGGTTTTTTTTTTTTGTAGGGGGTTTGGGTGTAGTTTGTTTTGTTTGGTGTTTATTTTTTGGCGTTTGGTATTTGGTTTAGTTTTTCTTTTATTAGATTTCGTTTTTTGTGTTATTTTTTGGGGTTTTAGAGGGTTTTTGATTGGGGTTTTATTTTATGTTGGGGTAAGTGGGGGTTTTATTTTTTAGTTTTTCGTTTTTTAGGGGGGTTTTATAGGGTTTTGTTGGAAGGGATGGTTTGTTTAGGTGTGTGTTTTTTTTGTTTTTTTGTTGTTTTGTTTTTGGATTGTTTGTGTGGGGGTTTTTTTTTTTTTTTTGTTTGGTTTTTTTTTATTAGCTTCTGTTTGTTTTGTTTTTATTTTTGTGGTGTCAGTTGTGTTGTTTGTTTTTTGTGGTTTGGGTTTGTTTGTTTTTTATGTGAGTTGTGTTGTTGGGTTTTTGTTTGGTGGTCGCAGTTGTTGGTTTTTTTTGGGTGTGGTTTGGGGTTTTGGGGGGATGTTTGTGGATTATTTTGGGTAGGTAGATTTTTTGTGTGTTGGATTTTTGGTTTTGGTTTGATTGTAATTTATGGTGTTTTTGTTGTTGAAAAAGGGGGAGTGTGTGGGTGAGGATGAAAAGATGGGAACAAAACAAGCACCCAGCCACAACCCAACACCAAACCCAAAAGATGAAACTTGTTACCAAAATCCGCGACCTTGTCGAGGGGGGAGAAGAAGGGAAGAGGGGGAGGTTTAGTAATGGCTAACAATGAAGGCAAAGTCTGGGCGTAAGGTGAATACGCAGTTCGCATCTACTCGAAAGGGGGGGGGGCCCTCCAATTCGGCTAACTTCCGTGATTTGTTGTGTGCTGACAGTCGAGGTCTCGAATCTCCAGGTAAGCCAACAGCGCTTCATAGCCCAATTTTAACTAAGGATTGGGTTATAAGAGTCCTCCAAAAGAAAGAAAGGGCGCCTCTCAGGCCAAAAAGGAGGGGAAAAGGACGTCATACCGAAACCGAAGATAGAAGAAAACAAAGTGGGCGGATACTCCTGCTTGTTAATTCGGGGAAAAGGTTGAGATCCAAGTGTAGCTGCTTCAGCAATGCTTTTAAACGCCAGTCAAGGCGAACCGAGGCAAGAGCGCCAACAGAAGTGGACGTACGGCCGATAGCCACCCATGTGGGGATAGCCTTTTCTTATCGTAAGCTAAACACAACTATTAGAGGAAGATCAACACCTGCACACTTGGAGGAATCGGCGTACGGAAACGCAGGTTGAAAAAAACGAGGGAAGGACGAGGGTAGAGCACGCTTGTTGATGCCTCAGTGGAAAATAATCGGAATCCGGATCGGCTAGAATTGGGAAAAAAAAAAGACTGCATCGGCCGGTCATTGCTAAAATGGTCGTAACGAGGCTGGGGAGGGAGAGTCGACGCCAACTGACGTTGCGGCATATTTCTCATCCCTTCCAGGGCAGCATCGACTGGAAGGGGAAACCATCGTTTTTGACTATGAGAGGGGAAAGGTTCATGTAAGGAAAAATTACAGAATAGAACGCAGCACCAACCCCGACGGTTAGCACTTTCCCGGATGAAAAAAAATCAGAATCCAGTAAACAGTGAAGTGCCTGCCGCGCAAAAGGTAGCCGAAAAACACGTTGTGGTTTCACGCAAAGGAAATGAAAACAACCGGACGGTCCCCTTAAAAAGGGCATCGCGCCCATTAGGAATGAAAAATCGTTAGGAAAGCTCGTCAAGTTGCACGTCCGGCGACGTCCACAGAAAACAGAATCTGACAAAGTACTTGGCAAATAAATTCAGGAAAGGGAAACAAAACCGGGTCTTCGAGAAAGAAAAAAGAGTCTATGTGAACTTCAAAGGGGGGACTGTCGTCTATAGGTTGAAAAACCAACTACTGTTGCAAAACTCCTGTTCAAAAAAAAAAAAAACCGATCAGACTTTGCAAAAATAAGATTTTCCGGGATCACGACTTCGGGTACCGCCCGGCGTAAAAGGAACTCTTAAACTAAAGAAAGTCCAATGACGTCGCGGGAGAACACAGTTGATCCTATCTTCTAAATACTGGTCCTTAACCGTATAGTACGAACTCGAGAACGCGAGCGGGCGACCGCCGTTTGGGGGAGAGTCAACGAGGAAGGACATTGAGAGGCAGTTTCGGATGAAGTGGTGGAATAATTGGGGGTGAACGAAAAAAAATTTGATCATGTCATAGGTTCTACCAATGAGAAGGACAGCGCAGCCTGCACCGGAAGGCGTCGCGCATAAAACGAACTCTAGCCATGCCACCAACTCGGGCTGAAATTTGAAAAACCCTGAGGAAACCGAGTACAGCAAATACGGATCGTGCCCTCCCCAAGAGGAGACCATCGGGGAAAGCGGGGACCTTCTACGTCCCGGGGGTGGGCAAAACATTGCACACACCCGAACGGTCAAAAAGGTCCTGAGTTTAGATGGGGGAAACTAACTCCAGTTTAAAGGACTAGGGGGGCGTTAGAGGGAACTTGACGTCTGTATTTTTGGTAGTACCAGCTGAGAGGAAAGGGGTTAACAATATGACCGTCCTGGCGAAACTTGAGTCGGGTAAGGACAGAAGGGTCAATGGTCAGTAGGTTGGGTTAACGGTCCCAATTTGTGTATAGAAAATCGTGTCACAAATGACAGACGAGCAAGTTTGTTATCCAAGGGGACACCAACGCCAACGTTTCTTCGCCAAAGGGAGAAAGGTCAATGGGGCGGTGAGAAGGGAATCAAAAATAGACAAAATATATCGATAAAGGGGGTCGCGGTTTATTGGGGGGGTGGGGGGGGGGGATTTAAAGGGGGGGGGGGGTGGGGGTTACTATTTCCCAGTGGGAAAAACACGGGCCGTTGCTTTAAAAAACCAACGCCCTTGGGAACCGGACACCGCCAATCTCAGGATCTAGATAGAAGTGCGCCTAGGGGTGCGTTATTAGAGCGGACAAAAAAAGCCTGAAATCTTGTCAGAGAAAGCTCACGGGAGTCAATTCCTAGACATTCTGATCTACTCTAACAAAAAAAATATTAAAGGAAGAAGAAAGAAAGATCAACCGACTGGGTCGAGAATTTATCTCCGTGATGAAAAGCGGGAGCGTGTCAATGCTTTCATTTGAGCAACCGGCAGAACCCCTGGAATCTGACGATAACCTGAGCTCACGTTCACGGGGAGTAGAAGGTAGGCAGCAGGGTGGTCGGAAGGAACACAGCACCGGCGACTGCGGGCGAAGGGACGACGGACGTCCATCTGGGGTGGGGGGAACATGAATATCTCTAATGAGAGGGGGGGGGAGTCCTTGGGAAAAGTGATCCTGGGCGCAACAGAACTTTCCGCGGGTTCTAAGAAGCTGGAGCGAAGCCTCTGGGGGGAAGAAAAAATCCGACCCTACCGGTGACAGACCCGGAAATCCAAGGTCAGGAAAAAAACGACGGCATAGGGGAACTGAAAAGACCGCGCTGGCAGGAGGAAGATATGTCCCAACTTGCACTTTAAACAAGACGGACGAGGGGGCAAGCGCAAAGCCGATCTCCAATCCGCCCCGGAGAGTACGCCTGGGCCAAAAAATGAAAAGAAGGAGTGGGGGGTCACCAACGCCGTAGAGAGAAGAAAGGGACAAGCTGGGCTGGGGCAAGGGGGCGAAAAAAAACGGGGCGTTTAATGGTCAAAAAGGGGGTCCGCAAGGGCCCGTGGCTCCAAAGGGGTGTTGCCTTGCTAGGGCTAAGCCGGCCTCTTTGACCGTGCCGCCCTCAATTCAGGAGGATCGTCAAACAAGAAAAACGTTCTGTTAAAAAGTGGGCTGCGGCGGCACCATTAAAAAACTCAGACCAACGACGGAAGGACGCGAAAAAAAAAAAGGAGGTAGCCACCAAAGGGAGAGAAAGTGCTCGTCGAAGGATTCGCCAGGAAAGGCCACCCAAAAGCTGATCATTCTCAAATTGGACAGCGGGAACGCGACCGGGAGACAGGTCTGAGAAGGGCACAAGAGCGTTGGAACGCATCAACAGACTAGATCGGAAAAAGCTGTGGTAGGTGGGGGGGGGGGGGGCCAAATCCACGGCGGAAGTCCAGGGTGTTGCAAGGCAATAGGGGTCAACGTTAAACGAGCAACGGTTTCCGAAACATCGCAACGCAATAGTGAAGAATGCGGGCCTAGGGCTGGTACTACTCGCACTGGGAAAAATCGCTGCATGTTCGGTCCCGTAGACTTCATCATGGAAGCCAACTACTCAAGGATACTAGGGTCCAAAACCTGATTAGGGAAAGGTCTGTGCAAGGGAAAAAAGAGGTGTACGGGCGGTGTTTATGTACACACGTTAACGCGATACGTTGTCGGGGCATTGTTAGTAAACTAAGGAAGGAAGCTTGGGCCTTACGGTGAATAAAGTCTTACGCAGAAGGGGGTCAAAAGAACGTGGAAGCATCCTTCGTAGGGGGGGGTCTGGGAGGGGGCGAGGAAGAGAAAAGTGACCCAAAGGGTCTGAGCTCAGCCCCAAGGCGATGGGGGAACATCTAATAAGGGTCTTCATTCTAAAAAACGGCAACCTGGACCGAGAGACCTTTCAAAGAAGCATGCAAAACCTATCCTCCAAAGGGGGGAGACTGCCGTGAAATCTAGAGAAGATATTAGGAAAAAGAGGACCGATTCCGACTTAGCTACGACGGGATGGGACTAACGAACCGACTCCAAACCCGGTGACTGATTCGGCCCCGTGTGATGAGAACGGGGCGGTTCGCCTTTTGTTGACGATCTCACACAAAAAAGGGGGAGAAGATATCAACTCAACGAAAAGGCGAGCCCGGGGGGCGAGGGAAACGGCACTTGGGATCGTCAGGGAAGGGAGGTCGCGCCGGAGGGTTCATCCGCCATTGTGGGGCCAGGAAGAGCTCGTACAAGCGGGATCAGGGGGAAAAATCTTTGTCCGCCTCGATCCGCAAGGTCCAGTAAAAACATGGTCGGGATGGTGTCGTGGAGGGCCGCCCCTGCCGGGCGGAAATGGCCGCAAGGAACGGAGGGAAGCAGGTGGTGTATCGGGGGGGAAAGGGGGGTACGCCAGCTTCAAGAAGGAAAAATCTCCTCAGAGTGGGATTACCTTGCGTCGTCAAGAAACACCTCGAATTGGAAGGCACTTGTGGCGGGAACATTGAGGAGGAGCAGGAGGGTCAAGAACAAACTGACTTGCAGAATCAACGTATAGCATGAAAGAATTCGAATCAAGAACTAAACAAGGACTCGAAAGTCCACCGCCGAACGGAGGCAGTAGAATGACAAGAGTAATTGAGCCATCGGGGAGGGGAGAAGGTTACTTCCAAAGAAACTCACGATCGTAAGAAACTGGGGGCGACGTAGCGACCGTCACCAGAAAAGAAAGGTGCGCGTCACCGAGGCTATGTCAAACTGTGGAAGCGGACTAAGGTGTAAAAACGTAGGGGGGGGGTAAGAAGCAAATCTCGTCAAGGTAAAGGGCGCCGTGCGTAGTGAGAAAAACTTTGTGTTCAAAGAAGGTACAGTCTTTGACGGTGCAAGTTCGTACGGTCGGGAAGGAATCGACCCTCTTCAATTAGAAGGGTGACATAGGTCTCATGTTCGGGCTTGGAGGCGACCGATAAGGGTGGACGACAGCGGCTGGAAAAGCGAGGAGTAAACCACTCGCGTTAAAGCGAGAGGCGCCGCCGCGTTTGGGGGGGGGAGGAGCTCGGCGGGGGTCGGGGGAGGCACGTGCGGAGGATCCAGTTGGGTGAGGGGAGGTAATGGGGTGCACCAGAGGAACATCAGGTCCGAGGGGTTGAATGGAGGGACAGATTAAGGCGCAGGAATCACAGGGGTCAACCGGCAGAAATACAGACTCGAGCACAGGCACAACCGTGGTTTCTATCAAATTTTAACTGAGAAAAGCAGGGTTCAAAAGGCCCCCGGCGGAAGACACAGAGCCATAAAGAAAGAGATCAAAGCTTAAAAACTACCGTTTCACAACCCGAAGAAGGGGAGACCAAAACACAGTGGCGCCAAGGAGCCGGGATTTAGAGGCAAGTGCTGCCATGTGCAAGGAAGTATGGGTGTGACGTACCCTTCGAGCGGAAACCATTGAAAATGGTGCGGAAGGCCCGCAGATCACCCTTATTCTTAAACGCTTGCGTGCCGTCTGGTTGTGGTGAAAACCGGAGTACGGGGAAGGGGGTGGAGGACGGAAGGGCACCCAGAGATATTGGGATTTACGGGGGGGGACGGGGAAAACAAGGGTTCTAAAAAGCGAAACCGAAAGGGTCGGGGAGACTAGGACGTCCTAGGGGAAATCCGACGGAGTAAAGCCGAGCTCTATTCTCATGATCTGGATTAAGAAAGGGTGCCGTGGGGGCGTGAAGAGTCAGGAGAACTTACTGGGGGCAACAAAACACTGTTAGAACTCATAAAAGCAAACAACTGGAAAGAGAATTGGGCGTGTGCCCGGTTCTGATGGAGGCGCGTACCACGACCGAGAGCAGTGTCCGCTAGAAAGTAAATCGACATCTGAAG
>Ga0179593_1630888_pt1 | contig 14323 bp, 19 predicted proteins | sample CZODoug2_1_08_16_FD_185931 | JGI IMG/M metagenome (GOLD analysis project Ga0179593, IMG submission 185931) | Vadose zone soil fungal communities from Angelo Coast Range Reserve, California, USA - CZODoug2_1_08_16fungal (PacBio error correction) | ecosystem: Environmental > Terrestrial > Soil >...
TAATGGGGGGGGGGAGGGAAAAAAAGAAGAGGAGGGTCATTACGTGTGACCAGTTTTTCCGGGACAAGGAGTCAGGAGGAAGGTGGGGACACCGGTGTCAGGGGGCTGTCGTAACCAATATTGCAGAACGATAGGTGAAGGAGGGGGACGAAAAAAGGGGGGACCGGGAAAAGTCAATCAGAATAAGGTGGGCCTAAAGGCGGGAGCCGAAAAGACACAACCTAGGGAATGTCCAAGCTGGACCCTATGGGGTCGAAGTAAGCACGACCCGGCGGCGCCTACCTACTCTAAAAGAAAAAGGGCCTAATTGTAAGAAGAGTCCTTATGAACAGAAACGTGAAAAGGGGGAGATGGGCGATAAAAAGAAACGGCACCCAAAACTGATCGTGTCGCATGCGAAACAGGTATCTGTTCCAACAGTAAAACCCATAGAACGAATTGACAACGCTGAAGAACTGTCGGAGGAACTTCAAATAGAAATAAAAGGGAGAAGTCAGCATCGTTTTTCCAAACATAGGAGGAATTTGGTAAGCCAAATAATAAGAGGAGCGCGGGGGGCGAGGATCAGAAGGGAAGACAACAAAAAGAAAAGCGGCGGCGGACGAGGGATGATTCAAAACGAGTTAAGCATTTGCGAAAGATTCATGCCTCTGAATCGCACGCGATGGGGAAAAGGGACGAAAATATACGAGCTCGTTTCTACCGGCCAGCTGCTCGATCCGGGGGTGGGTAGCAAGAGAAGCCTGATAAGATGGGGGGGGGGATATTGATGCTGGGGTAGGAAATCAAAACCAACAAGCTTAGAGGGAAGAAGTCAACAGGAACAGAGAAGGCCAGCGCGTGCAGGACAAGGAGACAGGGAAAACCATCCGGCGGACTAAAGACATTGCCTCATTGCCCTCCAGTTTCTAAAAGAGACGTTATTGTTAGTGACAACAAAAGAAGGGAGGCTAGGAAATCAAGGAGGTGGGAGAAACAGACGAGTAGTAGGCCAATTGTTAAACACAAGGACGACCGCGGACAGTTTGGTGGGGGGAAGCGGAAACTCCTATTTGCTACTCGCTGCAATTTGGGAACGGCATGTGCAGCAGACGAATGCAGACAAAAAACAGGAAAAAGCTGAGAAGCCTTGTGCAAGGAGTACTACATCGGCAGTGAAGTATCCGCAAAGTGGGTTCGAAAAAATACTTTAGGGGGGGTCCACTAATCATGGGGATTTGTATCGCGGGCATCAACGAAACACCAAAGTTCCACGAATTGGGGCCATCCGACTCGCGTATTGTTTGATTGGGTTGGTCGACAGGACAAAAGCGGGGCCTTTCGAGTACGCGAGTATATGGTGCCTTGACAAGGATCAAAGTGGGGCGGATATGAGGGCAGGGGACGCCTGCGGGGAGGGCAGGGAACAATCGCTGTCGCCGCTATGTTTCATGGTTCTGAGCAATCAATTTGGCTCAAGTCACAACCAAAACAGAGGGCGCGGTCAACTGAAATCTGACTCTATAATACTAATTTGTTGGGGAAATACATTCCAAATTGTTTGTTACGTGAGTAGAAAGGGGGGGGGGTACCAAGACACTTAAAAACAGCAAGAAACATCACAGGAGGGCACATTGTGACCTGCATTCGCTTGGATGAAGGAACGAGAAGGAGAGGTGGGGTTGCCACACCGGTCGGGCGAGCCAACAGTAGAAAAAGGGGAAAAAACAAAGAAGAGTAATGCGACGGTCAGGTCGACCTTGGGGGGTTTTACGTCCAATGTAAGCGGAAGACATGCTGAGCGCTATTTTAAAGTGGAAAGAGGGGATTCACTGAGTGCACGGGCAAGGGCGAAGAATCTAGGAAAACTTCAGAGAAGAAAAGGGTGGGTCTATGGAGGGACACACGTCCCTCACTCCCGTGAAAAAAAGGGGGAGTCGAAGATTACTTCTGGGTCCAGAGAAGTTTTTCCCTACTATCAGAGACCGGTTGTGTTTGAGGGAAGAAAACTCGCTGTAGGAATCTGGATTTGAACTAGATAGCGAGAAAAAAAGAGGGAGTAGTAGAGACATCCGAGCGCGGGAATCCGGTTAATAAAGTGGCAGGAAAAGACAATAAGCATTATTAAGGAGAGGTGCAGCGAACTCATGGAAAAAAACGAGGGGGGAGTGATCGTCAACAACACAAAGGAGGAAACGTCCGCTGGTGCCCTGGCTGGAAAGAATTAGTTGAAGGCGCGGCTTGTGGCGCAGATCACGGGAGGGGGCTGATTACTTCCTAAAAAAAAAAAAACTACCGCCGGATAGAAAGGGAGAGGGACCCGCGTCTGCGCGGGAAGAAAGAAAGAGTCACTTCATGAGAGGGGACCCAGGAGAAGGTGTTCGGGGAAAAAGTCTAGAGGCGAACTGAATCCAGATCGCATAAAGGTCCTCACCCAACAGGCGACTTCAGGAGTGGTGACCGGATGGGTAGGGATATGGAAAAAAAAGGAATATAAGTTGATTTATGGACCAATTCATTGTTACGGGACACCGCATGGGTCAATTTTGCCAAAATGCGTCCGCGAAAGAATGGCCACAATGCATGACGGAAGTGGGGGCTGGGAGAAAGAAAGTCAACATAAGGGAAGAGAGCCACTTCGCGCCTTTTTGGGGGGGAAGATGATCTGGTTATGCTGCAAAAAGAAAAAGGGCATTAATGCTCCCAAGCCTAAGGGGAGGAAGGAGCGAAAGCGGGGACTGCCTAACTCCTGGCAATTCCAGTCCGAATTCAGGGGATGTGAAAAGGGGGGAGGGGGGGGTCCGACCTTCACTCATCCCGGAGGGACATGAAGCCTCAGGGTGCAGGGGATACTGAGAGCCAGTCCGGTGATTTGACCCAGGTTGGAAAAGAGAGAAAAAAGCTAGGTGGGTGGGACCACCGAACTACATAGGACGGGAAATCCTAAACCATGGGGGGGAGAACAGAGGGACGTGAAGCCTTTCTGGTTGAAAAGAAAAAAGAGCAGAGGACTGCTCATGAAAGGACACCTCTAGGAACGAACCCTGTCCTTCGCAAAAAATTTGGTAGAGAGGGGGGGAAAAGAACAAATGAGTGCTTCGCCCCGAAGTATTAAAAGAGAGAATAAGAAAGGTAAAAAAAATGTAATTAACATCAACTGGACGCTTGAAAAAAGGGAGAAAAATAAACAGGGAGGGAACGGAACGGCCCAAAAAATCCTCCCGGGGCGAAACGGAACTAGTAGGACTAACGCGAAAAAGCTGAATCAAATCATGTCTTGGTTGAAGGGTTCAAGCTGAAAAGTGTGCAGCCGTACACATCATTAAAAAAAGAGAGGGCTACTGAGGCCGCCGGGAAGCCAAAAAAGGGAAAAGGAGTAAGGACACGGTGGTCTGAGTATCTCAAAACTGTAAGATCCCCTCAGTTCCTCAGGGACAGCCCTCCGCATGGAGGGGGGAAACGGGGGAAGAAAAACAAAAGAAGAAAAGGGGGAAGAAAAAAACGGTTGTTTCATTCAAAATTCAATCAGTGAGGAAGTACTGTGTCGAGCCTACCGCTGAATTCAACGACTTTGTCAGTATAATTGCCCCCCCAAAGAGGAGCGTAAAAGAAGATATCAACCCAGGACCAAATAGAAACGGGCCATCAGACGGTAGCGACCCCAGTTACCAGGAGCTAGTCAAGGAGAAAAAAAACCTCTATTCGGAAGAAGTATGGAGATGTGAGCCTGCTGGTCCAGACATAAAGGGAAGAGGAGAAAACTGAAATTGGTTGATAAAGACTCTTATTTATTCTTCAAAAGAACATTTATGAAAGGAAGAGCGCTTTTAGCTAAGAAATGAGAGGACTATAAGCTGAAGTGTGGGACTGCATTTCAACCCCGGTCCTCAGAAAATCGGCCTTCTAAAGAAAACTCATATGCGCAGTAGCAGAATCCGTTGCACGTGTACGCCCCGTAGGGGGGGGGGGGGAAATTAAAGTAACGTTCGAGTGTGGGGGGCCAGCGGTTGTTATTTTCGCCTCAAAAAAATGGGTCCCCGACTGGGATCAAGAAAGGGCGTACATCACGTGAATGTTTATTAGAGGAGGAAGAGGGACGCGAAGGAAGCGTCGTTCAAGGAACTATAGCAAGAAGGTCAGATTTAATTATCCAAGGGGAAGGAGGTCGATCTAGGGTAGCCTTACGAGGGGGGGGAGGGAGCCACAGTGTCTAAAAATCAAACACTCTAGGAGGAAAAGGGGGTGGCGTCGGAAAGACAGCATCATTTTTATTTCAAGGGAAAACCCCCGTAATGGGGGGGGGACCTCAGGGGGGGAGACGGACGAAACGGTTGAAAAAGACCACAGAAAGAAAGGAAGGGGAGAAGAGGGGTAAACGCTGGATTCTTATGCGGGTTTCCGGAAAGCAGTCCATGAACAGAAGGCACATGGTCACGGCCAAGAGGGGGGAGGAGAAAAAGAAAAATTGCGAAGTCCGCGTTCTGCCTTAAACTCAAATGCGCTTAAAAGGAGACGGAAGATCGAGTTCTAAGAGTATCGTGACGCCTTTTGTTACGGTGGTAGGATAGGGGGAAAAAAAAGGACCGGATCGAATGCCCGAACGGCGGAGAGGCGCGATCTTGCTGGAAAATTATTGAAAGACCTCAGAGCAGTAGAGGGGGATACGTAAAATAATGATCTAGAAGGGTGAACAGAGAAAAGGAAAGAGGAGTAACACGGGGGAGTTAATCAGATCATCCGGCAGCCAAAGGGGCGTCCGTGCGTCCCATAAAGGTCTGTCGGCCCTGGGGGGGGGAGCTGTGTCTACGAGCAGATCGCTGGAAACGGAGGGAAAAAAAGGACATTTCTCCTTTGAATCAAACCATGAAGGCTAATATCTGGTCCTACTGCTTTGGAAGGAATCGAGAGAAGGTCAGTGGGAGCCCTGAATCCACTTCACGATTGATATGCAAAAAACGAGAGGAAAATGTGAAAGGGGGCTTACGAGCTGAAGTGGTCACCATCACTCCATTCTGGGAAATTAGAAAGGACTCAAGCACCAACGAGGAGAGGAATGTTACCATGCAGGGGGGTGCCAATTAGTAGGGATGAACGCAAAGCTCGTAAGCAGATGGGTTCCTGGAAGTCCACAAGGGGGCTAATTATTTCAGCTCACTAAACGCCTCAGTCCAAAGGGTCGCATTGCTATACAGAAGTAAGAGGGCTCTGAATATAGCGTCTCGAGCGAGGCAAGTCAGGAAGGGAGAGGACGGACACATACAGGAAAGGGATCTCGACGACTGTGCTTGCATCGTAAATGCGCGAGAGGAAGTTAATTAATCGAAGAGGGAAGAGGAAAGCTAAAAAAGAAGGGGGGGCCTTGGTTAAAGGGAACTACAGATGAAGGGGTTCGAGTATGAAATGTGTATTCTAAGATTATATCAGTAAGCTCAGGTGGCTCCTCAGAAAGGACAAAGACGTTGCAATGAGTCCTCAGAAGAAAGAATGGTCAAAAAATATCATGCTGTCTCCACAAAAGTCGCAAATGAACTCTCACGGGAACAGGGGAAGCTCGTGTGCCGGCCTACCTTCCTTTCCAAGCCCCTTTGATAAAGGAAACAAGAAAAACGTCCAAGGAGGCTAAGGAGGAGCCAAAAATGGAAAGGGCAGTAACCTCCCAGTCAAGGCTATGCGAAAGGTTTAGGATGGGGATACCACCGCAGGAAATAAGAACGAAGAAAGCGGAGAAAATACTAAGAGACTTGCTTTATGGCGCACAATGATAGTGGAAAAGAACGTGGGGACCAGGCCTGACGCGAGCTTACCGTGGTCAGGGAAGGGCCAAAACCACACGAGGTTGAGGGGGTCTTGTACACCAAAATTCCTATAGGGGGAAGTCAAAAGCCTTGGGGACCGCCAGAAAAGGAGAAGCGCGGAAGCAATAAAACTCCACAAGACACAAGGGTCCGTCCTCCTGACCAAGGTAGAGGAAGCGAAACTAGGAAGGGGAGTCGCCGACGATGAAGAAGACTAAGCATCAAATAAATAATGTATGAGAATCACTGAAACCTTGGGGAAGGGCTTATAAGGAGAAAAATAAACAAAGATTAGGTTAAAAAGACTAAGGTTACGGCGTGACCAAAACAACAAGGGGTCCTCATCGATAGTGGCGATGTCTAACCTAAGGCAAGAAGAACGCTGAAATTGGGGGCACCTGATAAAAAAGCTGCGGACAAGATATGTTCACAGCGGAACATTAAAAGAAAGAGGCGATGGGGGTGGGGGGGAGAAAACGAGCCGCAGAAGACAACAATTTCAGTACTAAACTGGAAGTGGTGGCTGTCAAACTGTACTGGAAAAAGGGAAAAGGGAAGGGCCATCTTTAACCTTAGGTTATTGAAAAGGCGCAAACCACGAGGATTGAATCAGTCTTGGCAAAGTTATATTAAATTCTCTATGATAAAGAGGGGGGGAAGACGAGCCTGATGACCTGTGGAAAGGGGATGGTTGTATCCTAAAAAAAAAGGGGATGAAAAAAGAAGTGGAAGAAGAAAAGCAACACATGCCAACCACCGGTCAGAAAAGTCTCGGAGAAAGCACAGTCCACCCAGGAGAGCTATAAGGGGGGGATCTTCAATCCTCATTCGAGATGTCTCTATTGGCTTAAGTGCTGGAAAGAAGTAGGCGGTGGAATAGGCTAGGGACAGGAGGGTGAGACTACATCGGGGGTCAGCGGTTGGTTAATCAACCGGGACATCCTCTCCTGAAGGTTCGGCGACTCAGAGGAGAGTCCCCTCGCTCAGGAGGGACATTGTCCAGGTAAACAAGCAGAGGGGATCATGTGCCACAAACGCTCCGCTGATGATAAAAAGGAGGGAAGTTCGGAGGGGAGGTCGTAAAAAATCGCGTACCAAGTGTTTTCCCCTGAGGGTGTCAAAAAAGTCCACGTTATAAGGGGGGGAAAAAATACCATTTGTGTCTGCGGCCGGCTCCCAGAAGAAAAAAAGGTCAACGCACGGGGGAGTTCATCATCGTAGATTAATCTTGGGGGGAAGTCTGAGAAAAGCCGGAAGGCTGCTAAAGAGTTCAGGTGAAAATAAAGGGGGAGGTTAAAAAAAAAAAGAAAAAGGGGGCAGAGGGGCGGAGGCCAGAGGGAAGGTTTCCTTTAACAGGGGAGATCGCAGGCTTCTGAGGGGGTGAAGCGGTAAACTGGGGGTCGGTAAGAAAACCTCTATTCAAAGTGGGGGGGGCGGTGGGTTCAACACAGCCAGTTCCTGTGGGGTGCCGACGTGAAAAAGCGAACAAGGCTGCGCAGCCGTTTTCAAAGACGGCCTTTTCTAACGGGAGGGATAAAGTGGGTAAACATCACAAAGGAAAGGAATGGTAGCGGGGTTTTGTATGCCGGAGGGAGAAGCAATTGTATGTACCCGGAAGAGAAAAGGGGTTCGAAAAAGGAGCGCAAGACGATTCCGAGAAGCCCAGTGGTAATAAGGGGAAGAGCGAGCAGACAAAAGCAGTCAAAAGGACGGGAGGGGATAAATTGTGAATGCTGGGAGAGGGTAAAGAAAACCAAGGCAAGGAAAAAAAACAACGCCTATCTATCTTAGGAATATTGACAAAATTTTCGGTAGGGGGAACAAAGCCCAAAAAAAGAAGAGGAGAGACAAACTGATAGCGCGCATGGAGGGCAAAGGGGGGGGTTGGAGAGGGGGAAAGCTGCGGGCAAGGAGGCGAGAGGATAATCTATGGGAAATCAAAGGCAGATAATTCAAGGGGGGGGGCTATGAAAGGAAGGACCGGGTCAAAATAAAGACTGAAGGGGAGGGGGTCGGAGACGCCTTCTAAATTCCTGAAAAGGGAGAAGATCCGGGAACAAGGCAGAATCAGGGGATTTAGGGACTACAAGTCGAATCCCAAAGAAGCTTGATTGCTAGACGAGAGAGGACCTCATCAGCGCGCGTGGAAAAAAAAAGGGGGGAAAGGAGGGGGAGGCCAGGAAAAACAAGCACGAGTATCTGAACATAGCGCTACTCTTTCTTACGAGGGTTTGCCCATACGAAAAAAACACTAGGGTGAAAAAAAGGATACTCAAACAAACGGAGGGAGGAAAGGGAAAGGGGAGAAAGGGAAGAGGGGTTGGAAGAGGAGGGAAACGCAGTAGCAATCATTCAGAGTCCTGGCAAGCTTTTAGGGCAATCACTGGGGGGTTTGATCGGAAGAGGAGGCCAAAGGTGGAAAAAAAACGAGCTATTGCGCCTATAGTAGGAAAAGAGGGGAGAAGACGCGAAATCAAATCAAGAGATTCGACAGATTAGAAGGGCCCGAGAAATGAAGGGGGCCTGGGGTAAATCTGGGAGAGGGGAGAGTTAATTAACGATCTGCCATCAGGTCAGAAAGAAGAATACGGGATACGAAATGCCACCGTTTGTCCTTAATTAGTTGAATGGAGGGACTAATTCTGAGATCTCCAGGAGAAAAATAGAGATGTCGTATTTGATAAAGTCTGTTACAGCTCTGTACGCCCAGGTGCAAAGAAGAGGACAGCTTCCAGAGTAAAGTCTTGAAAGAAAGAGATCGGGTCCAAGATCCCGAAGGGGGGGGAGGGATAACCACCGAAAGAAAAGGTAGAGTAAACTCACTTGAAACTTTTTGGGTCGCCCTGAGAAGGGGGGGGGGAGGTGGACCCGGGAGGCAAAAAACAGTATGGACTCTAAGACAAAATGGTCTCCTTCAATCAGTCAAAGGCGGAGGCGGCCTCAAAAACGATTGCCGCTGTAAAATTTTAGGGAAAGAGAGGGGGACTGGCGAAATGAGGAGGAGGGGGGAGAAAAAATGCAGTCGCAAAAGGACCTCGACAACATAGAGGAGAAAGATGCCCTTGGATGGGGGGGGGGGTAGGGAAAGAAAAGACAGGACTGAGGAAGCGGGATGAAATGGGGAGTTCAGTGGGCGCTAGAATCTGCCTTGGTGAGGCACCTGCTACCGAAAGAAAATGAATAAGGATGTGCAGCCGCCAAATGGAGAAGGGGGATCGGGGACTAAAATCTGGTTTAGTCCCCCGAAGAAGCATACATGACCGTCAAGAAGAGAGTATAAACCGGGGGTCTTTATAACTTCCATCTGAACGTGAATCCTCGGAAAGGGGGGAAGGAAGGGGGCGGGAGGGGTCGGAAGACAGATTAAAAACCGCTAAGTCCTGAAAAAATGTTTAACGCAGGTAACAGAAAGGAGGGGAAAAACGTTTGTCTCTTTAGGGAGAAGAAGGAGGAAGAATCCAAAAATGAGAAGGTGCAACAAATAAACTGGACTTTACCAAAAAAAGGGGGAGAAATATCTAGGGAAATCAATGAGGCCTCAATAGCCGCCGCGTTAAATCATCTGAGAGTTTTTGGGTGGTTGCACCAAAAGGGGGGAACAAACAATGCCATCTGGAATTTTTTCACTAGTAAAATCAATGAGCGAGGAAAGGAAGTATGCCGAGCAAAAATTAAAGAGGAGGAGGGGGACAAGGTTGTACTTGAGTCGAAACTCAAAGAGGGGGGAAAAGAACGAACAGGTATGTAACACATAGTTCTTGTCCTCTATGAAGAGAGGTTTAAATCAACGAAAACGCGAACTAATGCTACGAGGTGTTTCCTAAAGGGAAACTTGAGAGAAGGAAGGGTACGACTGTAACATACTAACCTTTTGCGGAGTTTGTCAGGATAGGTAGCCTGAGAAAAACAAAAAACACTGAAGGAAAAAAAGAGAGAAGGGGGGAGAGCACCAAAGTCACAAAATGTGTCCTAATGGCTCAGTAAGGAACCGGCATAGAGCATAGTTAAGACAGCGCTTCGCGTTCAAGGGAGTAGATGGTAGGAAGTGAGAAAACTCTGGTCTTCTATAAGGTAGCTAAGATGAGGGGTCAGAGGGGAGGTGCGACTGGAAAAGAGGAGCCTCAGGCTGACCTTGGTTGGCTTCAGCTGGCAGAAGGGGAAAAGAGGGGAGGCAGGGGAGACGGCATTTTGACCTGGGTCGGATCCTTGAGCAAAAGAGTCGCTCGGAGGGGAGGAGGATGATAAAAGCGGGGGGGAAGAAGGGTGGAGGACTCCACCGGGGTTGGGTCCGTTCAAGGTACAGGGTAAGGGGGGGGACCACAGATTGGGTATTTGTGCGCGGTCGACAAGACATCCACTCGGTTGAGAAGCTGGAGAGGGATGTGTCCGGTTAATCTCTGAGAACCTAAAAGGGAGTGCGTACGCTATGATAAAGGGGGGGGAATTTACGGAAAATAAAAGTTGCAATGTAGGGTGGCTCGGGCAAGGGGTAAAAGGAAAGCGGTCGTGAGGGGCCAAGCCATGGGCAGCTCAAAAATAGAGATTCAATTTTTTCGAGGGAAAAGCAGAATGAACATTTGATTGAGACATAAGCTAGAAAAAAAGGAATCAGACTTGGGTAGAGAAAAGAAACTTGCGGATCGCGAGCTCTTAAAGGGGGGTTGGACATCCAAAGAAAAGGAAGGGGAAAAGGATTTTGCATCTGTTGACGGTTGGGTACACAGAGGTTAAATAACCAAGAAAAAGGGAAAGGGGTAGACTGGAAGATTGATAAGGGGGAAAAGACTTTGGAGGAGAAGAAGCCACCCACCGGAGCTCTAAAGGATAGTTTTGGGGGAAAAAGGGGGATACTTAATGGTGACACGAAAAAACAAAGAGGGATCACCCAAGTTAACGAGTCGGGGAGAAGAATAAGACTGGAGAAATGGGGTGGGGAGGGTGTCCCTAATTCATGATGATAGGCCCATGCGCTATGAAGGGGGAGAGAAGTTCCAGCAGATTTGAATAAGTGATATTCTTGCAATGGCAACAGAGCTTAAACGAAGGGGGAGAGAAAAGGGGGAGCAATGAAATCAACTTCCAGAAGATATAAAACTTGGGGATCTATTCATTAGTCAAGATTACATCACGAGGGAGCCCCGTTGGAAAATTGGAGGAAGGGAGGACATAATGGCTCCGGTATTAAAGAAAGGGGAAAGACATATCTATTTAAAGAGGAACCTCAAGGCAATGCCCTGATCCCCTCTCTGGTCCAAGAAAGAAGGGAGGTTCTGGAAGACTCGAATACAAGAGGAGTCAAGGCGTGCGAGGGGGGGGAGTAGCGGGTGAAGTGGCCGAGGTCGTTTCGCTAGAGAAAAAGGGAAAAGGAGTGGGGGTCGGAGACGAGAGACAATCGAGGGGCTGGGGTCCAAATAAAGGGGGCAAAACACCGTTCTCTCTCACAAAAACAAATAGGGGGGGGAAAAAGAATAAGAGCTTTGACATTGTTTTTGGGGAAAGGGAGGGTAGGGAGGGGAAAAGCAGAAGATAAGTCGGCTGCTTCTGGGAAAATCTTTAATGGGGGGGAAATAACAGAGAAAGGTTGTATAAAAACGAGCGCTAGTGTCGAAATCGCCCGACGGCTCAGGAGAAAAAGAAAAGAAGATGCGTACAAGGCCAGGGGGGGAAAAGGAAAAAACTTAATTGAGTTCCGGGGGGGGACGGAATGGAAAAGAGCTGAAACAAAGGTCAGATTAAGACAAGTATGAAGAAACGAAACCGGGGCGACTCAGGAGGGAGGGGGGAAGGAGGGAGAAGTAAGAGGGTAAACAAAGCCTCTCCTTACCTTGTGAAGGAAATGGTCATGGAATCAGTAAGCGCGTATCACCTAGGAAAAGCAGGGGGGAAAGAAGTGACAGGAAGGGCCAAAACTCTAGAAAGAGAGGAACGGGAAGGTAGATCAAGACGGTTGGAGGGACAACTCAACAAAATGGAAAAGACCGTCTCAGATTAATGTTGGACATAAGAAGTTGGGGAGGGGAAAAGAGGAACGGAAAAGTGGCGCTCACAAAGGGAGAAAACAAGGAAAAGAGAACTAATAGCAAGCTCTTCACCCTCCCTATTAAAAAAAGGGAACTGGGAACTGGCTAAAGACGGAAACTTTAAAGGGGAGTGGGAAGAAAAAAAGGAGAAATAAAAAGAGCAACGGGCGGTGAAAAACAATACTACGATCAGGCAGCGTTGGCTGGGTCAAACAGGTCTCGAGGAAACAGTGCGTGGAACTTCTGAGAAGAGGAGACCGGGGGGGCGCGTTGACCGCGGGGAACGAAAGAAAACTAAAATGATGGCTGCGTCCCGCAGTTCTTTCAGTCACAAGGCAGGGGGACGGGAAAAAAAACCGAAGAGCAACACATCACTGACCGGGGAAAGAGGAGCCTAAATCCGGAAACCCGTGTCTGGTGATCCGATCACCGGAGAGCATAACGTCAAGGTCGAAAGGAAAGGGGGGTCCATGTCTAATTCCGACATTAAACTATGGAAGAAAGTTAGATGGGGGAAACAGACGCTTGGGGGGGTAAAACTGGTTTTCCTTTTTTAGAAGGACCCAGGCGAAGAGGGGGACACTAACCTTTCGGGGCAAGAAAAAGACACCAACCGGAATCACTACTACTTGCGAGAAGGGAGGAAACCTAATAGGAAGAAAGAGATATGGCGGTGTTCGGACATTATTCACAGGAGGGGACATTCAAAAAAAAAAGATGACCTAAGAGTGGACCGAGGGGAAAAAACAAAAGGCGGACTGACTCGGTGCTTGAGAGAAACTCAAACGCTTAACGAAAAGGGTGAGCCAAGCATTCCTGGAATTTCTAGGAAGACCACAACCCGGGGGGGGAAGGGGCGCAGCAAACGAAGTCAGGTTGGGGAAGAGATTCGTAGGGGGGGAAGTCCTTAAAGATCGGGGAGGATGAGGGGTTGTCCTAAGCGATTCCCTGCCAGGGGTAAAGGAATGCTATATTTTCAATGGGTGCGTGAGAAAAGAGACTCGCAAAAAACAGATGGGGGGGATTGAAGTGGGTATACAGACATTAAAAGCGAAACCAGGCCATCACTGAGATGGGAGAAGTAAATTTCCATAGACCTGCGGACATGGCAAAAGGCGGAAAAAGCATACCAAAAACTAACAAAACATCCGAGGCGTTGGGGAGGAAGGGGCGTCCCGATCCTTGTATTAACGAAAAATGGTTTGACCAGAAATATGAAGGGTTGGCAGAAAGAAAAAGAAAAAGGAGAAGCCTCTACTGGTGGGTGTTCACGGCTCCTATGAAAAGAGAAGCGATGCAGGATGGGAAAGCATTGCAAGGTACTTCTGGACCCACGATAACGCTGAGGTAAGACTCTAAGGGAAGGAAACAAGCGTGAGGCCAAAAAGGGGGGGGGGGTCACCATACCGTTTCGAGTTGGAAAAATAGAGGGGGGGGGGGGGAAAAAGCTAAAACCTCATTACGCGTTTAGCTGGCTGGCAGACTTTTCGCGGAGTTGAGGAGGGACTCACGATTGCGCGTCGCGGATCAAGAAGGGGGGGGCCCAGATGGGAGAGCAAAGTAAGTAGGTATAAGATTCATGATTATCAAAAAAAAAGAGTCTTTAGACAAAGAAGGAGGGGAAATCACTCCCCTCTCTTATTAGGGTTCGAAGGGGGAGACAAATCTGCGGTGAGGGGGGGAACTAAGAAAGACCCAAAATAGTCCTGGGTGCCAAAGGGGAAAGGAATGGCGAACAAATCGATAAGGAGAGAGTTGGGAAAGGAAAAAAATAAGCGAATGCACTTGTCGTTGGTGGGGTTGCTGCCCTGGATTACTTTGGGGACGGAGGGTAAGGTAAACAACATCGAACGTTAAAAGAAGCCCCGTCCAAGCGAAAAAGAAGGCAAGGGGCTTCCACGCCCCTCTCGGGTGGGGGCAGATGCAGAGAAGGCGCAAAGTGGCTGTATTCATGGAGAAGCCCACTCAAAAAGAGGTTAAAAAAAACCAGGTCATGGGAAGGGCAAAAACCAGAAAGTGGGATCGCTTCCTATTTTTGCGGGGAGCAACTGAAAAGGAAGGAGTTCGGAAAAAGGAAGAGAGCGATTACAGGGGGTGGAGCGAACGGATTTGGAGTTTCTCAGCTGGTCAAGATGAGAGCTCTTGGGAAGAATTCTATAGAAGGGGGGTGAAGGAAAATCTTCTATCATTTGTTAAGCGAGATAATGAGGGAATCCAATCAAGCGAACCCGTGGGGAGGAGGTAGGAAAAGAAGTCCAGTCCTGGTGAAAAAAATGACCGGGTATAAAAGAAGGGGGAGGAGCGCTTGGCAAACGGCAAAAGGAACTGCATGGTCTCCTGCCCCGCCGTTTAAAGAGATAGGGATGGGCATGTCAGAGGAAGGGAGAGGGGCGAATGCCTCCAGCTAGGGGGAAAAAAAGATCCAGGAGGCGTTCGCCTGAAGAGAACAAGAAAAGGGGTATAGGAGGTAAAGACGAGACAGTACAATAGAGGATTGGCTTTTTGCAGAAAGAATAAAGGTCAAACAAA
>Ga0179593_1251787_pt1 | contig 14321 bp, 14 predicted proteins | sample CZODoug2_1_08_16_FD_185931 | JGI IMG/M metagenome (GOLD analysis project Ga0179593, IMG submission 185931) | Vadose zone soil fungal communities from Angelo Coast Range Reserve, California, USA - CZODoug2_1_08_16fungal (PacBio error correction) | ecosystem: Environmental > Terrestrial > Soil >...
CCGAGAAAGGGGAGGGCGGAAAATCTCCCGTAAAAAAGGGGGAGGAAAGGAGGGTGTGGGCCTACGGGCTCCTGACTGTAAAAAAAAAGTCCTGCTCGAACGTGCCACAAAAAACGAAGAAGGAAACCATTGAAGAGCGAGAAATATTAAAACGGCCGGTGAACTCAGGAAGAAGGAAAACAAACCCGAAGAGGAAAGCAAAAAGATGGCTAAAGGAAAAAAAGAAATACGGGGGACGGGAAACTATGTCTGTTCTTCGACGGTGCGTGCAGGGAGCGCGTCGTACGAACATCCTCGCCGGCAAGGGGGGAATTGAAAGTTGGAGAGAGGATATGCAGACGAAACGTGAAAAGCGTCGGTGTCAAGAGGGCCGGTTCCAAATTGCAAAAAAACCGGAACCGGGAGGGGCGGAAGTTGATGGGGCTCGCGATGTCCGGGAAGTCAAAGGGACCAGGGAAGGGGGGCAAAAGTACGGACCAAGGGGTTACCTCAGGAAAGACAAGGCGGGTGAATCTCGAGGCCTTGGGGGCTGATCGGCGGGGCTGCAGGCTAGAGAACCTCTGAAAAAGAGTTGCGAAGAGACGAAAAAAAGAGGGCGGGGCGTGGATCTCGGAGGGAAAGCATTGCGAGGACGTGGCCGTCTGGGAGAAGAAGATAGCAAGAAGAAGACTCAATCTGACTTGAAAAAAATCTACCTAGAGGAGAGTGTGGCTCAAAAAAAAAAAACGGAAGCGTGGATCTGGGGGAAAAATGGCAATGAACGACCAGCACCTGGGCTGAGGGGGAAAGGTCCGCGATTCTTCTGGGGGGGGAAAGCCGGAACTATACGGCCTATGGAGGCGTAAAACAAAACGAACTGCAGCGGGCACGGGGGGGGAACGATGCGGTATGAATAGTGGGTCAGAGCCGGATCGGGAAAAATCAACACTGCAATATTTGCTTGGAATTGGGCTCTGGTCCCTCGACACGCTCGCCAAGAAAGTTCCTCAAGATCAAAAGATCAGATCAAAAAGGCGGCGAGGTTGCAGCGCTCGTCCACTTGCGCGAATCATAAAAGGCACAAGAAAGAGGCCGCGCACTGTCTAAAACAAGGGCATAGAGGCCGACGGTAAACTCGACCCGCGAAAGTTGCGCGCAGACGATGGGAGTGGAGCTGCGAAGCGCTGGGGGGAAAAAGGAATGGTTACAGGGGGCGCGTTTGGATCCGACACTCTCGACCGCGGCCGGGGCACTCCAAGAAGGAAAGAGTGGGTTTGAAACTTTGAGAAAAAAAAGGGGCGGCCCATATTTGATTCCAAGCCGGGGGGGGGATCACGGAGCGCTCAATAATTCTTCAAGTCAATCTTCTCCGTCAAAGAGGTGGCGCGTGTCTGAAGGTGCTGGACGAGTTTTCGCGAACAACACGGCTCGACGTGAGTTGGGGGGGGGGTCAAAGGGGACTGGAAGGGGGGGGCCGGTGCGTTAGCACTGTTGGAAGACGGGGGTACATGGTGATGCAGCGCGCGCCAACGAATTTGGAATGGGAGAACTAGAGACGGGGTTGAGAGCTATGGGGGGGTTGCTCTGTGACCGAGCAGACTGTGCATGGGAAAAAACCTGAAAGACTGTTCATCGCCAACATACTCGCAGCACACAAACGGATGAATGGAAACGAGAGCTGGGGTGAAGGATACAGTAGGGGAGGAAGAAAAAGGCTAGCGGTAAACTCGCACCACAGAAATGTCAGCCTCAGCCCCCAAGTCGGATGTCGCCAGAACAAATCGTGTAGTCAGGAGGCAAACAGTCCAAAACAAGAACACCGCTGCAACAAAGGGCTACGCCCAGCAATTGACGAAAGGGGGGACCAGGCAGTCGCGCAAAAGGGTTTTTGTTCGCGCAACAGGGGGCGCCATAAAGCAGAACGAGTCCAATATGGAAGTTCAGGACCGGCGGTGAATACGGCGCGCAGTGCTAAACCGCCCGGCCTCAAGGGGCCCTGACTGCCGAAGGCATCTGAGAAAAAAATTCTTCAAAAGGTTTCGTCCGTCTTGTCTTAGTTCGGGGACAAAGAGCATCGCTGCATTGCGTTTGACATGGGGAGGAAAAAAAGAAAGATAACAGAGATTCCCGCACTGATAAGTTTTCTAGATTTAACGGCGGAGAGTCAGGGAAGGCGGCGCTTCCCGAGGTACGGCAGGCGCGCGCGATGTAGGCAGCTGAAACTCCGCCTCAGGAGCCTCTCTCGACCCTCTTGGAGAGATGGGAGTGAACACGTTCAGCAATTTTCTGGCCGTCAAATGCGCTCAGGCTCGGACAAGAGAACATTATCGATCGGTCAGCAAGCTTGTTGTCTACTATGAAAGGAATGCAGTACGGGAAAAGGGGAGCCGGGAAAAAATGAGAGATCCAAGCTAACGGGGGCGCCAAAAGGCAATTGGATGTTTAAGGCAAATCGTCCAGGTTTAAAGATCCACGCCCGGTAGAAGAAAAACGCTACCCACGAATAAAGGAAGTTCTAGCCAAGTCAGAAAAGTGATCCGAGGTCAGGACGTGAAGAGAAAAAAAGTATCTGCACCATCACGGAAAGTTAATACGAAAAGGAATCAGACTCAGAATAACGATCCATCATGCGCGGGGAGATCCGTCGAAAATCTTTGCAAAGAGTCTTCTACGAAGAAAGTAGACGATCAGAAAAGGGAAAAGGGCGTTTCAATCAAAAGTGTGGGGGGCTCTAAGAGGTCAGACGATCTCCCCTAGAGGGCTGGGAGCTCCAGTGAAAAAGAATCTAGGGGGGGCAGGACGAAATAGCCTGTAAAAGGTCCGTCATGCGGACCTGCTTTAAACCGCAGGGAACGGAGAGTAGGTCAGACAACAGTACCGCAACAGTTCCACACCTGACAGGCGTGGGGATGCGGTTCAGACTAGCACAGCACGCCACATTGAAGAACCGAAAAGAAGAAAGGCCGGGGAGGCATACAAGCTCACGGCTTCCTCTTCGGGAGGGGGGGGCATTATGCAACAACCGGCCCGACTTTCGAATCAGGCAGGAAAAATGAGATCGGTTGCGCAAAGGGAAAAGAGGAAATCGATGCATGGGGGAAGTGAAGTAGCAAAAGGGCAAAACCGCCTGCGAAACGCGACGACGGGGAGGAGTTGCGAGAAGAGTCTATGGAAAGGGTCGATGAATATCCCAGGGGGGGGCGGTCTAATTGGGGACATTTTTAGACAAAGGGGCCAACGTGGGAGGGTAAAAGAGAGGACTTAGGATAGGCAAAACACACACGCGCGAAAGACGATTGTCGGCTTCCACGACCGCCATTTTCGAAAAGGGACTGGCAACCAGAAATTCGCGGAAGGAAAAGGGGAGTCAGACGGATTCTGGAACACTGTGCATCACGCTGGTTCGAAGACTCTCTAAGGCGGATTCATCCAGCATGAAGGAGTGGGAAGTTTGAGACGGTTCCTTATGAAATCGCTTGAAAGAACCGGGCGGCTGGGGGAGCTTCTAAATCCAAACTGTGGTATGCACTGTAAATACGGTGAGGGGGGAAACCCATTACAACATACGACGACATCGTCGAGAACCCAACAACGTGGCCCCATCAACGGGGGAGAATGTGAAAAACAACCTGCGAAACGCTTCATGCATGAACTTTAGCCCAGATCGCGCTAACACTGTTGTAAGAAGAGAAGGGGTCGTGGAGTAAACATGGTGAACCCTTCAACGAGCTGCCGCCACACCCTTTTCCGGAAATGGTTGACAGAGGAAAAGTCCAAGGGATCAGGAATCAAACTCACACTCTCATGCACCCCGGTGGTGTAAGGGAGCATCTAAGCGAACGGGGAAGGGTGTCATGGACCAAAGGCAGGGCGCCGTATGGGGAGAGAATGCCGGAGTCAGAGGGCTGGGGCACGTTCTCTGCGAGGGGAAGTTTGGAGCCCAGTGAAGGGAAACGCCTATCTGTCGTCCGTCATTCGCCTTAAGGAGGGGCGTGGTGGAGTAGGATCCATCAACTGCCAAGGGCGCGCTCTGCCGGGGTAGAAGGAAAGAGCGTCGAGGCAAGAAGGGAAGACCACAAAAAGGAAGACAACAACAACAATTATTGATGGAGGGAAAAGAGATAGTATGTGAAGCCCGGTGCCTCTTCAGCAGCTATTCTCGTTCAGAGGACGAAAACCAAGGCAGAGGAGGAATTCTTTGAGGAAAGCATCCTCGATCGCATACCATTACATGACGACCGAACATCTAGAAGGGAGTTTCACCCAAAGAAAGGGGGTTCGAAAAAGGGACAAAACGATCTGCGAATGGCTACATAAGAGAATGCGGGGAGGATGGCAACACGAACAGGATAGGAGGGGACTCGGAAAAGAAGGCAAAGTTCGAGGGGGTAGGGCGGCCCAACCGATGTGAAGGCGCCTTGGCGTGTGGCGCTTGAAGAAAAGCCGTGAAGGGGGCCGGTAAAAACAGGTAGGCTGAAAAAGAAAGGGGGGCCTCCCTCGCTGGCCAGGTTTGCACAAAAGGGGCTCAAAAGGTGGAGGGTCACCGGGGGAGATCACCTGGTGGCGTCAGACATTAGGCAGATGAGGGTCCCAAGGGGGTCTTAAAGAGGGCCTTAATCACTGGGTTTCTTATAGGTGGGTGTCTACGAGGGGGGATGGCTAATATGGGGTTACTCTTTCCGGGCTGACATTGTTGTACTTCACAGACTAGACATAGGGGAGCTGGTCACCGGGGGCGCTATCGTAAGCCTCCTCATCGGGGAATCTATTTCATCAAACTCGGCGGCAAGTCAGAAAGGTACGTTGAGGGGCTCCACTCGAGCGGGGCGTGATCACAGCCTTACTTCACGGGTTCCTAATTCCTGCCAGTCAGGGAAAGGCAAAGGCTGCATAAAGGGACGCCGGAAAATGGCGTACGTGGAAACTGGCACAAGTCGCTCTTCGCAAGGGTGTTTGGGGGGGATGCCACAGAAGGGGCCGATAAGACCAAGGTTGGAACTTGGGGCGAACAACTGCAAAGTCGAACCGCGGGAAGGGATTCAATCGAAAAGGCATAGGAAGAAAGGGGGCTTCGGGACAAAAGAAGACCAGGCGGCGCCGGGAGGAACCGTATGTGGTTGTGCATACGGCTAGCTTAGGAAAACCACAAGGGGCGGAGAGAACGGGAAAAGATTACATTTCGCACGCGAGGATATATTGACGCCGGGGTGAATAAAAAGGGTCGCTAATGCTCACTGGCGACAATAAGAAAAAAACCAAAGAAAGACGTTCATTCGGTGACGAGGAAAAGCCCTACGGAAGGCGCAGAAGGTCTGGTAGGAGAGTTTCGTACGCGGCGACCGGTAGGTAAAATCAGTAACCAGACGCAAGGGGACAGTTCCTTAGCAACTTGTGGGAGAGGGGGGCACAGAAGAAAAAAAAGTCGGCGGCGGTTCAATCAGGAGATTACGGCACAAGGCACTAGACTGGAGATTTCCTGACCAGGACAGGAAGGAATAGGCAAATCCATGGGATACGGGGGTCTAATCCGCTTGACCTCTCGAGACAACACCATCAGTGGATGTTGCAAAAGGGAGGCCTTAGCGGCTCCGCAAACCAAAAAACAAGGGGGCTGCGGGCAATGCGCGGCGAGAACCTCGGCAAAAGAGTGACGGATTAGGCAACCGATCGACGAGCTTGGATCTCTAACGGGTCTCCTGTGCGATTGACCTGGACGGGGGCGAATCAACGGGGACGGCAAAGACGACGCCTGGATCAATCTGCTTGACGGAATGCGACCGTGCCGGATTCGGTATCATTGGTTGATTGGCTCTAGTCGTGGAGAGGGAAGACAACTGGTACGATAAAAAATCACATGCAGTTGATGTCTGCCGACCGGGGGTCCGTGGGGATGTGCTTCTTCAAGAGGGGGCTTACTTCCTTGCGGGTGAGATTCTAACACACGGAAAGAGACGGGCACTCGAAAGATCTGTGAGTATGGGGCCGAGACCGGAGCAGAAAGATCTCCGGTAGTTGGCGGCGGTTGTCCGCATCCTCTCTCCAAGGGTTACCCTCTCGAAGAAAATCCTCCGGCTGAGATTTTCAGGGACAGAGGAAGAAAAAGCGCTTAAGCTGGGTCCCTTTTACATCGGACGCCTCCTGAGAAGGGGAAGGACCTAAAACGGTTAAAATCTAGAAAAAATATCAAGATCCTCAGCAGGCGGTAGATTCTGTCTGGATTCAAGTCCGAGAAACGTGCAAAAGACTTCCAAGTCTCTTGGGAATTTGTGGAGTCAAGAGAAGCACCTCGACCCCGAGTTACAGTAACACTTCGGTGAAAAATAAGTGTTTGTGGCTAGAGGAAGCTGCTAGTCAATTGGGATGTACCGTCCACGGGGGGGAACTGGTCTCTTAATATTCAATCGAGAATTCAGGTGTCTCTTGAAAAAAAAAAAGATGCTGTGACTGCATTTTTTCGAACAACCTGCGCTGAGGATGGTCAACGGATGGGATTGCCAGGTGGCCTTTTTGGGGAAACGCAAGAAAAATGGCAGTCTTGGGTACCTGTTGAATAAGGCAGAGAGAACGAAATGTGAAAACAAATCGACTGGGTGTCGATGCGGATGTTTGGGGGGACGCGGGTTGAATTCAGAGCGGGGGGGAAAGGACGGACGGTGATCCAACCTGATCGCGCAACAACAAACCTGAGGAAGGAGGAAGAAACTCTGGGTTTGAATGAACCTTAGTTCGGGCCAGCCGTATACGGCTTACTGAGACAAAAAAAACACACATCTCCGGCTCAACCAATTCTCTGTGTCGCACTAAACTTCTGGACAGCTCGTGTCGCCATTTAAAAAGGGGTCCAAATAGGTCACCTCATTTAGTACGACCCCAAGTAAAGGGGTCAAATTGACTTTGAACAGCAATAGAGCCTTTGTGGGGAAGAAAAGTCAACCAACATCATCACTAAAATCCAAAAATAGTGAATTAGCCGGCGTGAAGAGAGCGCAGGGGAGTCACCCTCCTGCCGCAAATTCCTGATACAAAAGTTCATAAACAGAACCAGAATGCGTCAGCTTTCTTCCAGTAGGGAGAAAAAAAAGGGGGGGTGATCGCCCCTCTGCCTTAGATTTTGAACCGGTGAATCGCATAACACAGAGTCTGCTCAGAAGTGGAAACAACAAAAAAAAAAAAAAGAAAAAACGAAAAAAAAAAAAAAAAGAAGAAAAAAAAAAAAAAAAAAAAACACAAGAAAAAGAAAAGAAAAGTCAAAAAAGTAAAAAAAATACAGGGGGAAAAAGAGAATATAAGGGGACCTCTTCTCTTAAGAAATCTCATGAAGCGGGCCGATGTACCGGTTGGAGCGCGCGGATGGGAGATTCGCTGCACCTCGCCTCCGGGGCCAGCGCGCGGACCAAAGATTGGAGAGCTGGCGGGAAAACTCCGCATATGTTCATTCCTGCCGAAGAGTTCCGCCTAAGGAGAAGAACACAAACTCAAAAGATCGAGCGCGCGCTACTTTTTGGGGACGAAAAGCCTCAATTATGGAAGGGAGTGATGCATGAGGGACCGACGGACGGCGCCTCAGCAATTTGGAGGGTTCGTCATCGGCCAGGGGTTGAAGAGGAAAACTCAGGAGAAGAAAACAATCGAAAAAAGGAAAATGCCGGTCGAGTCCTGAATCATTGAGACACGGGCTTACTTGCCGACGCCGGGGGCGCTACCCTAACGGGGGACGGTATCTCCAGTCAAAAAAGCAGCTCGAGTCAAAGAATCTGTAAGATAGCGGGGGGATAATCCGGAGAAAAAGCGTTTGCCGGGTCTCGGAGAAGGAAGAAGAAAAGCGCTTCCCATCTCTCGATGGTCACCGCATAGGTGTCTAGAATATTTCAATGCAGGGGGGGAAAGTCGCCCGATCATTGCTTTGGAATGGCAAAGAATAAGATGACCCTAAAGAAGGAGAAACGAGTCTCGTGCCGGACATCTGTGGAAACCGAAGAAAGGAAGGCTATCCCAGAACACACCGTCAAGGGAAAAACTGACGTAGGGGGAGATGGATGAAAGTTACCGACTAACAGCCAGAAATACCGAAGAAAAACCAGAATATGAGGAAGCCGAGGGGGAAGTTCGTTCATAAATCTGAAACCATTCTTAAATATGAGCTATGGTAGGCAAATCATATCACCTTCCAAATGACTCTCATGGCGCAATTTGGCAATAGCTTTTTTTATCACTTTCGAGAAAGAAATCCGTGGGGGACATTGACAGTAGCGACAGTTTCAAAAAAATCAGTGCGAAAGGTCGCCGACGTGAGAAAGGGGGGGGTTGGCGCGCAATGGAAATCGATGCCTTTTACATAATCTATTCAAGAGGAGGGGGCATTGTTGGAGAAAAAAAAAACAACGGGGGTACTAACGCCGGCGTTAATCTCACACACCACCGCCGGCGACGAAAGATGGGAAAGGCCTTCCAAAAGATACACTGTTACAAAGCTGCAAACAAATGCTCTGTCAGGCTATTGTGTCAACGAATGGCAAGGATGTGCACACAGTGTGAAAAAGTCTTGGGTCACCGCCCGCAAAAATTATCCTTCATCCACAGAAAGAAACATTCGGTGAATATGACCTCAGGGGTCATGAAAAGAGATTGAGCCTGTAGGACAGGAGCGAGGGGGAAGAAAACTTCGTGTGCACAAAGATTCTAGTACTGTGAAGACAACAGAGTGGATCAGAAAAGTCACCTCAGGGATAAGCTCGAACGAGAATCTTAGGAAAAACCGTTCCATCAAACTCACCGTTTTACTAAAAAAAGGGACTCCACCGAAAGACGCCTTCCGCAGGCAGGAAAGGTCCAGAAAAGTATAGGCGGAACGGAGACTCCTACGAAGTGAGTCACCAAGGGGGGAAAACACTCGAGCGAAAGTGGAACACCAACCGTTGAAGATAACTGTTTCATCGGCCACAAAAACACAGGGGAAGAAGGATCAACGCCAAAAAAAAAAGCTCCTGCAAAATCCGTGTTGTTTCCGCGAGGGATAAAGAGGAACTGAAGGGTTGGGCAGAGGGAACCTCGATACAGGAGAAGATTTGGCCAAACACGCGATTAAGCTCTGTCGAGCCAAGGTCGCCTTAGTTTGTGGGGCGCCCATTTAATTGGGGGGGTACGCCTGCGGCTTGGACAGGTACGTCAGCTAAAAAAAGTGGGGCGGCGAGGATTCGCGCAGGAAAGGGGACAAGGCATCTCACTGACGGGGGGGTAAGGAACAATAGCTGTCCGGAGGCACAGTTCTCCCCAAGACTCAAAAACAAAACCGGGGAGGATGGGGGGGAAAAAAGATAGAGAGGTACAACAGCCCGGTCGTACGTAGAGAGATTACCGGGGAAAACCCGTCGTAGAGCCCTTTCGGTGAGTGGGGGAAGACACTCATCCTCAGCAGGGAAGAAATCATCATTAACGAAATCGCGGCAGGGCGATTTCCCAAGGGGGGGGGGAGAAACCAATCACATCGCGAATGGATCCTAAGAGAGAAATCAAAGAAAAACGGCCAAATCGGAGCCATGAGAGAGTCCCTTACAAAAATTCCAGGCACAGTGAGCCTTAAACGGCAAAAAAACAGGCTGGTTGGGCAGAAGGTGTGTCAGTGACGCCTCTTGAGCAAAAAACACGCAAGCGGGAAGGGAAGATGAACAAAGGGAGATCAAAGGGCTGGCCTTCTCGCGCGCATGTTTGCAACCATGGGGGATAAAAACCGTCGTAGGGCACAAAAAGGTCAGCAAGACGGGAAATACCTTTGGGTTGAGAAGGAATGCATGTGCCGTCCGGGCCTGCATGTGTAAAGGCAAGTATTATCCAAAGGGGGAAGGGGGAAGGGTGCGCAGGCTTGTCGTAATAGGGACGGATCTAAAAATGGTGTGTAGGACACCGGCAAAAGACTTATCAGTGAAGGGGGTGAAAACTCAGTTTCGCGCGCATCCGAAGCCTAGGTCAAAAAGAGAGGTGGAAAAGATTAACTCGGAAAAGTACCGAGTGTACTGCTGGATGACGAAGACTTCTATAAGAGGGCGGTGACAGCGTGATGCGGGTACCAAAAAGTCAAGGGAAAGGACCGGGTCATGAGAAACCGACCGCATGCTGGGGGGCAACCGCCGAGGGCGGCGGGGCAGCAAATTGTCCAATCAGAGGGAGTCGTCCTCCTGGTAGCGTTTGTTTTGGACCTAAGGACATAAGACTCAAAGGTTGTGAATTCTCCAAACTGCAAGTCGACCCTCGTGGGGGTCGGGGAGTCAATCTAATGGCAACGCCGGGGGAGGGCAGCGCACACTCACCTGAGGAAGGGGAGCCCGGGTTTTGCCCTACGGGAAGTGCTTCAAGGTGAAAACGATTGTCTCGAACGTGAGAAACGATATTACCAAGGCCGGCGAGGGGTCGGGCCGGGTCTAGTCAACCAAATAAGGGCCAAACCGACAGAAAGAAGGGCCGTGGGCTATTGCTAAGCAAACCCTACGAGGCCAACGCCTATGTCGTCTGAGGGAAAACAATTTTCGGGGATAATGAGGAAGGGTACGTGTTACAGAGCAAAGGCAGATGGGTGATGGGGAACGTTGCAGGGAAGCGGGTATATGCAGACCGCCGGGAGGATGGCAAGAGGGCCGTCAACTGATCGGTAGTAACGGAGGCGAGGGTACTCAACTGTCGATTTACTGAATAAAACATTCTCGGGGAGGAACTGGTCCGCTTGGAACTCGTGACGAGGACAACAAGGTCTGGGTCCATCTATGCAGGAGTGATTCGAAGTTCTGGGTGCGGGCTCGATAACATAGGAAAACGTGTTCCGGGGTCTGAAGGGGGATAGCCCCGTTATCGGAAGAGGCTTGGTAAAATCGTAGCTGGGGGCGGCATGGTCTAGGAAAGGAACGTGTGGGCGATCCATTAGTAGGACAAGAAGCCGCTTCTCAAAATCGGACTTGCCGGAAGAGACCTCATGGGAATTTCGCTTGGTGCGACGGACTTAGGTGGAGTCTTTCAACAGGAACGATGACAAAGAAAATTGGACGTAGCGTGCCTTGACAGGGCGAGGGCGTCTTTGTAGGGCCTTCACGGACGAATTACTGGTGTAACTAGACACCCACCAATGAGGGCAGCTGTCTGGAAGCAGGCTTTGAGCGTGTGACCTCCGGATCGAAAAAGATTCGCAAGGGGGAGGGATTGCTTCGGGGTTGGCCATATACAACGAGCTGGAAAAGAGGTCCGCACGGCGAGCTCTCCGTCGGGCGAAGGGGCAACGACATACCATCGCTCCTCGAACATGGTATCGAAGAGGAAGGGAGAACTGTCTGAAGAAGGCCTACTGAAATCGATAAACTGCATTTGATTTAGAAGAAAGATGTCTTTGCTCTTGGAGGGAAAGGGGCGCACAGTGTCAAAATCAGATTCCGTACTAGGGGAGTTTGATCACGGAATCTCTAACAGAGGCTACATAGAGCTGTCGTGTGACGCATGTGGTGTGGTCACAATGCATGAGCCCCTAAAGTTGCTTGGGGTAGGCCGGCCTTTGTGAAGAAGAAAGGATCTCGAGTCATCGGCGCATTCTGGGTTTCTCGTTGCGGGAGGCTGGCGAAGGGTCGCGAAACAACAGATTCAGAGGATTTTCAAGGCGGAATGGGGCATTTGGCGGGAACCTGGGTGAAGAGGGTGCCCTTTATGCGCCAGTGCTGCTCACTGACTTTGTTAAGTCTCCAAATCTCACATGGTACTATATAGAAAGAACAAGAAGAAGAAGAAGAAAAAAGTGCAATTAGTGGGTTTGCTCTGCGCTCTCTAACGGGATTTACCTGACTAATGTCCTAAAATGCCTCAACAACAAAAGAGGAGGATTCACATATATATATGTGTGATGGAATCGGGGTGGGGCTTTCTGTAAAGAATTCTCTCGAACCGCGCACACAAACCGCACAGAAGCCGCCCACCAGGCTCTTGGGGGGGCCAAGTAAAAATTATGGAGCGCGGAGCCATTCACAGGTACAAACGCTGCACCAGGGGCTACGTCAAAAGGGCCAGTACGGGGACAAATACTAGGATCCGGTTGTGGCAGCAACGGACGCACAGCAGCAAGAGAAAAGGATGGGGGAAATGAAAAAGGGAATAGCGCGGCAGTGCTAAACCGCTGCCTCAAAAAAGGAGGCCCTCGGCATCGGAACCAATGCGGTCGAGAAACAAAGTGTACCGGCCCGCGGGGCAAAGGCGGGAAAGAGTGTTAGAGAAGGAAAGTCTCCTAGGCTTTTGGGGGAAACTGTGCTATCCTCAAGGCAAGGGACAATCGCAGGGAACTGAAAAGGTCGAGATGGGAAAGGCTGGACGGTGTGCAGCCAGGAAGGATCCTCCAGTATGGAAAAATGAAGCGCGGCGAAGTGTCTATGCTAGGACACCCGAGGCAGCAAATCCTCCGGCTTCGCGCTCTAGGACACTATTGGAGAGCCGTGGTCTAATTCCCACCTCCGCCGTAGTTATGCAGGGAGACGGGAGGAAGGCCGGCATAAAGAAGAAAAAAGATCTAGGGGCAGCGGGGGCGACGTTGTTCGAAGAGAAGGAAGTCAGGAATGTTAAATAGGAAAGACTGAAAAAAGAGTAAAGGGCGCGCGCAGACATAGGTTATTCGGAGAAAAGGTCCTGGGTTTATAAGTCAGCCGTCAGAGGGACACAATACCTCAGATTCTGGGCCCATTAGAGATGCAGAAGACAGGGGGGAGGTTCAGCAGGGGACTTCATTGCAGCGTACAGATTAGAAATATTGGGGTGGCTTCAAAGGGGTTACCACGACAACTCAGCTCGAGAAACAATCCCTATCAAGGGATACGTGGGGGAGAGATCAGAAAAGAGGGGCAGAGTGGGCGAGCCCATAAACGAGAATCAACAAAGGCCCGAAGGTGTCACAGCCGTGTATAAAGTAGGTCAAGCTGGAGGACGAGACCATATAATGGCTTTAAGGCCAAAGGAATCGCAAAGGGCCGTAAAATCAGAAGATCGAGTCCGTTTGCCGGAAAGATTGAAAAACAAGACGAAGTGGACGGAGTCCCCGGCCGGGGCACTTCAAGACACCTTACCTTAGAGATTCTTGGTAAAAAAAAAGCCTCCGCACAAAATTTTCTCGCAGCCATACAGAGGGGAGGGGGGAACATTCCTTAGTGATTTCTACGTTGCCGAAATCTTCACAGGGGCCGAGGACTTTATGGGTGTGGGGTTGCATAAGATGCCAGAGACACCGGCCAAGACTAGAGAATCAGGGACCATTGTCATAGCGGGGCGAAAGTTCTAGAAAATGGGGGGAGTGACGAATTTAAAAGGGGGCAAACATCAGGGAGAAAAGGCCCGGGGTCACGTGATGAGGTGCGAGGACCGACACGAAAGACCTTGGTCGAGGCGAAGAAAGAAGTCGAATTGAAGGTGTGGAGACAGGACCAAGGTGTGGGGGAGGTATCGAACAGGAGGTCGCACACCAACCAAAAAACTCTCTCAGAAGGGGAGAGTTGCAATGGGAGGAGTCCACCAGAATTAAAGGCGGGTGCAAAAAAGCAGGGGGCACTAGGAGGGGAGCATTGCACGACTGGGTCCTAGGCTGTAAAAAGTGAAGAATTTGTCTGTAACCGCCCGCTCGAGGAGGCGTCATCAAGAGGAAAGGAGGGAAATTGCAGCCGTGTTGGACCGGAAGGGGAAATCGCGGAAAAAAACTAAGGATGAGCTGCTGCCGCATCAACTTCGTGACGGGCAACGAGTCAGAAGAAAGGGGAATGAAAAGTCGACTCAAAAGATCGAAAGAAGCTGGCGAAAAACACGCTGCAAGAAACTACGGATAAGTTGGGGAACACCGCCGGGGGCGCCGGCCTAAAAAACAGAACAGGACAGGAGTAACAAGGGGAAAAGCGCTGAACGGTGAAATACTAATTAAGGGCAATGGGAGAAAGCCACCAGGTTTCAACAGGCCGCGAGAGAAGGAAACAACGGGGGGAATCTACCTTTGACTTCCAAGTCCTAGTTAAACAAAGGGAAAAACACCAACCTGCTTAATGCACCAGCCGGGGGTGCAGCGCGCTAATAGGAATGGACGGGGTATTGCAAGTTACCTCGAATCATTGCTCAGGTAAAATGTGGGGACTACGCGATGAAGGGCGGCTGTGAGGAACCTGCCGAGAAGGGTGGGGGGTTCGAAATTTGAAGTGTGAATGATGCGCTATGGGATTCTTAATTGCTACTTGGTAAAGGGGAGGAGGTATGAGTGAGCACTCGCATAAACTCCATTCGGATCCGCCGGGGTCGGGTAAGAAGATAATCTTTGGGGGGGGGGGAGAGAATGCAACGCCAGGCCCACC
>Ga0179593_1266665_pt1 | contig 14321 bp, 12 predicted proteins | sample CZODoug2_1_08_16_FD_185931 | JGI IMG/M metagenome (GOLD analysis project Ga0179593, IMG submission 185931) | Vadose zone soil fungal communities from Angelo Coast Range Reserve, California, USA - CZODoug2_1_08_16fungal (PacBio error correction) | ecosystem: Environmental > Terrestrial > Soil >...
CCCTCAGGGACGCATAAAAGCTAGTCATGGAGAGCTGGATTAGGGAAGTTGGGGCTCAGACTACAGGTCCCAGGGCAGAAACACAAACCGGTGGGAAGAAAAAAGGAAAAAATACTAAGGGCGCTACACAAAGGGGCAGGCCCTTAGACCTCTTGAATCAACCTGGAAAGAACTAACCTCAACCAAAGGATGTCAAAAGGGAAAAGAACTCGTTCCTAGCAAAGAGATAGTACAAAGCGAAGGGAAAGCAGAGAGGGTAGCATGAAAGGTGGTGAGAAGAGGCCTCGGGACCTGCTGTCCCTTCGGAATCGGAAGGCTGGCAAGGTGACAACGGTGGGCATCAAATCAGACACCTTGCAGGGTGCAAGAATGCACAGATTGGAAGGGGGGGGAAATAGGGTCGCAAGAGGAGTTCCGTCCCAACTCTAGTTCTGGAAAAGGCGAACCCGGCGATGGGCGCACTACGTACCGGAGACGATCAGTTGAGGGATCGGAAAAGGGGGCGGAGGGTAGACGCCGGAACTGGGGAAGCGCCACGGGATCTAGTAGGAGCCTCTTCTGAAAAAACATCACAATCAGAGCAAGACTCAAGAAAGATGGCAGGCGGTGTGGTAGGCAATAAGAGAACCACACCAAGTTAAGGACGAGTCAAGGCCGGGGGGGGAAAAACTCACTGAAGGGAGGAAAAGAGACGCAAGAACATCAGGAGGCCAAATGCCTTGGTTTGCTCAGAGAAAGGGATTCACTCCCAGGGAGATCGAGGTTGGTCCGCGACGCAACGAACAGGAACTATCCAAGACTGGAGGGGGAGCGAGGAGCATCTCACAAGGAGGGGGGAAAAACGAAAAGGGAAAGTGGCTGGGATACCTCTAGTCACGAAGAGTCACTTGAAAGCAAGGCTGACAGGTCGTGACGAACAAATAGTCAGCGTCTGACGCTGAGCTCTAAAAAAAGTTTCAAGGCACTTCCAAAGAACGGTCATTGCGCGGGGAGGTGGAGGGGGGAACGAAGTAGTAACTCCGGTCAAGGGTGAATCGATTCACGCTTAAAAACACCAAAAGAGAAGGAAGGGTCTTCGGTCCGCCATCGAAAAAAAAAATCAAAAAGAAAACGGAACGACGCAATCTAATGCTCGAAAGGGGAGGAGAGCGTGGCGAAAGTGAAGGAAGTGACGAGTAAGGAATGAGCCAGGTGAGGTGCATAAGGTGGGACTCGTTAATACTAAAGGGAAAAGGATTGAGAGAAGTTCTTCCCGGAAGGAGACCCGCGAGCTTGAAGGAATAAAACTTGACCATCCATTGGATGGTACGGGAAGAGGATACCGCTGTCTGGTCCCACCTCTCATCTAGAAAAAAGGGGTCGCCTAGGAATCCTCAGCAACCTGGGGTCTGAAAAAAGAGCTCAAAAAAAAAATCTGAGGATCTCGGGATCAGAAACGAAAAGGTCTCACTGGACCAGCCGAAAAAAGAGGTGCACGACAAAAGAATTAAAGGGGAGATGGGCAGGGGACGCTGGGTCAGGCTATCTTCTATCTACAAAAAAAGACACGGCGGCGGGACATCGCGATTCTAAGGGCGCAGTGCAAGTCGGCTTGGGAGATCACGGGAAAGAGTTACGAGGTAATGGTGGCAGAAACAGAGAAATGAAAACTAAAAAACGCGCGCTTCAGGCTTGGTGGGGAAGGAGGGAGCGCGCAAAAAGAAAGGGATACTGAAACTGTCGCCACGAAATAGGTTAGAAGTACGAATCGCCCAAACACGGAAGTGGAAACTTTGGGGGAAGAAGGTCGGAGGGGTACTGGCTGGAAACAAAGGGGGGGGCAAAAAAAACATATTTTTACTCGAGTACGGGACACTTATTCACTTGGGTGTATTGGTAAAATCGATAAAAAGGGGGGTGTGGCACACGAGGAGAGGGTCAGATCAGGTGACAAAGAAGAAGCATTTCGGGAAAAAGGAAAGACGGCCAACCCGCCCTTCATCAAAAACGTTGACCGAAGAAACGTGGTCAAGCTCAAAGCGGTAAGGTGGAGGGGACAACGGAGACGAAGGGGACCAGTCCAAGTGAAAAAAGATGAATGGAAAAGCAGCACAGAGAAAGCTCCTCCCCAGGGCGGGTGAGCGCGTACTATGTCGGGGGGGGGGGCGCGGAAATAATTGCGCAGCTCCATCACACCCCCTGCGCATGGGAAGCCAATGCGAGGATGACAAAAAAAACGGACCCCGGTCGGGATCAAAGGCCCCACGCTTTTGATATATCGAAGAGGGGGAGTGGGGGCCGAAAAGAAGTGTACCGTAATTAATACAACAAGTAGACCACGGCTCGCACGCGCGTCGAGCGTGAAAATCTCTCAACAAAAAAAAACCGGAATAGATGCAACACGCTCGACATGAGCGGGCGACACGTGTCGCCCGCAAAATCACCAGGGAGGTGGAGGAAAAAATAAGCTTCAGGAAGAGCAAACGAGGGGATCAGATAAAAAGTTTAAATCGCTATCGCCTCTCCTGGAGACAGCGAAGGGGGTGCTGAGAAAGGCCCAGAGGAGAATGCCAACCCGCAGAAAGAAGAGCTAACCCCAAGGGGGGAGAGGCGGACGTTAGAGGTTCTTATGTCCATCACTAAGGGGGACCGCTTGGGAATGGAGGGCAAAATCAAAGAACCGGTTCTCAAAAATCAAAACAACCGTAACTGGAGAGCTGCCAACGCGGAAGGGGCCGTGCGCGCATTTCAAAAAAAAGGCAAATCATACTGGAAAATCGGCCTTAAGGCTGGGGGGGGCCCGATTCGGACTCTCCTAACGTGGGGAAAAAGGAGCGAGAGATGGCGAAAGAAGGGAAAGGAATTTACGGAACGACGGAATATGTTGGGAAAAGAAGGAACACCATGGGCGAAAAGAAAAAGACGGAAAAAGAAAGGAAAAGACGAAGGCTTTGGGGAGTGGAAACTGAGTTCCGAGTGAGGGTGGCGAAACAGCGAAAGCTGCTCAAAGAAAAGTGCGAAGATCCCAAAAAGGCGGAACGCCGAGGCTTTCAGAAGTTGAATGACTTTCTGGAGTTTAAAACATCCGGAAAATCGTTGAGACCGGGGTCAACGAGCGACAGAAAAAGAAACTCTTATGAGGGCACAAGTCGACTAGCGATGGAAGGAACCGTTCCGTGTGCTCTTCAAGAAACGACTATCGGGGGCGGAACACGCAAAATCCAAAACATACTCCAATTAACTCTGCTGCTGTCGGAAAAGGGACAGCTCGGGAAGTAAGGAAACTGCAGCAAAGAGGCGATAACGAGAGCCCACACTTGTGTAGAAACGCAAAAAAAACGCTAATTCCTGAGGATAAGAAGGAGGGAAATAGAGTGAGGCAATCAGGAGTGAGAACGCGATGATACTAACGAATTCAGGGGCGAGAAGGACCACGCACGGAAATACAAAAGCCGAAATCGGGAGAATGAAGGCCAGCAGCAAACAATCAACGTGTGAGGGCCGGCGCCGGTCTTTACCAGGAAAATACCTGAAGCACATTCAAGATAAGCAGGACTGAGTCCACGCCGTAAAGTCGAAAACGACTCGCTTACGCCTGTCCACGCGGCATGATCAGGAAGGGGGGTGAGTGGAGAGTGCTGGACTAACGTCTTTCAGACCTAACAAGGCAGAGAAGCTTGGGGGTCCCGCGTGATAGAGACATCCTAGTAAAAAGGGACAAATCAACCTGACTACGAGGGCAATAAAGGGAAAAGGAAAGGTGGAAGCTCATCTCGGACTACCAGAGGAGACCGAGTAAAGCCTTCTCCGGCCATTACGACATAGACTAGAAGGGGGTAACCAGCCACGGAAAGTCGCAGGGGGAAAACACGAATTGGGAATGTGGTACACGGGGCGCTGAACAACGGTTCCCATCTGAAAGGGGAGTGAGAGATTAAAACAATCGGGAAAAGATTCATAGTCGGACGGGTCAACACCCGAAGCAGTGGGACGAGTGATTCGAAGAAAATGAAAAACCTACAGGAGTAGGGAAAAACTGCGGCCCGCTACCATAAGGGTGATTTGTGGTGAAGCTTCCGACAAAAAGAAGGCCAGTCGGGCAGCGCTCTTGTTCTAAAAATTTGAAAAAGTTGAATCCCGGAGCGCCGCAGATCCAAGAAAAAAAAAGTCTCGCGGAGCGAACTCCCCCTTGCAAACTACGTACAGAAAGTAAGAACAGTCAAGAAAGCATCAGTCAGGGCAGGTCAATCTCGTACAATAAATCGACCTCGACGTCGGACGGCAGCATCAGCGGCTAACAAGGCCCCATCCCTATCATCGCCAAAAAACAAAAAAAAAACACCAAAACACACCACCAAAAAAGCCACCAAAGAAAAAAAAAAAACAAACCAAAAACACCGGTGGCAACCAGCGAGTGGGGGGATGAGACACGGGCACAATGCAGTGCAAAATCGAACGCCCAGCAGAGACTCAATCCTCTTCATCCACACTTCCTAGTAAAAAGAAAAAGCCCGAAATCGCTTAAGAGAGAGGACGGGGGAAAGCGAGTATCTTCTTCAGTGAGAGCTCTTCCAAAAAGGATTGATGTCGTAGGGGTAATGCGTTTAGCTACCTGATGTAGGGCAACCGGCCTGTCAATCTCTTGTGAGCCCCCGTTCGGGAAGATCGTATCGGTGGAAGAAGAGGGGCAAGAGGGGAAAGGGGTAGGCGCACAAACTTAAAAAAAGATCTAATATCAAGTCAGGACTCTCGCCGACCCCGGAAACGCACGGTGAAGAGAGAGACACAAAAAAATAAGGAGTAGGTTCGCTCAAGGGTCGGCGCGATTAAACCGAAAGGCTAGCCTTTAGAGCTAGTCGGGAAATTTGAGAAGGAAGGGTACCTCAAGGTGCTCCCTGACACAAAAAATCAAAATATCTCTGGGGAGGAGGCAAAAAAAGAGGGACAGGACCTGAAAGACGAAGGTCTTTAAAATTTAACACGACCCCCCCTTCGTCTGGAAAATACAAAAAGAGAAAAAACCTCGATTCCCTCGCCAGATGGGCATAAATTTGCAGCGGCGCGCGAAGATGTAAGATGGTGGGATAAGAAAGTCTCTGACCGATTTCCAATCGAGGAACCTGCAGGTTGAACCGGGGGACAAGAAAGCAAAAGAGCAAATGAGGGATTTGAAGGAGATGCATGGGGCTTAGGGTTCGGGAAGATGCGTAACCCGACTAACGAAGGTGAGGTTGAAGACCAGGAGGAAGGCGAACTGAAAGAAGAAAATTGCAGAAAAATAGGCTCATGGCGGAACGGCTTTCACTGGAACCCAGGAGTCGCCGGAAGGGGCGGAGGCCTGCAGCCCGGCAATTCGAAGACCGTCGGGAGAAATGCAAACTCCTCTGCCGGAAAAGCAGGAACCGAGAGGGAGGCGGGTGGGATGAAAGAATGACACAAACAAAAAAGAGACGGGCCGAAGGTGGAAAGAAGTACAAGGAAGTTGGGAAAAAAGGGTAAACCTAGCAGCGAAAACGCCACTGCAAGCAAGGTTGGAGACGAGAAAGTTCTTCAAAGGGAACGCCCCTTTAGAAGTCAGTGGGCCGCGAGACACGAACGCTAAAGACTTGGAATGTGATCTCATAAGACCCAAGGAGAAAGCATCTTCAGCGTTCCAACAACGAAGGGGCGGGTAGGGGGGAAAACGAAAGGCTCTTCGTCCTGGATCCGGGCGAACCAGGCGGACGCTGTACGCGTTTAAGGGCATTATCTGGATCTAAATGAACGGGCCCGTCGGAATAGGCGTGCAAAGCGGAGCAGTTTAGGCCTACAATAGGTTCAGAGCATTCTAAAGGGCTCGGGAAGCGGGGGGAAAAAGATCAGATGAAGGAGATAGAGTCCCGAGCCAGAGCTTCGGGCACACTCGACAACGCCCTAACCGGCTATCCTGCCCCACCTGGGCAAGGGGGAAGCGCTTTAGGTGAAAGCTTAAGGTGGACGAAACTTCAAAGCGCGAAGGGAAATCCGGGTGAGGTGCGCAGTGTCAGCGGGAGAAAAAAGGAGCAAGCAAGAACACTTTTATTGAGTGAACTAGAATGGCTGCAGAGGACAAGGCGGGGGAGGAAGGGGAGGGGCGTGACGTATCAGTCAAAGGGAAGTTGCCGAAAAGAAACACAAAACAAAAATCAAACCAAACAAAACAAAAAAAAAAAATAATCCCCCGAGACGCCGAGTCAAGAAAAACGAGGGGAAGATCGGACATGAGACGCGGGGGGAGTCGCCGAGCTCATACCCACACTTCTGCGGGCGATCTTAGCGGCTCGTTGGAGCTTCCCCTCCTAAGACGATATGGAATTAACCCTCAAGAAACTGCATACATTGGCAGGGGGCGTGGTCAGGCGGGGTCCTCGATATAGTCTCAGACTACAAGGAGTCGCAAATAAGTCGACTTGTGGAGCCGAAAAGGTGTCAGTGGATTTTCAAAGGGACTCGTAGCCAAACGAGAGAGGCATGGGAGGGGGAGGCAACTCAAAAAGGTAAGAAAGCACCTGAGAAATCAAGCGGCGGAAAAGGAGAGTTGGTATCCAAGTTCGACGTACTTCCCTAAGGTAGCATCTAATTAAGGTCGCCACTAGACAAGGATTCATAACTTAAGAAAGAAACACGTGGGAGGGGGGGGGCCTTCAGGCGGCTTGGTCGTCGGAAAACATGGTGCAAGCAGAAATACAGGTTCGCTGATCACTCAGGTCACTTTGTATGGAGAGAAGATAGAGAAGACAGTGTTACCCAGTTCCTAAAAAAGTAAAACCAAAAGAAGAGTCGAACGCATGGCAGCGCTGCCAACGCACGGAGAGAGCCGAAGAGAGCCAAAAGAAGGTCGGTGGCGGAGAGACACCGGGGCCAGGGCGACCCGCATTCCAAATCCCAAAAGGAAGTGCACTTCCACATCAAAATCTGCACAAACGAAGTCGCCCTCATTGACGGGTGAGATCTTACATTGGTGGGAAGTGTAAAACTGAAACAAACGCTCCAAAAACCCCTGCGCCTGATCCAGGAGGGAATGCTCTTTTAGATAAAAAGGGACTGGATAGAACAAATCTGTATATTGCTTAGAAAAGGCCGTGGTGCCGACAGAAAAATCATGTACCCGATGATGAGACGGCAGAAAACGTCCTCGACAAGATGTCAGAAAGGCCAGAGATCGAAACAAAAAACACGGAGTATAAAAAAAAGAAAGGCTGCAAGAGAGCCTGTCGGGCGGATCGGGGGTCGCAAGCTCATCCTCCGGGAAAGCTGTGGACGGCACCACTAAGATCCGTCACGACTAGAGCAAAAGTAGGGCTCGTTATCATCCCCAGGGGGAACCAAAACTCGCATGTCGGTCCAGGGCTCAAGAGAGGGTTTGAGGCGGCGCCAGTCTCAACATGGGACCAACCCCGCCAACGAGGAGAAGAACAAGGCAGGGACGAGGGATGGTCATAATGAAATCACTAGTTTGGGGACCTCGGACGTGGACGGGGCGACGCCTGCATGACGTAGACAGACTCAAAAAGCGCTTAACAAAACCGAGCTCTCATTGGTCGGGGAGAAGAGGCAGCAGTCGACATCTCTGAGGGAAGGGGTCTCACGGACTACAAAAGAAAGAAAGAGAAACATCAAAGGTAGAGTTGCTAGAAGACATAAGAGGGAAGGGGGCGAGAATTGAAAAGGGGGGGACAACATTTAAAAAAAAAACAGAAAGAAAACCTGAAGGGAAACAAACACACGCGGTGGGGTGCTTAAAATGAAGGGGGAAAAGACTCTTAGGATTGGACTGGACCTGAATCAGCAGGAAAGCAACGGCGCCTTGAAGAAGAATACAGAATAAAAATGAGATCGCCTAGGGGTCTATGGAAGTAAGAAAAAACTTCGCCGTTGACGCAGAACCTACATGCACTAATGCGTGAACGAGTTAAACCGTATCGAAAAGGAAAAAAAACGAGTAGGACTTCAAGTGAGACTAGAAGGATGTCGACGCCGGAAGGCTACGTCGAGAAAGAGATAGGAAACGACCGAAAAATCGCCAATTTTCGCAGGCGGCACGGACAGAGGCCGTCCGGAGCATTCAAAACGAGTCAAGAAAACCGAGGAAAAAATCAAAAAGGGGGGGAGATGAGACTAGACTAAACGAAATTATGCACGAGATGAACTCGGAGGTTCTGCTCCGGCGTACGGGGTGCGTACGACCAGGGATAATGCGGAAAGTACCAAGAAAGGCGGGGCGATATTCCCAGAAGGAGACACACTCTTTCGAAATCCGTCCGAGTGGAAAATCAAGAAAAAGGGGGGATTGAAGGACCTAAACCGAGCAACAAGGGGGGGAAAACGAAAAGGGATAAGGACTCGCGCGAACTCGTCAACACAAAGGAAAAGGAGACGAAGAGCTGGATCCATGTCAAAAACAGTATCGCAGGGTGGCTTGTTTCGAGGGACTGACAGAAGAGGGGATGGGGGGGAGATGATGAAATCAAGAGCAATCGAAAAGTGTAACGCGACCGGCACAGCAGAAAGGAATGCGAAAAATCGTTGGACGGCCGCAAAGGACGCAAACGAGAAAAAAAAGACGAGGCACGACTGGGGAACTGAACACACGAAAAAGCTTAACACGGAACGCGGAAGAAGTCAAACGACCATGCTAAAGGTGAAAAAATTACTAGGTATCAACCAAGAAGGACCGTCGCTTACACGCAAGTAAGGGAGAGCCTGGGGAGGCTAAAAAAAGATAAAAAGGGACCCCTTATAGAGGGGCGGTAAACAGGCACCAGTCGCCCGGGAGGTTCAAAGGGGGAACTCTCACGGAGGTGCCGACGCTTGCTCAACTGTCGAAAACCGAAAACCCTTGAGGTCACGGACGGAGGGGAACAACTGCTTAGCAACCAAGGAGGGGGGTGGGTGAATGCAGGGAAGAACAACACAAAAGGGAAATATCGGAATGGATCTTTGAAAAAAATGGGAACTATTAGTTTGCCACCGTTGAGCCCGATAGTCGTAAGAAACGGCATCCCTCCATGATCTTAAGGCGCTAAATAAGTAACCCAGAGGACTTCCATCCAGGCTCCATGAGCCGCAAGACTCGCGCAGTGGACGTGAGGGGACGCAAATAACGGAACGGGTATTGTAAAGAAAGCACTCTGTCGGCGGCAGCAGCTAGGGACGAACATCATGCAACAGCCCATAATTTTGCATCTCACCTTTTGAAGCAGAAAAGAAAGGGGAAGGAGGTGGGATTCTAACGTTCTTTTACCAGCATGGTACAACTCGCTCGGCAAGGAAGGGCGCAGAGCCTCTCGACCACCAAGGAAAATAGTCCAAATCAATCCCTGAAAGAACGAAGAAGGGAGAGGAATATAGCGGAGGCCTCTTCTGCAATACGGGAGGGAGGTCGTCGTCCAGGAGTGGGGGAATGAAGGCCTGATGTCGTGAGTCAACAAGTGAACTACTCTTGTGACCAAAAAGAGAGGTCTTCTGATCGGTGGAAAGGAAATACGAGGTGTCCGGGGATGGAGGATCGAAAAAAAAAAACAGCTTCAAGAGAAGCTGAAGCGCCCGGGACCACGGCTACGAAGAGAGACTAATCACGACAACAATAAAGGAAGAAGGTGCGATCGCCGGGAGGGGAGACGAGACCGGAAAAGGTCATGTTAGAAAGAAGGGAAGTCAAGGAAAAGGTCTCTCGAAAAACCAGGAGACAAAACATCCTCACCGATCAGAACCTAAAAGAAAGAGAGTGCAGGCCAATGGAAGAGACATCGGGAGGGAGGGGAAGGGAGAACACACAGAAGCCTTGCGTATGAAGAAAAAAGCGACAGAAGGAGACTCGATTCCTCGCCAAAGATATGCTGAAAGCAAGGGCAGAGTCGTACTAGGAAGATGTGGGTAAGAGGATGAGGAGAAGTAAGTAAGCGGCGCTCGGGGTTCCCACTTCCTCACGTCATAAAGAAGGAGCACCAAGGGGGGTGGGCAAACCAGGGGGGGCAGCATCACATGGTTTCCTGTCGCCTAGATGAAGGCCGCCTAAGTCGAGTACTGGAGAAAGTAAAATTGGCGCAACGACTCCACTTTACGATGATGCTACATGGCGTCGGCTGTCACGGGGGAGAAGGGACGGGTTCGCCAGAAGTCCGAAAAACACGTCCGACTGAGGCGGAAGACGGAGTAGGAAAGCGCTGAAAACTCCTCGCCGGTAGGAAGGAGCTAAGGAGATGGACAGGGGGGCGGTGGTTTTTAAAGCAATCACAAAACCAAAGGGCTGGTCGCGAGCAGCTTTGGAGAAACGAAAGAGGGTTGGAAATAGACGCCGAGAGCGTGAAATGCAAGTATAGGGGTTTGCCGAGAAAGGTAGGAAAACGCCAAGGAGATGGCGGTTGGACTCGAGGCACGAACAGTCTACCACTTGGCAACGTGAGAGTCAGAGCCAAGGAATATAGCGACAATGTCGGGGTAACCCAAAGACGTGAAAAAAAAGTTGCACTTGGGGGAGACAAGAAGTGTGAAGCCTGGAAGGGTGCGAAAGGCGGAAGCCGGTACGGACAACATTAGCCGAGAGGAGAGAGATAACGTGCACCGAAAGAGGCAGGGGAGTTCATCGGAGCCAGTGTCGCCGTAACGAGTGAGGAGAGAAAAAGGGTCGGGGCGGGGCTAGCTCCAAAAACACGGAGAATGAGTGGCGGAGGTCAGAAGAACAAATAGAAGGGCGGAACAGCCTCTCGACCCAAGAAGGCCCACTCACCGGAAAAAAGAATGACGACGAAATTGTGGCGAAGCAAGGTCAGGGAAAGTTACTCTTTGGAAGGGGAAGGACCCGCGGAGAGGACGGGGAGCCTTGGGGATTGCGGGAAAAATGGGGGGCGGTCAGACGCTACTCTTTGAGTGAGATTAACTGCGGAACTGTCAGGAGCAGACTGAGCGTGATGCTGCTTTAAAAAAAAATGTCTGTATCGAAGGAGACAGCGTAGTCCCAAGCGAAAAACGCTAGCATAACCGAAAGAGTTTCCCCTCGGCCAGAAACTCAGCTAAATTTGCGTCAAGCCGAGAAGCATCCCAAAAGGGAGGGCTCTCGGGCTAAAAGGTCAGAAAAAAGAGTCGAAGCGGGAGAAGAGAGCAAGATGAACGGGCAGGCGTGGGTAAGCGGTCCAACGCGTAGGAAGGGATCGAAGGTAGACACTTGAAACCGACGAGCGAGGAGACAGGGGGGGTGACTAAGAGATGCGGTATTGTGGGACTTGTCGGGAGAAAGGGTGGCCTCGGGAAGATGATTGGAAGGGGAAATTTTCTGCGACAAGAGAATGAAACTGAGAAAGGAGCGGAGAGGAGATTGGTTAGAATTTTCTGTACAAGAAAAGGGCACGGCGGGGGGAAATCGCCAAGAAATAGAAAAGCAAATAAAGGAAGGCAAAAGCCCACCCGAGGGATTGGCGTCATGTCCAGTCTGGGGACACTTGTCGGAAACCCTGGGCTCAAATATTTCGCTAGCCCGGTGGTCTGTTCAACTGGGTGGATTGGGAGACGCAATCTCTCGAGCATTTGTTGGAAAAAAGAGGAGAGGGCAAAAGAAAGGAAACCAGCTCAAGCATACCCAGCATGCGCGTCTCCCCGCACTGCGACGCAGAGGGAAAGAAGGAGGGGGGACAAATCCCCTGCCGGAGGATCAACCGGCGGCCGGAGTCGGGCAACGAATCCAAGGGCACCAAAAAGTGATTTCCAGTAAACCTCCGGCACAGCTACGACCCGGGGCCGTTAGCTGCTGAAAGAGGGGGAGGGTTTGGTCGATGGGATAGAGATCCGCTCAAAAGACCCCAGGACGCTGGAGACGTCGGCGCGGCGGAAAAAAAAACTTTCCGAGATCCCCGGAGCACGCTTGATGTCGTCTAAAAGGGGGCACCCCGAACAAGTGTCCAAGGTCCGAAAACGGCTCGCCAAGAGATGTGCGAAGGGTGCATCTCACGCGCAAAAAAAAAAACGATAGGAAAAGATGGGAAAAAGCGCGAAAGAAATGCTGATCAAAGTGTCGCCGCTAAGAAGACTTGATCAGGGTCAAAGCTCTGGGAAAAAGATATCCAACGAGGCGAGGGATCTATGCAAGGTTGCAACAAGGGGACGATAGACAAAGGCTCCAAGGGGGTGCTGGAAGCGTCGGAAATTAGTCGGAGAGAACCACAACAAGCCAAGTTACCTCCACAGCAGGCGAGGAATGTGAGAGGGGTCGGATTGCCATCTTCCTGGTGTACGTGACTGCTGGAGAAAGCAAGGGCAAAGCCGGGATAAAAAGGGGCCACGGGGAAGGGCAAACTTAGCTGAAAAATAAGCTGGAAGCAGTGCAGGTGATCCGCTGATAGAAGACATCGCTTCGCGCAAATGGGAAGGAGAGCCACTCAATCATCGGGGTGAAAAAAGCGAAATTGCGAGCAATACAAAGGGAAAAGAAATGTCGGAAGGGGAAATTTGAGTCTTGAAAAAATTTAATGTAGAAAAAAGAAAAAGCAGCCAGTGACGTAAAGCCACTCGTGGAGGGGATTAAGTTAGAAACCTATCTTAGTTGGGGTTCTAAAACCTCACTAAAGGCTAAGAAGCGACGATAAGGACTAACAATCATCAAAAGCTTGGAAAAAAAAGTGATTCTTCATGAGGTTCGCAGCCCTCAAAAATTGCAAGAAGCGTGAACGAGTCCCGTGATAAAGAAAAGGAAAAAACCGCGTCAGCTTAAAACCATAAATCGCGGAGACTTGTCCGGGGCCGTGGGTAGGACAGAAACATAAGGAAACGAGAAAAAACCAAATCTCCAGGTCGCTGCTGATGATGCCGAAAAGAGAGGAACTGCAAACTTTGAGGACGACCTCGTCGGCCCTCGCCCGCACAAAGGGTGGGAAGAAGATCGGACGAAGGAAAAACTATGACATGATGGGACTAAGGGATCAGAGGCTGGGCCTCGGCGTGAGCAGGTTTGGACGAACTGTACCTAATCTTCACTTCCGAGAAAAGATGGCGAGGTCCACCGAGTAAAAAAAAAAAAAAAAAAAAAAAAAAAAAAAAAAAAATAAAAAAAAATATAAGACACTCCGGAGAAAATGCATTCCTCAGTTGATCAAAATCAAGTTTCTTAGTCTAACTTTCGGACAGTCACACTGATCAATCCCCCGATAAACAGGAAGATCTGGGGATCGTCCAAATAAGTAAGAGCCAGAATCTACTTCTCCATGCCATGCAGCCTGATCTCCGGAGGGGATTGTTCGAGGGCCTGCAAGAGAGGGGATCTAAAAAAGGGAGAATTTCAAGTGGGGGTCAAACTGTGCTCGACCCCGCCTACTTAAGACGAACTCGTGTACTCCGAAAAGGGAGAAGATGAAACTAAGAGGCCTAAGTTACTGAAGAGCTAAAGAGGAGACTCTTAACGTAAAGGGATCCGAAGAGACCGGAGAAAGACTAAAAGGGGGACGTCTAGGGAAAAAACAAAAGTAACGTCAGGTGAAAAACACTTTGAAGATACAACTCCCTTGGGCAGCTTAAGAAGAAACGGGGCCCACGGATTAAGGACGGTGTCTTTCTATCCAAAAAATCTCCCTTGCTTGACAGACCGTGATCGCGCACACCCGAAACTGCGTGGGAAGCACATGGAGCAGTCGATTCAAAACGGAAGTGAGGAGTCGGGGGACACTGGAGGCAAGCGAACCAAAGCCCGTAGGTGTGGGTGAAGATGGGAAGGGAAAAAAACAGCAGGCCATATCGGCTCAAGTAAATGGCTCAGAAGAGGGGTGGGAAAAGTGAGTCAAGAGACCTCAGGGGTACACTTGCTAAAAGACCGGAGAACTCCGCAAAACTCGGAAAAAGCCGACGAAAAGAGAAGAAGAGAGGTCAGCAGTGGAATTCTTTGCTCCAATCTAGATACATAGAGAACGAGAACCGAGAATCGCTCATGCTAAAAAAAAGGTACCAACATGCAAGGCGCCCCTGTTGCACTCAAAAAACATTTGAGAAAAGAGGTGATGCGGAACAGGGGAATGGAGGTACAGACTCACTGCCGTGAATCAGTAATCAGGAACTCAAAAGCTGCCTAGACCAGGAGGCCTGGAAAATGCGCTGAAAAAAAGAGGAGGGGATTGGAAGAGATCTCTTCTGCGCGTAAACAAACGAAGGGGGGGGTCATTTGGAGGGGATGAGGGGTGAACACTGGATAAACCATGACCTGATGTCGGTTCCAGGGAAGGAAACTATGTGAAGGGCCAAGAGAGCAGGGGGGTAAATAAGTCCGGATACCTGGGAAGCGGAAAAGGAAAACTGAAACCGTAATCCATCTAAAAGAACCCGGGAGATCCTAAAGAGCCGAACTA
>Ga0179593_1291265_pt1 | contig 14321 bp, 15 predicted proteins | sample CZODoug2_1_08_16_FD_185931 | JGI IMG/M metagenome (GOLD analysis project Ga0179593, IMG submission 185931) | Vadose zone soil fungal communities from Angelo Coast Range Reserve, California, USA - CZODoug2_1_08_16fungal (PacBio error correction) | ecosystem: Environmental > Terrestrial > Soil >...
AAATGTCTGAGGGGTCTTCGGGCCACAAGGGGGGGGGAAAAAATACGGGACCCAACACTGACGAGCGGTGTTAGGGTCGCTCAGAAGTTCTGAAGAAAAAGACAACGGGAGAAAAATTGTTCATGCTCTGGGAGAAGTATCGAAGTGTGCTCGCACTCTCCATCGTTAGGGGGGCGTAACCAAGGGGACGTCAAGGGGGAATCTGTGATTAAGGATAGCTAACTGAGACATAAAAGTGTCGTTTGTTCACACCAGAAAGCTCCTAGAAGAGGGACAAGAGAAAAGACTGGGGGGATTGGTGCAAGACCCGCTGGGGGTAAAAAGGGACGCCACATGGTACTATGGCAACCCGGCAAGGTCATCAGTTAGGACAGACCGAAAGGCCCCGGAAAAAAAAACGAAACCTGGGAGGGTTCGGAGACCCAACGGAGAGACCAAATTCAAAAATGAGATGGTTTGACCGGTTTTGGAACCTGAGGCCCCATGAAGAGGAACGGGAATTTGAAGCCAAATACACAAAGGGAGGGAAAAATAAGTACGGAAGGGGTTTGGCGCGACACCAATTCATGGGTAGGCAAAACCCCAAGGGGGGATTTCGCTGGGTCGTAAAGAAGGAAGGGGAACCTAACCAGGGGGGCAAAAAAATGAAACTTGGGAACAGGAACGAGCCAAAACATATTAGTCTTTGAGAAAAGAGTATGCGAATGGCGAAGAACAAAAACTGATCACGGTAACGCAAATTTAAATTGGTGACCGGTATCGGGCATAAATCGGTATCGTGCAGGGATCACAAACTCACAAAAAAGGGAGGGAAGGTAGGGGAAGGGGGACCGGTTCAGTAACTTCTAGCGAGCGTTCGGAGGGGTTCGTAATCACCGGTCACGCAAGTCGATAGCGGTGTTTCAAAAATCACCAGATTGAAGAAGAAGTGCTTTTCCGCACAGAGATCCCATCTATGAAAACAAATTGCGTTTTTAATAAAACGAAGGGGGAAAAGAAAATGAAGAGGACGAATGGGATCACAAATGGTGCTATCAAAATCACAAGATGTAACGAAATAGTCTTGTTGCTTCAACCGCGGCAAGACATCCAAAAAAAACTGTTCCCTGGGCAAAATACCGTTGGGGGGGCGAATGATAATGGGAAATCGAGTGTGGCGGTTGGTGATCATGGGTACAATCGCGCGGACCACAGGAATGGCGGAAAAGAAGCAATAGTCGGGGGACAAGGAAGTAGGAGTGGAAGTGTTATGAGCAAAGAAAAATGATATTTGAGAGGTTAATATGGTTAGGACCGAAGTATAGTCTTAATAGGGAAAAAAAAGGATGGGACCTGGGGGCTAGTTTCAACCTGAACAAGAGATAAGGGAAGGGAGGGCAGCTTTTCTTGAAAAAACGGGAAAGACGCAGATGTTATTGGTAACCCGAAAAATACCAAGAGCGGATGCGGGGCAATGCTACACAATCCAACGAATCGTTTGTCAAAGAAGAAACACACTCGTGGGGAAAGAAAAAAGCCAAACTCCACTGGAAAAAAGAAGAAGGGAGGGGGAGTCACCGGGTTCTCAGCTAAACAATTCACCTGAATCAAGGAGATCAAGGAGCCTAAGTTACGGAGGGGAACTTCTTGAGAGGCAGTACCAACCTCGGCAAGTTGAAAACCAGATTCACAGCAACCTAAAAGGATAAAGGAAAGCAACAGAACACGAAAGGAATGGAAGTCCCGAAAACGTACAAAAGGGGGGGAAAACAATAAAAACGAGTTTGCACATTGAATGTCATTTTACAAAACCAAAGCAAAAAAAGTCTAAGACAGGAGACAAAAAGCGCAAAGGGTCCACTGGGACGAAGATTAAAAGAGGGCTGAACACACCATGCAACAGAGTAAAGACAGTGAAAATACACGATTAATTGCAGGGGGGGGGGGGTTAAAACGGCTTAGAAAATTAGCAGCGCCGACCAAACGAGCATGGAGAGGGGGCAGGCTCCCCTAAACAGAAAAATCCAGTAAACAAGAAAGAATTACACTGGAGAAATCTCGGTCAACCAACTGGGGAAAAGATGGTAACGAGTGCACTCTCGTCTGTGGTGCTGGGGGGGGGGGAGGTGGAGATGGGCCAATGCCGAAAAAAGGCGCGGGGGATTTATTAAAAGTAGGAAAAAAGAGGGGGGGACTCAAGGCGGACACCGGAAATGACAGTCGCGGAGTTAAAGAGCCATCTTGAAGAGGTGTAAGGATGGGAAGCAAGATTGGAAATGGGCAGTAAAGGAAAGGTCCGCTAATCTTAAAGCTGAAAGCCCCGGGGTTTAGGGGGGTTAAAGGAAACAGAAAAAAATGCCAACTTCTTTTTGGGGGGCTTCACCAGTGGTTCGTGCAAGGAATAAACCCAAAAAATTAAGGGCACAGGATGTTCGGGCAAAAGGGGCAAGATTTTTGGTGATGGGAAGAGGCAACAAATGAGGGAGACGCGCGTGGAATTGGCAAAAAAAGAAGGGAAGAACCGAGCGCGACCTGGGGTAAGGATCGCCTTGATAAATGGGGTGTGTTTTTAACCGAAATGTCATCAGGATGAAAGGGTGGTAGATCTCTCTACGAAGGGATGAAACGGTGGGGGGTGGCGGTGAAAAAGAGGTGGGGGGGGTAAGCGGGGGGTAAACACAAGGGTGGTGCGGGGGAGGGGGGTGGGTAGGAAACATCGCTAGTTGGTATTGCATCGGCGGGGAGTTGACGATGCTCGGCGGAGGACAACGGTTTAGTTTAAAAGGGGGGGTATAACCGAAAATAAAATAAAACGCACTGCGCGGAGACTGGAAATTGGGAAAAAGGCACAACCGTGAGTCCCAACGAAGGAGGGGAGAAGAGACGGCAACGAAAAAGAGGGGGGACGCGAAAAAGATTAACTTGTTCTTGCAGACCAACGCATTAACATAAAATCCTACTCTCCCGTGGCAGAAACTGAGAGTGGCATCGGCGCATTGTTCACGTGGGTCCCTCAATAGGGGGGGGGGAGTGAAAAAATCAACAAAACACAGTCCGGTCTAATTTGTAGTAGGGAACCAAGTTATATTGTTAAGTTTCAAATGGAGCTGTGGATTATAAAAAGGGGCCGGAGGTAACCCCAGACGATGGTCAGAAATACGTGAGAGAACAAGTTCTGTATAGGAACAATTCTCTCAGATCGCGCCACTGGCAAGGGGGGAGAAAACATTGGGTTGGGGACAATCGCTGGAATGGGTAGGGCAGGAACAGCTCGGGAATAATCGTAGAAACATGCGAAGGGCTTGCTAGATGACGGAACACGTAAAGAACGAAAGATATAAGGAAAGAAGGAAGGGGGACCAACAGCCAAGACCCAGTGTATTGGGGTCGTAGGCTGAATAAATAGATCCGATATCGAGATAACGGACAAGGTTGATTAGTGTAACTTAGGAGTGGGATTACGCAAGAAAAAAACCGGAACCGAAAGTATATGACGGAGCGGAGGGAAAAAGGTGAATAACACAATGTTGGGGGCTCGCGGGGGGGGAACATTTGACAAACAGCCATTAGGCCCTACAAGAAATTGAGAATCGAAAACCAAAATCCCGGAAATTATCGTCGCCTCTAATAAAAGGAGGGAAATCAAGAGGGCTTTAAGATCATGGTACTAAAAGTAAAAACAGGAAAAACCGAATTCCGGGCGAGTAAGGGCCCAAGTTGGGGAGAACAATCACAAGGGAGGAATCCGGGAAGTTCGGAGGGGGAAGGAAAGGCTGACCTTTGTCCGGGGGGCAGGGGGGGGGGGACATGTAGGTAGGAGGAGTGGTAAAAGAAGGTGCTGTTAAAATTGGAAGATGCAGTAGGGAGTGATGGTGACAACAAGACAGGTAGGAGAAGTTCGAAAAGCTCTATAGAAGAAGAGCGTACAAGTCATACGACCACCTACGTAGGGCAAGGATGCAAACACAGGGAAAGAAGTACGGGGGGCTACGACGCAGAACCGTGTCTCACTGAGTTCAGGAGATCAGGATTCGATGAAGAGAAGACAAAGAGGCTTCAGTGGGAGAATGGAACGCAGTCCCAACGGGGTCGAAGAAAGCGGGATACCATCATACTTCTCAACAAAACAAAAACGGAGTGTATGTAAAATAAGGTAGGGGAGGCTTTGTAAAGGAACACAGGGGGGGAAACATTGTTGACATAACAGCGGAAGCAGCTGGGTCGTACTTCATCGATGGATGAACGTGAAATAATAATCTGAGGATCGGGGCGAATCGAGGAGGGCTACGGAAAGCCTCCCAATACGTATGGGGGAGTAAAATGAACCGTGTAGAGAAACTTCTGAGTGTTCAAAATAAGAGCTGGGTGCGACATAGACCTACTGTCGGGGGTCACCCCTAAAGCCTCATAATAATAGGGGGAAAAAAAGACTGGGTGCAAGACTCCTAGGAAAATAATGTACTAGACCCCGGCCAGGGCGCCTTTTGGAGAACCAGAAGTGCCCAGCGAACAGACCTCTGTGGGGGGAAACCATCGGGGCAGACTCCTAATCCCGTCGGAAACCTGAGAGGGGACGGTGGGAAGGGATGCCAACGCCATTTCCGGAACACCTTCCTTTAGAAGAACTAGGAGTAATGATGGGGTTGGGCGAAAGCACAAGACAGGTTGGGCCATAAGAGTGGGATGTTTTCGCAAACAATCGCTGAACAGAAGCGAAATCCCATTGGCAGATCAGCCAACTGTTGAATTGCCAACGATCTGCCAGAGAGGTCGGTGAAATGTGCAATGCAAAAAACAGTCTCCGAGGGGGGAACCAATACGTTACCGTTACGACGATCTGGGGGAGCAGGTCACGGTAACCCGAGGACCAATAAAAAACATGTCCGAGGGGAATGGCAACGTTTCAGTACGTCTATCGAGTTCCTCGGTTTCGTCAAGAGGCGTTCAGGCCAAAAGGAAGGTTCTTGGTCAGAAGATCCTCGAGTCTGTTGGTTGTCAACACATACACGTGCAGCAGCGATTGGGAACAATGGGGGCAGAACCGGAAGTGAGCGTCCTTATCGAGAAGGGGGGATGAGACGATTTCTAGAGCATGTGCTTAAAAATATCATGGTGGGGGACACCTTGCTTATCATCACCCAGCACTACCGGGGAAAGGGAACCAAAGTTGCACGGATTGGGAAGCCTCAGAGGGGGATAAGTGGTAAATAATGCGGACAAAGGAGTTACCGGGGAGGCACTCTAAACAAAGAATCGTAGGTGGAAGGTGAGTTCGGTTGCAAGACTCTAGGTGGAGAGGGTCACAGGGAGTTGGAGCATCATTCACTCGTGTCCAACTACCTGGGGACGAGGGGACACCTTCCCTTAGATCGCAGGAGGTGTTTGAGAGGAGTGAAAGGTAAAAAACTGAATGACGCAAATCGGCAGGCTGTTGCACAAGCAACGCGCCGATGGAGTCAGAGATGCTGTCCTTGACAGACACACATCAATCCCAACAAAGGGGTGTAGAGAAGGAAAACCACTCTGTGTGAAGAAAATCAACCCACATTGTCAATCTATAGAAGCGATGCAACGGACGAGAAATGGTTATGCATATGACAGGGATTCACTGAGAGTAAGGAGCGGTGGCTTAGCTCGAGCCCTTCTTGAGAGGCTAAACTCGAATCCTTGAGCAAAGAATTGAACAACCACCATCTGTACAAACGAAAAGGAAACATAAAGGAAGATCAACTGGGGGATGGGGTGCCACGCACGGAAAAAAGGCAACCCAAAAAAAACGATGGGCCATGCTGATGTAAGTTTAACGAAGAGACACAACCCGGCTTGAACATCTTGGGGAAGATTGAAGCCACTTAGAGGTCCTTTTAACGAAGGGTACTCGGGGAACTGCCAACCAGCAACTAGCGTCAAAATTGTGTAACAAAGATTTCATTGTAAAGTGGGGGAGGGGGGGGGAAACGCCTTAATCGGAAAAATCAGCCCCAGCAAACTGCTCCCGTGAGCTGCACCTCAACCAAGGACCATTCCATCCATCACCACAGAGGAAAAAGAATGGAGAAGAAAAACACAACATTAGGATAGAGATTTAGGGAAGTGGACCTTTTTCGTCTCTGGGTGGGAGGAGTAGAAGGGGTAGCGGGTGGAGATGGCCTGCTAGGTGATTGAGAGGATTGTGAAGATGGCAGTAAACTCCTGTATTAACCGAAACTAAAAGCAATGAAGGATCTGTAGGGGAAGAAAGGCCCCCGTAAGCTAGGGTGAAAAGGTGGCGAACGGTGCAAGACAGTAAATTTCCGCGGAGGGAGGCCGAACTGAAGTAAGGTGGTGCAGCGGGTGGAAAAATTACATTCAGAACCGGGTGCAACTCGTGTGGGGTGGGGGGATACCCAGCCGTTGCAGGAATCAAAAAAGAAACGAAGGACTAAAATGTGAGCGGACTGACGTGGTGACTGGGAATCTTTCCTCCAGAGAGGGCTGGGCGTGGTATGAGCGAAAAAAATTTAAATAAAGGAGACCGACAAAGTGGTGAAGCCTCCTTAGCATTGGTTACACTTATTCATCATGATAAAAAGAGAGGTAAAGAAGCTCTCGAATCTTTAAACAGTGGGGGTGGTGCAGGGGGGGGGAAGGGAAAACGTGGTTTAAACGTGGAAGGGTGGAAAAACCCCGGGGGGTTGGTCAGGAGGGGGGGGTATTTGGTTTACCCGCATATTCGCGATCAAAGGGGTTTCTCGGAGCGTTGAGGGTTGGACCAGGCAGGAATCGGCATGTGATGGTTGAACCCACCAACGTCAACACCGGACTGAAATCAGATAATGGGGTAAGGGAGACAAAGACAAAGTGCGGACAAAACGATAATGGAAAAAAAAACCGTGAAAAGACAACAGGGAAACATCCCAAAGCTCCATTTTGTCTTTGCAGACCCTCCCACCATTACAACTCCTACTAATACGGATCAGGAAACTAGACGAGAGGGATGGGTCGAGACAATTACGGTTGTGTGACCGCAGCGAGTGAACAAAGTATCACACAGAAAAACGGCAGCTGAGAAGTTTTAGACTAGGAAAAAGGGGGAGACTTGGTTACCCGTTCCAAGGTAATGGGCGGGTGATTGGATAAGGAAAGAGGAAGAAACAAGCTAGGGTCAGAATATGCTGAATAAAGTTCATGGTCCTGCACCACATGCGTCAAAAAATCAGGGATCGCGATACAACGTGGAGAAAACGCATTGGGGGGGGGGGTTATGTCGGCATGGCGGTGCGGAACAAACGTACTAAGACGTAGGGCATGAGTAGATGAGAACAAACGCTAGCTAGCTTTAACGAAGAGAACTACAACCCAGAACTACCGGGGACGGAAGACGGGCATGAAGACCCTCCGATTTTTTGTGTTGGGGCGGATATGGTACCGTGAAAGAGTAACAACAAGAAAACCGGTCGTCATTAAACAGGTCAAGTTAAAATTTTGACGGATTGGTGGGGCTTCATGGACCATTAGCGAAATAAAAGAAGATAGGCATCACATTAAGGGGCTGTACCAATAGGGTTAGGGTCGCTCGCTTTTGAAGACGAGAGGTGGGGGGCGCAAAAAAGACCATAGTAGGCCCTACCCATGGGAATGGCGTGAGGAGGCAAAACCAATCCTGCGTCGCCTGGAAAAAGTCGAAGGTGGGGCACGGAGGAGGGCGAGCAGGACCACCACGCTGGGGACACAAGTTACACCAGAGCCGTTCTAAGGGGTCGAGTCGCACCAGGGGGGGAGGAAAAAAAACTGGAGTGAGGGGAAGCCGGGCTTTCGATTTTTCGGAAACAAAAAGGCTGCCCTTTAAGGCAGTAGTTAATGTTAGGTTGTAAGAGAGGAGCTGAAGTGGAAGCTCAAAGTCATTAGACTTGGTTTATATGGTACAAACAGGTAGGCAAAAGTCGTATGTCGACAAAAGAAGCTCTCAAACTCAGGGAGATGGCAGCGCAAGGGGGAAACAGCGAAACCTACGTATGGACGCAGGAGGCAGGAGCAAAGACATTTCGAATAAGAACAAGGAAGCAGAACAATGGAGCGACAAGACCGGGTTTCATGGAAGAAAAGAGCGAGAGGGTCGTCATAAGTCGAAAGTAGATGAAGAAAAAAGACATGCGGAAACGGTGGGGCGAAGTAGGTTGCCCAGCAGGGGAAATGGGTGGTAAGGAAAGACAAGAGAGACAAGAGGCGAACAAAACAAAGGAGGCTGAAAAAAGATGATTGTCGCGATTTCGGCGGACACATTTGGGAAAATGGGGCGGGGCAATTCGCCAACGCGTTATTAAGCTTGTAGGATTGCTTAACAGCGAATGGTAGGGGGACTGCGAACATGAACGCCGGGGAACATTGCGTCGGGCGACGATGGTAGGGAACTCTTGCAGAACTGCTAAGATAGGTGGTAAAATGATGGACCATTGGTCCGTCGCCCTTATGAGTTTCTGCGAGAGAGCGGGCACATGAAGAAGACCTTGTTGGGAACCCAGAAAAGCAATCCAAATGAAGGGGACAAAAAAGTAATTGCAAGACTCAAGAAGGGGAAAAATCAGGGAAGATGCCCAACTGAATGCATCAATTTGGGTAGTACCATCCGAAAAATGGCCGGCGTCTGGGCTACACCCAGGGGCGTCTCCCAAAAGTGGGCGAGCGAACCGTGCTAAGGGATGGTACTTGGGAACGGAGGCCCCACAATGGAACGCCGAAAACTTCAAGATTTACAGAGAAGCACACGAGGGGATGGTTGGAGGAAACGGAACAATCATGGGGGGTACCGAATTTGGGGGGAATGGGGGTCAGCAAATAAAGAAGAAGGGAAACGAGCGCGGAAAAAAAGGGCCTCAGCATTAAAATACAGGGAAAACGATAAGGCATGAAAGAGGTCGTAATGTAACGTAGGTATCTAAATGCGACAAAACAGAGAAAAGGAACAGATTGGAGGTACATTCGATACGGGGGGGAATGAAAAAACCGGTACCACATCATCCCCAATAAAAACGCGGGTGAGGAATGGGGGGCCCGGATTCAAGAACAAATATCGGCTCTTTCGGGGCCGGTGCCGGTCATGACGGCGGGAAGGACAAATCAGGAGTAGATGGTCTCAGTCAGATCACTTGGCGAGTAGTGGGGTTCCGCACAGAAAAAGGCCGCAGAGGAGGGGGGAACACAATTGGGCGTGTTCAAAGAAACCGAAGGGGGAGCGATCACGATCGACGCAGTTGTGGATGAAGCAGAATTGGGAAGAACCGTCTGGAGGAAAAGATGGTAGGGCACAGCTGCAATATCAGCCAAAGAAACCTTGGCAAACGAAAAAGATACCGGGGCTCCGATAAACTTGAACGAGTAAACGGGTGTGGGAGGGGGGGAAAAAAGGGGGGTCACTGGAAAAAGAAAACGGAATTGCAGACGCACACTCAGAAGCGAGAAGATGCGGGTTGGGTGTAGTGTTATGTATGGCAGGGGTATGCACCAACTTAAGAGGAAATTTGGAGAGGGGTTCATATTTGGGTGGGTCCTCTGACGAGAGGGAAGGAGTCGTTTGTAAATGGGGAGAAAAGGGTCTCCCTTCAAAATCTTCCAGAGCGCGGTGCAAAAAAAAAGGGGGAGCGCTTGTGGTAAAAAAGGGCTGAGAGGAGCGTGGGGCAAACAAAACATTCCGATTGAACTAAATAGCGAATTGAGGGACTTTCAAGCAAAACACACAAATCCAGAAAAAGAAAAAAATCTAACACACTAATGGGGTCATCAAAAACACCCTCCTGTGGAAAAAATAGAGATCGATGCCTAAGGATCACTGGGGATGAGGCGTCAACCGGTTAAAACACCATTAAACTGAGAAAAAAACAATGGCGGCGAGGGGGAATCTTGAGCGGAATTAAGCGCGCTCAGAGTGAGAAAAGATAACAGCCCCCACGCATCTTCCATGCCGCGAAAACATCCCGGGGAAGGAGAAGGGGTTGATGGAGTGCCGGCAAATACCACAAAAAAATCGAGTGGAAAACGGTGCTGATCTTGGCAAAACGAGCACCACACCGACCTGCAGGGGGACCGAGTAGAAGCGCAATTCCTGGAAAGGGAAACTCTGCCCGAAAAACATTTAAATAGCGTCCCACGGCGGATTACGCTATTGAAGGTTAGGGTAGGGGTTAACGAAGCTTCTACTGCAGACATCAACCAACCATAACAAGACCAGGTCTACCACGCTCAACGGAAGAATCACACCATACGAAAGGACCGAACGAGATAAAAAAAACAAAGAGTATGGAAGAAGAGAGAGTATTCACGAAGGGGGAACACTGCGTCTCACTTGGTGATGGATGAGAAGGGGGAAGTGGGAGGGGGCCGGTACTTGCGGTTATGGCGGCGGGAGTGAAGGCTGGCAGGGGGACGCATGTCGGTAACCCACTGACAATGAAAGTCGCTTAGTTAAAAGGAACCTGCCAGGGGGGGGAAAGCAGAGTTGAAAAGGGGGGAGGGACATCATTATTGCTTCATGGAAAAGCCAGCGGCGGCGGCCAAGATAGTCGCTGGTTGATGTGTTGAGGGGAAAATGCATTCATCCCCGGGTTAACGATTGGTTTGGGGGATGCCATTTGGGGTCCGGGCTGGAAATAAAACCAAGCCAGTGAGACACAGTTTCGCGGACTGCTGGTGTGCTGGGAAACTTGATCAACAACGGAGAGCGCGGTGGTAAAGGGGAGCAAAGAAAAGGGTACCCGAGCGAAATGAGGGTGCCGGAATGACGAAAGGGGGAAAGTGGGTAAAAATAGAAAAAGGGTTCTCGCTCTCAGTTGAAAACAGTGAGGGGTGTTTGGGTACCACACAGAGTGGTTTAGAGTTCGTTCGGGGGAACCACTATTGTTTGATGGGGGAAAGGGGTTAAGGGGGGAAAGGCAACCTATGAATGGCAAGCGGATCGTGAGGGACTTCTGAATAGGAGGGACACGTCATTTGCCATTTTTGAAAAGAAATCGCTCCCACGCAATGTGAGAGTAAATAGTGGAAGGGAGAACTAGCAACAACGAGACTCAAACGGCGTAAACTCACATAAGGGGGAACCTCAACTCGTAACATGTGGGGCTTGACAAGAACCGGAGCCCTTAAAACGGGACAGAAAAGAAAATCCTTTAGACTTAAAGAGGGACGTTCGGAGCTTCGTGGCCAAGGGATTGAACATACAAGGACTCACAACCACAAAGAAAGCTTCAGTTTAATGCGGCGCAAAAAGGGAGCGGGGGGGTCAGTGAAAGGTATAAAGGGGAAGGGACTGGTCGGGGAAACCAAGAAAAATTTTTTTCCAAAAGAATATGACGGATGAACAATTTCGCCTTAGCAAAAAAGGAGGGAATCAGTGATCGCTCCCCGGGTACGGAAAAGCAAGGGGGGGGGAAAGAGACTGAGAACGGTCTGTGAAAAGAAAAGCACTAACGCGTCAGATGGCACGTGAACGCTCTATTAAAACACAACTTAAACATAACGGAGAAGAAGAGGAGGCTGCCTAAGGGGACAATTCCAAAAACAGAGGGGGGGGGATTGGGAGGTGCTGGAACCATAACCGAGAATAAGATAACGATATCTGCCATAACCTGGGTCAAGTTGCCGGGTTTGTCTGGGGGTGTGGTGGGGGGGGGGAAGGAACGACCATGAGAATACCTGAGCCTAGCATAGGCCGGACGTTGAACAGTTTCATGCATGATAGGCCAATTTTGAGCCTAATGAAGCTAGGTCCAGGGAGTTGCCTAACCCAGGAATTGCGTTCAAAGCAAAAAAATCCGACTTATCTGAGCCTCTGCCTACAGGTGCGGAGGGTCACGGGGATGGCGTACGAGTAAGGGGGAGACCAAAACTGACCACCGTACCAAAAACTCAGTGGCACCCGCCTGTGTTCATAGAACAAAGTTTGGGGGGAGAACAAACCTGTGGGATTAACATCCGGGGAGGTGGTTCGAAGGGGGGACAGAAAACTGCTGACGAAGGGCATAGAGTACTTTAGTGGCTATAGGAGGGGGGACCTTGAAAGTGAAAAGGCTGTCAGGGGGCACGTCATAGTCTGCTTGTGAGGGTTGGCAAAAGAGAATCGGGGAATTAATATGTAGAACGAGAACGTCTAAGAAGCTGTAAAGACGAAATGGTAATACGACCACCAATGGATCAGGAGGCAGAGCACTACTTGCTAAAGGTCGCCCTACGAAAGTGGGAGGCCCGATTCATTGCGGAAAAACGAAAGAAAGTCTATGAAGGAAGAACTACCATCTGTCTTCAACTTCGGAAGGTATGGACACCGATGGGGCCCACTGTTTCCTAAGCACGTAAAAAAGCATAGATTAGAAAAAAAAACAAAATGGGAGGATGTGGGTCCGATGGGGGGGGGTGGGCAGGCCACAGTTGGGAAAAGATCACTACTTCAGCACCAAAAATTGAAAGCAGGCGGGGCGGGCTCTTCAGTCTTGAGGAAAGGGCGCCATGGAAAAGCACGGAAAGTTTTACGGGAAATGGGAGAAGGATCGGGTAATGGAGGTCGTCCGAGAAGGATTTGGGTCGTCTGACAAATGTCGTCGCCCGCTGGAGTTTCTTAGAGGATCAAGGATATTTAAGCCAGGCTGTTGACAAACAACATAAAAGAATCTAATAGAGAGTACAACCGTGTAGGGTCAAGAACTCTAGGCCACCACGGGACATGGAACAAGGGAAGGGGAAGCCTTTGTCTTAAAAAATAAGAAAAATTAGCCCGTATTCGAAGACCAACGGGGCGGGGGCTGCCAAAAGTGTATGTGGGAAGGCAGGAGATGGTGGACGGTGGAAAGTTGCGACCCGGAAGACCCATTCCGGAAAAAAAGAAACGACTTTCCGAGATTCCAAAGAAAAAGGACGGGAGGGGGGGGGAGAAAAAAAATTCAATGGGGAGGGCCAACTAAAGGGGGGTTTAGTGATTAAGCCGAGCGACTAAAAAACCAGGCCTATCAGCATTCACTGGTGTGGGAAGGACCAAAAGATCCGTCCATATATGTCGGCGTCGAGGAGGGGAGAAGGGGGCGCAGCAAAAAACTTACGCCAGAAGGGGAACCAGAGGGAAAGTGCTGTCATTGAAGATGGGTCCGGTACCAGACCTCACCACATCACCAAACTGGGGCGGTGGTTAAGGATGTGCCCGTCATGAAGGACTACTAAACTTCTTTCGGGGTCATCGAGAAGGTTCCCTGCCAAAAGACTCGAGCGGGAGCTCTCGGACAGACCACGCTAGTCGTGGTTCCGCGACAGGGCCGCACAGTTGCCACAATCAGGGCTGGGTCGAAAAGAAGGAGAAGATAAGGGGAACAGGGTCGATTTGCTGAAACGGAAAATTGAGGAAAATGATTCTTTTTTCGAAAGCTGGAAAGAATCACACCAAAAAGCGACCTTGAACTTACAAATCAACTTTTGGCGCCGAGAAGTGAGAACGCAGGTGTGAGGGGTTTGAGCAGGGGTCAGAAAAAGGGTGAGGGAAAACGGAATTCCGACGCATCAGACGGGGAAAAAAACAGTCTAGCAAGGGCAGTAGGTAAATGAGGGGGACTGGAAGACAAAAGGGACTAAAGGGTTGGGGGAGAGCTCCCTAGGGTGGGAGGGTTCAAGGGAAGTATAGGGAGAGTCCAAGTGAAAACCCAAGGGTTCTCCCTTAAATCGCTGCGGCAGTGGAGGTTGAGCTCGGGAAAAAGACACGGGAAATTAAAGACAGAATGTCGAGGGGTCCAACGCAACGCGGAAGAAGGAAAACGAATAGAATGAGGGAAGGGACTACAAAACAAAATAAAAGCCCAGCCAAATGCCCACCCTCTGTGGGACACGCACCCTCACTGTTGAATTATAGCAGTTACATAATAACCTGGTAGGAATGGATTCAATCCGGTCACAATGATCACAGGAAGATTTCAACTGAAACACCAGTGTTGCGAGGGGTAGCCCTTCGGGGAAAGCTCCCAGCTCCGTTTATGCCAGATTTCAAAAAGCACCGAGAAAATCGCAACATCACTGTGCAGCAAAGGGCTTGGGGAGGTTTCTGTTACGCACTGACAAAATTGTCGACAAAACAAATAGGGCGTTGGAAAACGGCTGAATGGTCCATCAAAAACCGATCACACCCCACTTCGCTTGGGGGAAATCTTCTGGCCCGTCGGCACTGTCAGGTAAGCACTGACACTCGCTGAACACAAACATTTAAAAAAAGGACAAAGGTATGATTTGTCAGGGGCGTACTACAGGCAGGCAACTCACCGAAGAAAAGACAAGCAAAAGGTATCGGGGAAGAGGGAAAGTCTCAAAGGAGAAGAAAACACACTAAGACAGGCAATCGA
>Ga0179593_1312249_pt1 | contig 14321 bp, 22 predicted proteins | sample CZODoug2_1_08_16_FD_185931 | JGI IMG/M metagenome (GOLD analysis project Ga0179593, IMG submission 185931) | Vadose zone soil fungal communities from Angelo Coast Range Reserve, California, USA - CZODoug2_1_08_16fungal (PacBio error correction) | ecosystem: Environmental > Terrestrial > Soil >...
TCGGGAGAACAGCCTTAGACGCTGGAAGAGAATGGGGAGAAGGAAAAACAGGGGTCGGGGATGAAAAACAAAGATATGCTAGTCTAGTCTAAGTCGTCGATCAAGCGCCCGTGGTCAGCGGGGTAGAAGGGAACGTGAAAAAAAAGACGAGGGTGAAAAGAAAGGACCAAGGGATCATGGGGGAGACATAAAAAAAAAAAGAATTTCGAGGAAAAAAAGGCGAAACGACTCGGGGCTAAACTACGACAGTGCGCGGAATCGATTAATCATGCAGGGGGGGCTAAGCTTGGGGGGGGGTTAGGGGGAAAAAATGTAACTAGGTGGACCAGAGTCCTGAGGAAAGGGGGATCGACGGATACGGCACCAGACAGAAGGACGAAAACCCTAACCCTAGAACCTCGTCCATTTGTCGTCGAGAGGCAGAACGACCTAAACAGTAGGGAGGGGAGCGACGGCAAGAGGAAAAAAAAATTTCCGGGCTTTCTTACGTCTGGGCGGGGTCTCTATCATCCGGTTGTTCGCCTTCGAAAAAATAAGGGGTCAGGAAGGAGGAGGGGATCGGGGGAAATCGGCCGAGAGAGTATAAAAAAAGAAAAGTTAACAGACCAACAAAAGGGAGCAGAGGGGATACACAGAAATAAAAGCCACCATGGGGGACTCGAAAGCATCTCTCCAACCGCGTAGAGGGAAAAAAGACTAGAACTAAAGAGGTAAGAAGCAAAAATTCGCAAACAACCGAAAATCAAGCGATCAGTTTCTGGAAGGAAGAACACACTCTCAAAATTTCCAGGTCAAAACGTCTCTCAAAAAAAGCCAAGAAGGAAACGCCGGCGCGCTATGCAAAACGGTAAAAAATAAAAAGGTAAAGGAAAGGAGTGGGAACCACTACGCACACACGAAAAACATCTGTGTAGTCGCGTGCCATTAGAAATCAGGGTCCCCGACGAAAGCCGAAAAGCTTTAACCGCACCTCTCCTCGGGAACATAAGGGGACAGGCGGATTGGCTGAGTTCAGAACCTCGCTGATAGCCTGAGGGTAAAAGCCTATGACAACTAACGGAAGGGGGGTTTTGAATGACTTGCAAAAAGGGAGGGGGGACAGGGGAATGCAATCCGAAAATCGGGTGTTTTGACAAAGCTGTCTGTGATCGTCAAAATGATTCGGTAGAGAAAAAGGCGATGGGGGGTCGAAGGCTAAAAAAAGACAGAGGGGGGGAGCCGGGACATAAATGAAATGAGAGGGGCCCACTGGGGAGCAAAGGGGTGCCCCGCCAACCGAAGGGCAAAAGGGGCGAAAAAAAGAAAAAAAGGAAAAAAAATTTGTGGGAAGGAAAAAACTTGATATCAGAAACTCAAAAGGAGTGAAAAGGGAAGTCAAACCCCACTCAAAAGACTCGTAGCGGATCATTAGGGCAAAGAGCAGCTGGGGGCGTATTGAAAGGCGGTTGGTAGGCTGCAAATGGAGAAAAAAAGAAAAAAAAAAGGGGGGGAAAAAAAAAAATACACATTCTATTGTAGAAAAGAATAAACCAAGGGAAGAAGGGGATCAAGCAACTCAGAAGGCGCATGACCGAGGGGTGGCAATATCTGCGTATCGACTAGATGAAAGAGTGATGAGAGCAAAGGAGGGTGGGAGAGTGGAGTGATCGCAAAACCTTCTTAAAAGGGGGGGAAAAAGTCAGGAGGAACCAATTGGGTTCGAAACTTTAAGACGATACTGAAAAGATCTATAACGTGCCTATATCTAAAGCACCGGACTCAGCTGCATGGCAATACCCCAAGGTGAACGATCCCACACTGAAATTGGAACACCAGCACGAAAAAAAAACGGTGGGAACGAGGGAAATTGATAGAAAGACAGAAAAAATGCTAGAGGAGGAGTAGGAGGTAGGTTGACCGCAATTGGCAACTCGAAAAAAGTACCTAGAGAAAAAAAAGCGGAACGATTTGGCTAAGGATCAAAAAAATAGCGGACCGCCGGAGTAAAAGGCCGTGCTGCGAATTCGTGTTTAAAAAAGGGAGGGGCATCAAAGAGCGTACCCAGGGTATGTAGGGACTAGGGTGTGAAGGGTTCAGGGACGTAATATGCGACCACGAAAAGGATGCTCCCTCAGTCTAAAAGAAGGGGGGGGGACACGAATAAGGTGAGCGCGGGTTAAAGGACAACTGAAAGGGGGGGCAAGAACGGGACGAGGTCAAAAAAGGCAAACGAACGATCTTCGGTATACTACCGAGCGACTAACGGGGGATCGAAGGAAAATCGAGTCCAAGTGAAAAATTATAAGGAGTGGGGAGGGAGAACCAGAAAAAGGCCCAACAGAAAAAGGAAGTTCGCTAGCCATTTGCCAGTTCACGTGTCGTCAAAGATGCAAGAAAAACACTTCGGGAAAAGAAGAGAGAGGACGCAGACTGAAGAAAAAAGGGGAAACAGGCTGGAAGAGACTGGGGCGAGGGAAACACATCGCACGCCTCAAGAGAATACGCGCAAGAAGGGAAACGTTGGGTAAAAGGGGGGAGAGGAGGAAAAAAGAGAGAAGGGGTGTGGTAAGAGGGAGGGGGCACAGTCCAACACAAAAAACTAAATATGTACCAGGGTTTGATAGGGTCACAAAGAGAGAAGAAGGGGGAGTTTGGATCATCGGGGGATCGTTCTAGGCAGGAGAAGGGGCGGCCTTGAAAAATTCTTCACTAGCAAGGCCAAACCAAATCACCAGAGAGGAATCAAACAGGTAAGGAAGTCAGGGGGGGTCCACTGCAAGAAACCGGTCATAGGGGGGGTGGGGTGATCAGAGAGTATCGCAGCGAAACGAGTTCGAATCTGCGGATAAGGCTCAACACGAAAAATCCAAGATCCTGTAATGGACTTAGCTGGGGGGGGGACGAAAATCCGCTGCCTCGGAAAAAAACGAAAAAAAAAAGAAGGGGAGGGTCCAAAAAGAAGGGGAATAAAAGAAAGAAAGCGTTAGAAGAAACGAAGCTCTCGATCGGTAGAAGAATTGGGGGTTTGGGGAAAGCATATCAAAAACAAACGTAAGGAGGGGAGGGGCAAAAAGAAAATAACTTAACTGGTTCCTATAACGGGGGAAAAGGGGGGGGGAAGAAAATCTAAAATATGGGAGGGTGGCGATAGGAAAGACGGGTGGAAAAGAATCAGTTCGCCCACTCGCCGTGAGCGGGTCCTTTTACTAAGACGAGGGGGACCAATCAGGGAAAAAAAAAGCAAAATGGGATTTAAAGGGACAATGGGAAGCTGGCAAGAGGGAAAAAAATAATCAAAGGGTAACAGAAGGCGAAAGCACCCTAAAACAGACTGAAGAAAAGACGAGGGGGGGGGGGGGGAATGGGAACGGGGGAGGAAGTCAATCCGTTAGGAAATCTAGGGTTGGGGAGTAGGTGCATAACCGATTCCCAAAAGAAAAGGGAGACAAAAGCCAAAAAGAATTGAAAGGAAAGAAAACACCCAACAGAGCAGGGGCTCGGAGGCGGGGGCGAGCGCAAACAAAAGGGAAAGGAAAACATGGAGGAGAAGTGGGGGGAAGAGACCCACGGTGAAAAAAAAACGGGGGAGGGACCGATGGCAAACGGCCTCGAACTGAACATGGTAAGAGCAACAAGCAGGGGGTGCGAGCGTCGCCATTCGGGCCTGAGTGTGACCGATCAGCTGAATCCTTCTAAAAAACCCTCGAGGGGGTTGGAAAAAAAAAAATACTATGACAAAAAAAAGTGAAAAACGAAAAAAAGAAAATAAGGAGCACTGAATGTCCAATGGTAAGAACTAAGGGGAACTGGGGTTATGAAAAAAATCGAGAATTGGGGGAAGGACAGAGATACACGGAAAAGTGTCTGCGGACTGCCAAAGCGGACTCTCCCAGTAAAACCTAGAAAGAGTTCGTTGACGCGAAATCTAAAAAAGAGAGACAAAGGCGTCCAGGGCAACCGACACACAAAGCAAAAAAGCGTCCTGAAAGGATCAGTATTAAAGATTTCTGTTTGGGAAGGGGGGGGGGCGGGGGGCGGGGTAAAAACATCACGGAAGGTAGAAAACTCTTATCAAAAAAGCAAAAAGAGAGCGGCCGTCACGGGGTGGCCTGTAAGAGGCTGGGGGGAAGGCTGGGGCAGAAGGTTAAAACAACTCCGCAAAAAAAAAAAAAAAAAGGGAAGGGGGGGGCCGAAGAGGGGAACGCGAAAAAGTCTAACTAATTGAGGGGAGGGCGGAGAACTCTCCCAAATACTTCCTCTAGTGTTAAGGATGGGACCAAAAATAGACCTCAAAAAAAAAGGAGAAATTGAGTGCGTCAGGGGATAGCTTAAAATCAGGGGGGGGACTAAAGTCGGGGGGTAAAACCAGAGTACAAAAAGGCGAGGGATGGGTTGGGGGAAAAAAGGAGGGGGAGGGTCAGGAGGGGGAGGGAACCCTTCTGACGGGAATTGTCTTCGAAGGGGGTTACCGCTACTGCAATTTTCGGATACGGGAAGAGTCGGGGGGGAAAAACGGAGACAGATCAACAGGTTTGCAAGAAGACGCGGAGAAAAAAAGGAGGGCAGCACGAAGTTTGATGATCTCACTCAGACACTTCTATCCTCCAGAATAATATCAGGAGCGGAAGGCCAGTCCCAAGAGTGCGGAAGGGACGGGGATCGGGGGGGAAAAGAACGCCGTGGGAGAGTTGGAACCAGCGTTCGACTTGGGGGTTGAGTCTTCAACTCAAAAAAAAAAGGGGGGAGGAGGGAAAAATAGAAAGGAAAAAAGTGCGAGAGGAGAAAGAGGAATACTGAACAAGGAACTCGGTCCAAAAAGTGAGTAAGGGGAGCGCTAGGGGGATTGAGTGAGTGGCAGAATCGAAACAGACGAGGAGAAAGAAAGCATAAAATTCGTGAAGGATGGGGGCTCCGTCGTGGGGGGGGGGGTGTGTGGGAGCGGCTGAGGCAAACCAGTGAAGACCCCTTGGGGGGGAAACCTGGGCAAAGAAAGAAGGGAGATCTAGGGGAAAGGAAAACGAAAACAAGGCATAATCAAAAGGGAAAGAGAAAGACACCGTAATCCGCCGAAGGGAAAAACCAGCACGAAGCAAAAACCGGAGGGGCAAAGCAGGGGAAAAAAAGTCAAAAAAAAAAAAACCGCGCATATGGAGATTGAGGGGGATAAGATGAAAAGGGCGAAACGCTGAAAGGGGCGCGGGACATAAAAGAAGCGAAAAAAAATGTCGAAGCACAAAGACGGGAGGGGAAAAAAGACTGCTAGGGAGAAGGGTCAAAAATCGGGAGGACACCAAAAGCGTAAGCACTTGGGAAGTCGTAAAGAGGGGTGGTGCGGCGAGCGGCAAAAGGACTCCCAAAAGAAAACACAAGATAACGACAGGGCGGAAAAGAGGAGTGTTGAAAGAAGGGCGGCCACTGAAAAAGGGGAAAAAAGCGCGGGAAAAAAGGAAAACGGGGAAGGAGGGATGGGTCAAGGTCAGTACTTATCGAGGAAGAGGGGGGATCTAGGAGTAACATTCACGAGGGTTGGGGGGAGGGGAAACTGTGCTGACTGCAAAAAAGTGGGGTCTGGGAAAGGGATAAAATATAACAAGGGGGAAAGTGGTGTCGTGGGCGGAACGAAATGCAAAACCTCCTTCAAGGAGGGGAAACGTCTTCGAGGGGGGGGCCGATCGACTATCGTGAGGCCAAGAAAGAAAGCCAGAAAAAAGTATGACATTGAATTCGGAAAACAAATCTTCTTAATGAAAGAAAACTCTCAAAAACAAGGGGGGGCAAAAACGTTGGGCCGTGGGTGCACGAGCCATGTTCCAGTGGGGTTTAGGGGGCACCGACCGAAAGGAACTTCCACCTTAAGGGGATTTTATTCAAAAAAACGGATGTGGGGAAAGGGGTGGGGGATCGCTAAAAGGTCCAGAACGAGACTTTATTGGGACAGGGGAGGAAGTGACTTAACCATGTCCCCCTTCCGGAAAAATCAACAAAGGAGTAAAAGAGAGGAGGTAGGAGAGCGTGAAAATGGAAGAATGTCGCCGGGGGGGGGTAGAGCGTAGGGGGAGAAAAAAAACCAGAAGGAAGTATCGGAAAAAAGGAAAAGTAGAAGTCTCCGGGCATGAGTCAAAAATTCGCTTGGGGGGCGGAAAGGAATCCGCGGAAAGCAAAGTAGGGGAGAAAGGCACTCGGAGCCAAAGGGAAAAAAAAGGGGTTTCAAAGAACCGGGAAAGACCAGTTTGGAAGGAGTCGAGGGGGCTCTCTAAACTGCAACGGCGACAAGATTCGGGATGTTGATTGTCCAAAGGACAACAAAGGGAAAAGAAAGATGATGCGGGGAAAAAAGAAAATCCTTGAAAAAAGGCAGACCGGGAGCAAGCAATAGCTAGAGCGGGTTTCAATAGGAAACGGAGAGGGAAAAAAAGTTTGATCGACAAAAAGAAAAAGGGGTGACAGGGGGAAGAAAAAAAAAGGGATTCAAGACCATATGGTTAAAAAAAGGGTGAGAAACTGCAAAAGGGAATAGAGGAGGGATCTGAGACGAAAGAAGAGTTATCAAAACGTAATCGAAGTCAAAAAAAAAGGGAAAAAGAGGATAAGAAAGGGGTGATTGTTCACTAGGTTACTTAACCAAAATTCCTGCTAATTCGAGCGGGGCAGGGGAGACTTAAGAAGAGACCCAAAACATACATCAAAGTACAGAGGAAAAAGACACCCCATGCCCAAAAGGGACAACAAGTTGAGGAGGGAATTTAAAAGACCAATGAGAAGAAGGAAAAAGAAAACACGTTGATGAAAAACGTCTCGGAAAAGGGAAAGGCGACGGTAGGTACGCGAAAAAAAGCTATGGTTCGACAAACCGCAATGGACGGCGGAGAGGGGAAAGAAGGGGAGGAAAAAAATGGGGTAGAGGAAGCCCCGCGTTGCCAAGCCAATCGACGATGAACTCAAAAGAAAAGAAAAACACAAAAGGAAGAAGGGGCGCAAAGGACAAAAGGGGGGACGACACAGGGGAGGGCAAAACTATTCAGCCAAAATACGTTATCCTACAATGCTAGGGGGGAAAGGGAAAGGAGTGGGGTGAAAGTCCTGGGTCGCGAGGATAACCTGCCAATCTATAGATGTGAGTGGGGAAGAACGGAGGGTCACCGCCTCTGCACGCAAGAAAAGAGACAAACATAAAAATAAACAGGCCAAAGCCAAAATTTTGGAAAAAAACGGCTGACTCGCTGTGGATGTCTGCTGGCAGGGAAGGATGAAACCCTTAACGGTAAGGAATAAACCAAAAAAGATCCCTGAATAAGGGGGGTAGGGGAGAAGGGGAAGTCAGCCCTAAAGAGAAAAAAACCATCTAGTGGAAAAAGCTTCGGCCCGCTGCTCCATTTTAGAAGAGGAAAGGAATTACCGATCCCAAATCTCTCTAAAAGGGCCCTGAGGTAACCGGCCGACCTTCAGCAAAAGGCGTAGACGGATGAGAAGATGTATAAAAGTTAAAAAATTTCTTTAAAGATGCTCCAGGAGGGCGCTTTCTTTAAAGCAGGGGGAGGAAGGGTAATGCCTTGGGGAGTAGGGGGGGGGGGTAAGCGGCTAAGGGGGGAGGCAGGCATCAAGAAGATCACAGTTTAGGGAAATCGCTGGGGGAAACCATTATTCCTCCACTAGAAGTTGGGCCGAGAAGGCATCCACTATCAAAGATAAAAAGGGAAGTGAAAGCATTCAGCGAGAAGGGAAGACTCTAGCAGTAGATGAGAGGTCAGGGAAAGGGGAAAAAGCCCGAAAGAGACTCTCGGCGCTCGCTAAACTATAGGGGAGGAGGGGGACAGCTACCGGAGGGGGAAAAAGCGAAAGGGGGGCTAGGAGCAACAACAAAAAACGTTAGTGAAAAAGGAAAAAGCTACTGGCAAAGAGAAGACATGAAAAATGACAAAATCGGTAAGAAAGGGAAAACAAGACATCCTCGCTCTCAATCGTAGTTGGGGTAGGGAAGAAGGCTATAAGGAGAAGGGAAGGTAGAAAAGGGGGTAGGTTAACAGAAATGGTACAGAAGGGGGAGAGAAGGGAAATATTCTGGGGGGCGGTTCAAAAATGATAAAACAAAGGGAAAGCGACAAAATGGGAAGCACAGGGGAAAAGGGCACGCAATCAGAAGACGGAAGGCTACAAAAAACTAAATGGCAAGCTAATCCGGGGGTCAAATCACCCAGGCCTCAGCCAACCAGCAAACGAAAAGGGATTTGGCACGACTAAAGAAAAAAAGGGCATAAGAGACAAAAAAAAGGACGATTGGCGTAAAAGTCTGGGACAAAAAAGTGATCGAGCACGAGCGATAAAAGTGTAAGAAGCCGCCTCCCAATCGTTGGAACGAGGCGGAGGGCCGAGGAGAAAAGTGAGAGGAGGATTGAAGAAAGAAACTGCGGCGAAAGTCCGCCACAAGATGTTCCGAACGGACTCGTGGAAAGGCAAGTAAAGGGGTGAAGGTGGGAGGGAACCGAAAGAAAAAAAATCCCAGCCCGAAGCTAGGAGGAAAAGGGGAGAAGGGGAGGGGGAAAAAATTTACGAGGCAAAAGCCAGTGGAAAGGGGCGGTAAGGAGTTCAAGAAGAAAAAGAAAAGCGGGGAGGGGGTTACTACGCGGAGTAGTCAAGAAGGAAAAGAGAGGGGAAGGAGGGACACTTCGCTAAAAGACGAGGGGGGGAGAACAGGAAGACGGGCGCTCATGTCACGATGGGAGGACTCACAAATGGCCGGGGTCGTGTCGTCAGAGGGGAAAGAGCGTCAAGGGGAAAACAATGTAAGAGAAGAGAGAGGGGGATCGCGGAGAAACAAAGAGAAAAACGGCTAAAAGAGACAGGTCTGGGTAGGGAAAAAAACAGTCAAAGCTGCTAGCGGAAACGCTCACTAGTCACCAGAAAATGGTGGTTTGGAAAGGTGGGGTCTCTAGGAAAATGGGGGAGTATACCAGGGTAGTCGGTAAAATTAAGAAGAGCTCATAGACAGTTTGGGATGCGGGTCGCATAAGACTGGATTTTGAAAGTTAGGGGTTGGGGGAAGAGCGTGAAACCGTATCCAAGCTACTGCCAAAAGGTGCACATATGCCCAAAGTAACATACCGCCAAAGAGTAGTATAAGGGTCGATGGTAATCAAGGTCACGCGCGACCTGGGGTGGGGGGGGGGAGGATAAGGTCAAAAGCAGAAACTAATAAAGGGAAACAATTTGAGAGATGCAGGTCGAAAAACTCAAAAAATATCTAGATAATGCCCCAGAAGTTGGGGGGAGGGAAAGACAATACAAGAGGAAGACGAGGGCGAACGCGCAGGTTTTGAAAAGGTTCCAATAAAGACTGGGGAAGGAACAGCTGGTGAGCGAATTGAAGTAGGTGGTCTCCTTCTCACGGGAAAGAAACGCGACAGAGTTCTAAGGTTGTCAAAAGGAAGGAGAGAAAAACAACGTAAAGGGAAAATCGGAGAAAAAATAAAAATAACCAGAAACTCTTGAAAGAGAGTAATGTTTGATATCTCACGATTCGAGAAAAAAAGGAGGGAAAGAGTATACCGAGATGACTCAACTTTTATTTATTTCTCCCTCGAACCTATGGGAAAAGGTAAAGGGGAAACTCACCGGGGTGAAAAAACCTCGAAGGAGAGATACGCTTTTTGGGCTAAATTGAAAAAATTATAATCTTTCGGAGAGGAATCACTCTATTATAAAAAGGTAGTCGTACATTGCAGGGCAACGCAAATAATAACACGTTGGGGAGAAGGGGGGGGTTGGGGGGGGGAGGGGGGGCAATAGGGATTAAAAAAGCCCCAACTGGGCCGGCGGTCAACAGCTCGGGGGAGGGGAAAATGGGACGACCCATACAATCAAAAATCCATCTGAGGAGGTATTGACAGAACAAAAAAAAAAGCTGCGCTTTCTACACATAACGAATGAACAGAGGGGGTTTGAAAAAAAGCAGTCCCCACTCAGCAACGGGGTCCTGTAGGATTCCTGCTAAGGGTCGGGTCCGCGGGGACAAGAAGAGAATGTAGCGACAAACCATGGGAAAAGGGGGGAAAGTACATGGTGCTGACGCCGCGATAGGGACGTCCCAGAGGGAAGTTGCCCAAACCCAGAGAGAGGCACATCGGGACGCAAAAGTATAGGAAAAAAAAAAAAAGAAAGCATAGAAGGATAAAAGCAAATTCAGGGAAAAACAAAGGGGAGGGAGAATGGGGAACAATCAAACCGAGATTTTACCTAGGAAAACGCAGTTGGACATCGGAAAAAAACAGGAAGAAAGAGGGATGGAAAAGAACCGCAGACGGGGAACTGGGAAGTACATGTTTCTAAAAAAGGGTCAATCTCAAAACCGAACTCAGTCAAAGACAAAAGGCTAAGCGAGGAGGGGGCAGTCGAAGTCCCGTCCCCTCTTTATCACGGAAAAGGAACGTTAGATCAAGAAAACTAGCGGACGAGAAATGTGCCGGGGGGAAGGAAAAGCGTGTCCCTAGAGGAACGAAAAAAACAAAAAAGGGGACAGGGGGGGACGCGGAGGAAAATCAAGTCGAAGGTCGCAAGGGGGAGGGAGGAGGCCTTGTATAATACCTCCCACCAGTCTCTTGGGAAAGGGGTCCCTGAGAACTAATCCCTTCAAGCAAGAGGGAAAGGAGCGTCGATGAGAGGTAGAAAAAAAATACGGGGTTCAAGGACGTATTCCTAATGTTTCCAAAGACTGAAGAATCAGGGGGCTTGTTTTTGAATGCACAGGATTCCGTCGATCAGGGACGGGAAAAAGAAGGAGGGAGGAGGTTTACGTAAAGAAAGAATAGCTCCGAAGATAGGGCTTTAAATAGGCCCCAGGGGTTCGCTGCAAGGTGGGGAGAAGAGTCTCAACGAAGGAGAGGAGTCCATCACGAGACCAATTGGAAAGAAAGGGGTCATCTCTCCTTTAGAAATCGCAAAAGGGGAGTAAAAAAGATCCAGGAAAAAACCACTCAAGAAAAGTAAGCAGCCTCAGTATTAAGGGCGGGGGAGGAAAAAAAAGACCCTTGCCGGAAGGGGGAAAAGGCGACAGTAGAGAGAAAAAAAAAAACATTAAGGAGAAAACTGATATATCAGAAAATAGGTGCTTGAATCAATCCTAATAAAAGCTCTCTGGAGAAGAGAACCGAAATCATCAGAAACTCAGGGAGAAAAGAGGTGGGGGGGTGGAGTTAGTGAAAGGAAGGGAAAGTCAGAAAGAAGGATATGTTGAGCGGGTATTATATCCAAAAAGGACGTTCGATGGGGACGTCTCCTCAAATATAAGGGGACGAGGCTGAGGCAAGTGGAAAACCCAACGTATTCCTGAAGACGAGAGGCAACTCGGGAAAGGAAAAAAAAAAATGCCCTCAAGCGGATCCCGAATAGGGGAAAAAAAAGGACGAAAAAAGTTGTCCAACCAAAAAAAAGAATGTTGTCAACGGAGGACTAGGTCTAAAAGGCGAAAGGGGGGAAGGGGGGGAGGAAAACTTAGGGGGAAAATCTCAAATTCGCCAATTGCTCGGGACTAAAACCCTCTCAATCGAAGGGAGGAAGGGAAAAGACGAAACTTGCTAGAGCACTGCGATAAGGCATCAGGGGAAGGGGTGAGTACCCTTGGAAGGGGGGGAAGAAAATATTCAAGAAAAAGAGAGTGTGGTTGGGGGGGGAAAAAAAAGGAAAGGAGGGGGCAAACTCCCAAATTACAAGCCGTAACCTATAGCCATGGAGGGGAGAGAGGTGGGTACGTTGGGAGACAAGGAAAGGGAGGTGTACAATCGTCTGGAAACGCAGACTCAAAGAATCTGACCTTGATATGGGAAAGAAAGATAACTAAAAGAGCAGTACATCCGTCTTGGTCGACTGTCTCAAGAGGGGAAGAGAACCACTTGAGGGAGCGGTGAAAACAGAAGGAGGGTGCGAACCGAAAATTTGACTGTGGGAAGTTCCAGGTGCGTCCTTAGGTTCGGGCGGGGGAAGGCTGGCACGAAGTTTGACGAAAAAAGAGGCGCAGGGCAAAGAGAAAGAGGGGGAAAACTAAGAAGACGACGCAATGGGGGTCTCTGCAACCATCTCGCACAGGACACGCGGAAGGGAAAGGTCAAAAAGGAAAAGGTTGTTAGTGCTAAAAAAGGAGAAAAAAGGGGGTGGGAGGAAGGAACTGCCAATGACTTAGGGGTTCCGGGGTTTCTCAAGATGTGTGGGGGGGATGAGTGGGTGGGGGGGGAGACAAATTGCCCGGAAAAACTCACTGCAATTGAAGAAAGAAAGGGGGTTTGGGGCAACAGTGCCCACGAAAAAGTGAAAAGACCCCAGAAAAGGAGGGTAGTCAGCGCAAAAGGGGAAAAGGGACCGGGTCGCGACAATACTGTTACCTTTTGGGACTAGAGGGAGGGGGGGGGTATAAAGCAGCGGCCTCCGAAGAGAAATCGTTCAATTTCGGAAAGTATGAGGGAGAAAAAAGTAATGGAGGGGGGGGGGAAAAAGTAAGGGTTTGGAATAAACTCCTTTCACAAGACGTCATGGCGGCAGAAGGATCATCATGGTGGAAAATGGGGGAAAAGCCGTTTATATATAAAGTAAGAGAGAAAAAAAAAAAGAAGAAGGGTGGGGCTCACCTTCTCAAAAGAGGAGCTACAAGCGGGAAGGGAAAGGGGAGTTTGGGTAAAAAAGGGAGGAAAACAAACAACGAAAAGAGAGAGAGGGCGGGAAAACAAAAGAAGGGGAAAAGTTCGGCGAGGTAGCGCGCAGGAGGTCTCGGACTTACCGGCAGAGGGTGAAAAGCAAGATGCTCATGCTGGTTAACATCGCCCGATGAATTCAAATGGGAAAAACTGGTCCGGACGGGAAAACCAGAAAGAAGAAAAAAAGGGGATTCAGGGGGGAAATCCGAAACGGGGAAGATTGTAAATCGGGCGGCAGGAGAGAAAGAACGGAAAGCAAAAACAGGTAAGAAAGAAGACTCGGGGCACGAAAAGAAAAAAAACAGCGGGGCTTACGAGGGGAGTTACTGGGGAAGGAAGGGGGTACAAAACACAGCTCGTCTTGGCAGAAGGGTTGGGGCGGAGACGGCCTAAGCCGATCCCAAAACAGCCGATAACAAAAGCATGATCATGCAACTAAAACCAAACCCTTCAAAAAACCCAAGAGACAAAAAAAGCATATCTTCAGAAAAAAAAAAAATGGCGAAGCAGGTTTGAGAGAAAAAAAGGAATAAACACGGGGAGGGGACAGTCAGATGAGGAGGAAAAAAAAGGAAAACTCGAGCGCCCACACATGTCGAAGTAAGGCTTAGATAGGGGGAGCAACGAGCTATAAAGTATCGACAAAAGAGATTGCAACAAAGAAAAAAGATGAATAGCATCGAATGAATAGGGAAGAAAAAAAAAAAAGGTTGAAAACCCGGGTTGACGAGACCGCATGTTGGGGGGGGGGTGGGGGGGGGGGGTGGGTGGGGTGGGGGGGGGGGGGGGGGGGGGGGGGGGGGAGAGACCAAAACGCGGTATCATGAGTCCTCAAATGAAAAGAGAAAGAAAAAGTTATCTGAGGTCAAAGGAACCTCGCCTAAAAACAGGGGACGGGGGGCAACAAATGCGCAAAAGGCCAACGGTAATCGCATGGGAGGAAAAAAAAAACTCAGGACAACACAATACCGAGCGAGTCCGCCTTAGGGCTATTCAGAAGTTCGTGTCTATTCGGAGGAGCAAGGCTCTTTATCCTCTTGGAAAGGTCGGGAACACACAAAAAAAAAGGTTGAGTAAAAAAGCAAGGAACCTTTAAAAACTGGAAAAAAAACACACAAACACCCGACTTGAAAAGACCGCGGAGTGGAAGGCTCAGTTATACGAAAACAAGTGCTGAGGGCGAGGGGGGAAACGTGATTTGAACCTCCGAAAGAGGAAGGGGGGGGACCAGAGAGCGAGCAAAAAAAAGTCGCCGGGATCGAAAGTGACTCATTTCGGGAAAAGCCGGTGTTTCCATGTGGGATTTAGCACGGGACAATCAAAGGAGGGGAAAAAAGTGCTGTTTTGACATCCGGGGGGGGAGGGGAAAAAGGCAGGGAAGGGATCAACGGAGGACAGGTTCGCCGAGAGGGAGGTCTATGCAAGGGGGAAATTCGGCCTGGGAAAACAAAGGGAAGAAAAACGGAGCTGCAAGGGGGGGAGAAAACCGGGCGCAAAGAGGGAGAAAAAAAAAAAAAAAAAAAAACGATTTGTCTGCATCATCCAGAGTCTCATACTGATCCAGCGGGCGGCCGGCCCACTCAAGGAAAGAAAGGACGGCGCGCGCGAGGGGTTGAGGAGAAAGCCTTGAGGGATGGGGGATGAAAAAAAGAGAAGGGGTAGGAT
>Ga0179593_1430916_pt1 | contig 14321 bp, 15 predicted proteins | sample CZODoug2_1_08_16_FD_185931 | JGI IMG/M metagenome (GOLD analysis project Ga0179593, IMG submission 185931) | Vadose zone soil fungal communities from Angelo Coast Range Reserve, California, USA - CZODoug2_1_08_16fungal (PacBio error correction) | ecosystem: Environmental > Terrestrial > Soil >...
TCGGGGCGAGGGGAGGAGCACCGAAACCATGGCGTCGGAGGGGCCTGCGGCTCCCTCGGGTATCAGGTCTTCTTCTTTCGAGTCAACAGTGTGGAAGGAGAAGCGTTTCTATGACTCCATACCCCGAGAAAAAAAAAAAACCCAGGGGGACGTACAGGGGTAAGAAACAATCAAAGCTCCCCAACAGTCAAACAAACCAACCCGGCTCAAGTCTCTTTCTTCCAGGAGGAGAGGGACCAACCCAAGTCAGTCTGCAGGTCAAATGCTAACAAAGAAGAAGGAAGGAGAACTATCGGCACAGAAAATGCGATTCAGGGAAAATCCTGGCAACTCAATGTAAGGGCAATTCCTACAAAAGAATAAGCGCAACGCGCCCACGAACGGAAACGAAGGGAAAAGAAGAGACTGCTTGAAGGCTCCATCGGGCCGGCCCCGTAGGGAACCACGTACAATGCAGACGGAGGGGGAACAGGAGCGCACCAGCTTTAAGACGATGAATGGCAAAGTTAGACGCGTGATTACAAGAACCCACTCGGTCAACTATGCATAGACCACGAGGTACGCCAACAAAAAAGTGATAAGCCAAAACGGGGCCTTTGGAAGGTTTGACCGACCGTAAGGCAGAACAAGGAAAGATACGGCGCAAGAAACTAGTCGCTGAGAAAGCAGAAACGAGATCGCGGGAAAAGAAAGCACGGGGGCAACCACGACGGTTAGCTGACGAAAATACGGATATGAGAACAGGGCTTTCTAGCAAAAAAACATGTGAAAAGGTTGGGGGGTGACAAGAAGAAAACTTCAAGGCAAAAAATAGAAAGAGAAACAAGACACACGGGGGGGGAGTGATTGACTCCTAAAGAGGGAGTCTTCCAAACCGTCCGGGGGAGGGGGGGTGGAACAGGGGTAGGAATCTCATGGTGAAGCAGGGGAGGGGAAAGATCGTCAGCGGAAGTACCGCCAAAACAAGGTTACACGGAGGGGACAATCCAAACGGCGGGGATACACGACGGGACATAAAAAAAGGCATGTCAGAAGCTGAGGGAGAACTTAAGTGTCAAAGTTCCTCGCGCAATCGAAAAACGGTCTTGAAGGAGGTGTGCGGAAATCTAGATGGTACCAAAACGACCGCCAGGGGGATCGGTTGCAATTGATCTGGCGACTAAGGGAGCGGGATCGTCAACCTTCGGGCAATTTAGGTCCGAGGATTTAAAAGAAGGCAGAACGAACGAGTTAAATCAGTGGGAGATCTCCTCCACCAGACGCGGGGATAAGTGCGACCCTAATTTACAGCTTCCTGGTAAAGGGGGGAAAGGTGAGCGCCGAGGCGATGGGGCGTTCGTGTGTGTACTAACGACACACCGTCGCTGGCGAGAAAAGGGGTAATGATAACACATGAAGAGAGGGGAAAAGTTGTGGGTAATCCTGTCGAGCACTCCTCTGAGGCAATTGGGAGTAAGGGGGAAGAGTTACGGAGAGACGACGGCAGGGGGGGGATCGGAGAGAGGCACACGGTGCCGGAAGAAAAAGCGGCGAGGGGGGAAGGGGGGAGAGCAGGGAGTTTCGTCAAATACCAAAGGAGAAGGGGAAACAGACGGGGGCAAAGTCGAACAGCCAACGGGCTTGCGCGAGTAGGAAAGGGAGAAAAAAGGGGCTCGATAGGGCGGAGGTATACGGTTCGGGAAACTGTACAACGTGAGAAGAAGGACCAGCAGGGCCATGAACACCTGGCGAAAAATGCCAGAGGAGAAGTGTCCCGGCCAGGTCAGTCGGGGAAATACCAAGGGCCCAGATAAGTCCCTTAAAGACGGGCTTCCTTTCCCGGTTGGTCAGGCGGGCTGCGTGATAGCCCGTCCCGCGTGAACACAGTGTCCAGAGGTATTACCTGGCAATGATGGGAAAGGGCAATCGACACATGCTCAGCCAGGGGCCTCTCTCCGGCGAATTATGTGCACGCCTGTAAACTTTAAGAAAATGGAGGCCCGGGATCCAAGGGGGATCACCTTTCATCCTGAGAAGGGACGTCAAAAGTCATAACGGGGGGGATAAAAGGCGCGGATCTCATAGGGAATCAAGGAGGTGATCGCGGTGGGAAAGAGACGGCAACGAAGGTCTAATGGACTGATCTGAAGGAAGGGGGGAGGGAGGCCAAGAAAACGAAAGGAACAGGAAGGACGGGGCTCAACGGGGTGGAAGTCTGCGGATCAGGTGTACCGGCCATTCCGAGTCGTGGGAAGAAAAATGCAATAGCTGTGACGTTGAAAAAGGCGAAAGACTCATAAAGGACAGGAGTACATGGGCCGGGACCCAACAAGCCTTATAGAGAAAGAAAGGAACCGCCGCGGGGAAAGGAAGAACAAAGGGGCGACACAAAAAAAAAATTTCCGCTTATCAATGTCGAGAGTGAAAGCTTCTTCATCTAAGAACAGGGAGGCTGTGGGGTTACGACAGAGAAAAGGGGATATGGGGGAGTTGCGGTACCACAAAAATCCAGCGAAGCAAAAACGGTCTAAAGAAAGTTTTGGACATTGAAAGTCCCTCCAGGAGGTAAAACTGCAGGGGGGGGGACTTCTGAGTCAGGCACTTAATGGGGGTAACGCACGGCAACAGGTGGCGCGATGGGGGAACATTGGAAAGGAACACGAAGGGAGGACAAGAGGGCCCGCCGAATTAAGTTCAGCCGAAAAATCAAGGGCGAGGAAACGGATATCGCAAAAATTGGAAGCGGCAACACGGGGTCGGGACTGAAGGACGTTTTCTCAAACAATCAGGTGCAAAAAGACACACAAGGAGGTAAGTTGGGATTCTCTGGGGATTCAAGAACAAACGCCAGGGGGGGGGACGACCTCAGGAAATTCGTTTTGCGGGGGATGCTTCATATAAGGACCAGTTTCTTATAGGGTGAAGAGGGGCATTTACTTGAATACCCGAACAGGGGACGTAATGGGGGCGGGGCAAGAGACGTCGTACAAACTAAGTCAAAACGTGCCCACCTCAAAAATGGAAACGGATAAAGGACATAGCGGCAGGTTGAAAGTAACGGTACACGCAAAAAAAAAAGGAATCCACTCCCCGGGACCTTAACTAAACGCACAGTAGTGAAACTAGGGAAAAGGGGCCACGGGGAAGGCGGCACTGGGGGCACGTTGGGAGGTACCAAATAGGGGACTCTCGTGTGAACTTGGGCAAAAAGTGTCCGAAAGAAAACAGTGTCTGACGGAAGGCTAGGTCATTCACTGGGTCATCAAAAAAAGTGAGGGTACTCGACAGATGCGAGTATCCACTGAAGTGCAAGGTGGGGATTTTAAACACTAAATCACGAGGAATTGGGACATGAACACGCATTACAGAGCAGAACATCGAATGGAAAAAAATCACAGCGTTACTGGCTGGGGAAATAAGGTGGAGGTAAAACAAAACATGTGAGAGTACGCGTCGGGTCCTTGTGGGGGAAGGGGGGTGCAATACCTCAAGCACCGAAGAAACTCCACGTGGCATTGCTCGAAAGAACCTCCATCAGGAGGGGAAGGAAGAGACTGGCAATCATTATGTGTCAAGGGGAGAAGGGGTTAGAAGGAAGTACGGGGGGGAATATGGGGTGGGGGTGGTACTTATTAGGGGGGACTGGCGCGATAAATGGCGTTTGAGATCAGCCAACGGGGAGCGTTTTGGGAAAAAGCCGGACAGAATCACAAAAAAAAAAAAAAGAACCACCCAAAAAAAAAAAAAAAACACCAAAAAAAATAAACAAAAAAAAAAAAAAACAAGAACCTGCCCAAAAAAACAAATACAAAATACAACACCTAAAAAAAAAATAAAACAAAAAAACAAAGGCACTTCCCACAAAAAAAATACACAAAAAAAAAAGTTAAAAAAAAAATGAAAGGATAACATGGAAAAGTAATTGCATGAAGAGAGAAATAAATAAAAAACCCCCAACAACCCCCAACAACCCCCCGAAAAAAAACAAACCCCCCTACCCCAACAACCCAAAAACAATACCAATAAAAATAAACAGAAACCAAAGCGTACGCCGAAATAAAAAAACAAGAAAAACATAACCCAAACCCTCTTCCCCTAAAGTAGGGTGATCTGAATCCGGATAACTCCCCTCTGGTCTCCTTCAAATGGTCGTCCCCCTAACCTCTGCGCCTCCGCAAAAACGTTTTCTTCCTCTTCAAACGCGAGTAAATCAACCGTAAGTCTAGAGTGGGCGGATAATTCGGCAAATCAACAGTTGATCCGCGTAGTTGAACTCCCCCTGGGGCTGGCAGGGAATCGTGCCTCATGGAGACGGTTCGACCAGGGTTGGAGGTCGTTGAGTCGCTGAGTAAAAATGGGGGGTGAGGGGGGGGCGGGGAGGTGATAGGGCGCCTCTCTACAAACAGAGCGCACAGAAGGCCAAAGTGGGCGTAATAGATGCGTCCGAATGTTCGCTCGGGAAGTGAAGGGGGAATCGGCATGTCAAGAAGAAACGGCGACCGAAAAGCCTTGTTTTTCGAGGATTGAGTTTTTTGTCCGCGACCACGCACTGGAGAGGAAAAAAAAACTATCTCTATATGGGCCACAAGGAGTCCGGAACGATGCTTAGCTGAGGAAAAAAAAAGTACGTCGGCTCGAATGTTTCAGCAGAAAGGGCGGGGCGGCGGGCTAAAGACTGTTGACATGCATACGATTTGGGGCACGGTCGTGGGGAAAAACGTCGACGGGGGAAGAAAAAAAAAAAAACCACCTACTGTCTAGGGCGACAGCGTGGGGGGGGTGGTGAGGGGGGGGCGGGGGGGGTTTCTCTACAAGTCGGAGGGGGTTCCAGGGTGGCATAGCCCGCTAGCTCACGCCCTCGAAGACCTGCGGTAGTCGAAATCGAAGACGACACTTTTCGGGCCACGAAGTAGCCACGGCTTCAACGGGGACGAGCCTAATTGGGGAATGTGGGGGAAATAAAAGCGGCACGAGACTTACAAAAGTGCGCACGCACGGTCACAAATGTCGCTGTTTCCCTCCGGTCGCAGAGTCAAAAATATGTTTGTCTGGAAGACCGAGGCAATCTGGCTCGCGAAGAAAGAAAGTGCGGGGAGGTATGAAGGTCGTCCTCTCAGGCAAGTTTGGCCAAGGAAGGGGTAAACAGTCCAAAGAAGGGTCAGCCTTAAAGCCAGAAGACCGATGCCCGATGGGCCCAGGGAGTCGCGTGAAAGGAGGGTGGTTCATACACAAGGGTAAGGGAGGAAGTACGTGGGACTAGGCGTGAGGTAAAGAAAGGGGGCGCTCTCGTGAGCTAGAATAGGAGGCAGGGTGTTCTGAGCCGCTCCTCTCGCCGGGGCCCCATGCACCTGGCCGAACCACCCAGGGGTGGCGGGGAGTCTTGACGTCAAGAGCCATGGGGAGGGACGGAAATCGAGAAATCGAAAATCAAGGGAAAACCTCACGAGATGGAGGGGGGGCAACGCGAATTCGAGGCAAAAAAACAAAAACAAAGGGGGCGCCACACTTGTTCGGTTCCTGCAGGGAATAACAAAAATAAAAGGTAAACTTCTGGGAGGTGGGACCCGGCTCCGAGGGGTAACAAAAATGGGGGATCGGGGGGCAAGTCACTCACTATTCTTCGATGGATTGCCAAAATGTAAGTAGAGATTGAAACAGCAAAAAAGAAAAGGACGGCGCACCGTGACCGTGAAGACCTGTGTCAAGTCAGTAGGTGTGTGTGGGGAACGTGCAGTGGGGAGGGGGGCAATAGCGCGCAAAGGTGGGAGACAGACCCAAGACGGGCAGGCTAAGGAGAAGGATACACCGCGAGAGAGGCGCCTTCTTGCAAGAGCGTAGAAGGGGCAGGGCGAGGCGAGGAAGGGGCGCGAAAACAAAACATGAGAGGGGGCTCCAGGTGGGAGAGAGGACCAAAATCAGGAAAAGACGTTCGGGCGGCAGAGGGGAGTGGGGGCTTGATTAAGGGAACGGAAAGGGGAGGTTGCCACGCTTTGCCCGGGGTTCAATAAAGTATAACAAAGGAACACGAAGAGGTCTTTGGTCATTTCAAAAGTGTGACTACGGGTTTAGTTATCCTGACTACGAAGAACCTGGGAAGCTGGCGGACGGGAACAGGGTTGGTTCGGAGCGAGGATGGGCGATTCAGCAAGGACGGGAGGAGTGGGAGTCTGAGCAAAAGGGGTAAGAATGGTTATCTTCTCTGGCAGCAATAAGGATCACAGGCCTGCCGAGTCTAAGGACAGAAGGGGGTTGGAGAGAGGTTATCCACGGGGGGCAAGGGACAAGCGTATCAATTCGAAAAAGAAAAACACTCAAAGAGGAGGAGGAAAAGAAGATACTAGGGGTTTGAGGAAGATAATCAGTCTTTCCACGTCATGCTCTGTGATGCCTGAGTAACCGTCGGCTCCGAATAAGGAAATCCCTCATTTCCTTCGGAGAAAGAAGAACGGGACCAGGGGGGGGAAGGACTCCAGCCCTACGAGAGAAAAAGGGGGGGAAACGTGACGCCCAAAAGCTTCTCTACAAAAAAAGTGCATTAAAGGAAAGGACGGGAGACGGCTAAAAAGCCAAACAAGTTCAGAAAAAGGAATCGCTGGAAGGGCAAGCAAACGGGGCGGAGAAAAAATTCGTAAGGGCGAGCACAGGGTCCACTCTTAGAGCTATGTCTTTTCACCAGGAACACTACACGCTCGTAGAACCAGCCGCAGGACCAAACGTTGCGCAGGGACGGCGCTCCGGAACGGCGACGGCCGCACAAAGAAGGAAGGAAGCAGCAGTGCCGGCCGTGAGACCGGGACAAGGCAATGCTTGACATAACGAAGATCAAGTACTCTGGAGGTCGTTCGTGAGGGGAGGGCCAGTTTCAGCTAAGTGAATTCGGAGAGAAAAGAGTTAAGAAGAGAAGTCATTCTGTCGTCATTCAACAGAAAGGCCAATGAGGTAGTCAGAAAAGTTAAAGGACTCGAACTTCACCGAAACACGAATCATAAAGAATTTACATTTTGCGACAATACCGAAAAAGGAAAGAACGGAACGGGGGCGGAGCGTCAACGAAACAAAAAGTGCCGCGGGTAAAGCCTATGGAGAAAACCGACAGGTGCAGACAAAAAAAAACCAAAAAAAAAAAAAACACAAAAGATGGGTGCGGAATCACAATTGGAATCATCGACAACCAGAACTACCAATCCAGGGAACACTTATGGGCGTCCCAAAAACGGAAAACAGTATCCCTTATGAACCGCCTAAATGGGGGACAAGGGGGGAGTAATTAAAGCTGGGGACAGTCGGAAGACAGGAAGGAGGACCTACGATATCAAAAAAAAGAGCAAAAGTAATACACTCAAAAATAAAAAAAAAAAAAAAAAAAAAAATAAAAAAAACAAAATAAAACAAAAAACAAAAAAAAAAACTAAAAAAAGAAAAAAATGGACATGGTGTTCCGTTGAACGGGAGGCCCTGTAAGGCAGTTTGTCGCAAAAGATGCTGGGGAACAGCCCCTCAGAGGAGGAGAGGCAAACTGAGTATGTGTCGGTCGCAAGCACCTCCACGAAGCTGAACTGGGCGAGCCTCTGCGGACCGGGGGACGAAGTGATCGTCTCCTTCTACGGGCAGGGGGGAAAGACGGACTTTCCGCGGAGAACAGGGGTCCGAAAGGGAGAGAACCTAAAAATGATACAGGACTCTGCTGGAAGATCTCCTCTCACCGGCTAGTGGTCAACGGCGAAAAGGAGATGGTCAAATGAAGCGAAGTCGGGAAGTGTGGCGGAGAAATCTCGGGTGGGGGGAGAGGGGGGGTGTCATCTCCAAAAAATACATGCCTAAAACAAATGGGGGGAGAGACGAAAGACGGAATCAAAGGGTCAGCATATAATGGGGGAAAGAACAGAGGAGTTCGGAAAAGCGCCGCCGAACAACATACAAGCGGGGGAAGGGATTCTTCCTTCCGACTAGTTCCTGCGAACGACTAGGTTGACGCGGTGAAGCAAGGAGGTGGGGGGCAAGGAGGAGACTGCAATATCGGACAAGGGAGGGCACACTGCAAAAGGGCGGCTTGCGTATATGAGACAGAATTCTATGACTAGCCACCTTCTCAGAAGTCAGGAAAGGGTGGCTCAGAAAGAGTACATCGCTGACGCCGGAAAACAAACGTGTCACATCTTGCGGCGAAGAGAAAAAATAGGACCTTAAAGACAGTGCCCACACAAGGAAAAGGCATAGGACTCTGACCGGGGGGGGGGACCGGGGACTGGGAGGGGCTCAGACGCGAACCCGTAAGGCCGTGAGGAGAATAAGGCTGAATCTGGGGGGGATGCCAGAGATATGAAACCAGGTGGGGGGGGTCCTGTCGTGCCAACGGGATCAGAAAAACGTATGGTCGGGCGCTGGGGGAGCGGCGAACGTTTCCCCTGTAAGGGGGACTGGCAAGGACATTGACGCGTGGCCGAGCACTGTCTTCGCGTGCAAGTGACCAGAAAAGGATGACAGACGGTGGGAGCGCTATTACGAAGGTCGAAACAGTTCTGAGGAAGAGGAGATAAAAGCATGTCCAGCGGGAATGGAACTGCCCCCCGACTGGACGCCCTTGTTATCAATACGAGTGAGGCGGCGCGGCGAGGGCTGGGAAGGGAAACGAAAAACACAAGCGCGGAGACCACTTCGACAGGACCAAAAGTCCCCTCAATAAAAATGCCCTTAAGGGCAACCTCCGCAAGGACCTAAAAAAGGACAGGGTTAGACAAGGAAGCTGTGGACAAAAATAAGGGTCGCTGTCAGGTGACGAGACGAGGAGGCTGGGTTATTCACAATAGCTGGAGAAGGGGGCGGGGGGTTATTTTAGGAAGCAAAAAAAAAACTGTCACCTCGGGAAGACCAAAGGGGGGGCTAATGTGGGACACCAAAAAGGTCCGGGGGGGGGGTAGAGAGTCCGTTAGAAATTCAAACGACTGAAGGCATAAAAAGAGGAAAAAGTCTGCGCCCTCCAACGTGAAAAGGGAAGAAAATGTCACGTGGGCGGACCTGAAGAAGAGGAGGAGGAGGGGGGGATAGGGGGTTTCAGATGTCAAACCGTTCAACAAAAGAGCAACAAGTGTACCCTGGATTCACGAAAGGGGGGAGAACTCTACATGAGGGTACTGGGCGGGCATCTCCGGGGGAGGGGGAAAAAGGAAAGGAAAGGTGAAGGTCCGGAAAAGAGGGAAAAAATCCTCATATTCAAACCAAGGGAGTAGGATCATAAAGTGACATGAATTCATCAATTGGCGGGACGAAAAAAAAACCTAAAAAGGGAAAGATGAAGCAAGGCCTCTAAAAAAAAAAACCACTCGGGAATCGGTCAACCAACGTGGGGGGCTTCCAGGCATAAAAATACAGTGGGGACACAAGGTCGTCAAGTGCAAAAGGGGGGAGCCGTCTTGTTCGGGGTAAAGCCTGGGATGGCGGACGGGATGTCGGGGTATGCCTCAGGGCCGATATTTCAGATCGATCTTTGGAACACATATCGTACGTCACCTCAGGTTCTCTGATGAACAGGCACCAGAAGGGGCTGGGTCGACGCGGGGGCATGGTGCATGGCGCAGAAGCTCAACAACTAAATCATTTTTTCTGAAGAACACCTCTCTTTTCGTACTCGAAGTGAAGGAACAGAGGAAAAGGCTCGACAGCGGTAGGGGTATGTTGAAAGTGAAGTGGCGAGGAACGGGAGCGTAGGGAAAAGGGTGGGAGACATTGAGGGACATAACTGGGGATCGCGAGGGAGACGTGACTGGCCTGGTGTTTCGTTGATCGCAGAGAGGGGGGAATGGGGAAGGAGTACTGAAAACCTGCGGGGGGAGACTCCGACAGTTTCGGCAAAGTCGCACATACAAACTCTGGGAACGATCCTACTGCATAAAGGGAGATCGTAAAACAAACAATCGGGTACTCAAAAGGGGGAGCTCGCTCTGGCGAAATCAAGGCAGGATGTCGTAAAGGTGAAAAAGGACGTAATCAGGGCTAGCGGGGGTAGGCGCCAAGCGAGGGGGGGAGGAAAGGACAATAGGGGAACAGGGGACCCAGTCGCCTCCTTTCTACATCGAGTCAGTGAAAAGGCGAAAGCAGGCGTAAGATCTGAGGCAACAACGAGGGTTCTCTCGCGGGGAACGGTGGGCCGTTAGGGGGGCAGGGGGGGGTCTGAAAAAAAAATAACGAACGTCCTTGCGGGGGTGGGCCAGAAACCACCGATGGGAAAACTTACGATAAGGTCGCAGCAGGAGGACTAGGACGACATGCTGTCTGGGCTGAAACACGCCTGACTGGGCTCAAAGTAAAAAACTGAGGGCGGACACACTTTTTATGGACGGCGCACGAAAAAGGGGGGCCAACAATGTCACGCATAGGTGCAAAACGGATACCAAGGCTAGTGGGGGCGTATGGAACAAAGAAGACTACGTTCCGTGAAACAAAAAATGGGTTCCCAAACAAAACTGGCCACTCGCAACTTCGGGGGGGGATCCGGCGGGACGACGGACGCAGGATGCGACCAAACATGCGGAGGTCGATAAGGCTAGACGAAAAACTAGTGCACCAAAAGCAGGTTTTAGAGAACACAGGGCAGGGAGACGTCGACGTCCTTGGGGGCCGGTGGGGTCAAAGGGCGCCGGCTATCCCAGTCGCCGAAAGGGGAAACAAACCGCGTGAGGTGTCAATCTTTTTCTTTCTATCACGATTCAGGAGCACCTAATAGGAGCTGACAGGGAAGTTGGACGAGGGGGACGATCAAGACGAAGAGGGAAAACAAGGTGGCACTCGTGGGAAGTCCTTTCGCTGGTCGAAAAAAGGCCGGGCGACCGGGAAATGGCAGCAGGTTTCTCTAAGAACCGGTCACAGCAATTTTGAGCGTGATCCTTGAGAAACATAATGGAGCAGACGATCGAGGCAACGCGGCGAGACATAAAAAGCGGGAGGGCTCCGGGGGAACGATCAGTTCAAATACGGGGTTGAGGAGTATTAAAAGACCGGAACTGTGGGGACGGGTTCTTCAGTCAAAAAAAGATCGGGTACGAACGGGAGGGCTGCTGGACGAGTAGGAAAATCGAGCAGTTGTATCATGTGCAGAACGTCGAAAGGGCCTTTCCTGAGTAAGGGGTCCGAAGGGGTCACTCGCTCTTAGATCATAGGGGGCAAGGACTTGTGGAAAAAAGCGCTACAGGGGTGGTGGGTCCGATGTGCAATTTACCATGACGTCAAAAAGTCCTGGGCCCGGGCAAGGTATGGTTTAAACACATGAGACGTAACAGGGGGTAAACAAGGGACTAGCTCCTAAAGAAATCTTATGACGGTTGGTTACATCATGCAATGGGAGAATATCTTGACTTCGAGAAGGGGATCTTCAGTAATGCCGTCATGGCGGGGGAGCCGCTCGGGCCGGAATAAAAAGTCGGGTGGGGGACTCGGGGAGGGGGATCTCGCCGAGTTGAGAGACGGAGAAGATGTGCATCCCTTGGCAATCTCTGGAGTCTTGCGGGCAAAGGCAAGACGGTGTCCTCCCGTTTCGTGGACGACGTAAACGCTGGGGAAATCCTTAAACGGGCTGGCGGCAAAAGGGGGCCGGAAGGGGGGGAGCGCACTGGGAAGAACGCATGTCGGAAAAAGATCGAGCGGAGGAAGGCAGTTACTGAATCAGGGTGGGAAGTGGCTCGAACGGGCGGTCAACGTCACTCTCACGGGGACTCAGCGGCCCCGGCTGTCTGGGGCCTCGAGAAGCATAAGGCCGTGACGACGAGTTGCCGTAGAGAGAAACACGAGGGGGCGCCCAGTGATCTCAGGGGGGGGAGAATTGCGTTGGGAGGGGGCGATGGGACATCCCAGGAAGGGGTGACGTGCACCAAACCCGCAACAACAAAAAAAAAAAAAAACTCCAAAAAAACAAACTCCGCGGGGCTGGTTCAAGCTAAAGGGGGACGACCTGTGGATCTACCTTTAAGGGGACGCAATTCTGTCGGCCGAACGGGGAGGGACGGTAACGCGACGCGGAAAAAAAACGACTATCGAGCAGAAAACAACACGTAAGAGAAGAGATAAAATTGGAAACCTAGTCAGGCCACACTCAGCATTGCAAGCCCTTCTTGAGGCTCGAGCGGTATCAAAAACGGGGGTACTCGAGCTCTTTCTAGGGAGGTCGGCGCCGGGGAATAGGACCAGAAAGACATCAAGCGACCCAAGGGGGAATGGGGGCCGCGGAAACAGACTCGCTCAAAAACAGTTCGCTAATACCCACCAGGGTAACATTTCGTCCAGCGTCGACAGGCACAACGCGAAAAGACTGGACCGGGAAACGCTGGCTCGTCATCCGGCGGTCGAGGCTCACAACGATAAGGCGAGCGAGAGTGTGGAAGTCATGGAGGTGAAATACCGGGATTGGGGGGGGGGGGGACTGGTGGGGCCTAAAACGGCACCTGGGAACACGAGCCTGGCAAGTGGCGCAAAAGCTAAAAAAGCCGACAAGGATCAGGAAATACAGCCTGCCGAAAAGAAAGGGACGGAGGGTACATCGATCAAGGAACGCTAAACGCAAAACAATAAACATCGCGGACAAGGGGGAGATAGCTTCCAAGTCCGTTCTGCGGGGGCCGCAAAAAACGTTCACTAGTTAAGACGCAAACGGGGAGAGGGGGGGGAGAGGGCGAAGGGGGCAAGAGCGGTGGGCTGCCGTTTGTCTGGCAAGAGCAGCATCCGTCGGGACGCAACTCTCCGTAGAAACGGGAAAAAGCTAGTCCCGGGGACAACATCTAGCAAATAGCATATACGATGGTCGGAATCAGTCCAAAGCTGATCCCAATCGGGGGAAACGTCATTTGCCAACTCCAACCTAGTCCAGCATGGGGGAAATTCTGGGAAGGGTCAATAACACGTAAGACAAAGGGGACAGTGAAAATTCCACAAAAAGGGCAAGGGGAGGGTCGTATTTCCACAATCGAATCAAACATCCGGAAAAAAAGAAGGAGTGGAGGCACGGGGCGGAGACCGATACGGGGAAACGGTCAGGGAAAAGCTGACTGAGCGAGCTGGTAGTCTCCAAAGCACAATCTGGGAGAAGGACTGGTACAGAACATTGGGTGAGACGAATAAGCCAACTTCACGAGACGAGGAGACACCTAGGGGTGAAGACGGGCTCCCCGCACGTCTATAGAGCTTGAGGGAGAACGAAATCAGACATCAAGTGCTTCGCTTTATAGGGTGCGCAAACCTACGATCGAAGACGGGAACAGGGTGGGTGTGAACCCAAAGGGCCGCGGGGGGGGATGTGAAAAGAAGGCGCAGAATGTTTTAAGATGTCAGTGGCGAGGTCTACCGCACAATAAGTGCTCGGCGAAAAAATAAGAAAGGGACAGCAGGTGTCCGCGAAGGGGGAAAGCGGCCTAGAGCGTCGAAGAAGTACTAATTCTACCGGGGTGGGGAAACACCACCTTAGCAAACCCAACAACGGGGAACTGGATGAAGATCGGGTAAACAAGTCTCGCGCTTCAAGTCAGGGGTATAGAGGGCAAAGTTGTCTGTGCAGGGGTCGCGAGACAGCACGGAGGGGGGGATTTCTGCAAGGCGGGGAAATCCAAAAAGATAACTGCGAGGTGTAGGACCTGGCGGAAAGCTGGGGGCGGGCCACCTGGGAGACGGGATCTGGACTACAGGCTAGGGGAGGACAACAAGGAAACGCAGTGCGCTAAGGTTCGAAAGAGAGAGCTCCTACTGAGAAAGAGGGAGTGAAAATACAGTGTCCGCAGCAGGCATTTCGTGCAGGGAATCTAAATAGGAGTAAATATAGGGGACGTGGAAGACGGGCAGTGACCGCACTGGGGAAAGAGTCTCATATCGATACGGGGGACTAATCCAAATCACAACGTCACGGTTACGCCAGGGGGTGACGGACGCTGCACGACGCGTCAAGAGGGACCAGGCCAGGAAAAACAACTTAGAGGGGATGAAAAAGGCCTCCCTTAGAGGAGGTCGGATGAAGAGCCTCTGGGGACGGACAGCGATCATACGACAAGGTAGGCCGGAGCGAAGCGTCCGTGCCCAAACGCTGGTCGAGGACTGCGTTTTCATGGGGGGGTAACATAATAAACAGGCTCGGTCTCGACGGCACAATCGCGAACGAGGGGAGGGGAAGAGAGGAATGACGAAAAGGAAAAGGCGAAACTGGATGGGGAAAATTCAGCAAAGATCTGGTTTAGGGTCAGACAAAACCGAAGGGAATGCTCAAAAGGTGAGCTACAAGCAAATCGCGCCGTCCGAAAGAAAGGCTCGAAAACGAGGTGAGTCAGGCTCACAGCAGACGAAGCCGCAGTCACGAGGGAAAAGGGGGGCCG
>Ga0179593_1644531_pt1 | contig 14321 bp, 26 predicted proteins | sample CZODoug2_1_08_16_FD_185931 | JGI IMG/M metagenome (GOLD analysis project Ga0179593, IMG submission 185931) | Vadose zone soil fungal communities from Angelo Coast Range Reserve, California, USA - CZODoug2_1_08_16fungal (PacBio error correction) | ecosystem: Environmental > Terrestrial > Soil >...
TATTGAGAAAACGACATTCCCACGTGGAAAATCTCAGGGGGGGGAAACCCCAAAGGCAATTAACCAGTAGCATTAAAGGAGGCGCACACCATAAATATACCACAGAAAAAAGGGGGAGGTTTACACCGCCTAGTCTGTGGAAAAAAAGCCCAGAGAATTGGTCCTAATCCTTTCTCCTGAATCTGGAGGGGGGGGGGGTCCCACGGCGATGCCAATTCTTCACTGAATCAGAATCGGAAAAGAAGAAGAGGGCCGAGATCCCAAAAAGGAACGAAACCCAAGGGATCTTGTTGTCAACAAAAAAAAAAAAAAAAAAAAAAAACCCGTCAGATGCCTTTCAGTTTTCCTTGAGACTCGGACGAGGGAAAATTGTGAATCCAGGTTTGCAGGGCGGGGAACTTCTCCGCCCGTGGGGGAAGGGTTTGCAGAAACTATTTTCCCTTGAGGTCACAGAAGAAAAACATCTCGGAGGGAAAAGGGGGGGGGGACAAACGACCCAACGCGGCTTTGTGGGCAGGTAAAAAGAGGTGGCGGTTTTCCTTAGGACAGGGGGAGAGGAAAATAAGCGGTTTTGATCAGGGTCGGGAAGGGGGGGGGAAGTACATTGGGTGTTTTGCGAAGTGGCCTTTGTCGACCATGGAGAACGGCCGATCGGGCGAAAAAGGGGGAATCAATGCGCGTGGGGTGTTCCAAGAAAGGAGAAAAAAGCCAGAAAGAACAGGGCTGCCGGGGGGGGTCTTTCCAGATTGGAGGGGGGAGGAAAAAATAGGTCACGCCTTGGTAAGGCTCAGGGAATAGCCGTGACCGGTCCCCACTGATGTGGAGACGGTTCCAATCAGATGAAACTTGGATCTTCAAAACAAAACGTCAGGAGAAAAGGGGGGGGGGGGGTGAAACTCCCTCAGCGCGGGGAAAAAAAATGGTGTGCGGGGCGGTTGCCCAAGAGCACCGAGAAAAAAGAAAGACCTGTTTGCGGAGAGACATAAGCGAATCTCCATGGCGGCGGTTTTCAAAAATCGAGGGGGAAGGGGAGGGTTTTTCCCAGTTTTGAAAGGGGGCGGTTCAACCTTTGGAGAGGATGGGGAAAAACGCCTGGTAAAACATTGAAGGGGGAAAATTGAGATTTCTCAAAAAAAAAACGCAGAAGGGCAATTTATAGAAGGTGAAAAAAGAAGGACAGTAGAGCATCCTGAAGTCTATTGGAGGGGGTAGGGCGACAAGATTTTGCGTCTTAAGAAGGGAGGGTAATATCTTGGAGGAATCTTGAAAAGAACTGAGTATCAAAAAAGGGTAGGTTGCCGATTAGATGGGCGAGGAGGCCTATCTTTGACTTCCCATTGGGCGCGGAAAAGAAAAAGGAAGTGGACGAAGTTCAAGGATCTACTCAAAAAGGGGGGGGTTGTTGCCTTTTTTTGTGGAACCAATAGGACGCGAGTTGAGTCAGGGGGCGGGGGGAAAAGAGAAAGAAAGGGAGGGGATCTTCTAGCATTTTTTTTGGGAAAGGAGGGGACCTCGGGGAAAAAGTACTAAAGGAGGCCCCGGACTCTAACCCTTCCAACGGGGGGAAAAAAAAGGAGAGACAGCGATTGCTGCTCGAGGGGAAGAGGGAGGATCATGGACGCACGTGAAAAGGGAAAAGGGGAGGGGAGTCCGATTTTTCACGCAAAAGGAAGGGGAAAGTGCGTAACCGTTTACGTGAAATGCCCGGTCCCTCTGGGAAATAAAAACGTGTGTCTCAAGGCCCATTCTTCTTTGCCCAATCAAAACTCCAACGGTTTTTCCGAAAGGTGGCTCCTTGAATCTTCCTGAGAAGGAGTGCGAAGGTGGGCAGAAAGGGGGAATAAAAGCGCAAACAGGGGGGTGGCCGAAGGGTGTAATAGCCTCCGCGCCAAAGGAAGAGGAGGGCACATAAAATAACCTCAAAGGAAAGGAGGGAAGGCTTGATGTCCGTCCGAAGCAATTGTAAATACGCCCCCCAAAAAAAAAAGAGTGGGGGAAAAAGAGATCCCGTTGCTTGTTGCCACAGTAGGGGGGAAGAAGTTCCTCGCCAACCGAAGGGAGAAAAACCGGCTAATGCCGGTCCCAAAGGGGGGGAAGGAAGGGAGGTTCCATTGCGGGGGAAAAAGATGTATCACAAGAGAGGAGGGAAGATGGTGAAGATGGGCCTCGGGGAAAGGAAAAAGGAGGCTTTTATGCCCAAAAGAAAAAAGGAGCGGTTGCAGCATAGTAACATAACTTGGTTTGGGGGGGGGGGGTGGCGGAAACGTTTAAAATGGTACTTTTCATAATGTGGCGTCCAGAGGCTGAGCTTTGACGCAGGAAAGGGAAAAAAGAAAGGGGTCCTGGTCTTGTTCGCCCAAAAGGGGAATCGGCCGGGTGGGGAAGGAAAGAGGGGAGTGCCGTGGAAAGGGGAACAGCTCGCCTAGCGTGTGGACGGAAGGGGAAAAAAAAACACCGAGAGGGAATATAGAAAAAAAAGGAAAAGAAAGTGGCACTCCCGGGGGAGAAGGCGTCCTTTCACCCAATTCCGGCCCAGGAAAAAAGGGGGGAAAAAGGCAACACACAAGCCAGGACAGGACTTGAAAAAAGGAGACATACGGACGAAGCTCATCATCTGCCTCTGACGGGAAAAAAGGACAAGCGCCAACCTTTCCGCACAGCAAGGGAAAGGGACCGCACTCTGCAGACCAACCCGGCAAAGATGGGGACTAAATCCTCAATTTTGTCAGAAAAAAAGGGGGGGAGGGAAGTCACCATCTCCAACAGCAGCTTTAGAGAGGGAAAAAGTTCGGGGGCGAAAAAAAGGAAAAAGAAACGTTGACATTTTCTTGCCTTCGAGGAGAGGGGGAAAAAATAGGAAAGAAACGCATCCGGAAGCGCAGGAAGCTTGGGGCACGCCTGTAATCGGAGGGGAAGATTTGTTAAACTTTCTCTCGACAAAAAGAAAAAAAAGGGGGGGAGGGGGGGGGCCTCTAATCCGTAGAAGGAGGCTCGACCATGCCGCAAAAAAAAAGGAAGGGGGGGGGCTCTATAACTCTGTCCAAAAAAGGGACTTGTTCCGCGGAAGGGGAAAGGAGCACGAAAGCGAAGTTGGGGGGGAAAAAAGAAGGGCCCACCATCAGTTTCCAGGAAAAAAAGAGGGAAACACATCATTGCCGAAGTACACGGAGAAAAAAGAATGCGTGACAAAATCGGAGAAAAAAGGGCAGGGGGGTTTTGCCGAACGCGCCCATGATCCAGAAGAAAAAAAAAAAAAAAAAAAAAAAAAAAAACAAAAACAAAAGAAAAGAGAGTAAAAAGGGACGAAATTTTAGATAAAGGGCCCTCAAAGAAGATTGCCCGAGGTCACAATCGGCCTCAGAATAGAAAGAAATATTTATACTATCCAAAGAGGATAAAGAAGAAGCCTTCCCCGCCCCAAAAAAAGAGACCAGTTGAAAAGGGTGGGGGTACCACACATAAAAATTCAAAAAAAGAAAAGGAGAGGGGATTGCAACTTCCACACTCAAATCTAGGCCTGGGAAAAAAAATGGGAAAGGTCAAGCGGATTCCCCGGGAAAGAGAAAAAAAAGAAAGAGAAACCATTCCATTGTGGTGAATCCGAGAAAAAAAGAAACAATGGACCAACTAAAAAGAAGAAGCGAGAAAGGGACAATCCTCTGCCACGGAAAAGAGGGGGGAGACTACACCATCTAATCAACTAAGGGGGTTGCTCGCACTAGGAGGGAGGGAAAGGTTCCTTCTGCGAATCTTCAGAAAAAAGAAAGGGGAAAGGGGGAGAGGGACTCCAATGGTCCAGCCGCGTCGAAAAAAAAAATAAGAACAAGGAGGGGAAAAACAGGCCCGCAAAAAAAGGGGGAAAGGAAGGAGAGATTTAACATCCTCCATCAAGGAAGGAGAGTATTTTCTCCCGCAACAGCTCCGGAGGGAGAGAAAAAAGGGGAGATTTGGACCGACAAGGGGGGGGGGGGGAAAGAGCCTTGGAATTATTTCAAAAAAAAAGAAAGACAGGGGAAAAACGCCTCTATCGCTGAAAAGGGGGAAAAGGTCCCCTCCATCGGGAAGGGAGAGAAGAACTATCCCTATAATCCCGGTTTGCAAGGGGAAAAAAGGGGAGAAAAAAAAAAAATCTCCAATCTGGAACGGGGAGGTAAACGGCAGCCCTTTTGATTGGAAAAGAAGGAACATTTATCCCATCTAAGCCGGGGGAAGAGGAACGGAAAAGTTCTCGGGATCCGGCATGTCGGGAAAGAAAGTGAAAAAAAAGGCGAACCACGAAAAAAAAGGAGGAAAAGGGGGGGGGGGGAAAAGATCTTTACCTCTCCCTGTCCTAAGAAAATGGGGAAGGAAAACAAACCGCATCGTTGGTGTCGTTGGGTGAAAAAAAAAAAAGCCTGGGAATGGGGGCGAAAAAGGAAAAAAGGGGGAAAAGGAGTTCTGCAAACGCCGTCTACGCGGGGGGGAGAAAAGGGGGGGGAAAAATTGTTAGCGAACAATTCAGAAGCCGAGGATAAAAAGGGGAAAAGGAGTGAAAAAAAGGTGAACCTATCAAGGAGAGGAGGGGGAAAAGAATCTTCATATCCTGTCTCCAGGAGGGGAGAAGGGGGGAAAAGACGCCGATGGACCCAGCCGATTCCAGAAAGGAATTGCGAAAAGGTCTCGGCTGTCAAAGGGGAAAGGAAGGGAAACTTGCCTTCCATCCTCTCCCCTTTCCAGGGGGGAGGAAAAGAAAGAAGCCCCTGTGGTTTCCAAGCGTGAGAATCACGTGCATGGAAAAAAAGATAAACAACAACAGGATGAAGGGGAAAAGGGGGGGGAGGGAAGGAATTCAGAACGGACTGCACTTGTATTCTCAAGAGAAAAAGAAAAAAAATCTCAGCCATACCCAGGGGGAAAGGAAAGGGGGCCGAAGCTTTAGAAAAGAATGTGTTTACCGAAAAAAAAAAAAGAAGGGGGAAGAATGAATCTTCTCGGTGGAGGAATAAAAAAAAAAAGAGGAGGCCAAGGAAACCCTTAAAGAAAAAAAAGAGAGGAAACCTGAGATCCGCCCTCTCCCGAAAAGAAAGGGGGGGGTGGGGGAAAAAGTCCACCGTTCCAATTCCGTGGGGAACACAAATCTGCATGAAAAAAGAAAAAAAAAAGGTGAAAATCCCGTGTTGCGGAAAAGGGAAAAGGCGGTTTTGCAGAGAAGTTCCAGGGGGGGAAAGGGAAAGTGCCTTGCCCCCAGGGGGGGGGGGAAAAAAACTACCCCAACCTCTTCTTTTGGGGGGGGGGAAAAAAAGGGGTCGGCGAGTGCGGTGGCTTTAGGGAAAAAGGAAAACCAAATTAATGCGGGTGGGGGGGGGGGGAAAAAGAAAGGCCGGTTTTAATTCCATTTTTTTTGGGAAGAACAGGGGGGAGAGAGGACAGGGGACGGCGAATCGGGGGATGAAAAAGGCGCCTTTCCTCCTTAGTTCAGAAGAAAAGGAAAGAAGAAGAGAGAGTTTCCGTTTCCCAAAAAAAGTAAAAAAAAAGGGTTGGAAAAGGAAGGGAAAGGGACATCTTTCTATTTATAAAAAGAGGGTAAAGGAAAGTTTTAGACGTCGCGTTCGAAAGGGAGGGGGAAACTTGATGACTTGGGGGGAGGGGGGGGGGGGGGGATTAAAATCCCTCAAAGAAAAAGGGTGAAAAAAACCTGTTTGCGGGGAAAAACCAGCGGGAGACTAAAGAGGAGAATCCCTATCTTTTAGGGGAATTACAAATCTCCATGGGGAGGCGAATGGCTTCTTTTTCCAGGAGAAGGGACACCGGCGGTTTGGGGGGGGGAGGGTCTTTCCCAACTGGGGGGGGAACAATACTAAACCTTGCCTGGAAGGGGTCAAAGTGGGGCGAATGAAAAATGTACAGGAAAAAGAGAGAAGATTCCGCCATAGGCAAATTTTAAAGGGGGGAAGAGAGGGGGGGAAAAAGAAGAGAGCAATCCTAGCGAGGGGGGGAAAAGGGAGAAAGAGGTTCGTAAAAGGAAAAAAGAACCCGTTTCAACGAGGGAAGAAAGGAGGGGGGGGAGAGGAAAAATATTTCAGCCAGAAAAAAAATGGCATGGTAACCGGGAAAGGGAAAGAAAAGGGAATTCCTATCTTTCCTTCAAAGGAGGGGAAGGGGGGAGAAAAAAGCCTATCATTTGGCAGAAGGGCAAAGGGGGAAGTTTGCCTTTGAAGAAAAAAAAGAAAAGAGGGAGGGGCTCGACTCTATTTACTAGGAGGAAGGGTACTTAGGAAAAGGGAAGAGGCGCTTTTTGGGAGGAAAAAGGGAAAAGAAGACTGCGGGGACCTTCGGGCATCGGCGGGGGGAAGTAAAAAGGAGAGAACACTTCGCCTGGGTATCTTCCGGAGAAAAAAAGGGGGGAAGACGCCAAAAAGCAACTGGCCGAGGGTCTCAGGGGGGGAAAGGGGGAAAAAAAAAACCCAAAGGGGGAGGGACGGGAGGGTGGCCACGCATGAGGGGGAGAGCAGGGGGAGTGGCAAAAGAAAATTCTTTCCTCTTCTAACAACGGGGGAAAAAGATGGGGGGCCATTCTGCTTGGGAAAAATTCCTCAGGGGGGAGGGGAAGTCCCGGATTAAGAAAAAGAGGGAGTGCCAGATTTTGCGTCGGGGAAAAAAAGGGGGGGTTGCTTTTTTCTCATTTGTGGGGAAAAAGAAACCCGTGTCCTCCGGATTGGAAAAAGGCTGCACCCAACCCCAAGGGGGGGGGGGGGGGACACCCCCTTATTTCCTCTAATCAATGGGGGGGGGGGAAAGGAAAGGAAAGAAAGCCCTCAAGGCGCAGACTAGCGGTGCCAAAAAGGAAAAAAGGTGTGCCACGGCAGGGGGTCCTTATGGGAAGAAAAAGGGACTCTTCCAGCTATTGCGCGAGGAGAAAGAAATTGTACCCAAAAGCACGTGTCCAATTATCCAGGGGAAAAAGAGAGGGTTCCGTCCCGAAGAGGGGAAACGGGTGAAAGGGGGAGGGGGGAGCGTCCAATGAAAAATTTCCTGTGCTTTGAAAAAGAAGGAAAAGCCGGGTTGCCAAATAGAAAAATATCATAACGGGTATTGAAGAAAAAGGAGGGGGACCTGGTTTCCCCGTTTGGGAGACCGAGCAGCTGCCCGTCGAGTGGAAAAGGGGAGGAAAAGGAAACGAAGCTATTTGTCCTCTTAATTGGAAAGGGGGGGGGGAGGAAACAATTCAACGGAAAAAAAAAAAAAGGACGTAAAAGGAAGGGAGAAGGAGGGTGAGTAAAGGGGAAAAGAAAGGGGACAGGTGCCCGCCTCGGGGCGCGGGGCCATCACCCCACTATTATTAGGAAAAAAAAAAAAGAGGGGCGAGAGGGGGCACTCCCGTTATGCAAAAGAAGAAACACAGAAAAGAGGGGGAAGGGCCTCCTCTTTTTTTCTTGGGAAAAAGGGGAAAAAAAAATAGCTTGAACTGGGGGAGAAGGGAGAAGAAGGCAAAAATCAAGGAAAGGGTGAGGAAACAGGTCCCTCTCCAACCTGGGGGAAAAAAGGGGTGGAGGGGGCTAGGCCGCAACTCGGAGAAGGAAGAGGGCCTCAAAAGTCTCAAAAAAAAAAAAGAAGGAAAGGAGGAACTTCCACATCTCAACAAGAAAAGAAAGAAAAAAAGTGAGGGGGGGGGGAGCTACTTGCACGCCCCTAGCCGCACGAAAGAAGAAAAAATCGTGGACTGAGAACGAAAAAGGGGAAGGGGGAAAACACGCAAACTGGGACGCTTTTGGGCAAAGAGGGGGGAAAAAAAGAAGGACGAGGGGGGAAAAATGCTCGCGACAAAAAAAAGGGGGGGGGGGACGGTAGGCGACCGAAAGAAAAAAAAGGGAAACCGCGTATTCTCTTCCACATTACAAAGGGGAAAGGAGACTATAACTCTGCCGCCCGCACCAAAAAGGGACGTAGCCGGAGATGCAGGGGGAGGATGTGCAAATCCCCTAATGAAAAAAAAAAGAAAGAAGGGGGAGTAAAGGTTTCCGCGGCAAGAAAAAAAAAGGGGGTGACGCAATCCACAAAGGAAAAGAAAGGGAGGGAACAACATCGACGCCCACTCACTTCCAGGGGGGGGGGGGAAAAAAAAGGGAAACTTCCCCTTCTCGGGGAAGAAAAGGGGCAATAGAAAAAGAGCTACTTCGAGAGAAGGTTAAAATTCCTGGCCTCTAAGAAAAAAAAGGAAAGGAAAAAGAAAGGGTCCCAAAGAATCAAAATCCTTCGAAGGAAAAACAAAAGGAAACGAAGCCTTTCCTCCAAGAAAAAAAGGGGCGGTTCCACAAAAATAAAAGGCAAACGAAAGGGGGAAAAAGATAGGGGGAGGTTTCCGCTCCTTCCCTAAAAAAAAAAAACCGGGAAAAGAAAGAGGGGAAAACGACCCATTGCCATTTGTGGATCCTCAAGGGGGGAAAAAAAGGGAAAAAAAAAAGAATCCGTCTATGACATCCGCCGAAGGGAGACTTCGACGAAGACTGGGAAAGAAAAGAAAGAAAGAAAAATGCTCTATTGTCTCACCTATGATAGAAGAAAAAAATGCGGAAATCTTCCGCTAGGCGGGGAAATGCTCGGAAGGACCAAGAAAAAAGAAGGGCCGGTCTTTTCCAAACAAAGAGAAGGGGAAAGAAAGGAAGGGAAATAAAGGAGGAGAGAATGGCAGCACAAGGGGGAAAGGAAAAAAAAATGTCGCGCTTCTTTTTCGAAGGGCGAAAAAGAGGGAGGGAAAGCCGCTTCGGTGCATCGGGAAAAAGGGGGGAAAAGGGGGGGGAAAGGCGCTGATTGATTTCAAAAAAAAAAAAAAGAAAAAAAAGCGTAATCGCCTGGGACCGCGGAAAGGGGGGGACAGGTCCAAAAGGCAGAAAAAAAAAAAGGATAAATCCCCCTGGTGCCCGAGAAGGGAGAAGAAAAAGAAGGGGAGAAAGGAGGGAAAAGCCCCTCCCCTCCTCCAGGGGAAAGAGGGGGTGGGGGGATTTCCCTGCCCGAGGGGGGGGAAAAATCGAATCCTTTTTTCTCAGAGAGAAAGGGGGAAGAGGTGATCTCATGTCCGTACAAAAAAGAAGGGAAAGGGGAAAAACGCGAAGTTTTCCAACTTGAGGGGGAAGGGAGGGCTCTCCTTTCCTAAAGCCACCGAAAAAGGAAAAAAAAAGAAAAAGGAAAGAGGGGGGGTCGTTGGAGGAAAAAGGAGGCAGGGCCGCAGACTGAACAAAAGGAAAAGGGGAAAGACCAACCGCCTTCTAGCGGATTTTCCCCAGGAAGAAAAAAAGGAAAGAAAAGGAGAGCCTAATGATCAATAAAAACAGGAAGAAAAAAGGTTGACCCTAAACCCATGGGGAGGGAAAAAGGGCGCGGGCTTGCTTCAGTTCTTATGAAAGAAGAGGAAAAGGGAACAGAAAAACTAGAAGATTTCAGGAAGAAGGAGGGGGGGACACCCGATGAGTAAAATACGAAAAAAAAGGACACTGGGGTTGGCGCTCGTTGGGGGGAGGGGAAAAGGGGGTCCATCGTGAAGAATCACGTTGCAAGGGAATAAAAAGAAGATTCTCCTCAACCAAGGGAGGGGGGATTCGCGAAAAAAGGATTCTCACTCTTTACACCAAGGCATGTAACCGGGCGGAAAACAAACGAAAAAAAAAATGGGCTATTATGGAAGTCAATTTCCGAGTCGGGAAAAGAAAACCATATAATTGTCGAATCCGTTCGGAAAGAGAGGGAACGAGGGGTCCCATAAAATATGCAAAAAAGAGGAAAAGAAAATCCCTCTCGGCAAAGGGAGAGGAAAAAAAGAACCCTCTCCCGAACCAAAGGGAAAAAAAAAAATCTCCACCTGGGGGAAAGGGGTCTTATCCTTCGGAGGGGGGAGGGGTCCACCATGTGAAATCAGGGGGGCGGACGGGAACTAAGGAAAAAGGGGGGGAAAGAAAGAAAATTTTTTCCTTTAGGAAGGACGTGACCGTGCGCAGAAAAAAAGAAAAAGGAAAGGGGGGAAGGAACTCCCCAAACTAAAAGAAAAAAAAGAAGGGGGGGGGGAAAGACATAAAATTCTTCAGAAAAGAAAGGCGAGGTCAGAAACAAAAAAAAAATTGTAAAAAAAGGGGAACAGTGGGGAAAAAAGGGTTGGGTTTAATTCCATTTGTTGTTTGAAAAGAAGAAGTGAAAGGGGAAGAAAAAGGGGGAAAAAAACGGCGATCTTCTACCCTTCTTGAGGGGGGGAAAAAAGGGGGACCTCCTTTGCATTAAATCCCCACAGGAGGGGAGAAAAAAAAAGCGGTAAAGGGGGGGGTTCTTTCCAATATTGGGGGGGGAAAAATGGAAGAGAACAACCCGTATTTTTCCGGGGCTTAGAAGAAAAGGGTGAATACAGTAGAAATCTATTCACTATCGTGGGGGGAAAGGGGGGAGGGGGGAAATCCCCTCATCGCGGCACAAAAAAAAAAAAAAAGTCCGGTGCAAAGCACAGAAAAAAAAGAAAAAGCACCCGAATCCCTTGTTTGCTTGAGAAAAGAAGGAGAAAAAAAAAAAAAGGGGGATGTGTTCCAGAAAAGGGGGGGGAAGGGGAGGGTTTTTTCCCAGTTTGCGTGAGAAAAAGGAAAAGGGGGAACAATAACGAACCTGGATGGTCCCATGAGTCGAAAGAAGAAAAAAAAAAGGGAAGATATTCTTCAGAAAAAAAAAAAAGGGGGGAAAGAAAAAAATAGATCCCATCCTATCTAGGGGAGGGGGAAAAGAAAAGGGTTGAGGGGGAAGGTTCCTCTTAATGTAAAAGAGGGGGGAAAGGGGCCCATCATTCTTGAAAAAAAAAAAAAGGGGAAGGGGGGGGGTCGGGTTCCTATAGAGGGGGGGAAAAAAGGGGGGGAGGGCCTAGCTTGAGGGAGTGAGAAAGTCAAAACTCCTGATTTTGGAGGAAAAAAAGAAGGAAGGTTCTTTTTGGCCTTTGGGGGGGGGAGAAATAGAGGGGACAAAAGAAGGGGGAGAGAAGGAGCCCGATATAACTTTCTTTTGATAGAGAGAGGGGGGGGGAAAAAGCTTCGTGGACCTCGTGCATCAAAAAAAAAATTATCAAAAGAAAGGAGATTACACTTCTACAGGGGGGAAAAAAAAAAAAAAGAAAAGGGCCGATGGGCTTTGCCTCAGAAAAAAAATCAGAAGAAAGGGGCGCGTTTCGGCAAAAAAAAAGGAGAGGAGGGGGGCAAAAAGCGTTCGCGGTGAAAAGGGGGGGAAAGGGAAGTTCGGCCAGGGGGCCGACAACGGAGGGGGAAAGAAAGAACTGATTGTTGGTGAAAAAAAGGGAAAGAAAAAAAAAAAAGCCAACAGGTTCGGGCAGAGGGAAGGAAATTTCAGGGGGAAAAAAAGGGAAAAAAAACGTCCTGTTCGGAAGAAAGGGATAAAAAGAGGAAAAGGGGGTTGCGTTTGTTTGAGAAGGGGGGGAAAAAAAAAAAGGGAAAATCCCCGGATGGATGGGAAAAAAAAATCCATTCGGAGGGAGGAAAAGAGCTAATGGAAAAGATCAAAGTAAAAAAGGGAGGAGCAAGACTAGCGGGGGAAAAAAAAAAAAAAAGGGGGGGCGTGTGAAAAAAAAAAAAAGAAAAAAGGGGGCCCGGATGAGGGGGAAAAAAAAAAAAAAAAGAGAAAATCCTATTGGCGGACACCTTGGAAAAGAAGAGGGCCCATTATCGGGAAAAGAAAAAAAAAAGGAGCCGTGCGGCTAGCATTGGAGGGGGGACTGGGCGAGAAAAAAAGGAGGAATCTCTTCCAGGGGGAAATTGCGGCCAAGGAAGGGAATCGGGGGAAAAGCAGTTTCTTGCAGAAAAAAGGGGAGGGGAATGCTTTTGCGGAAAGGTGGGAGAAGGGGGTTACAGAAAGGGGACACTGAAGTCTTGGAAAGGAGGAGCGAGAAGGGGGAAGGGCCCCTGGTTTTTGCGGAAAAGGGAAAAAGGAGGGAGGCCCCGTATTTGTGGAAGGAAGAAAAAAAAGGGGGAAGTACGGCGGGGAGAGGGGGGGGGGGAGAGGGGGCCATCTAGAAAAGAAAGAAACCAAACACAAACGTAAGGAAGGAGGAAAAAAGAACCTTTGGGAGAGAAAAAAAGGAAGCACTGCCAATATCTCTTTCCTTGGGAAAAAAAAAGAGGGGGGAAAGGGGGTTTGTGGTCGCCCACCAGCCAGACATCGATAAAAACGGGGAATGTCTCCTAAGAAAAAAAAAAGGGAAAGAGACGCCCGAACCTTTATTGAAACTGAAAAAGGGAGGAAAAAGAAGGGATTCTATTCCTCACTCGGAAAAAGAAAAGGAACGAGGGACCCTCAAAAAGGGGGGGGGAAATGCCGAAAAAACAGGACCAGCTCAACGCAGCAAGAAAAAAGTGGGGTCTACCAAGGAAAGGGGGGGCACTCTATCTCACTCCGGAAAAAAAAAGGAAGGAAGTAGCTTGGCCTAGGAAGAAAAAAAAGGAGAGGCCAGTGGGAAAAGAAGGGGGAAACGCTATTCTTCTCCAGGAGGGAAAGGAAACGAGTGGGGGAAAAAATTGCTCACGAGAAAAAACACTCCAATAGAGGTTTATGTCCGGGAAAAAAGGGAAGGACGGATGCCTCTTTCCCCACCATGCAAAAAAAAAAAAGAGGGGGTTACGCAAAAAAAGGGAAAGGACATCCCGGACTGTTCGCTTGCTTTGCAAAAGGAAAAAAGGAAAAAAAAGAAAGGAGAGTTGTCGGCTGGGCAAGAAGGTCAATAAATGGGAGCCTGCGGCCCAGCATGGCCTAAAGGAAGGGAAAAAGAAAAAAAGGCAGTGCACATCGACTAAAAAAGGGGAGAAAGCGCCATTGATTCCCAAAGAGAGGAAAGGAGGCGAGTCAATCCCATAGAAAAAAAAAGGAAGAAACCTTCTAAGTTTATAGAAAAGGAAAAAAGGAAAAGGGGACGCGGATGCAGGGGGGAGGAGAAAGGGAAAAAAATCTTCTACTATCCAAAAAAAAAAAAGGAAAAAGGAAAGGAAGTTCCTCCATAGGGGGGAAGAGCCCGCGATTCAGAAAAAGAAAAAGAAATTACTTAAGTATATTCCAGGGGGAAGAAGAAAGGAAGAAGGAGGTTTCGCGCCCTTCAGAAAAAAGGGAAGCAAGGGTCTCCACTCTAAAAAAGAAAAAAAAGGGAATTTTTTTTGCCCATGTGGTGAGAAGAAAAAAAAAAAGGAGGCCCTTTATTGGGAAAAAAAAAGAACGGGATAATGAAATCCGAAAAAAAGGAAAAGGGACCGACGCACCCTTCTGCGGACGAAAAAAGAAAAAAAAAGAAAAAGGAATCTTTTCCACCGATTTGAAGAAAAGGAACGGAGGACGGAGACTCAAAGAGAAGGGGACCCCTCCAATGGAAAAGGAAGAGGAAAAGGGAACAAGTAGTTTTCCAACCTCCCTCTCAACCGAGAAAAAAAAAGGGAAAAAAGGCAGGGGGAAGAGGGGAAAAGCCTCCATCGAAAAAAAAGGAAGGGAGAAGACAAACTTCCTAGGGGGGGGAAAGAAAGTCCGCTCGGTTCGAAGGAAGGGAAAAGCAAGTCTTTTTTTCTTCGAGGGGGGAAAAAAAACCGGGAAAAAAAAAAAAAAAGTTGAAAAAACGACAGTAAAAGAAAAGAAAATCCACTCCGGGGAAAGGAAGAAAGATCCTATCCCGAGAAAGAAGGGAAAATACCCGGGGAGGAAAAGGGTAACTCCCCGCAGAAAAAAAAAAGGAGAAGGGAAATTTTGATTTCCTGCCTCCTGAAAAACAAGCGAAGACGGGTTTTTGAGGGGAGGAAACGTTGTAATCTTCCATGGAGGAAAAAAAAAAGGACTTCAAAAACCCGCGAGTGTTCCCAAAAAAGGGAGGGAGAAGACTGGGGGGGGAACGTGTCCAGAAAGAAGAAAAAAAGGAAAAGGGGGTCCTTGTCCCACAACCGCATCTTTGGGAAGGAAAGGAAAGAAGGAAAGCTGGTTCGTCTCACGAAACCCTACGAAAAAAAAGGGGGGGGGGAGGATGACTGCAAACCGCAACCTGTCGAAAAGAAAGGGGGAAATTGTTGAAGCGAACAATTCATAGCGAAAAAGGGGAGGGAGGAAAGGGTGAGAGTGCAAACAATTTTGACCCTATAAACGGAAAACAGGGGAAAAATAGCAGGGGGCCGTCTTGGAAAAAAGGGGGAAAAGGACCAGCGGTATTCCTCCCATTAAGAGGTGAAAAAAAAGTAGAAAAGGGAGGTCACCGAGAAAAGGAGGGTGGAGGCCCTATCGAGTCATGGGAGAACCCGGTCATGCCTTTTGGGGGAAAAAAGGAAGGAGCAAGGAAGACGAAT
>Ga0179593_1711639_pt1 | contig 14321 bp, 12 predicted proteins | sample CZODoug2_1_08_16_FD_185931 | JGI IMG/M metagenome (GOLD analysis project Ga0179593, IMG submission 185931) | Vadose zone soil fungal communities from Angelo Coast Range Reserve, California, USA - CZODoug2_1_08_16fungal (PacBio error correction) | ecosystem: Environmental > Terrestrial > Soil >...
GAATTGAGAGGGGAAGGTGCTGCTTAGAGTCGCCAAATGTAACAGGGCTCCACCTAGGCATAAACTACGGAGAAAAAACCTTCGGCAAAAGGGAGTCAACTGGTGGAGATCGGAGAACGCGGAAAGGAGACTCTCGCTAAGACGGAGTCAGGCACGGAACAAACAGCGCTTAAACAGAGCAGAGCAAGAAAAGATTTGAAGACCAGGGATTAAAAGAAAGGCGGGGAACCTCGAACGGGGAAAACAACGGAAAGCCTCTGGTCCAATACCAAATAGGTATGCTGAAGCGCACAGACGGCGGTGGGCGGATGGTCCTATGCAATGGGATGAGCGTAAAAAGCGGGGGTTTCAAGGAAGTGAACGACATTGTGCTCACAATAGAAGGGAAGGGTTCACCTGGAAAAAAAAGGTGCCCATTCCAATGAAGAGTGGGAAAGGAAAGGAGATAGGAAGGCCAAATAGACGCGGACGTGCCGAAAGGAGAGTAGAGATGGTACATAAAAAGACGAGTGGCGGAAGATCTCGTATCAGCTAATCGACATATTAACATAATCAAGGTGTACAAGGCTAGGGGGAAACTGGGAGGCGGGTGCTTGAGAAGATCGGGTGAGATTTTGAGGAAGGGGCGAGGGGGTTGGGGGGTTCGCTAGAATACCGAAAAACTACCCACTCTTGTCTTGGGGCTGCTCAGGGGAAAACTGGGGGGGGACAGACCAAGGGACGAGGTTCTCTGCTAGTATGGCCACAAAAGGCCGATGAACTTTTCAAAAGCCGAAAAAAATGAGCTCGTCGTTAAATGAGCCTGGGTCCATCACTGGAAAAGGTGTTCATCAACGAGCATCGGAAACCAGCCGAGAGGCTCAAAACAGTGTGGGTCACTGAAAGAGGGCCGCTCCGGGAAGAGACCCAAAGTAAGCACGTAAAATCCTCGGCCACAACCAGGAGCGATGGGGGGAAGAGAGAGACGGGTGGTCCTCAAGCACAGGAGGTAGGTAAGGAGAGGAAATGACGAAAGAAAAGATGGAAGATAAGACATCGTCGCAGAATCCTTCTGAGGATGACAGGAATATAAGAGAAGAGTTGGGTACGGGAACGGGTCCAAAAAGAAGACGGAGGGAGAGAAAGAAAGGGGAAGACAGGACTCGGAGGAGGGGGAGAATCTTCTCAAGTGATATTTCAACGCCTGCCTGGAAATACATCACTGAGCGAAACTACTGAAATCTGGCCGTCGGGGTGAAAGAATCAGGAGAGAGGCAAAGGAGGTGACAAGACGAACGCGGCTTCTCCGGACCACGAAGAATGGGCGACGCTAAGAACAGTGAACTCAAACTAATAAACTCAGTCTCTAAAGGTCTTCGCCACTCTCAAAAGAAGAAAGAGGGTAAGCAGGATCCCCACCGGAAGCGAGCCCCCCAAACCGGTGAGCAAAGCTCAAGGAAATGCTCTCGACAATTTCATCCAAGAGCTCAGACGGAGTTGGAGGTATCTCTTGTCGTTTAATAAGGGGAAGGATCGGAGTGTTGAGTCGCCCCGATGGGGGGCCTGAAAAGAACCGGGGAGCACTATCCAATGATAGGCCCGAAGAAAACCTCTGGAAAACCGACTAGAAAGCGTCAAAGTAGAGGAGTCTGTACTTTTAAGCGAAGCATCCGAGGAAGTGCGAGCTTACCAGCGCGAGCGGAGATCAGCCGCTGGTTGCTCCAGATGGACTCTTTTGGGGGGGGTCAGAGGATCAAAAAGAGGACAGTCTTCACCTGCATCCCTCTCGAAGAAAAAAAAGAAAAAAACGTGAAAGGTCTATCCATAAGCCAAGATGAAGGGGGAGGAAGTTCTTCAATAAGGGTGAGAAATGCCGGGTGTGCTGAGCCAGGAATGAAGAAGGAGAGACGCCGTTCGCGCACGACACGAAAAAAGACAAAAGCTTCTCCGCGCTGGAGGCAACCTAGAATGTCTTGAATTACCGTAGACTGGGGAAAGTCAAAGAAGAAGCCACCAGGGCAGCTCTCAAAGGGAAGGGCCACCAGGCCAGGTACAAAGACCGGTCTGGAGGGGAGGAAGGATCTGCAGAAAGAAGAGGTGAAGAAAATCTCGTTACGCCGGGACCGGAGGGAAGGAAGAGGACATGGGGGACAACGTCGGAGTCGTACTCGTCGATAAATCTATATCCGGCTGGGAAAAGAAAAGCCGGGACGAGAGGAATCGGGAGTCCGTGCCCATCCACTCAGTTGAAAAAAAAAAGACGATGAGGTACGGGTCATTCTTTTGCGGTCAGAAACTTGACGGGCAAGGAGCGGGAGGCTGTGAAGAGAATGAGAGCTGCGGAAAGGGGCAGGTCTTGCCGTCAAATCGCAAAAGAAGAAGAGGGATGGAGAGGAGCGCAGATATCACAACAAAAAAAAGTAGTAGGATACCAAACCCATCCTGCTCGGAGAGGGACGAGTTATGAAAGGGCAAGCCCCACTTCAACACCTATCTCCCGCTTCCACTCAGTCTGAAAAGAGGTGCGGGGGAAGCGTGCAATGAAAAAGTTTCTAGGAAACAATCTGCCCGAAAAAACCTCCTACCGCTCAATTAGGGTAAGCAAAAGAGAGAGAACTGTGGAGGTTTTAAGGGAAAAAGGGGAAACCACCGATCTGAAGATCAGAGAATTCACATTCCACCGCGTTAACACGCACTAACTATTTGGAAACCCGTCTTCCCTGCTTAACTATCTTGTATCACAAAGAACAGGGAAAAAGTAAAATAACTGCTGGTACCAGGGCCTGGGGGGAAAGGCACTGGAAGGTCACGGGAAAGTGTTGCGACGAGGACCAAGCCGCGAAAGTAAATAACGCAAATGGGCCAGAACCACTTCGCTCACGGCTCTATCTAGAGTTTGCTTCTAGTAGGCGTCGGCGGATGACTCACTTCGCGACGGAATATAGAGGAAGAAGCAAAACCGGCAGGCAGAAACCCAGTCGTACTTCCTCCGAAACATCGAGCTTCTGTCTTGCGACGAGAGGAGAAAAACTTTAAAGTGGGTCAAAAACGAAGAAAATACTTTTCTGCAATCTAAAGAGGATGAAACAACGAACATCATGAAACATCCTTCTCAGGAGCTGGGATCGTCAGGAAGATATGTTGATCGAAAGGGGGTGGAAAAAAGGCCACGATCGGGGCTTGTCGACTGGGGGGAAGGGAAGTCTGCTACGAAGGGGAAGGCGGGGAGAAGCAGTGACATGGATCCTTCGAAAAGGGGTAGGCCACACATGGCTTAGGGACTAGCCAGACGGGAAAGGTGAACAGGGGAAATCCGCCCAAAAAAAATCGAGTCGCGTTTCTGAAAAATCGAACGCCGAAGAATGTCGAGCGCGGCGATCGGCATAACTTGAACGGAGGCCGAGAAAAGATAAGGAGTCGGGGAAAAAGGTTCGGCGGGCGACTTTTCTGAAGAAGGTTTGTGAGGGGGGGATCCTAAGTAGAAGATAAACAACGCATTCTCGTACTAAATCGGAGAGGGGAGAAAGGAGAACGAATGTATAGGGGGGCCGGGATGATGTAAGAGGGTAAAAAGGAAATTAACCGGCTACCTCAAACAAAAAGGCCCTCCTCTGAGGCAGTCCGCGCATCGCCTTGGAGGGGGAAGACAGGAGGGGGAAAATAGTGAAAACGCGGACGAAGATCTCTCCATCAAGAAACCTTGAACTCCATCGAGCGAGACTCCGGCTGCCGTTATATCTAGGGAAACGAAACACAAAAGGAAACTTGTCGGGAATGGGGGGGATAAGGAACCAACGTCAGGAGAGAGGGAAAAATCGGTGACGGTGAGTCCGCTGGATCACAAGCAGGACAAAAGCTTGACAGCACTGATCAGAGGAAACCAGTCTACTTTTGAAAGGAAGGGCGGTAACGTACTGTTTGTTCAAGAATGACCGAGGAGGAGATTGGGATTTGATGCAACACTGGGAAAAGGAGGAGGACATGAAACTCTGCGGCCCTGGGAAAGCATGTGTGTACAAAAGGCCTCCAGGAGACAGAGCGGCAGACAGCTGAAACCTACCCGAGATCGGGGTGGGACAAACAAGAGGGGGCAATCTCGGAAGACACTGTTTGAAGAGAAACCTTCAATGTTCGGCAGGAGTCAGGGAAAAAGGGATCAGCAGGAAAGTCACGAGGGGTACTGAGCTGAGAGCCACGAGAAGGAAAGGCGGGCCGGGGAAAAAATCAAAAAAAAAAGGAGGACGAATATTCTAAGCCTCTCATGAAGGATGCACGGACAACACCGATGGAGATCATGGATTGGGCGCTCGAACTGACCCACGACCAACGGTTGTTGCTGTACCTAAAGACTGAGGGGGTATTAGCAATCTCTGTAGGAAGAACGAAAGGCCAATCCTAGGGGCGCAAAAACAGGCCAGTTAACTCGAAGGCTGTGCACAGGCGGAGAAGGGGCAAATGGCCGAGAGGTGTTGAAAAATCAGAAGGAAACAACTTAAATAGTAATAGTAGAAAAAAACGCAGTCTTTTGCTCAAAAGGGGGAAACCCCACTGGGGGGGTTACTTCAGCGTATGGCGGAGCAGAGTCAGACTAAGCGTCAGAAACAAGCCTAGGTAAGCTCCTCGGAAGAGGTAGGCGATTAGCGTCTTTAAAGTAAAGGGAAAAAAAAAAGCCTGGCTGGAGGTGAATCCAGTTCAGGAGGAACAAGGGAGATCGAGTTTCACGAGAAAGAAAACGAGGTGCGAAAAGGGGTAAAGTGGACCGTGTCGGACCAAGCGAAATGTCATAGTGGAAAATACCTCGTCAGGAACGGGGGGAAAGAGACAGAAAATCCTCTCGAAGAAAACCTCTCACCTCGCTGATCCAACAAACTGAGGATTAATTAAATAGATATCATAGGGGGCCCGATTCGGAGGCTTCTTCTGAGGAGCCAAGATTAAGCTGGGCCGTCACTCTCGGAATCTACTACGGCGCACGTCTAAAACAGAGGGGAAAAAAAGAGCAAAGGGTTGGTAGGCAACAGCGAGCTAACTCTCTCTAGTCGGGATAGGACTAGCGCAGCCAGCAGCAGACGATAAAGCCGAGAAAACAAGCACAAAAGCCGAAACTATGGTAGAATCGGCTTGCAGGTCACCAGGGAACGGGAGTCTATAAAGGATCGCAGCTCAATCCACATTAGGGGATCGCGCTGGAAACCTACGGGAGGGAAGAGTAGTTTCAGATACATTGTTAGGAGGGGGCTTGGCAAGACCTAGAAGCTTCCGCCCGGTGGAAAAACAATAAAGGGAAACTGTCACGGACGGATTTGAACAGTCCAAGGTATTTGTCGCGTAGGGAGAAAGGATCTGCCTCGACAACGTCGATTAAAAAATGAGGGGTCACAACAAAGAAAGTGGGTCGGACCTCTCGGGGCCAGCTAAGAAGGCTAATCTCGACTAAAGAAGTTGGTGTGGGTAAAAAAGGTTGGCGCTAAGAGGAGGAACGTCAAGTTGGGAATAAGTTATGGTAGGAATTGACTGGGAGGGAGCGGAGTACCGACCACTCTTTGTTAAAAAGAAGTTCCTGCGGGAAGGGGGGGAGAAGCCTGGACGAGGTGCTCGGTCGATGGAAAGAGTGATAAACGGCAAGCGTCGTCAAGGGAGGTGGGTCTTGGTCCCCGAAAGTCCCAGGCTCTCAGAGGTGCCTCCAACTGGGAAAAGCCGCTCGAGAAAGTGTTCCTCATCTGGAGCGTATCCCAGAGGAACATCGACGAGACCGTGTGGGCCACAAGCGACCTCGGAAGAGGAAACCAACAAGACGCCACGAAGCAGGGGAAACAAAAAAACACTGGGGCCCATGAAAAGAGAGGAGGGGGGGTCAGAAAGCCCCGAGGGTCGTACGAAGAGGCGAGCTGACCGAAAGTGCAAAGCAGGATACTCGATCGGGGGGCGCAGACGAACTAGAAACGCCTATCACGAAACGGGGAAAGGTTGGGAAAGTAAGGAAGGACGGGGCGACGAAGCGGGCGCACGAAGACCGGAAGATAATGCTCGAGATGCACATAGGGAAAGAAGTTACGCCTTCTGGACTACAGCACGGGGGCAGATTGAAAAACTGACAAAGGCCGCGGGGGGGGGGGAGCCATCTTCATGGGATACCTCAAAAGATCCCAGGAAGCCTAAGGGAGTCAGGACCTTTAACGCCAACTGATGGTGCTGGGCGCTATGTGTAGGAGTCTCACTTATGATACGCACCAGAAAAGCGTGAAAAGGGAAAGTCGGGGAAAGGAGCGACGCAAAGAAAAAAGTTGGATTACGACTCCCCCAATACTTCGATCTCCGATCGCAGAAAAGAGACGGGGGCTCAATCGCTAACAAGGGTCGGATGCGAAGGCAGAGGAAGGATACCACGAGAAAAAGCTGCCTGAAGCGTCCTCGGGGGGCCGCCGATTTGTCAGTCATTACGGGAGGCAGCGGAAATGAGACGAAAAGCGCGCCGAGACACGCCGAAAAAGGAAAAAAGGGGCGTCCCATACTAGCCCAGTGTAGGTGTAGAAGGGAGAGCTACATATCGAAGACGACCAGCGCTCCGGGTAGAAGGTGGGGGGACAACGGAGGAAAAAAAAAAAAACAAGGCGTGGGTGGGTGGAAGAGGAAAGACGGGGATGGCGTCGGAACAGCTAACAACGCGAGGGGGCCAGAGAACCCTCAAGTTATGGCATCGACTGATAAGAAAGAATGGCTCTCCCGTCGAGGTAAAGGACTGAGGTGAATACTTCGTGGCAAAGAAAATCCTGTCCGGAAAACGGAATTCGCCTCCAGAGTCAAGGCCGGGAAAAAAGCAAAGCACGTATAGCTAGCCGCAGTGAACTGGAAGGCGGTTGAGCCGGGGGAGAAGGCTTTAAGGAACGCGACTTGGTCCAGTTGGGTCTGGAAGCAAAGCCAGGCGCTCAGTTCCGTTCCAAAAAGGCCATGGAAGACGTAAAGGGAGATAGCTTCCTTAACGGGTGAGGGTATCGTTACTCCACAGATCGTGAAGCGGAAAGACCCTTGTCCTGACTTCAAGCCAAATTGCTAAGGAAAATGATGGAAAAAAAACGAGGGGAAACCGCACCTCCAACAGACCGTCGAAAGGGCCGGGGAACTCCACGCAGTGGAATCAAGTCGCGGAGCTTAGTGTACGGTCCGCTGTGGACGGTCACACAATTAAAAAGAGTGACGGAAGGAGGATTTGTGCAAAGTAGAAAAAAAGGTCCGGGAAGGGAGTGGGGTTCCTGTCCATACTAGGAATCCGGAGGGATGCGCCCGCGGCAGGCGTATCAAAAATCTCTTCAATAAGGGAGATCCGCTCAGAGGAGCGCCAAGACGATCTTCTATCTGTTCCTGAACATCACGGAAAGAAAAAAAAACCGCTCCAAAAACGCGCTGCACATCTCTGGGAAAAAAACTCAGAGAAAAATTGAGAACGACAAAAATCCTGAAAAGCAGAGAGAGAAGCCGGAGCACTGCTAAAAACATCACGAAAGGATGGAGGTATTCCAGCGTAAAGCCTGGTGAGTCCTTCAAGTACAACTGCTACTGGAACTCCAAGTAATAGAGAAAGAAAGAGGGAAAGAATATAAACGGAAGGCACCCGCATAAAATCACAGGCGCCCAGTCACTAACTTCCTTTTGGCCTATAAAAAGGGGAACGATCAGAGAACAAGGCTCTGCGTCTTAAAACTAATGCGCAATCTCAAAACCTGAACGTGAGGAGGACTCCTGTGGCGTCGGCGTAAGCTTCTTCGAGGGCGAACACTAAAGAAAAGGGAATAGCTTTCCTAAAGAACAACCGAGAAAAGGACCCCTCACCCTGCTTGCAGCGAGCGCTGGGAATGGAGAAAAATAAACATTGACCGTTGGGCGAGCCGAAAAGGTATACACGAACTAGGGATCAGAGTAGGGACCCACACAAACCGACGGCAAAAGCCTCTAAAAGGGGAACAGAGCTTGTTCCTGGCTTCGGCCAGGAACGAGGAGAATAGAACGAGGGAAACTACACGAAGGGTCTGGAAGGTGGCGCTTTTGGGTTAAAGAAAAAGGGGAGCCTTCTCGCTCAAGGTCAATTTGATCGCTGAAAAAACCGGTTACTGAGGACATCGGCTGCGAAAAGGAAAAAAGCCCTAGAAGGGGCCCGCGTGTTCGCAGTGGGAACTACCGCTCTCCGCAGCATTCTGACGCTGGATGCCATACACTGCTAGGAAGCTAAAAGCAGGTCCGGTTGGGGGCAGAGGGAAAACTAAAGTTCTTTCTTTCGATGCTAGGAACAAGGTTCTATGTTGGAGGAGGGGGTTGGGGGGGAGTACGAACGCCGGAAAGAACACGGACCAAACGGACCCAGGCTCGCCGTGTGGGGAGAGTATAATAGAAAAGGGGGGGCCTGGATAAAGGTGAGCAGGATGGAAAAAGGAGGATGCTCAACCCACCAAAAGGAAAGCCTCGCAAAGTCAACTGGAAAGAACTCCAGGTCAATTCAAGGTGGGACGAGGAGGAGAAAGAGATGATCCATCGAGAAGCAGAAGAGTTCCCTCCGGTCTAAACTCGCAAGGAGGGGAGAAGGGCTGGGCCTTCCTGTCGGAACTTCGTTAAGGCCTACTAGTGGTGTCGGTCCATTAGAACCGCAGGAAAATCGGCCTTCCTCATGGAATAGGGCGGGAACGGCGGCGGTCAGCGCGGTTATGACGACATCTTTCTGGGGGTAAACGAAAACGAAGTCTACTGATGAGAGTGTCGAGGCCGGTGGGAGGGGATGAGGGTCGCTACAGGACGAAAAACTCGACGTTGGACCCACATTCCAGGGGATAAATCCTGAAAAAGCGCGAAAGGGTATTACGCATGTGAGGACCAACTTTGACGCCAGTGGAGGGAAAAAGACGCTGAGGAAACCTGAACCGAGTCGGGTACAGGCGCGTTGAGCAGAGGCAATACGCTCGACACGAGGGGGGGGGAACAGCAATCGCCGAGCACCTCGTCAAGAGGGGGGGGAAAAATTTCTTGTCCTTCAGGAAAAGGGGAAAAGGCGGAGAGGGGGGGTAAGCAATCGAGCGCAAAGAGTAGGACGTATTCAACGAGAAAAAACCGATCTTAAATTTCGATATGAAAAACAACTCGTCCAAGGGAAAGACCAGGATTGACGAGAAAGGGAAGAGAGTCTTTGCCAGGAGGGGATATTGGGAAAAGGGGTGGACTGGAACTACGAAATCTCGTTTAGCGCTCTACGTCCAAATCCATCCTCTTCCGGGACTTGCGAAAAAAAGTGCGGAAATGGAGAGCCGTCGGAAGCAAGGAGGGAAGAGGGGAAATAACGATCTGGCGCTCAAACGGCTCTACCCACAAAAGAGGCCCGAAGCGGGGGGAACTAGGGGAGGGGGCGCTTCACTCGATCCATGCTCGCCGCGTCAGACGTGTGGCAAAGGACGAGGTAAGCTCGGCCGGCATGCATCGTGATGACTGCTTAGATACAGGGGACAGGACTGGCTTCTCGCAGGGAACGGGAAAGTGTCATCGTGGGGCCGGGGAGGCCCTCACGAGAAATCGGGGATAAAAACGCTTGCGACTTTCCTCGGGGGGGACGAAGTTCCTTTGCAACCCGCGTCGTGGAAAAAAAGAGACAATCTAAGGGAATTTTCGACTCAGAAGACATCAAGAAGTAAAGGCTCACCGAGATGAGGGCCAATATCAACAACAACGGAGGATGGAAGGGAAAGGAAGAAAAAGGTGTCGAAAAAATATCTAAAAAAGTTCTGATCGGGACGCCACGTTCCGGAAGGGGGGCGTTCCAACAGGAATACGAGCGCATCTCAGGAAAAAGTCGCAGCGTGTCTACAAAAGAGGCCGGAAAAGAATCTCTCGAACGGGAAGATCCACATGCCGACCTCAACAGAAGAGGTTAAAATCAGCAGAAAAAAGAACGGCTGCAATAACGCGTCTTGAAATCACGACGGGTCACGAAACGGAATCAGGGGACGCGCAAGCAGAAGGAAAAATTCTGCAAGGATGCGGGGGCCGCTGATGTTGAACAGAGGAGGCGGGCCGGGGCGAAAACATCGGGAAATAAGCCGCGAACGGGAACAAGTCAGACGTGCAGAAAGGGGGGTGGGGAGACGAAAGAAGATTGTGGAAAGAAAGATCGATTCGAGGAGGCGTCAGAAAACCACGGCTGTACAGACCTAGGGACTCGCGGCCAGCCCAACTGAGACATAAAGGCGTTGGGAAGGGGGGATCACCTTTGGGGGGGACCGTGGAACAGACATGCTTTGACGTTGATTAGCAGTTCCTCCAACGTGTCGCTCAGAAGGAAAAACCACTCTTTGGGGAAAAACGACTAAAGAAGGTTCAGAAAGAGGGGGCAGACCAAGGGAAAGGGGTTGGGCTGCTCCCAAGAAACGCGAGAGAAGAAAAGAGATCAAGACTCGGGGGAGAAAGGGTTCCCAGGGGTCCGAAGAAATACCAATTCAAAAGAACTGACGAACATGGACTAATCCGCAGAAAAAGGGCGAGGGGGAGGGTGGGTCAAAAAGAACAGGCGAGATCTCCGTAGAGACAACCAGTAGGCAGTCAAAGGGAAAAAAGAAGGGATTGGGGCCAGGCGCGCAGCGAGAGTGGGTCCTCAATCCCCAAAAGACGATGAAAGCAAGCCGTCCTCAGGACACCGGAAGATAAAGCGCGACGTCAAAGGGGGGTATCGTGACTCCGATAACACCGGTTAGAGGGGGGTCGGGCAAGGAAAACGGGGGAAAGACACCCGAACAAAAACCGGCGAAACGCAGGACGCGGATGACGATCAGACGCGCGGGAGACGATCTTACGCAGTCGTCATAGGGCCTCCTTCTTACCAATCACGTGAGAAGGTAAGGGGGGACGAGAGGGAGGGACCGGCTGGGGGTGAGCCATTGGAGAAAAAAACTGAAGATTTACCGCAAGAAACGAAAAAGGAGGTCCACGAGCCACGCGATTTGAAAAGCCGCGGGAGTGTAGAGAGAAGGTCGGGGCTCGCCACACAAACGACCTCGAGAAATCGGGAGAAAAAACGGGAGCCGCACACCTGAAAAGGGAAAGAGGAAAAAACGGACAGTCGACGCAGGAGCGGGGCAGACTCCGCACCGATACGCATCCATCGAGAACAGGATAGCGGATCTGTAGGGACTGAGCTGCCCGGAGAGGGAGGGTAGCAATGTAAAAGGGGGTCGACACTCAGCAGAGCCACCGTTATCGAAACGCGCTAAGACTGTAGAAAAGCTTCCACCATCCCAAAAAACGGAATGCTAGACGGGGAAGAGACAGAACTCTTCAGGGTGCCCGGCTAGTCTCCGCTGCATAAGAAGCGGAAAGTAACCTGGGGGGAACAGAACCGCTCTCCACAAAAGAGATGCGTCAAGCAAAGGAAGCGTGCAAAAGAAGAAAAAGGACACGTGGAGAAATCGGACTCGAAAGATGGATCTCTTGCGTCTGACGGAAAAGTCCCTGATGTTGAAGATCAAGGGGGATATCACGACTGGCGGAAAGAGGAGAGGCAAGGGGCAGGAATAAGGCCGACTACGAAAAACCGGGAAAGAGAGTGAGTAGATGGGAGCTGGGCCGGGTCTCAAAATGAGAGAAAGGAGGCGCTGGTTTCCGCTTGCGAGGCACACGGAAACAGCGCTCAGTAAGGACCAAACCGGAAAAGAAGTCTTTACGTAGGGCACTGGAAATCTAGCCCTTCAGCTAGGGTTAGGTCATTTACGAAGGGGAGGCTCTACTAGTCTGCGGAAAGGAGGAGGACTGACATGAACGATCGCTAAAAGGCGGGACTTCCAAATCCACCTCAGAAGGATGGGGGCACTCCCCGTCAAGGACGGGGAATAAGATAGATGCGGGTACTGTCCGCGAAACAGAGGAACGGAGTCGCAGCGCTGTGACTGACCTCGAAGTGAAACGTGGGGAGGTCACGGGAAAGAAAGCGAATGCGGCTGCTCCCGATCCAAGGAAGGATGTCGATCATCTTGAAACAACTTATGATTATTCAAAGAGAACGAGCCCAACAGAACCTGCCGGAAAAGGGGGAAACATGAACAATGGACGGCAAGCCCCCCACGGAACGCTCAAAAGAAATCACGCAGGCGCTGCTCGGCAGAGTGCCGGCACGCCGGGGTCTGAAACAAAAAAACGTAACCGGGGGCATCTACTCTACTCCTGCGACATTGCTAGGGAACGGGAAAAAAACGGAAAGAGACCGGGCGGTGGCGGGGGGAAGTCCAGAAGCGGGCGAGAGAGAAATGAGAAGTCCCGACGACGGGGCACGACAAGGGGGAACTGCCCGAGGGGACCCATTCTTCACTAGCGTTCAAACACCAAGCTAAATCGTCGAGTAAAAAGTTAAGGGCTTTCCTGAAAGCGCGATGTCAGGACAGGGGGCTGGAGCGCACCCAAGCTCTTTACCGTACACCGATAAAAAAAAAAAAGTCCAACAAACGAAAATGTCCCATCTTTTCACTCTAAGGAATTTGCGTGAAGCAGGAGCGGCGGCGCAAGAAAGAGTCGAACAAGGGGGGAGCACAGCACAACCAAGGTCCTTAAAACAGTGACAGGGGAGCCCTAAGACGGCCTAGCGTAAAGGGAGAAAAAGCGACTCACGGGGACGGCGGTAATACGGTGCGACTAAGACCGATGCTCACTAGCGCTGAAGAGACCCAAACTCGGTAGTGAGAACCATCCAGACCGTAGCCAGGGAAGTCACCACCGATTAGTTAGAATTAGTAGAAAAGCGGTTAGGCGGGGCGCTGGGGAAGTGTCCGTAGTCAAACCAAGGCAAGGGGGCTCTCTTAGGGAAGTTTGGAGAAGACACACATCAGGGCGGCGAACGGCAAACCAGACGAAAACATGTCCTCTGGGCATCTGACCCGCACCCGATAAACAATTGTCCAAAAAGCGGTCGAGCGGGGAAAGGGAGGAACGAGCGGGGGACGTAAGGGGGGGAGGTACGGGTAGAAAGAACCCGAAGTGAAAAAAGTCGCTTGGTGGGGAGCGGGGGCTCCGCGAAAACAACACCAACGCGGACGAATAATAAAGCCTGGCGTAACGAAAGGCCGGGAATCCCGCGGGTTGGGATCATGCAGAAGCTTTCACCTCAACCATTCCACAGAAAGCTACAGTGAAACCTACGCTTCTTCGGCAAGGGATGTTCCATCATCGGGTGAAACTCAAGTCGAAGAAGAAAGAATCCTCTCGAATGAGATCAGCCTGATTAGAGCGAGCGTAGTCAAGGGTGGAAGGGGAAGCTTAGAGCCGACCCCAACCGACACCGGAGGAGGTCATAGCTAGAAAATCCTGTACTTCTGCTACTAGAGTCTTCTCTCCTGTACAATAGGGAACGTTAGGGATCAGAACGGGAGTATTTATTCCGACCCTGACCGGGAAACGGTCGCGAGAGAAAAACCCAAAGGCTCCTGGTTGGGTCGAAAGACCGGGCGTTAAGGGTGAGGGGGCCACTAAAGAGGGGTCCGCGGCGATGTCATTGTGCCCAACGGTCGGACCATAAGGGATGAAGTTCCCGGAGTTGAGGAAAAAAAACGTTCAAACGGGAGGAGAGCGGACCAGGCAGGAGGCAAACTCGACGAGTACAGAGTATAGGAGTTTACGAGCGACACACCGGAGAATCTCCGGAAAAGAGGAAGGGGAGGGGCTTTTCTGTGTCCATAGCATCCGGAACGCCACCGGGGGGATCGCGTGACTAGGATAAAAGACTCTCATTATGTGAGTCTCAAAGAAAAAAAACCGAATCGAAGATAGAAACCGAAACAGGAGGAAGGACCACCGGAGTAGACACTGGGGAGGATCGGGGTGCAAATCACGCTAAATAAAAAAGAAATGGTGAGGGGGGGGAGGGGGACATAGTGCTCATCGACGGGGTCGTAGAGGAAATCTCCTTACGAGTCCAAGAATCAGGAAGGGACGCGCAATCCGTCCGGCCAGGGGGGGAAACTCGAAGAAACAAGGCGAAACTTGGGGACAAACTATAGGGGAACTAAGGGGTGGGCGAAAGCATCTCATCAAACGGGAATCCAGGGGACCCCAGCAAGTCAGGTCAAAAAGGAGCGTGGGAGCTTCAGCTAAAGGGGCATTCTTAAGCCTCGTGAGGGGAAAAAAAAACGTATGTACAAGAACCTGGCCTTCTCAACGTGGGAACTGAGCTCGTAGGGGGCCGGCATTTGAATCCAGTTCAACGGAAGACGGGAGAAGGCGTTCTACCAAATTACAGTGAAATAAGGGAAAACGTTCGCCGGGAAGATTACATCCAGCTAATCAGTCAGGAAAAAAACTGCGTAAATACACGCTAGGTAATTCGATCG
>Ga0179593_1258616_pt1 | contig 14320 bp, 21 predicted proteins | sample CZODoug2_1_08_16_FD_185931 | JGI IMG/M metagenome (GOLD analysis project Ga0179593, IMG submission 185931) | Vadose zone soil fungal communities from Angelo Coast Range Reserve, California, USA - CZODoug2_1_08_16fungal (PacBio error correction) | ecosystem: Environmental > Terrestrial > Soil >...
CTCGCACAATGGGTGATGTGAGCATGTAAGAGAAAGAGGGGTGCCGGAAGAGGGGGGAGGATGAATCGAAAACGGTTGGAAATGAAACTTGCAGATCAGTAATTCGAAGGGGTTAGATGGGGCTGTTTTGTGACTCTTGCTCGCACAATACACCGTAGCCTTTACGTTGATAGGTTAAATTGGTGCGTCACGTGTCCCAAACGAGGGGTGGAAAAGAGGACGCATAATTTCTAGGGAGGGTAGGAAAATTGATCAGGGTAGTCCGGTGGAGGACTAGAGCTAAAGAAAAGACCGCCCGACAATCTCAAGAAAAACTGGGATACCTGCATTCAAAAACGCTCACATAAGGGAAGAGGGCAGGAACCTGAAACTGCGGGGTGGGCCGTATGGAGAATTGGTTCGTTGATGAGGAGGTGACTCTGAAGCCGTACTGGATGAGTCAATCGCAGAGACCGTCTTACTAGGCTACAAAGGCAAAGAGGGAACTAAAAGAAACTCCAGAGCAAAAGCAGAGAACTATCCTTTGCCTTGGCTGGGTGATTGGTCTTTTACGACGTGTGACATGCAAAAAAAACGTCTCGATAAGAGAAAGCGGGACAGTTCGGAAAGCATCAGGCCGGCCGAAGGAGAATGTGAGAGGGTAGTCAAGTCAACCCTGCCGAAGTGACGGGGGCTCGCAAGCCGAAATCTCGAAGATATGCAAAAAGAATGAAAAAAGTCCAACGAGGGGGGGGTGCCGACCTCGCTTTCCACAAGGGGGGAAAGTTGTCGGGGTTTCGGCAGCCATTTTTGGAAGGAGTCTGGGGGAACACTTGAGAAAAAAAATAGGGCAGCACAACGAGGTCGCTTAGCATCGTCGGGATGCAGAAAACCTGGAAGGAAAAAATTCTTTTTCGACAGGAAGAGGTAATGGCAGAGCGGCCACAGGGCATGAACGCTGCTGGAATCGCATTTGAAAGCGACCGTGCAGGTTAATGAAGTAGACATACCGGGCGGAACCGGATGACTCTATGGCTCCAGACAAAAAAAGAGGGAAAAAAAGGGGTCGTTTTGAAGAAGTATGCTGATTGCGCTGAAAAGGAACAGGGGGGTTTACTCACTTAAAAAAAGGGTAAGAAGTCAAAATTCGAGAAGAGAGAAGAAGCCTTAGTTGGTGCAATACGGGTAAACATCACGAACCCGAGCGCAAGGATGGAAATAAGAGCGGGGAAAATTCTGGTGGAGGGGAAGTCGGGAGAGTTAGATAGAACTGGCCAGTCAATTGTCTCCAGTCGAGCTCACCCGGGAAAGAGGCGTTCCAGAATCAGGGACGCGGTGAAAATAAGGTTGAAACTTCCCACGGGTACCGAAAGCCGAGGTTAAGGGACGGGCGCGGGTTATAGTTACAAACGCAGAAGAAACCGGGAACCGATATGGGACTGTCTAGGAAAGAAATAAGTGGGTCTGAACTGGCAGACCCAGCATATGGCAAACACAAAGGGATTCTGAATTTTACGGCAACGAAGATAAGAAGGGGTTTAACATTGGAAAAACGACGAAAAGGGAACACACGGGATTGGAGGAAGCTCGGGAGAAAGCAACGTTGAAAAACGGCGTCAGGAAAATAATCAAAAAAAAAAATAAAAACAAACCTCATCCGCCCAAGGGGATCATGGCAATCCGCTAGCGGTTTGGACGGAAAGGCCCATGAACTGGTCAAGCTCAGAATAGTTCATAAGAAGGAGGCGGGGAGGGGTGTCTGTGGACGACGGACTTCGAAACGAGACCTAAAAGGGGAAGGGAAAATTCCCAGAGGAAAACAACTTGGGCGAAAAAGGGGAGTGGGGGGAAGTGAGGTCCTGCCGAGCATGAGTCACATACCAAGAGGAAATGTCGAAATCAGGTGGATAGTGGAATGGGGCGGGCGGTTAAGAGACATCGATGGACTCGAAAAAAAGGATAACGGTGAGAGCGCCTGGAAGCTGGGGGAAAAAGAAAGGGCGACGTTAGATCGAAAGTAGGGCCTTATCAAAAACTCTGGGATCAAAAGCTGAAAAAAAGACACTCAATTAGCAAATAAGGGAAAGGGGGGAATGCCAGTGGGTGTGCAAAAAAACTGAAAGCAGGGGGAACGAAAATTTTGCGGCAGTTAAACAGTGATCAATCAGTCAAAAGCGGAAAAAAGAATAATCCTGGTTCCTTCTCGATTAATCTGAAAGTAGAAAAACTAGGAAAACGGCACAATAGAAACTGCTCAAGATCAGGGGGAAAGGTACCGAAGCCGAAATCTCCGAGCTTATACCATCCGTAAAAATAACATGACAAAAATGCTTTAAAAGAAAAAGAAGCGGTGAAAACCTAGAGAATGCTAAGGAAAAAAATATGGGACTGGCGACCACGATTCTGGGGAGGGACAAATATGGCCCCCGCAAAGATTGAGGTGGAAGACAAGAAATCGTAGACTTGAATAACATGATCCAGGGCAACTCACTGAAAGTCAGTGGGCGATTTCAAGAGAAAAGTAGTTCCATCCGGGGGGGGGGGAAAGGTCGCATGGATGGCGTGTAGGGAAAACCCGGATAAGCGCACGGGAGGGGAGGTGGTCCGAGGGGGGGAGAAAACGGAAAGCAAAAGGAAGAAAGAAGACAGGAAGAGACGACAAGGGGATAAAAAGGGGAGTCTCCATTGGAGAGATGGGTCAAAAGGGGTCTAGTCCTCGTAAATCGAGAAACTAGAAAGAAGGTGATACTCAGAGACAACTTCAGGGGGTGGAAAACATTAGAGATAATGGAAAAAGAAAGGCACTGATCAGGGAATGGACTTAGATGGGACAAGGTCCAGCGTATTGAGGCAGTTCGTAGGGGACTTTCCCTGAAGAGCAGAAGGAGCTTGAACTCGGTCATGAGGGGATTCAAGTCATTTTGGGAAGAGAGAGACGGGGGGGTAGAGCAAGGAAAGGTCAAAAACGAAGGAGGAAATTGGGAACCACCAGAAAGAGACGGGGGATCTACAAAGAGGAAGAAGGGGAGAAGAGAGGACCAAGAAGGAGGGTGACAGAAACAGCCGAAGATTCACGATAGAGGCCGGTGGACTTTGTACTGACCTGAAGCAAATAAGAGAGAATCGTGACGAAACCATGAATCAACAAAAATGAAGGAAAATCTTGATATTGACGGGTTGCCCAGATTAGAGAAAACTAAAAAAGTCAAGGCAGCACGTTTGAAAGAGGGGAAGACGGTAGGTCCCTCCTTTGGGTAAAGTGACCTGAGTCATAAAATCCATAGGAGGGTAGTTGGCGGCCTGCATCTAGGGGCACTTGCACGAGAAGCACGGCTATCGATCATTGTTGTCAAAGCTAATGAAGAACGATGGTACAACGAAGAGCTTGTCACCTTCCGACGTGAAAAAAGAAGCGCCGGATTGTCCCGAGAGGAGGGGCCAGCGTGGAACGGCTTAAATGGAAGACCTGACAAAATCGGGAGGCAGGCGAGATTACAATGGGTTATAGAGCCATAGGAGGGGGTTCCATCGTGAAACGGGGATATTCAAATAAGGAATGAGGAGTAAGAAAGCAAGAAAGAGAGGAGCGAGTGGCGGACATTGTAATACCCCGGAAAAGAAATGTCGTTTCGGGAAAGTTAAAAAAAATCAGAGGTAGAAAAAAAAAAAAACGGGGAGGTCTGAGGAAAAGATAGAGATTGGGAGATGCAGATAGAAGATGACGTAGCTGGGTTGGCATCCTAAAGGGGACCGGGGAACGAGTTCCGTACCTCATAGGGATGGCGGGAGTGATGTGAAGAGACATCACATGCGCTTGCCCACGAAATCGATCCGGCGTGGAGCAATTTTCGAGGAAGAATCTTTGCGTGAAGTCTTGACAGAAAGGGGGAAGTTTTACAATGAGACTGTGGGGTAAAAAGTTCAGGCAAGGTGGAGAATCAGGGAGGGGGAGGGGCGCGCTGCCATGGTACTAGGTGGGGGCCGGGACCACTCTAGAGCCCAAGAGAGGAGAGGGAAGTTCCGGCACGACGAAACGGTGGAGGAAAAAAACGTGCTGAAGTGGTCGAGCGTTTAAGAGGCCTGGCGGACAGATCAAAGGAAAGAAGGTAAAGGGGAGGGGGAGGAGGTAGGGCGCGAGAAAAAAGATCATGCAGGAACAAGGCATTGAGAAAAAGAGGGTTGGACAAAGGAAGTCAGGATCCTCGACAGAGTCAACCGCTGAAAAATACTAGAGCGAAATGGGGCCATATCGGTTGCGCTGAAGACGACAAAGGAGAACGGCGAATGCAGACCCTTTCTGTCGGAGAAGGCCAGCGCGCCACTAAACCAAGAAGCTATGGATGACAACGAAGGGGGGGCGGACGAGAGGGAAAGGGACCTGACTCAGGGGCGGAACAGATACCTCAGGCCGAAGTGCAACCCCAAGGTGGGTGCTATCGAAAGCGGCGTGGTGAAAACTTGGAGGGGGAAGAGACAGGACCCTGAAAAGGAGAAAAATTAACCGGTACCACACCAGGGTAAGGGGCAAAGCCATATGCCGATATCGGTGGAATCCAAGACACAAGACCACCCGGGCTCCGGAAAGTAGGCGCGGGCAGGGGCGTTTCGCCTCCATCGGCGATGTGTGCGCGTTGGCGTCCATGTCGAAGGAACGAGCTGTCACTGAAAAGCGCGCTCGTGAGACCGAAGGCTCTTTGTGAAAGCAAAAGGAGTCATGTGGGCGCTGGGTATGGGCATGATGCGGCAGATCGGGTGGAAGGGGAAAGAGGCGCAGCTGGAGGAGAGATTTCGCACTTAGCATCCGGCAAGGACGAAAGAAGTTTCGCGGGGCGAAAGGCGACACTGTTTCACACAAAGGGAACTAGCCATGACAGAACCTGGCACGCGGGCGACAGGGGGTCAGGTGGAAGACCGGGGAGAAGGTACGCCGCTCACGAATCAATTGATTGAGGAACGGAACGGCTCTATCGAAAGATATGAGAATAACGGAGAAGAGATGTCGTTAACGAAAGAAAAGAAACTGGCCACTGACTGGAAAAAAAAGAAGCATGACATGAGTGGTGTCCTGTGTCAAGTAGAGGGGGGGGGGGGGGGGGGGGGGGAAAGTAAAAAATAACACTACAGGTTTACCAAGGCTCATGCGGAATGGGAGCGGGTCACAGCGTCGGTCGTAAGCCTCAAATCAAGATCGCTCATGACACTGGGAGCAAAGAGTTGAAGGGTGCCTAGATGATGACCAGAGGGGCCAAGGAAGGCGTATGGATTCAAGTGGGCGGAAAGCGGGGCTAGTTAAAAAGCATAACGGTGAAGGTCACAGGGCCGAAGACTCGGAGAGGGCAAGGCGGGAGAAAGGGGAAAAGGGGGGGGTGCCACGGGATAGGGTCTGGTATTAAAAGACTCAGAAAAGGGTGGGGTGGTTTGCCCTTTGGTTAACTGGGACAATAAAGGCAAGAAGATCTGACCATGTGGGGAAAGTCAGCGTGGTGATGAAGGAAAGCATCCCTCGCACTGGTCAAGTAGGCACGAACGGGATTTTCGTTGGTACAAGGGCAAGAGTTTTTGGAAAACGAGAAAAAACTATGGAAAGCTGGCGACGTACTTGGCAAAAATGGGGTAGGGTACGGGACTGGAAAATTCCGTACGACATAATGTAAAGGTAAGCTACCAGACAGTCAGCGGTCAGGAGGAAGCAGCGAGGAGGGATTCGTCAGACTTGCGAAAGGCGGAGTTGTTCAGGGGTGTCGTCCGCAAAAAATACGATATAATCTATTATGCGGAAGGAGCCTATCGTGGACGCACGCAATGAAGATGTGAGACAAAGCAGAAAGGAGTCAAAAAAAAGAGAAAATAAACGTCAGGAACCTTGGGGCGGACACTGGAAATTGTTGGGTGGGAGGAATCTTAGGTCAGGAGAAGAGCTCTGCACTTGCAAGCTGGAGTTGATCCCTTTCACTTAAAATGCTTAGACGGGGGAAAAGGAGGGGAGGCCAGAAAAAGTAAACAAATGGAGGAAGGAGAAGGCATAAAACTGATGCCGGAAAGAAGGACAAAGGGAAAGTTCTTGAATCCCACCTAGCTAAGCTAGAAAGTGTGCATGGAAGGCGAAAATGGAATAGATTGGCCAAAAGCGTACAATCACCTCCACAAAAAATGCGACACAAACCACGTCGATGTAGCTACACAGAGGGAGGGTTCATCCGCGGGGGGGAACACACGGGAGTTGTGTGTAGGCAGGTGCTAGTTTAAAGGCGCGAGAAACAGGAGAGGCTCTCGAGTCCCATAGCAAAAAAGACAAGGATGCGGGGCTGGACAAACCAGTGCAAGGTCGACAGAGAAGCCTTGTAGGAAAAAGGCGACACCTAGGAACTGGTTTTACTAACGCTATGAGAAGAGGAGGGACATCGGCCCGGTGCGCAAGGCCAACAACACGAAAGAGCATCAGTAAAAAAGAGTTTTGAGACCTGCCGGGAAAAAAATATGAGGGGACTAGAGAAGAAAGTGGTGAAGAGAGGAAAAAGGCAAGTGAAAGAAAGGAGAAAGGATCCTAATAGTAGATTAGGGACTTTCAATGTAGTAAATACCGAGCCCACACCACAAGTAACAAAGGGGGGCTCGTGAGAGAGGAAAGTCGGACCTCTCTATATTTCGACAAGTAAAAAGGCGCTTCTATCTCATTCTCTGTATCCTGGCAATTACGCAGTCAAAGTCAATGCTATGACAACAGCCCCTGGAGAAAAAGAACACTCAAGCAAGAAGTTTAACTTTCACCGCTTCGGAGGATCGGATGGTATGCTAGGAAGTGGTTTCTTAATGAAGAACTGAATAAGACGGCATTTTGAAAAAGTTTCGTTCATTGGGGAGTAGATGAGACCATAACAGTGGAGGTGAAAAGGGAATAGGTGATCAACACAGAAAGTCATTAGAACTAAACATAAAAAAAACAGGTTCCAAAAAGAATTGGGGTCCCAAAAAAAATACCCAACGGCCAGTTTACGGGGGGGAAGAAGGCGGGTAGAGGAAGTGCGTACGATAAAAATAAACCAGAAACCATCAAAGACGGGAAAAAGAAGCAAATTCAAAAAAGTGTGAGGGAAAGGGAGACTAACCTCGAATTCAGGACAGACCGCCTGGCAAAGGGAGAGAGAAGAACCCCGGGGAGAAGTATATCTCTCAGAAGGAAAAGGGGGAGTCTCAAGAGAAGGTCTCTCGGGAAGACCGGTCTAAGGAAAGATTGCGCAGAAATGGACAAATTGAAGTCAGGTGGGGAAGGGAGACAGTATACGTTATCACCATACGAGACACGGTGGGAAAGAAGGGATCATCATTCAGGGGGAGGAAGTTTTTGGTTTCGTTTTGGGAGAAGATCTCAAAAAACTCCCGGCCAAGGAGGACCACTTCTCGGTAATTTTCCGGCCGGGGAAAGCACTACGAGTGGAAATGGATAAGGCCATGGGGAGCGCTTAATGAACAATTGATGCAAGAAAGTCTGTCCATGGGAAAATCGTACAGATAAAAATCACGAAACAGACCGACCAGGGCAGACGCCCAGAAACTGATACAAAGAAGAGCTCGATCCGACGACTACTGTCCCCGTCAACTAAGAGGGGGGGTATTGAAGGAGAAAAAGGGGGCGTTGTTCCTGCTTGACCTGGACCAAACGGGAACTGGGGAAGAAAATCATCCAATACGACAGGGAGGGAAATGATCCAAAAATCCGGACAGAATGGCGCAAAAAGGCATGTAGAACGAGATCCTTGACCTGTTTAGGGAGTTGGGATGGAGAAGACACAGTTTCACGGGGGGGCCAACTATGGGAATCTTGGCTAAATTAAAAGAGGGCCATGGGCAGCGCAACACATTCATGAGGAGTCCGAAAGCGCGGATGGAGAGGGGGGTTTTGAAAAATAAACCGGCATAAGGAGGTTTGCATGATTTCGAATCAGAGAAGAAAATGTCTACAGTCGTCCAGTATGAAGCTATTACAAGCGGACACTCGTCGTGGCAAGAGTCTTCTTGACAAATTTCTATGGAAGGGGAAGGTGTCTGGGATTATGAAAACAGGTCACCAGGGGCGCACAGTTGGTGTGGAGTAGGATGATAGCTATTGGGAAAAAAGAGGAACATAGTCAAGGCAGAACACTCTACGAGGAAGCATGCTTCTGGCAGAGAAAGTTGGGAAAATGGAGCCGTGAAGGGTTACCAGGTAGGGGGGTTTCGGTAGAGCCCAAGAGGCCGGAAGAGGACTGGCCGCAGAGCAGGTGGGCGTGGGAGACTCGTGTCATGCAGGGGGGGAAAGAAAAAGTGGATGAGAAGAAAAACGGAAAGGAGAAAAAGGTGAGACCGATTGAAAGAATTACTCAGGATCAACAAAGAGTCATGCACAAGAGGGGTTTGACAAAGTGAGTAGGTCTCTATAAGAGTGGCAATGTCTTACGAGGGGGGGAAAATATTCAGGCCTTCCCGAAAGGTCAGTCTTAAGCCATAAAATCAGAAATTTGGATAGAAGGAACCAAAGAAGTGCAGCTAGGTTCCGCGAAACCGAGAAGGGAGAAGTAGGGGGTTAATTAGATCAGGTGTAGGAAAAATACTAAACGGATGGAACCAACGGGAAGGAGGGGGACCAGGAAACTATACGGAAATAGGTCCCCAAGAAAAGCGACGAAGGGAGATTTAAACGGGCACATGTTCACACGGGGAGGTGGGAATAAAAAAATAGGGCAGAGGGAGTAGCCAACGGAAAAACGGAGGAGAGGGGGGGAGTTAAAAAAGGAACGGTTTGGTGAGTTAAAATGGAAGATGCAAAACACATTTCAACACAACGGGAGATTTGTTAACTCACAATGAGCCAAATCAGGAAAGGGAACTGTTAAAAAGAAATTGGAACGAGTTCGAGGAGAGTGGGGGAGAGAAGATGAGCCCTGAAGAAGGGGGAGACAGCGTCGTTCAAGAGAAAACCCAAGACAAAGGGAATAAAGGCAATGGCGAGTGCCTGGGAAAAAAAACTAGGACATGCCCAAAGGCAAGTTGCAACGCGATAAAAATGTTCAGGGAGCGGGGGGGAGTATGACTTCCCAAAAAAAGGAGAAGGGGATAAACTATGGGGAAAAACAGGAAAGGAAAGGTACGCTGTGTCCCGAGTAGTGGGGGGGGATAAAAATAACCCACGGGGGAGGAAAGCCAGGACGGACGAAAGAGGGGAGGAGTTCGCTATGATGGAGTAGAAAAGGTTTCCAGACGTTACCGATACATCGAGTAAAACTTAAAACGTATGAAACTGGAGGGAAGGATAAAAGCGTGGCAGCGACATAGGTCCTTTCAAACGAGGAATAACAAGGAGTATCGTGAAAGTAGGGGGCAGAGGTCTTAACTGAGAACCAAGAAAGGCAGGCATCAAAAAAGGAAGATGAAAAAAGGGGATTATTCACACAGGGCAGCCCATGTATGCCGTTCGAAAGAGACAATGAATTCAACGAATGGAAGAAGGGGTAGCTGAGCTACACGTCCTGCAATCAATGGGTAATCTAACCAGCAGCTATGGAAAAGAGACCGCAGAAGGGCTAAGCCACAGCGTACCTCAATGCGTGGAACAGGGGCAATAAGAGGGTAGGGAAGGAAAAAAATGATTGGGGTGCCAAGAAAAGGGGATGATAGGACGAGGGGCGGGCCAAAGAAGGATGGCGGGCTTGTCATAATGAAGGAGAGGATCAGCGTTGATGTCAGGGGAAAATGAGAGAGGCCAGGTCCACGACCGTTAGAGGTACATGCTCAAGTAGCATAGTCGTAAGTCGAGGGACGATCCTATAGATTATTAGGGTTAGGGGAGGTAATTATCAACATGAAAAAGGTCAGAAGGGAAGGTAACCGACCTGGAGAAGGCTTTGGTGTTTGTTGTGGGTGGCCGAAAAAGTAGCAGTAGAATAAGGACAGAGCATTTTGGTGAACGGCTTGGACGAGGGAAGAGTAACGGTAGAGAATTCAAAACCAACAAACTGAAGGAGAAGAGACAGACGAAGGAGGGCACCGACAAGGGGGAGACGCTATGTGAAAGAAAGGAAAAGGGAGGGAAGCCCGAAGGATAGGGAAAGGATCGAGGGAAAAATAAATAAATCGGGAAAGTTGAATTCGGTAGGAGGAGAGATTAACTGGAAGACGTAAAAGGAGAAGGGTTAAGGTTCCTTACAGGGGAAAGCCGTCATAAAGGAGAAAGGAGGGGGAGGCATGGAAGGCGGTCTGGACGGGTTCCTTCACGAAATCGCTGGAAGAAGTTCTAAGCGTGAGGGGCAGAGTGGTACGAAAGTAAGAAAGGCCTCTACTTGAACAATTAAATCTGAAGGGCTTTCCACCAGATGGGAGGAAGGAAGGTAGTACGAATGAAAAGAGGGGTGGGAACACATATTAAGTTCAGGGAGGGGCGAAGAGATCAGAGAAGGGAAGAAGTCTTTATAAGGGAGAGAAAAGAAATCCCTGAAAAAGGGAAAAGGGAATGGTGTCAAAGGGAGGTAACTCCTCCAAAAAGGAATCTCAAATTTGGGGCTGCCAAAAAAAAGTCTGGAAACAGTGCAACTATAAATCTGCCTCCATATATAAATGGGATCAAAAAGATAAGAACAATGCATCCTCAAGAAGATGGAAGCATCTAAGGAACTGCATGGGTGGAGAAAGGAAAATTTGCAAAATAAGTGGTTAACCGAAAAGAGCGGCGCTGGTTGAACTTCGGTCGCTAAAAAACAGGAAACAAGTCATGGGCAGAGAAAAGAATGCATAAAAAAGCATGGGACGAAAAACGTACGCATTGAATTGGGAAGGGGTACCGCTGGAAGATGGGGACTCAAATAAAAGGGGTAGGAAGAAAAGTGAAAATAGGAGAAAGAAAGGAACGAAAAAAAAGAAAAACTAGGAATGAGGGGGAAAAGAAGAGAAGAGAGGAAATACATTAGGCGTGGAAAAAAGAAGCTCAGTCGTTCTAGAAGAGGAGAGAAAGGAGATCGACAGCCAGCACTGGAGGAAGGGGAAAGAGAGGATTTACAGGTTCTCGTCACACATGTCAGAGCTGGGGGGGGGAAGAGCCCTAGAGCTATGATAGAGGAACATCATACAAAGAGATGTCGGGGAGAAAAAAGGCTCCATCGAAGGACAGCCAGGGTTAATCGAAGGGAGTTATAGAAACTGGACACGGAGGGGGAAGTACGTTACAGCTGGACCAGAAAAAAGACAGTAGTTCAAAAGGAAAAGATGACTGGGGTTAAAAAAGGAAGAGGGTTAAGGATAACTGAGGGGGAAATCTCGGAAATGAGGCCAGAGGGGAAGTTACGCACGAAGGAGGGAGGCGAAAAATAAGAAAAGAGGATTAATTCAGGGCCGTAAATCACGAGGGGGGAACCAACTGAAGAAGCAGGAGGCAGGAAGAGGCTAACCAGAAAGAAGAAGAACATGTTAGGCATAGTTGGTGTTTATGAAAAATGAAAAATGTAGAAAAACTAGCTCGAAAAAAGGGAACTGGCCGATGAATATGGTACTAGGGTCGAGGTTGAATACAGCAGAAGAGGAATGACAGATGTGTGGGGAACAGGATAATAAAAGTAACCCAAATGGGGGCCTATCGGGGGAAGATGAATCAACACGGGGGAAGGAAAAACTGGCGAAAAACACAAAAGGAGGTAAAAAACTCAAGAAACCTTCTCCTGAATGAAGAGAAAGTCAGACCTGTGGTCGCAAGTAGAGACCGTCACGAGGAAATCACAAGTACTTTGGTAGAAGGGCATGAACGATTCAGTTGGAGGAATAAACATGGGGAAGGGGAGGGAAAAAGTAACAGGGAAAATAAAGGACTAAGTACGCACACGGGGAGAGGGAAATAACGGAGGGAACAGGGAGAAGCGGGGTTACAAGGACAACGGAAAAGAATCCACCAGTTCAGTTCCGTGAACGATAACGCCTATAGGCGGGGGAAAAAAAAATCCAGCGCGGAGGGGACTGAAGAGGAGTCATGTTCCAGAGGGGCACACCAAGGCTTTGAGTATAAAGATTCTCATCTGAAGGAATTGCCGCGCATGAGGGGTCGAAGGGGGGGGAACAAGGAAGTTTGGGTGTGCATGCGTAATGTGGGAGTAAAGATTTATGGTAGGTCAATGAAGAATCAAAAGAGGAAAAGAGATGAAATCACAGGGGCGAGGAAGGGTGCTAAACGATGAGGAAGGGCGCCCGCCACAATGGAGAAAAATTCGCGGAGTGTACGGGGTGAACGAAATGGGGGCACAAAGAACGAAAGGAAGAAATTAAAGAAATGGCAAGTAGGGGGTCAGGTGATATCCATGGGAAGAAAGAAGACGGAAAGATCGTCAGTCTTTTTGGAAAAAGGGGAAGGAGTGCTCAAACGATCGGGGATAAAGAAAAACGAGATTTATTTACACAGCAAAGGAAAAGTACCCTTGACGAAAAAAAGAAGCGGGGTGAACCTGGGGGGAGTACCCTACCCAAAGAAGGGGGCCCAGGCGGAAAAAAGGGCAGGGATTTCATGGTGTGAGACAGAATCACAGAGCGTGAGAACAAAAAGCCAAATCAGGATAAGGAAACATGAAGTTCTCGATTGGGGGAAAGGGGGAAGCAATGGCTTTGGGGGCAAACGGAAAAACGGCAGAGGGGCTGTTCTTAGTGGACAGGGGGGAGGAGGTAACTCTGAAAAGGTAAAAATAAGGGATCCTGTGGAGCAGCAAAAGGGGAAGCTCTCGGGTTTTAGGGACGATGTGTGATAAAAAAGGGGTGCAACGATTCCGTGAGCTTTCATGGGTTAAAGACTCCAACCAGGTTGGTTTTGTGCCTTGTGGTGGGGGGGACCAGTGTACAGAAAGCAGGCTGATCGAACATGAGAAAAAGCAAGGGGGTGACTGTCGGCGGGAATCGACACGTTCGGAGAAAAAAGGGACTTTTTCGGAAAGGAAGGGGAAACAACGAGAGGAAAAGAGAACAGAGCAGGAGGCCAGCAGTAGATCGTACAGAGAAGGGACGGTCCATAGTGCTATTCTATATCACGAAAAGGAGGAATTAAAAAGCTAAAAGCAGGGTCGGGTCAAAGTTGTGGCAGAGGGAAAGTTGGTATGTTTGAGTCCTAGAAAAGAAAAGTAGGGGCGGTAGGCAATAAGACAATTAGTTGAATCAAGGGGAAGAGGTTGGAACAAAAGTGAACAAGCAGTCAGACTCAATCTAACGGGGGAGAGCTCACAGGGTGGCAAGACTGGTTAAAGTACGTTATGCAAGGCAAATTCAAGGGGAGCGGGAATGAATACCTAAGGGAACGAGTGTAGGTACCGGATTACTGTCACATTGATTGAGGAACACATGGAGAAGGAGAAGGCAAAAGGAGGGCTGCGATGTTACTGGAATACAGAAGAAGAGTCCGAGGAGAAACATGGGTCCCGGACAACTTGCGTAGCAAACCTAAGGAAAAAAATCCTGCGTAAAGTGGTTGGAAGCAGCGCTACTGTTAAAATACGTGGTGCCACAGCAGCGTACCGAAAAAGGGGGGACTTACAAACTGACACTACAGGTGTAAGGGAAAGATTTTAAAGGAAAGATTTGCAAACAAAAAGGGAGGGGAAAAGGTTCAAGTGGTTCAACAAGTGCACGAACCAGGGTAGCACTATACCAATGAAAAATAAAGTGCTTGACACGCAGTACAAAGCGGCCTGCCGGAGAATGAAAAGTTGGACTTGAGCGGGACCCTGGCAAGGCGTTGGCCGTCAAGATAAAAAAAACTAAAAATTTCACAGATCAACAAGTATCAAAAAGACGGAACGCCAAACAACAGCACCGGGCCGCACAGGGAATTTTAAAAGCCGTGGGAGGCCCAAAGGGTTGGCGTCAGGGGGACCAGGCGGAAAAAGGGGGTAGAATCGTGAGATAACATACGGCGGAAGAGATCAAAGGAAGAACGCCAAGGTTTACTAAGAAAGGAACGAAAGGGAGGGTAAGATACGTGTAAGCGAGAGCGGGTGCTTTAAATCGGGGAAGAGTGGTATCTGGCTAGTTGTCCAGGGCGGGATGGGGAAGGGGAAAGAGCGTAAAGATCGGAAAGGAGCAAGTAGTGAGAAGAATAAGATAAAAGGCCTTCGAGAAAAAGGTGAACAAAGCGGTGGGTACAAACTTGTGGAAAAAAGAAGTAACGAACACTTTTGCAAAGGAGGGGGAAGGGCGCTGAGAAAAGACCAAATTACAAAAAAAGCAGCAAACAAAACATGGAAAAAGAAAGGGAAATGGGCAACCCGTATTACCCGTGGGACACCGGTATTCCGGGTGAACAAAATGCAACCAGGAGACAACAGACATCCCCGTTCGGAAAGAAGGC
>Ga0179593_1375561_pt1 | contig 14320 bp, 16 predicted proteins | sample CZODoug2_1_08_16_FD_185931 | JGI IMG/M metagenome (GOLD analysis project Ga0179593, IMG submission 185931) | Vadose zone soil fungal communities from Angelo Coast Range Reserve, California, USA - CZODoug2_1_08_16fungal (PacBio error correction) | ecosystem: Environmental > Terrestrial > Soil >...
ATCATAGAAAAAAAAGGACAACGAAGGATCCGGTGTAGAGAAGCCTTCCTTCCTCTCTGTGGGACTTGAAAAGAAGAAGGCGGGCAGCCGCCGAGACGGAACGAAGGGAGAAAGGCCATAAACGCCACTTGCCACGTTGTGAAGGGGACGTCACCAAGGACGGAAAAAACAGGGCAAGACGCGCAAAGACGTTTTCTCAAGCCCGGTCATAGAGGGGGGAGAACCATCGGGAGACTGTTTGAGGGCCGGCGGAAAGTCCAGATCAACGAAGGAAAGGTTCGGAAGGAAGTCAACCTTTCGCAGGGGGGAAAAATCCAAAAAACTCTTAAAGGGCAACGTACAAGGGGTGGAGGGAATCACAAGCCATCGGGCGGGAGGGAGGCCTGAAGGTTAGCAATTTTCGAATACTTGGGCCCAGGAGGAGAGGGAGCGTCGCGAAACGCACACAAGAAGTGAAGCTCGAACAGCTGAAGAAGGAACTTGTCGACCAATGCAGGATCACGGCGGGCAGAGCGCGGTGGAAAGGAGGGAGACGCGGCAAAGTTTGAAATCGAAGGGGAAGAGAAATGGCCGGAGAAAATAGCAGATCAAGTCGCCTGGGGGGCGCTTCAGAGGGCAGATCGTTTGCAGTCGCCCTGAAAAAGAGTTGGGTGAGGGAACAATGAGAAATGCTCCGGAATTTGTTGAGGGGTCAGCGGGAGGGGGAAATCACTGCAACAGGGGGGTTAAAACGAGCCTCGATCGAGTCAGAATGAAAGGGGAGGATTCTTGATAGCCAAACAGCCCGATCAAACCACGGAACGGGAGCACGAAGCAGAATCAGCCGGCTTAAAAGGAATGGGAATCACAAAACGCATCTCTGCGGAATCGAAGAGAAGCTGGCTGCGCAGCGAGGTATTGCAAACTCCGGGGAGAAAAAAAAAAAACACTCCTCCTGACTTTCTGTCGCAAGGCCGAAAGGGGGTCCAATCTGAGGGACCAGCCCGAGAGCAAGACGCCCGAACTATCAGGTCACAGATCCAGATTCCATTGAAGGGTGCGACTCGAAATCAAACATATGTGGAGGAGATGCGAAGGGCGAGAGGATGAAAAAACCAGACGTAATTGCCAGGAGTTCTTGCGCTTGGAGGGAAGGAAAAAACGGGGGCCGCGAGGCCTAAACAGATAAATCCGTCAGCCTGAGAAGGTAGGGAGGAAGGAAAGCTCAGCCGCCGCCGGGGGAAGCTGAATGGTACTAACCGTTGTGTTCAGGAGGACGACTTCAGGCCTGAGGAGTCGCGATGTCGAGGAACAAGAGTGCACAAGATCGAGCCGGGAAAAGAGCAGAATCTAATACCAACCGCGTACAGATTGTACGTTGTCGACGGGGGGGATGCAAGGAGCTAAAAGAATCGAAGGGCTTCATAGGTGAAGATGAAAAGGGCAGCCCGATTAACTGCTCGATTGGTGGATCTTCGTCAGGAAGAGGCGGGGGATCTAGAAGCCTGCGGGGACGGCGTGTCAGGAAGAAGCAGAATCTAACCGTACTTTGGCCGTCCACAAGCCGAAAGGTCCATCTGGAAAACGGGGCCGTATCAAAAACGTCACTGAAAATGAAAAGGGAGAAACGCCAGGCCCTCGGAAGAGGGGTCAGGTCCACCATCAGGACAGCGTTTTCTTGGCCTGCGAAAGCACCTGGATCAAGCAGGATCGAAGGACAGCGGAAAAAATCTTAAGAGGGAATAGAGAAGGGAAAAAGGAAGTTCAAATGAGTGGAAACGGCTCCAGAGGAGACTTAAAACCACGAGGGGAAGCGCCTCCTCCGTTCTTCAGGACTTGGCCTTCTCCGCAAGGAGGAGCCGGGCGGGAAAGGTATGGGGGGTGCAAATTCATCCGGGACGGCCCTAGCGAGACTCAACAACAACCGGAGGAGGAAACTAGGAATTACGGCGGCTGACGTCGTGAATAAAGAGCGCGAAGCACGAAAGGCAAAAAGGTCAAAAAGGCTAACCGGACTTACAAAAGGGGAAAAGAGTTAGCCGCAGCAGTAAAACAGGAAAAACGTGCGCAAAAAAAGCTGACGTCACGATCCTCGATTGTGCTGTGTATAGAAAAGAGTTGCGAATAGTATACCTGAGGGGGGGGGGCATAGGAGCAAGAACAAAAGGAGGGGGGGGAGAGATTGTGAAGACCGATTGGCCGGGACATGGCGTGGCGCATTTCAAGGGGGTGCAAAGAACGGTATATGAAGAGGGCCCCAGGTGAGGAAGATGGTTAGGGCTCTGCTGGAAGAAAACAAGTACCGGGGAGGAAATTAGAAAAAAAAAGCGGAAACAAACAGCTGATTGAGAAGACACAACGCGACCGGTTCAAAATCAGACTAAGAAACAAAGGAAATACATGAAATAGGTCGCAGTTATTTGTCACTTTCGGAAAGAGCGTTAGGGTGGAGACCAAAAAAATGGAAAGAAGATTCTCCAAAAAGAAAACCGATACCTCTGGATTAGAGGGGGAAACTCTTTCCCGCGCTTCCATAATGATGCGATGGAAAAAAAGAAAAATAGTTCATACGCAAAAGAGAATTAAGGCAGGAAGTCAAGCGAAGGGGGGGAGGGAGGAAAACTCAAAAAAACTGGGGGGGACTCCCAATCAGAATAAGAGGCGGATACCACGACACAGAAAGGGGGACCGAAAAAATAAGGAAAAGGCGGAATAATGGGGAAAAAAGTAAGAGGCCATCGGATCATATGTCCAAGAGCAAGAAGTGGGACAGAACTAGGTGGAAAAGAAAGAAATACTCTGAAGGAACGCCGCAAAGGGGGGAGGAGCGACTATCGCAAAAAAAGCAGAAGGCGGAAACGTAAGAAAGGGACTCTGGGTTTCGGACGTATTCAAAAATCGAGGCGCTGGACATGCGATCAGATGGCAATTTAAAAGGAGGTAAAAGAAAAAAGACCGACCAGAACGTTTTCTGTTGGAAAAACCGGAAAGGGAAAGGGGAAAGCGTTTTAGCTCAAAAGCGGTACAAAAGTCATATATCCGGTTCGATATGAGGATTACATGGAGCGAAAGGCTTCAACTTATTCAAGGAAAGGTTGGGGGAAAATGTGATCATGGAGAAATTGAAAAGAAGGGAGTCCAAAAGCCGTCGGTTGCTAGGGAGGGGGGAGGAGAGGTCGCAACGAAAAGGCGTCAAAAGACTGGAAGGGGAGGGACCACGGCAACGTGCCTACAAGGCGAATGCGACTTCCGTCAAGGGTAAGAGTCATTGATCCCACCAAAAAGGGTGGGACCAGAGGAAAAAAATCAAAAAGGGGGGAGAAGGAACAAAAAAGCGACTATAGGGGACGGAGGAGAAGACGCGGTAAATCATCGAATCATTGCCTCAACCTTAGGGTAGCAGAAAATCACAGGGAAAAGCTAAAAGTAAAAAAAGGGTGATCTGAAGGGGGGACAAAGTTCCGGGGAAGGCAGCGCTGGAAGAAGCAGGAAAAGGTTGGTGAGCTGAAGCGACTAGCTTCGGACGCCTAACACAGAAAAGAGGAAAAAAAAAAAAAGCAGTAGATCAAGAAGGGGGGGGAAAGGGTGAGTCAGAAGAACGGAAACCGGGCACTGGGGGGGAACGAGCTGGCGTCGTTTGGAAAAACGATGCACGGCGAACCTAGGAGAACGGAAAGGGCAGGGAATACATGGAGGGTTAAAAAAAAAAAAAGCCGGCCGGGGACAAATTGCTACTCTCCTGCCCGAGCGTCGATCCGGAGTCCAGTTAAGGCTCGGGTGGTCGAGAAAAGCAGAAAAGGAAGGATGATGAGGGGGGTTGTGCCCTGTAAATGGGGGGGGGAAGAACTACCCCCCAAGTTCAAAGCAATAGGGGGGATTGGTTACTTGGCCTCACGCGAGGGGTCATCAGCTAAGGAGTCTCAAACCGAGGGGGTTAGGAATTGAGTAATGAATCCGACCGCGAAAAAATCTTTCTATCAAAAGGTCCGGCAGACGGTCGACCGAGTTACGTGGGCGGATGAAAGCAAAGGGAGCGCAATGGAATAAAAAACCAAAAAAACGGAGGAAGGAGTAAAATAGAGAGGGCAAGAACAGATGAAAACCTAAAAAAGAGCGACCTAAAGAACTGATACTCTGGAGAGTGAGGTTTCACGCGGTCGCTGAATATAGGGAAAGACAGCAATCAAAAAAAAGATTCAGATGCAGAAGCTTCCTGCTTCAGAGGAAACAATGCAAGCAGACGGGGGCACGAGGGGCAGGTCAACAAGAAACACATAAAAAAAAAAAAAAAAGACCCGTGCGAAGAAAAAACAAAGACGCCGGGAACGAAAAGTGTGGCATCGAGGAGCAAGAGAGGCGAAAAAGAGAGGACATTGTATCAGAGGTACATATCCAAAAAGAACGGGGTAAGGAAACGTCGACAAACTTGCCGCCGGACAGACGCCAAGCCGCTCGTCTCCTTAACAAACAGGTGGGCGGGGGAAGAAAGAAGGGGGTCATCCAAACCAAAGGGGTTCGGAGGAAGTCTTTGGCCATGGGTAGAAAAAAAATGGAAAGCGACGGAACACAAGAAACGTGCAAGACAGCGGAAGACATGAACTGGGACATAACGCAGGGGCTCACCTACTAGAAGAGGGGGTATCAAAAATAAGGGATCCCAAGGTGGGAAAACGCGGGGGAGAACAGATGCGGATCTCAACAGAGTGCCTGTTGCGCGTACGGAAGCCTACGAACCTGGAGAATAGGCAAAATCTGGGGTGGCCTACATGAAAGCAGGAAGTACCGCCGTGCAGGACGTGTGTTGTCGTCAAGCGGGTACCTGTTGGGGCGCACCGTGCAAATGATGTTGATGGCCACGTGCGGGCCGAGAGGAATCAGAATTACAAAAGAGGAAAAGGGGAAGCTGCCGGGTCATCGCCTAGGTAAAACAGACCCCCCAAATGAGAACCCCGTAACAAAAACGAAGAACTTCCGGCTGAAAAGCATGGAGGCTTCAGAAAGGACATATCAAAAAAGAGAAAGAGCGATGGAAAAAAAAAAATAAGGCTGAAGCCCCGCTCTGGCCAAAAGCAGGGTCGGGCCTGAAAACATAAAACTAAAAGGGCTCGGATAGGCCCCAGCCAGGAAAATCTTGACGCAAGGGGCATTCAGGGGCAAAAATCCTGCGAAAAAAAATTGAGGAAGAGATCCAGATCTTCGAAGCGATCGTAGAGAAAACAAAATAAAAAAAACGGAATGCCGAGGGGGGAGGCGATGTAAGCGACTACGTTGGAACGGTTCAAAAACATGAGCGCCGGAAGAAGGAAAAACAAAAAAGGATCGTAAAAATCGATAGAGGGGGACCGGCAGTGCAGGGGTCATGGGACGGTGCCACAGCTCCGGCAAAAAGCCGTGATCGCGCTGTGGCATTTCAAAGGGGGTCATCAAGGGACTTTTCAAGACCTTCAGGATCAGACGAAGAAAGTCTGCTGCGGGGTCACGGCGGTTCGGTACCTCTGGGTCTTCTGAAGCGAAGAGAAGAAATCGTACCATCAAGATGACGATGGGTACTTCGTTTTAAGTGGGGCTCAGGCTAAAGGGAAAGGAAAACGAAAATAGGGAAAATCAGGACGCATCCATGGCCAGGGCCAGAGCCGGGCCGGGGGGCCTAGGGCAGCGGTGACGAACGGAGGAAATGGTCTGCGTGGGATCAGCCTTCAGCTCTTTGGAAAAGGTTGAAAAGAGTCAAAGAAAGAGCCAAGGGAGGGGTGCATGCAGCAGGCAAAAAACCAGGAAATCGAAAACAAGGAGGCCTTCACCAGAAAACGGCACTGCAGCAACCTGGAAAAAAAATCGGACAAACGCCATGAAAAAATTAAAAGTCGTTCACAAAAGCAGAAAAAAACCAAGCGGATGGGGGTTTCTTGAGCAGACGACCAAACTGTCACTCTAGCCCCCCGGCTCCCGCCCATCAGAGTGCGATTTACGTAACGAGAAAGGCAGGGAATGGTTCAGGAAAAAAAAGAACAAACAAGACGAACGGATGCTCGCGCCCCTGAGAAACGGGAAAAAAAACTGGTCTGCCTAGACCTGGCAAGTACCCCCAACCACGAGCGGTGAGGGAAAACGCGGGGGGGGGTTTCAACCTTCCAGACCGAGGTACGCAAACTTCACAAAAAAAAAGGTGGGTATTAAATAAATATGTGGCGTACGCAGAGGGGGGAAGAAAGGGAAAAACGAACTCATAAAAGCACAAGAAGAGGAAAGCATGGCAGGAGAAAATTCGAGGAGACCCAAAGAGGACTGTCACGGCGAGGACATTTACCGCTGATCTCCTTACAAGCAAAAAAGAAGGAGCAAATAAAAGGGAAATGGTCGATACCGGAATCGGGTCGGAGCAGGAAAAGTGGAAGACGTGAAAAAAGCTTGTGCTTTTTCGTTACAACGAACCGCGCAGGGAGGAGGACGGGTGGGCAAGGACGCTATGGGCAGAGGCAAGGGGGAGGGGGGACAGTTTGAGGAGACGAGGCTTAGAAGGACAACAGGGGGGGGGGTGCATTTGTAAATGGGAGCGCTGAGAGCCGGCAACCAAAAAAAGTGGGGAGGAGTTAAGGAGAAGCAAACTAGGAAAGTGCTCAATACTGAGCGAGCCAAAATTAAGGCATCATAAGCCACACCTTATCTGAGAAAGGGGCTCGAATAGCGAAAAAAAGAATGAAACTTGGAAGCCGGCGCTGGGGAAAGGCACTAAGTGAAAAGGGGGAGCCCCCACTCAGTAACCAGGGCGGAGAAGAGGAATTAAAAGCAAAAAAATCGCGCGTGGAAAGAAGATCGATGGGAACGAAAAAGAAGGGGAAAACTAGGGGACCGATGAAAGGATCCTGAAGGGCCTAGGAAGACGCTTTTGGGCGCAGAAAAAAAAGTGGGGAATCCTAAAAAAAAAGATCGATGGCGGCGGGCGGGGATGTAGGACAAAAGGCCTTAAAAAAACCTGCTAAAAGCGTCGAAGGATAAGAAGTAACCGGCAGAGGGGAAAGCTAGTCAAAAGGATGGGCCACAAAAAAAAAAGGGGGGGCAAGACCAGTCAGAAGGACACATCGGCACATCGAGACAGTCACCGAAAACAGACGGTTTAGGAAAAGGACGATCTCAAAGCTGAAGAATCTGGATGGGAACCATTAATAAAAAGGGAGGGTTGAAGAGATAGGGTAAAGAGGAGGGCCGCTAGATCAAGGAAGTTCGGCCATGGTCCCCGAAGCCGAATACGGCTAGGTCAAGTGTCCAGGAACCTACGGGGTCAAGACCGAGGTGTCCGCTCCCTGAACTAAGGGAATGATCAAGGGAAGTCGAGGGGAAACCTATTACATGGATCCGAAAAGGACTTCAAGAAGGGAAATGATCAAAAAAGATGTACTTTGAAGGGGGGGATCAGTTGGTGGGTGTAGTATTCTATTCCAGAAAAGGCCGAAGAGGGGAGTACGTAGAAAGGAAATCTAAAAAAAATGGGAATCGGAATCCTTTGCAAAAGGTGCATTGACCACGTCAACGCAAAACAAATCCAACGCGCGGACTTCCGACCAATCAATGGGGAATGACCAACAACGCGTGGTAAGGAAAAGAGGAAAAACACAAGAAGAGCATTCAAAAAAACGGCGACGGGGGCCGGAACCGCATGGGATCCATCTCCTGGTCCTAACGCTTTCGGAAAAAGGACTGTCCCAATCAGAAAAGAAGGAAAGGAGGGTGAAAGAACGATGAACAGCAAAGAGCAGGGGAAAAAAAAGAGTTAAAAGCGTTTCCACTCTTCTTAGAAATACCGGGGAGGGGGGGGTCAGGGGTCAAACCTCGAAAGGATCTCGCCAAGGGCAAGTCTAGTCAAGAAAGTGTCCCGGGCACTGGAATACTCTGTTCGGGAAGGATAAAAAAAGGGGCGAAGGGGCGACTTTCACGACGGACTAAGAAAAGGGGGGAGGATCGCTTTCAAAAACGAACCGACAACTGGGCGCAAACTACTTCGCAAGGAGAGGCGGTCGGGAAGGGGGATGGGTCCTGGAAAGGGAGGGGGTCGGCTCGCGAGCTGGCGGGAAAGAATGTGGGGACCGGTCCTTGGGAAAAATGAAACAAGTTAAAAGCAGCGTGCCCTAGGCCGGGGAGGGCCACGAAGCGAAACGCGAAGGCTAAACCGCCAACTAGGTCTGTCGGGCATACGATAACTGACCCTCTAAGCACAAAGAGGATACAGAAAGGAGCAGGTCACTGTTTCACAGTGAGGGTCTTTATCAAGCACGAATTAATTCCCTCGAGAAAACAAAACGAGGGGTGGAAGGGGGAAAAAAGAAGGAAATAGAGAGATACTCGCTCACAAAGCTCAAATCGTCGACGAAGACCGGATGAACGATGATCCTTAAAAACTTCCGTCCTGGACTAAGGAGAGTAGCAAAAAAACGGCTGAGCAAAATTCGGCGAAGCCCAGACGAGCTGGGCCAATTCGGTAAGAAAAAGTAAAAGAAAAAACGGGGGACGAAAAAAAGGGAAGGACAACAGCGCGCACAGCCAGCGCGGGACGGATTAACTAACAAGACCCTTGGAACGAAAAAAGGGATCGAAGGGGCGCTCAGGCTCAGTACGAGGACGCAAAGGGTGTCGGCCTAGAAGTCAATCTTACAACGAATCAACAGTTTCGGGTCAAAGCTAAGGGGGATCTTAAGGAAGGGACAACGCACCACTAGAACCATGGCCGCGCACAAAAGTTCTTAGAATGAGCCTTGCCATAGGGAGAGGGGGGGACAACAGAAGTCAAGTACTGTCGGGGGCAAGTTAGGGAAGAAGATCGTAACGCTTAAAGCGAAGAAACCTTACAATAAGAAGGGGGGAACTGAAATTCCACTCATCATACGGTCGTAAAGAAGAAGGAGAAAAACCTCTCGTAGTCTCTGGACTGGATTAGCGCGTCACAGCAGGGTTGAACGAGGGCGAGATTACAGGGGAGGCAGCGGCCATCTAGGGAGGAGTGGGAGCGGGTGGGAGAAAATGGAAGGCAAGAAGAAATTTGGCATCTCCTGCCCCCCCGTTTTGGAATTACCAGAGAAAAAGTTCAAGCACGTGCGGCCAGGTGGTTGTAAAAGGTACGTTCCTGCCATCCCTTCAAAAAGGAGGGTGAAAATAGTAAAAAGGAAAGGAGACGATCTAGTCAGACAAGGAAAACGAATGAGGGCTGGATGAATCCCAACAGAAAAAAAACCCCTTAGAAAGCAAACTGAAGGGGGAGCCATCAGCAGGACTGACCGCAGAAACTCAAAAGGTAAAGAAAGGAGAAGATCTCAGAGGAAGAATTAAAGCGCGAGGGGCCGATCCCCTCTCGGACCAAGAAACGGGGACTGAAAACAGAAAAGGCCGAATAGTCGTTGGGATCCACGAAGAAAGGAGAGGGGAATAGGGCAAGGACGAAAGGGTATCATAACTTCCAGAAAAACGAAGGGTCAAGGCAGGTTCCGATAAAGAGGCGGTCAGCTGGGTGCATCGTCTGGATCAGAAACCTGTCTGACTGATGAGCAGCGATGTAAGCGTGGGTCCTCGAAAGAGTGGGTCAAAAACTTGGCAAAAAGCCTTATCAAGGGACACGATCGGGGAAAGCCGGCCAGTGCGAAAATCGATAGCCAGGAAGGAGGTGAAAAGATGCGACAGGGCCAAAAGACCGCCTGCGCCGAGTCAAAAAAGGTGTGAGTACATCACCAAGGGGGGTCAGAAGGGAAAACAGGCCTTCAGGAAAAGCGTCTGCAGGCCTACGGTGAAGGGGGTCAATCGATCTTCTGGGGAGGAGGCCGGAAAGGAGGTCCTTTAGTCGAACATGTACTTCGGGGGGGGGGCTCCCGAGAAAAAAGATGAAAATTAAGAAAGAGGGAGGGCTTAAAGGTTGGATCAGAAAAAAACGTTCCTCCCTATCCGAAAAAGGCTAAGAGAAGGTGTAGAGACGGGGGAGGGGAAAGGGAAAAAACTGCGTTTTTCTCGGACGGAAAGCTGCTTAGCACGCTTGGAAGGCAGCTGGGAAAAGAATCCTGGACTTGGAGGACGAAAAGCGAAAGCCTTTGCACTTGGCCTGATAAAGGGGACATCCAAGGAAGGAGGGGGGGAAAAGAAATACCCGCCAGGCCGAGGCAAATCGGGAAACAAAGCTCGCACAAAGAAGGTTTTGGACTGCACGACGACACAAAAAATACCACTCTCTAGATTAACGGATCCCAACGAAAGAAGAGGATGAGATCTTGGAAGGGAACAAAGACACGCATGGTCAAAGGCGTGAATGATCCAGCGGCGAAGAACAACTGCACCCACGCGTCCGCCTCCTTCGATCCTTTCTACTGTGGAGAAAGCAGAGGGAAAAAGCCCGGTCAGGGGACGTAGGCAGAAGTCCAACTCTGACGCAATAATATCATCGAAAAAAAACGAGGAATAAGAGAGTAAGTTTTTGTCAAATGACTTCTGGCCGTGAACTAAGATCGAAGGAATAACTGGAGAACTAGGAGAATGCAACTCAATTCGACCAGGGAGGAAAATTTCAAGGGGGCGAAAGATTTCCGCAGAGGTCATTACACTAAAAACCGGGAAAAAAGGCAGCGGAGGGGAGAGGCAGTCAAGCGATCAAGCTGATCGTGTGGAGACGGAATAAGCGTGGAGGGATCAGGGGACGGGTGGGAGTCGGCACAAGACAAACAATCTTAGGGGCTAAGAGTGAAGACCCGGGCGAATGCCTTTAAATTGGCTGGGGGCGGACGTGTGAAAAAAATTTAGGGGGGGCCCAGGAAGATCACTGTAGGGGCCACGTCAGTACTGGGAGGCGCTGCTGGAACCAATGAAAAGGGAGAAAATTCGAAGCAGCGAAAGGAAAGAGCTCAAAATCTTAAGGAGAGCACAAAAAGCTCGATCCTTTTCAGCGACGAGAGACACAACAGCGGATCGGAAGGCCGGCTCGCAAAAGGGGGCGGCACGCTGAATAGTTCCACCCCTGAAGCGCGATGTAAAAAGGTCAGCTGAGTGCATCGCGCCACTCAACTTACAGGTACCGGCGGTGAGAAAAGGAGAAGCGGGTTTCCGGCTGCCACCCAGTAGAGGGGGAAAAGAACAGTGAAGGGGGGGTGGGCAGAAGAAAACGAGAGAAGAGGGGCCTGAAGGAAAAAAAAAGCTTGAGAAAAAAAACGGGGTGAAGTAAAAAAACGAAAAATTCACGGAGGCGGCGGAATGGTCGCAAACGACAGCAATGCCCGAACGGAAACTCCAAGGCGATCTCGGTTTCGAAGGAAGGAAGAGGAGGCCATCGTTAAGGGAAGGGGGAAAAGCGAAGAAGGGGGTCAAGATCGTTACATCATCGGGGCGAAAAGAGAAAAGAAATCACTAAAAAAACGGTGGATAGAACGACTATCAAGAACCCCATGAAGAAAAGCGGGAGAGGAAAAAAGGAAACGGTTCTGGCGCTGAGCGATCTGGCAGATGGACGCTGAAAAACGGGGCCAGACACTGGAAAAACGAAGCCTATGCGGCGCTCATTGTTTCAAAAGAACTAAAGGGGGGGCAAGACCAGGGGGGGGCGCGCACAAAAACGAATCACCATGGTACGTACTGTCCGGGGACAGAGGTCCGAGGTACTGAGCGCCATGCCATCAGGCGGGACGCGGAATCCCGGTTAAGTGGAGATCAGGGGGCGAGGGTATTGACAAAAGGACAATGGAGGGGGGGAGGAGGGAGGGAGAGCGAATCAGTGACAGAGCAAAAAAAAGTCCCCTTTGCACAGGGGATGAAAAAAAACTTGCGCACCCGTCGCAATGCAGGAAGGGAACAGGCAACGTATCAAGGGTCATGACCAAAAAGGCGGGGAAGGAGGAGGAGGCAAAATTGAAAATCGGCTACGACTCACAAAGGCGACTAAGATGGGAGGAGATCCCCATTCCTAGGAATAGAGTTCGACAGAGGGACGAAGAATCATAGAGGAAAAGAAAGAGGAAGAAGAAGTCCGTATTAAATAATTAAAGGAAAGGGAAAATTGAACGAGAATAAGGTGGGGAAACGTGAGAGGGAAGAGGAGGGTGCGAAATACCTGTCCCAGTCGAAAAATACCCTCTGAAGGGGAGAGCGCAAAGGAGGGGGGGAAAGGCTGAGGGAAAGCCACCTGAGCCGGTCACTTTCACGAAGAGAGGAGTTGTGATGGGGAACTGGACCAAAGGAGGGCAATTTCACTTCAACTAGTCGGGACGAAAAGGCGCTTTAAAGATGGGGGAAAAGGTTTTGAGCAAAACGGGACGCAAACCTCAGAGAGCGGGAAGAAGGGGGGGCCAGTGGTCCAAAAAGGAAAACGGACGTAGGGTGTTCGTGCCGGCGAGAATGGGGAGTGCAAAAGGGGTTTGTCCCGGGGCATGGGGGACAGGCAAAACCGGGGATAGGGGAAGGGAGGCCGAAGGGAAGAAAGCGGGACAATCTGCCAAATGAGGCGCAATCCGATGTCGGGTATTGCACTATGTAACGAACTTGGGGAAAAGGAAGAAAGGATACATCTGAAGGGGAAGGGGAGCCTGAGGGGATCTGGTCGCAGGCATAGATCCTCCAGCACAAAAAACAAATATTATTAAAATATAGCTGCAGGGACAGCGAGGGGGGCAGACCGTTCACTCGGGCCCTGCCTGATCCGGGATGAGACTTCCTGGAGTGACCTAGCGGGAGGGGGGCTGAACGTCGGGACACCAAGGATCTTAGGGCCTCCTGAGCGTGTAAGAAAGTCAGAGAAAAAAGTCGGCCCCAGGAAAATATTTTGGAAGGCGCACCAGGAACAAAGAGCGCCAGAAAAAGGAGAAAGACTTCCGGGAACAAGACTCCCTAATCAGATCACATTCTCTCGCGATCAATGAGAGAGGGGCTCAAGGGGGGGGGCGGCCTGAGAGTCCATTCACGCCTCATGGGAAGTAGGAACGGAGGAAAAGTAAAAAGGGAAACCACGTTAAAAACCGAACACACTCTCAGGCCATTGAACTGCGCAGAGTGGAGTGAATGCGCCGGGAAAAGCGGGCGCTCTCCCATGAGCGGGAATCACGGTAAAGTAAGGAGAGCAGAGTCGTCGGCTGGGGTGACTCAGGAGGAACCGGAAGGACTAGTCAATTCACTTCCATCTTCATCAGGATGAGAAAAAAACAGGAAAAGGGAAGTGCGGGGGCTAGAATCTAGCCACAGCAAAGGAGAAACTCGGATGAACATGGCACTACGGCCAATATCTTAGGGTAGGGAGAAAAAAAAAAAAAAGGGGGGAAGGGAAGAAGGAGGAAGTGGTTACAAGTTTTGGTCATTACCATATGAAGTTGCGGAAAGTCCGCCTTGCGGGGCCGTGTGGTCAAGAGTGCCGTTGTCAAACGGAACAGGATTTAGGTGACGGGAGAAGGATCGATCGAGGGGGAAAGAAAGAAAAACCGAATTCAAAACTTTGGAAATCAGCAATCTTGAAGAAACCCACGGTAAAAGAAAAAACCGGTAAAGCCGAATCCCTGCACCAAAAGAAAGGGCGAGAAATGGGAAGAGAACATATCGGGACACGTCAACGATGCTGCGAGCTTGCGCGCAAAGTCGGGTATTACCAACTACTGTCTGAATGAAAAACCGGAAGGGGAAGAAGGTGAGAAAGGGGGAAGTAAACGGCATCTCGAACGCCATCTCCTAGATGAGCATCATCCTTCCCGAAAGGAAAAGGGTCGGAAAACAGGGTGAACGATCCAGATGATTAAGGGTGCGGCGGGACGACAAACCTTTGAGGGGAGGAAGGCCGCGAGAGGGGAAGATGATGGCATCATTCGTCCAAAACGTATTCTTGGGCGGACAGGGGCACAAAGAAGGAGCAAGCGGCAAACCTTCCTCTGCGATCAAAAGAGAGGGGAGTTGTGGCAGAAGGAAGGGTCTGGGTAGCGCCTACCGATGGCCCGGAGGGGGCCGGGATCGCTGGGCTGAGTGACGCCCACGTTTGTCAAAAAAAGGAATGAGCACTTCAGGGAAGGGAAGACTGCAGGCACCGTCTGTGGAAAAAAAGATCGAGGGGGAAGAGCCGAGACAGAAAATCGTCCTTAAGAATGATAAAGAGGTAATCGTTGGAGGGGGGGCACAGAAAAAGACACCATCTTACAAGAAAAACACTAAGGAGTCAAGAAGGGGACTGACAGAGCGTTCCTGCCAAAAGGCCCCAAACTTTCCTATACATCTGGGGAGAGTCGATAAAGGAGATTGGGTCTCTCCTTCATAAATTGATCACTTCTTTGAAGGCGCTGCTCAAGAGAACCTGTACTGGGGACACGGCAGCACGCGAAAAGTACCTTATGGCACGGGTCACTTCTCCAAG
>Ga0179593_1575700_pt1 | contig 14320 bp, 14 predicted proteins | sample CZODoug2_1_08_16_FD_185931 | JGI IMG/M metagenome (GOLD analysis project Ga0179593, IMG submission 185931) | Vadose zone soil fungal communities from Angelo Coast Range Reserve, California, USA - CZODoug2_1_08_16fungal (PacBio error correction) | ecosystem: Environmental > Terrestrial > Soil >...
GTTGGCAGGTGGTAGGGTGGGCAGGCCAGTTCTGTTGGGGGAGTTCTTCAACGGCGGGGAGAGGCGATCTGAAAGGAGGGATGGGGGAGCCGGCTCCTTCACCTTTAAAGCTTGTCCAGAAGGTGGTGGTCGTGGCACCTTATGGGGGAGAAAAGAAGGTGAGAACTACCCCAGGTTTTTCAATCGCGGGCACTCGTTAGAACAAGGGAAATGTTCAACATGGAGTGCAGGCAGGTTCAAGACGGGTGGAGAGGGAGAGTTCCTGAGGAAAACTTGGGTTGACTGAGACCGGCCTGCTGAAAAGGTCGCGGGGGCGACCATCACCAGAATAAGGTCCGGAAAGCCTAAAGATGAGATCGCATACGCTGAGGCCACGTTGTGTCATGGGCAGGGTGGGTAGGTCGAGGGAGGCCGCCAACGAAAGGACGAAGGAGATGGAAAGTACGTGAGCCCGGGCCGGCGCCGACTTTCGGGGGGGCGCAATGAGGGAGAAACTTTTCTGGGGTCTGTGCGGTGGGGAAAAGCCCCCTGATACGAACGATCATCGAACGCGGTTTTTTCGGTTTCGCGGCCTGCGAAAAGGATTAAAAAAAACCGATAGGATTGGCCAACCGGAAACTCACAACTCAATTACCGGGGATGGTGGGGATCGGAAAGATGCTCAGTCCAAGGCCTCTCTTTTCTGGGCTCGGGGGACGCAGGGGGAAGCTCCCACCGCTTGAACAAACTTGGATCTTGCGGGTAAGAACCGGTCCGCGGGAATTAAAGGTGAGGGGGGGAGGGAAGGTTTCTATCCGTTTGGGTGGGGTGGCAAGGGGGGTGCGGGGGACCGCTTCCGTTTGGAGCCCGCTGATTTGGGGGAACATCGAGAGGGTAATTAGGAATGGCCGTGGATGAGTAGGGGGGGTGGGCTGGGCGATTTCCTACGCTGGAGGTCCGAAAAAATGCCATCCCAAGGAAGGTCTTCTACCTCCCGGGGGTCAGAGAGGATCGGAAGAAAAGGAGAATACAGGGTTTCTCAAATGCGATGTTCGGTCTGGCAAGCGACTTTTTGCCGGGTGTCTCAGAGGGAGGTTGAAAGTATAGGAAGGGCTTTCCTAATCTTAAAGCTGAGAGTTTACATGAAAATTCTCACACCTGTCTAGCAGAGGGGAAACTGTAGATGTAGTGCTGATCTAAAGACTCATCAGGGGGGGATTTTGAAATCCGAGTCGGAGGGCTACGGAAGGGTTCCTCCCTATGATTCTCAGCAAGGGGGGCCGGGATCGGTTGGCGGACATTCTTCGAGGTTCACCCAGGGGGTACGAAAAAGGAAATTCCAGTCTTGGCGGTTGGAATCCTTTGAGGGGTCGGGAAAGGGATTAAACAATTGCTTTCCTCGGGCTGCGTTGACCAGGCAGAAGGTCGAGAAGGAGTTACGGTGAAAAAGAAGGTCGGGGACCCGAAATGGGGCGGGGACTTTCGTTAAGATGGGGCGCGTTGGGCGGGGGGAGCTGGTAGGGGACTCACATGAAAGGCCGAGGCGGCAGACCGGACTTTCCGACCAATGCGGGGGGGGAAAAGGAAAGGCGTTGGTGATAAGGAACGTTGGGAATAGGTTCGCCGGTCTTGTTGGCATAGGTCTAAAGACCCCGAGGAAGCCACTGTCCTTCAAAGTTCTCCGGTGAGAGAGGAGGAAAAAGGGGGCAGTAGCGAAAACCCACTGTAGGCTGACTAGAAGTCCGGCGATAGGGTCAAGGAAAATGGTCCATCTTGGGGCTGATGTAGCTCCGGACAGGGTTTGGGGGTTTAGGTTCATTACCAGTTTTTATTCTATTCTGAGAGACTGATAGAGGAATGCCCGTAAGAAGACCAAAAAAAAAAAAAAAAGTTCGTGACTGCTCTGTAGAAGGGGGGTATCTCATCCATCTCTTAATAAAATGTGGGCTACCGACGGAAGGGGGATCCTAAACTGACGGCTTTTCCGGGCGTTAAGCGTTAAGGGGTTAGAATGGGGTCACCTGACATCAACGGAAAATAAGGGTATCTTCAGGGAGGGTGCTTCTCTTTGTACTGTCCTAACCGTTCAAAGGGGAACTATGACTTCTGATAACACTTCAAAAAAAGGGAACTTTAGGAAGGTCCTTTTTATACTAGCGGAGAAATCTTTGAGTACTGAAATTTTCCTAACCACAGGAACGCCGAGAATGACCGTTCAAACTATCCTGGAATCCAGTCAGGGGGATACCGGTTCTACGATTAGGAGGGGGGGGGAGCCAAAAAAGAAAAGAGTTACACTGCCTGAACTGAACACGTGGAAGCCGGTTGTCTCTGCGTCAGGAGACTCGCGGGCGTTCAAGAGAAGAGCCCGTATTCCTCATTCTAGATCCGTCGAACGGGGAAACAGTCCTGGCCCGGCGGGCCCGAGGAAGAACGAGGTCGTACTAAGGTTGTGGCCGAACAAGGGAAAAAAGCGAAGTAGGGAAGGGGACATAATGGGCACTATGTAAGGGGCACACACCAAGTACTCGAGAGCTCATAAATCCCGACCTCATCTAAAAAACGAAGTAAAAGAGATATGGCGTTCTGTAAACTATATGTTGAGAACTTTCGTTGGAGGGAGAGAGAGTTCCAAGGGACAGGGGGCGGATCATCCCCGGGGGCAGGGGCTGGCAAAAACCGAAGCTTCTCATCTGGGGCCCGACGAATTACCGCAAGGGGGAGGTCAAGAACTGTCTATTCGAGGCTGATCGTTCAGTGTAGTGCCGCGAAAGGAAATCTAACCGCCTACAAGGCGGGAAGTAACAGGAAAAGTTAAAGGGAGGGGGCGGGCCGTACAGACAGGATCGACACCGGTCTCGTCCTGGTCTATCTATGCATGCTGAAGAGTTCTTCATTGCTCTGCGGGGGGGTTCGATAAAGAAAAAGAGGGGGGATTCTCAGATTCGTTCAATGCCCCGGGCAGGAAGAAACCTGTTGGTAAGAGGTTATCAGCACGGGTCGTTGAACCACAATCTAAGGGGACCGCGACATTCACTAAATGTCGATGAGGGGGCAATTTCGGCCAGAGAGGGGGGAAGAGACTCGCTGAACGAAGGAAAGGGGGACCGGCAATTGGGTCTCCCCACGGGGGGGGAATCCACCAACATTGGTTCCAAGCGCGCAGGAAAAAGCGATGGCGAAAAGTAACACGTTTCTTGCTGCTCACCTAGCCGTGGGGAGGGGGCATCGTTAAATACTAGAAAAAAGGAGAATTTGGACTAAACCAACCGGTGACAATCCTCTGTAAGGGAAAGGCACCGTCGAAAACCTTGAGACAGGTGCGAGGCGGGTTTCATCAAGAAAATTCGCGGAGAGAAATTAGGTACCTAAACAGAAGCTTTTCCATAGCTTCGGTCGTGGGCTCTAAAAAGGATACCCATTAGCCCTTAGATCAACCGGTGAGGAAGAGGGGGGGGTATTAAAGGGAAATTTCATGAAGATTGACTTCTTCTTCATTAGAAACGGGCTCAAACAGACGCACATAGAACCGCCAGGCGCCGACGAACCCGAGTGGGCATCCCCGAATCGGTTCAAAGTACCCAGAAACAAAAAGAGGCTATAGGAGCAGGTCACCGGGCGCCGGAAGAAACGGCATTTAACAGACGCGGCAAATATCACACCTAAAACCTTGTCTGAGTGCGGTCGCTGCTTGAAAACGAAAGGAACCAACAACAAATATCCCGGCAATTGAGGAAACATCTGGAGGAATTCCCCTTGCCGCCGAAACGGCTGGACCGGGGAAAAACAAATTATGAGGGGGTAGATAAAAAGAAAGTTGACAAAACATTACCTGTGATGAAGGTTGGAGGGCGCCTAAAAATCGGGCCGGAAGGACAGTAATGGAGAGAAGCAGAAAAAAAATGTCTGCGGGGCAAAGGAAAAAACCCGATCGGAGAACGAGGCGAAAACTCTAGGCGAAGGGGGGGTCATAGGCTCACGAGACTACAAGGTCAAGGGAAAAGGGGAAAAGGCGGGGACCGAGGTGACTGGGATGGCATCTCCGGCAATCCCTGTGGAGATAAAAGAAGGGACCGACAAAAAAGACTAATGGCACGAAGATAACGCCGATTGACAGAGCACAAGGTCCTGGCCAAAGTTCCTCGTCAGCGGTTCACATCACCTGCCCACCTCCAAGGGATGAAGCCCAACATACTTGGCTATAAAAAAAGCCTCCATTAAGGGGTCAACGCCAAGTCCGGAAAAAAAAGGAAGGGTGGGCAAAGGTCGCGGCAAAAAGCGCGCGATCCAGAACAGCGCGAACGCACGCTGAGCAGCAGAAGATACCCACCTCACCGGCAGACGTGCCAATCCGATCGGGAAGGGGAAGAGGGCGTGGAAGAGATTCGAACTAGCAGCGGGAGCGAGCCGCGAACGGAAAAAAAAGGACCGAAAACCGGGGCACCGGCCAATGGGGGAGGAGGAGTGCGCCTTCCCTTGTCTCACCGAAGGGGCACTCTGAAGCGGCAGAGTTGCGAAAAGGACCAAGACACATGCCAAAACTTGCAGGGCAGCGTGCGAACGACGCGAAGAAAAAGACCATAAGCCGAGTTCTGGGGCGGGCCGGAAGCGCATCGAAGGGACCGCATAGTGCGGGCCGCGGCGGACCCAAAAAACAAGGCTATATTGTCAAGGAAGGCAAAAACAGCCATCGTTTGAACATTGTGGCAGTCGAGTTTCGTTGACCTGCGCCGCGATTAAAGGTCGTATGTTGAACGCCACCTCATGAAGGTGCAAACAACACGGACATTGTACAATCACGGAAATGTTTGCAGGCGGGCGGCATGAACAAGAGGATAGATGCATGAGATCGCCTCGGGAAAGAGGAAACCTGTCAAGCACGGAAGGGACGACCTTCCCAAGATCGAGCAAAAAAAAAACAACGGAAAGAGAGAGGGGGGGAAGGGGGGGGAACGTTTGGGTCGTTTCGGTTTGAAGGGAGGGCCTCTTTAACAGTCTTAATACTAGGTGGGCTCATTCTCCGCGCCTGCACCTGGATCCCGATGAGGGAAAAGGGTGGAAAAAAGCACTGTATTCAACCACCGGGGGAAAGACAACGCATCCAACCTACGGGACCCTGGGCCGATAAAAGGAGGGATAAATTTCACATGGGGATAGGAGAGTTGTGATTGTCGCTGGTCTGGGGGGGGGGTATGCTGGGGGCTTGCTCTTTCTAGGTCGAGCATCAAGGTGGGGGTTAGAGGGAACGCATCTCTGCTCGCCGTTTGGGGGGAATGTGCTGGGTTGGGACGGACTCCAGTCCCCTGCCAAAGAGAGCCGAGTAAGGGGACCGGAGTAATCTTGTTGGGGAAACGAGTTGGGGACAGGGAGGGCTTTGGGGGGTGGGCGGGGGGGGAACCCAGCCCCTTGATGAGAATATCAGATCAAGTGATAGTTCTACTCTCAGGCCCCTAGGGACAACGAGTGGAAAACGGTACCTCAGCACTTGAAGTCAAGATTTTTTAAATCTGCACGCTGCTCCGGATCTGAAAGGATCTAAAAGGCTTGTGCAGCGAAAACTAAAAGTGTTATCGTGCGGGTCGCAGGGCAGGGAGGGGGCCTCAGGTATTCGTTCTGTCTAAAAAGAGGGAGGGGGTTTGACGGCCGGGTTCATTGTCATTTATGTTCACAGATAGAGTGGTTTCAGGCCTATGTTGTTTGGGTTATTAAGTTTTTTAGGGAGGTATGGGCTTTAAATCGGAGGTTCTTTTGGCTTGGATATTGCCAGAGCGGAAGAACTGCCCAGCCCCGCTGTGAAATGCCTGATACCTTACCCGGGGGAATCGGAATCGAAAGTCTCTGGGGGGGAGAGTTCCGGGGAGATTTGCTCGGTACCCTCCGACGGTGGGGGGTGGGGAAAAATACTTAACTTCGTTATGAGGCTATGATCGGCCGGGGGAATGACAGAGCCGGGGAGAAAACCATGGTACATACAAAAAGCAAGGAAGAAGAAAAACAATCTGGCTGATAGAAATCCGAGAGGGGGTGACGGGGTTTCAAACTCCAGGGAAGGACCTGTTCATAACCTATTCTCTAATTTGAGGGGGATCGGTGGGTGAAAGGGGGAGGCTGTCGCGGACCGGAACGAAGGGCAAGGCTGTTTCGGGGTGATCGTTGCCGTTAGGGAGGGATGAAAAAGTGTTAGTCTTTCAGAGGGCGCGGGGACGAGGGAATTGGCCGCTTCAAACTGCTGGTAAGGTGAACGATCGTAGTTGCTTAACGACCTAGGGGGGGGCGGCGGCGAGGAGCGAGGGGGCGCGTTTCTGACTGGGCGGGATGGGGGAACTGCTGCCGCAGCCGCCCCGGGGGAAAACCATGGCCTAACTGCGACTGCGTGCCAAATCTACGAGGTGTGATCGCGTCATGGTGGGAAGGGACTAAGAAAGGACTCAAAAAACGACCACGCGACTCCCACGGGCAACGGAGAGGGGCGGGGGTTGTAAATACTCGAATGCGTGGGGGGAGGGCCACAACGTGCTGAAACCTATCCAGAGACCGCAGGGGGGAAAAAAGTGGCGTAATCTGAAGAACGGGAACCTTTTGTTGGGGGTGAAAGGCAAGTCCCTTTGGAGAAGGGGAAGGAAAAAGATCTATTCCTCATGTCCTCAAACGTCCACTCTTCTTTAAGGGAGTTCTGAGGAGGGTTTCTCTTCCTTCCTCTCTGGAACCCGTGGGTTGAGCAGAACCATTGATATTTTATCCGAAACCCGGGGAGGGGGGTTTGGAAGAAGGGGGGGAGACCTTTTCAGAACACACCTGGTCGTTGGTGCTCTTCGTCACTTGAGAAAGCACAAGTATGAGGTTCCCTTCGCTTGGGCGTTCACCGTCACGGATCCCGCGTTGAGAAATATCAATACAAAAAAACGGGCCTGGCAAGAATTTTTCGACGAACAGGCATTCCAGGGGAGTCGGGAGGAGGGGACTGGGGGAACACTCCAGAATGCGCCGTGAACAACATAAATCGGGGGGGTATCAACAGTACCACGGGTTTCGAGCCTGCTTGGCGGGAGCAACGGAAAGGGCGGGGGTCCCGGAACTGACCGGAAACCGGGGAGGGCGATCAGGGGGCAAAAACTCTTCGACGAGCCTATCCTCATCAATGCTCAGGAGGAGGACTAACATGAAGGACCAGGGTCCTTTGCCCTGTAGGTGCCCGTGATCGCAGAGGAATTCAGTGTTGGAATTCACGGGGTGATCCCGGGGGGGGATCATAGGGTTTCCGCTTTGCACTCAGATCCGGAAGTCCGGGAGTCAAATCGCCAGTTACCATCCACGCCCAAAGAAACCACAACAACTTAGTAAAGGATTAAAAAGAGAAAAGAAAAGTGTGGATCTGAGGGAGTAGGAGTTTTGTTAGGTCTCTATTTAAAGGCGGAATCCCGGTTCTTCTAGTCGGCGAGAAGAAACAGAGAGGGGCTCTCTTTCCCTCCCAAAGGACCTGGGGGACTACCGGAGAGATCTGACTCCTTCTATAGCTTAGTAGAGGGCTAGGAACCGAAAGGGAAAGAAGCGAAGTCTTGCTGTCATTCTGGCCCGAATCGGCCTCGCTTAAGCCCAAAAAGCGAGGGGGGTCTCGTGCCTGAGAAAAGGATGGCCGGCCGCAGAGGGGGGAACTGGGGAAACCCAAAAAAAAATTTCAAAGGTTCAGGCAAGCTAGGACCAGAGAAAGGAATCGCAGCGCGTGAGAAACGGACGGAGGATGGGGCGTTGGGTAGCGCGCCGGAAGGGACGTGATTCAGTTAAACAATCGAATGTGAACGAGACAGGGGAGAAAGGGGTCGGGGGGCGGAAGGGAAGGAACAGGGTTGTTTGCCGAAACGGTCAAGCTCCGCTGAAGGGGCCTGAAAGGGTCCGGAAAAAGGGAGGGGTGGACAACAACATGTAGCCCGCTGCAGGGACACCACATAATACCAGATTCTGCAAACCTTCCAGCTGTTGGGCTCAAAGGAATAGGGGAAACGTAGAAGGAATCAACTGGAATGCCTACAACACAGGGAAGGGGGCTGCTACCAGAAAGGCAGACAAAATTGCGACACTGGTCTCCGTCGAAAAATAGTTCATTCACCGGGGGGAAGTCCGGAGGGCCCATCGCGATTAGCTGCAAGCCGATCACGAAGGGAAAGGCTAAGCAGAAGCCGGGAAAACGAGGAAACTGCTATCAAAAGACGTCGAGAGTGTCTAGCAGTTGTTAGGGCCAGGACCAGGGATGGGGGGGGGGGGAAGCACGAGGGGGACGGCGTCGCAGTGAGAAAAAAAAATCCGCCAGAAACGCGCACATCGCGAGCCATGAAAAAAGGGGGGAAAAAAGAACGGGGGGGGGGGGGGGGGGGGGGGGGGGGAGGGGGGGGGGGGGGTGGGTAGGTGGGGGGGGGGGGGGGGGAAGCGTGTTCACCGTACCCAGAAGCCGGGAAAGCGCCCGAGGAGAAAACCAAAGAAAAAATCATAGAAAAAAAAGGGCAAAGATCACACCGAACATAGTTCCTTAGGGATGTTCTCGGAGTACGGCGAGCCTTCAACTCCAACAATCACCGGGGGCAGGGGAAGGAAATGATCATAAGTGGGCAACCCGGTTCCCATGAATGAGGATTAGAAATCAAGGAAAGGAAAGGAGTTTATCGGACATGTGCGCAGTTCGGAGCCCGCGGGGAAGGAGAGGGCGGGCAAGATCATGAAGAACACCACCTGGAGCCCGTAGGCGATGTCCAAAAAACGGAAAACCGACTTCGACTGGAATCAAACCTGAGAAAGGGGGTGCAGGTGGTAAAAGGGCAACAGGCTTTAACTTAATGTTGTGTACAGGCGAAGGGTCAAGCCAAATCTATCAGCACCATAATAATCCGAGGGAGTCCGGGACCTATAAACGAAGGGGTTGAATGCACAAAGGAAATCAGGGCCGCGTCAAGAGGCACATCACCTCCAAAACGCAGGGGCAGGTCAGCCAAAAACTCCTGGAGTACTCCATACAGAAAAATCTAGACCCTCTTAGACGTCTAACCGGGAGTATGTTTCAGGCGGAGAGTGGATAGGGGCCCTAATCCAGAATGCGATGAGGAAAGATAAGGAAACAAAAAAAAAGCACATGTAATTAGCATGGTTTATTCCCGGGGGAGTCGATCTGGTCGCTGTCCGACGGAGGAACGTAAGCTTGGGGGGAGGGACGAGCCGTCCGCTTGATGGTAAACGGCAACCGCAAAGCACCGTCGCTCAGGCCGACGGCAAACTGGTCTCAATGCATTTCAAGCGAAGGAGGTTTGGGCCAGCTGCCAGACGGAAACCTGCAACCGAAGGGGCCCATTCCCAAAAGTGCTGTGAGACGAGAAACGAAAAAAGGAGAAAAGTCCTGTGAATGGGCTTCTGCCTAAAAAAAATGCGTCATAAGAAGGCCTCTAGAACAAAAAAGCCCGACAAGGGGAAAGCTCCAGGAACCACATGAGGAACTGAAAGTTAGGGAAAAAGCCACGGAGGTCGGGGAGGCGCCGCAGGAATCTTCAACAGGGGGGGGGGGCAGGCAAGGGATTTACGAAAACCACGCAGAAGGGCCCACCACCTGACAACATCTCAAAATTCGAGGAAAAAATCCTTCGATATATATTCCAAATCGCCTCGTTAAATGAAGGAACGGAAACCTAAACGGTAATCCCCAAACTTCACCGACCGCAAAATCAAAAACAACTTAGATGAGAAAAGAGGGATTGGGCAGGTTTCAGACGTGGGGCGGTGGAAAAGGGGAGAATTAGGGGAGGGGATTCCTGGGGGAGTAGCTATAACGGAGGGGAAAAGGGGCCGACGCGCATTCACCTGTCTATGTGTGACGATGAAAAAGGGGAGTGGGCACCTTCTGCGTGGGCGGTCAACTCCTGGGAACTGACCCCGGGAAGAAAAGAGGCTTGAAGGGGAACCTAATACCCCTGGGCCGCATGGGTCAACAAGGTGTGATGGGTAAGGTGTTGCTCGGCGCGGTACTTGGGGGGTCGGAAGAGCGGGAGGTCTGTCGAGCTCACGAAAGTCAACCGGGCTTCATGGTTCAGTCGCTTCGGAGAGACGCATCGCTGAGAGTTGGGGGGGTGGGGGGGGTTGCATGTCTAGGCAGCCGGGAAATCAGCCCTCAGAGATTGCACGGGAAACTGGACCCAATAGCGTTTGCGTCATTTGGGGAACGGTGCGGTGCGGGGCGTTAAAGTAAGAAAGGAGGAAAGCGGGGGGAAGGGGGAAAGAGGACGGTCCGGCCTGGACAGCATTTCCAGATCGGTATGGCACCGTTTAAACAGCCCCAGCCATTCCAGGGATTGGGACGCAGGAGGAAAACCCTGTTTCTGGATCGAGGCCGGCTTTGGCCGCGACCACCAGGAAACCTTGGGTCTGGAGGGAACATAAGCCGAGGGGAGTACTTCAGGTGACGGGCTGTATACGGGGAAACGGATGTGGGGGGGGGGGGGGGGGGCGTTTGGCATGGGTGCATGGGAGAGGGGCCAGCAATGGCGATGGTGTAGTGCCAAGTCCGGAGGATCGTCGGTAAAGGGCCCGTCGGCGGATGTGATGGGGGGTGAGGGAAGGGAAAAAAAAACGCCTTGCGGGCCGAAGACGATCACCTTCCCAGCCTAATCCTGTTTCAGGGACTTACCCGTTCGAATCGGGGAGACCGGGGCCTGGGGAAAAATAAGGTAGGGTACTAAGCCTCATGTTTTTCGGTTTGACGAAGGTACTGTCGTTGTGAGATTATCTTACTTCCTTAAATCTGAAAAATTCTTCCGAACTGGAGGAACGGGTCTATCCAGGGGGGGGGGAAAATAAAGAGACTCAGAAAGGTTTCCTTTTTCCCACCTCCTCGGGAGCCCTTACTACCTGGGAGCCGATGCTCTCAATTGTTCGGGATCGGTGGTGGGAGAGTATGCGAAGGGATAATTATAACACAAGTCAAGGCTGTTTTTGAACTTTTGCGGGTCGTCGCTGGGGAAGTGGAGGTGGAAACTCGAGGAGGAGCGCCCTCGGGCCCGGGAAAGGTGTCCCCCGTCCCCCCAACAAAAAAGAAAAGGAGTGGAAAGGGGGGCTTGTCTGAAAAACAGATTGTCTGGGGGAGGCCTGCCGTCGGAGGAGGGAGAGTTGATGGTTTGAACTTCCTACTCACCCGCTTCGGCAGACGTGGCCGAAAAAACGTGCAAGAGAGAGGAGTGAAGAGGGAAGGGGGCATCGTGGTATCCGGTCGTTTTTACCGGATTTCGAGAAGGGCATACCGGCTTAGCCAAGGGCTGAGGAAAGCGGGCAAGCCGGGGGGAGGGAGAGAACCGGTTCTAAAGTCTAAGAGCACGTCGATAGGGTGGCGTCGTTCGCATTCCGGGGTAACCGTTGGGGTGTGAGAACTAGGGGAAGAGAAAATCAAAGAAGGCTCGCCCCGCCACAGGGCGGGACTGCTCTAGGTCATCTGTTTAAGCTGGCTGTGGTGCTCGTAGCCCTCCGTGTGAAGTCCCGAACCGAAGGGGGAGAAGGTTCCGGCCGTTCAGCGTAGGTAGACCGTTTCGGCAACAAACAAAAAGTCTTTCTGTCGGGAAACACTTAAAAACGTCCATGCGTTTCAGGAGGGGCTTGGAAATCGGGAACAGCAAGTCCGCGGCTGCGCTGACCGGAAGGAAGGGGAGGAAAGAGGAGCCGTTTTCTTGTCAGCGTGCCTAACAACGCGAAATGCGCCGGGAAACCGAGGGCAAGAATCCAGGCAGTAGACCGGTGTCGATCAAGGACGGCGACGAAAGGACAAGAAAGGAAAAGGACTTGTCGCGTCTTTATACGTCCGCGTGGGCAAACGATTACGATCCAACGCAAAAAAATCTCCGTGCGTAGGGAATACAAGCAACGAACGTTGTAAGAAAAATGTCCTTGTCGTGCCGTCGCTTAGCCCTCTGTTCGCTGTTGAAGAAGGGGGGAAAAAATTTCAGGGGGGGTGGCCTAACTGTAAGCTGTCACAAAAAGAAGACTCACATCTGTTAAGAAAGACCACAAAAAACAAAAAGGGAGGGGGGAAAAGGGTTTCTGGATGGAACTGGAGCGGGAGCGAAGGGTGTTGCGGCAAAGGTGCCAAGTTCGGCCATCCAATGGAGAAGAAAAGGTGTCAGGGGAAAAAAGGCGACTTCAGGGGGCGGCTCATCGTGAAAACCGTACCAGGAGGCCCTTGCGGGATCGACGCAGGGGAGAAAAAAGAGCAGGGGGAAGAACGAAGAGGAAAAAAAAGAACGACGGAATAACCGCTACCCTCTGCCGGGGGTAAGTTCCTTTCGGGAAAATAGTTTGGGGGAAGCGCCTCCCCTTAGCGATAGACACCGGCTCGGACTGAGACCGGGAGAAGGGGATCAGATGGGGAGGGCACCTATTACCAGAAGAATTAATGCGACGCTTCGCGAAGGACCGTGCAATTCCTTTTTGGTCCTTAGGGTAGACGTCAAGGACGTTGACTTTTCTGCTTCAAGAGAAGGGAGAAAAAACAGTTGTACCTCTGAAGGGGGAAGGGCATCACCTAAAAAGAGGGTTCCAGGGAAGTACTACCTCTCTCTGAAAAGAGGAACCGGCCGGAAGGTCAGGCTCAAATTGAAAAAAAATCCCAGTACTATCAACCAGCGCGATGACTACTATCAATCAAAAAGAGATGGGCGGGGGACCTGCCGGGGGTCGTCGCTCGTCAGGAAAGATAAACAAGGGGTTGCCCAGATAAAAAGAGGGCTATCCTCAACCAGAAAACCCTTGGCGGACCCGGGGGGTAGCACCTCAGAGTTCATACACGGTGCAGGTAACCAGGCCATCGCGATTATCGGCAAAAAACGATCAAAGAAGAAGCGTCGGGGGGAATAGAAAAAGGAAACACAAAGGGAAAAACACCGACGGCATGCGGGCCCGCAGTTGGGGACCGTTCTGCCCTAGGCTGCCGGAAAAGGGGGAAGAACGCTCAAAGAAAGAGATTCTGAACGAACCCAGAGGGGGGAAACTAAACCCGGCCGTACGCTGCCCTATGCGTCGACCGTGTAAATCCTAGAAATAACGGAGTATCAAAGACAAGGAAACCTGAACAGCCTGGGGATGAGGGGGAGGGAACGGCTTACTTCCAAAAACAAAGAAGGCAGGGAATCTGATTAACATTTCGTCAGGGCAGCCGCTAATTCTTTTGAAAAACGTCCCACAGGATGGAAAAAGGGGGGGAATGAGATCAAAAGAATGGGGGGTTGAGCAGGAAGGGATGCTTTTATCTCCAGGCTGAGTTCGGAGGGGAAAGGGAAAGCTTCAGAATTAGAGAGGGACAAAAAGGAAAAAAAGTATCGAGAGTCCCTACGAACATCGTCTGCGCCCACGGGGGCGACTTCGACTGTCAAAGCCAAAAAAAACCTTGAAGGGTCATGTCGAAAGCGGTACTCGGGGAGAGGCAAAACAACCAAGGAGGTGCCAAGACCGCATCACCACTAAGACGAAGCCATTCGGGAATGAGCAAGAGAAGAGGGGAAATCCACCAAAGGTGCCTGTGCTCCAAATTTCCAAAGCGAACAAGAGCTGAGGACGGGGACCACCTCCTGGGGGAGATCAATCCCTACCTACCAACAGGTCACCTCCATCTTAAGCTTCTATTACATTCAAGAGATACCAAAAAGAAAAGCGGAGAAAAAACACGATAGCCAATAAATCGCTGTCTGGGCCGCCTCAGAAAAAAAGTGCAAAGATAACAATAAGAATTATCAGTGTTTAGGGTATCCTTTTGCCAATCCTATCGGTGCTGGTGGAAAGGGGAGAAAAGAAAGTGAGATTATCGTAGCCTATCCGCGGGATTGTCAAAAAGCCACCTCAACGAAACTCTCCCCGGCGCGAAAGTGACTGCCGGAGGGCGCAACGCCCGGTCTATTCAGTGCATCGAGCTAGTGGCTGGGGAGAAATGCAAAGAAGGCCCCACACAACTTGAAGCCTCGAGCGATAGGACTCGAAGAAGAACGGAACAGGGCCCAAGGTGGGGGAAATTTGCTTCGGGCCGCGAACCCGAAAAGGAACAAACACCAAAAAAAGACATTAACTCTCCTACCACATGGGGGCCATGAACGGAATCCCTGCCATCGGGGGAACGTCGAGGGTTCGATTTCTTTGATCGAAAGCTTGAGGAAGGGGGTGGGTCGTCATAGTTTGACCGCCAAGCAGAAGGGGTGGCACCCACACAAACAGAAGAACAGACGAATCGGAAGGGGCATGCTCGGCTGCGGAGTCCCCTCAGGAGAGATGAATTACAACCTCGGGAAGAAAAAGGAAAAAAAAAAAGAACAAAAAAAAAAACCTAACCTTAAAC
>Ga0179593_1650866_pt1 | contig 14320 bp, 11 predicted proteins | sample CZODoug2_1_08_16_FD_185931 | JGI IMG/M metagenome (GOLD analysis project Ga0179593, IMG submission 185931) | Vadose zone soil fungal communities from Angelo Coast Range Reserve, California, USA - CZODoug2_1_08_16fungal (PacBio error correction) | ecosystem: Environmental > Terrestrial > Soil >...
CGGGCCCGTGAAAAGAAAAACAGTGTCAAAAGGGGGGGCCAGGGTGGTCGCCGCGGTGATTCTGGGAGGAAGGCGGGCTGGGGGGGGGGGGGCCGTAAGAAAAAAAAAAACATCATCTGGGGGGAGGGTACAGGGAAAGTGGGGTGGGGTCCGAAATGGGAAAAACGTTCCCACTTGGGGTAACCAAACAGGTGATTAGAGCATCGCCTGGGGAAATAGCAGCACTGCTTCAAAACGAAGGCCGGGACGGAAAAGACTGCCAGGCAAGGACCCCAGGAAGCACCTCATCACCCGCAAGAGGCTAGGAAGCCCAAAAAAAAAACCTTCTATAGGGCACAAGACGACAGAGGGAAAAGCAGAGGAGCACAGGATTGAAACAGCCTGGGAAGGACCGGAAGATTTCGTAAAAAAAAACTGAATCATTCTGGGGAAAACCGGAATCGGCAACGCAGTTTCAGGGCGAGGGGGAGACGTGCCTCATCAGCCAAGAGCCGCGATTGAGGGAGCCATTTTTATCAAGTGGCAAAGGAAACTGAAGCAAAAAAAATTCACCAGACCTGGAGCCCGTTTTTCGGGGAAAAAAAAACCAACCGGCGCCGGGTTTGTGGGGGGGAGGGGGGGAGCGTCTGTCATCAGGGGGGGGGGGAGGTAAATAGTTTCAAATCACTGTACAGAGGTGAAGTCGGGAGTGTTCCGCGGGTCCAGAAAGGGAAAAAGTTCCTATCAGGAGGGGCAAGGACATCGATGGCAACAACAACAACTAGTGGGGGGGAGGGATTGAAAACCCCGAGACATGATACATCTTAAAAATAAAGGAGCACCCGGGATTCGGGCCAACTATTAAGAGGGCAGACATCTTGAAGTTCAAAAAACCAGACGAATCCGAAAAAGGGAGCGGGGGGGAAAAGAACTTCTAGTGCGGGGGGGAAAAAATCTCTGAAGGAAGAAACACTGCACAGGACTGAGGGGGGATGAAGGCCTTCTGAGGTGATACGCGAATCATCAAAAAGAGAGATCTGGGGAAACGGTACATGGCGACAACTACTGGGGGCTGCAAGGGTCAAAAAACCGGGAAGGGAAGAAAGGGATGAAGGATTCTGGGGCAATTGTGAGGAATTGGTGAGCAACCGAGGACAACCCCATCGCGGAAAAAGGAGCAAGTGAACAATGTCAGGGGAACTCTGGTGATTTGGCAAAGCGATATAAGCCTGGGATGCAAAATATCCCTTGCCTGGAAAAAGTGGAATGTAGCAAGGTAAAAAAAAAAAAACAACACTGTAGACAAATGGTCTCAGGAAAAACCAGCCGGCCTAAAAATCATCACCGGGAGGGCCTGACCAACCCTGACTTGGGTGGTACTGAAAAAATCCGGAAGCTCCATCTTGTCCCCAAGGGGGGGCTAGGGGAACTCGGTACCCTAGTGTCGGAGTAAGGAAGACAATGCAAACAAAAAAAAAAAGGCCGAGATTGATAGGCTGTAATGAGAGCCAGGATCAGCCGGCGGGTTTGCAAAAATCCCGAAAACGTACGCGAGAAAAAAGAGGTGGGGAGGGAAAAACCCAGGTTGGGTGTGGGGACAATGGCCTGCCAACAAATCCCTGGGTTAGGGAACGGGACCCTACACAAAAAGCAAAAAACAGAGAGATTACTCGGACGCTCGGGCAGCAGCCAGGAGAGGGGACGACCAGAGCGAAGGCCCCATGTCAAAAAATGCGCGGCACACGCTACCGGAGACAGACCGATCAGCACAAAAAAAAAATACTTACGCCGATGGAATCAAAGAGGGGAATGGGCCTTACGAGGCCGTCGATGTTGGCGAAAAAGGGGACCCCACGCGAAAATAATTAAGTGACCGGTGCACAAAGTCGAAGACCGGAGTGCGGGTCCCAAGGGGCTCCCATTTTGTTGAAACTAGGACAAGCCAAATACCCCAGATGAAAAAGCAATGGAGGCTCACCCTGACTAGCGGAACAAGATGAGAATCCGGATACGGTTACTTGGCATTCTACCATGCCATGGGGAGGCAAGCCCCCTTACCACGTCTGCCGGCGGAAGGGGGTCGAAAGTTACCGGGGACCGAATGGAAGAGGGAAAGCACTGGGGGGATGTGCGGCCCGTAAGCAAAAGGGTTGGAACCACACTTTCAGGGTTCGAAATAAAATACAAAAACTGCAGCCACGTCACGTATGCGGAAAGGGCAGGCCTCGGCTTTTTGGGGTAATGATTAAGTAGGTAGGGCACAAAAGGAAATGCGGAAGGGGACTGCAGGGTCCGAAAAAAAAAAAGGGTGAACAGCCCCTGGGAAAAAAGTCAAAGTTTGGTCAGAGAGTTGGGGGGGAAAGAGGGGCCGCCGAAACTGACTGTGGGACAGGTTGGGGGGGGGATGTGGAAGGACCCGTTTTACAATGAGCACCTTGACCTCAGGTGATAGGGGAAATGGGGGGGGAAAGGTATAACTCAGTACGTGAACCTAAAAAAAAAGGGGTCCTTGATCACCGGACGCAGGGCGCCCACGACAAGGTCCGGTAAGCACCAACAGGAAAAGGGGGGAGGGAAAAAATTACTTATAAAAAAAGCCCGGGACACGGCAGCAGGAACTGGGATCTCAGAAAGGGGAAGGGTAAAGGGGGGTGACCGGAAAAAACCAGCGGGTAAAACCTGGTCAACGCTTGTCAGGTGACGAAAGGAGGAAACTCCCCGGGTAAGCTTTAAGGGGCGGGGAAAGGGGCCCACAGGTAGTAAAAGGTTGAAAAAGGTAAGGGACAGCTGGGGCCAAAAAAACAAAAGTGGAGGGCTCGGGCACAGTGATCGTGTGTGGGGGGGGGGAAAAAGAGCCAAGAAACGCGGAAAAGGAAAATTAAATACATTGGGAAGTTAAAGATGCTGGGGGCCCTGACATTGGGAGGAAGAAATTCATCATGGGAAAAACCTTCATCGAATAGGGTTTCGCCTAGGCCCAAGCATTGACTAGGAGATTTGTGATGCTAATACCGATCATGCAAATGCCTTTTTAGTGGAAAGAGGGAAATCATAAAAACTCTGGTGAAAGCCAAAAAGTCTGGGGGGACAAGGAAACTAAAACTTGCTCAAAAACAAAAAAAAAAAAGGTCTGTAAGCACACTCAACGGGAGGAGGGAACGTCTAAACCGACCGTCGAAAAGCCCTAGCAAACTGACAAACCTGACCTACGGGGCTCTCCTTAAAAAAATGGGGGGCCCTGCCGCCCCTCTTTCCAAAAGACTTGGTACCAAACTAAGGGCCTTGAAGTGGGCACAAATAGGATCAACACCAAAAAACGGGAGGAAAAGAGATACGATTTAAAGGAAGGCCGGGGGAAACACGAAGGGGACAAGGAGGAAAGGAAAGCCATGCCTGTCTTCTCATCTCTGGGCAAGGGTGCCGCATTTCGCAGAAAATACTCGAATCCTAGTCTTGGAGTCCTCAAAACGAAGGCCGGGGGAAAGGCAAAAGGGGGGAAAACAAGGAACATTACCCTCAGGGCCAAATATCACCAAATCGGGGGAACAAAGTCAGATCAACTAATAACGAAAAAAAAAGGACGGAGTAGGCATAAAAACCCATAAGGGGGCCAACCAGGGATTGTGGAAATTCGTTCGGTAAAGAACACCGGAAAAACGAGGGGTCCAATAGAAAAAACTTGCATGCAAGGAAAAAAGGTCAGGGAAAGGAAAGGGTGCACATCTACCCAGGAGGAGGTGGGAGGTGGCGGCCCTTGGAACCTACAAAAAAAGGCAGAAACCTCCGATCAGACAAAGGGAAAAATGGGGCAAAAAAACTGGGCAAAAAATATCTACCATTGTAACATCAGCAAATGGGAATGAACCTGGCACCAACTCCTGAAAAAACCTGGATTCAAGGAGAACGCGACACCTTTGGAAAGGGCGGGACGTCCACGAAGTGTGACTTTGGGCCACCCCCTACAGGGGAAACGGTTCCCCCCAGGGAAAAAAAAAAAAATGGGCAGCAGAGGTGTCTGTCTTAACGCCAGCCAGGGGCCTTGTGAGAAACCACCAAACAAAAAAATAACAAGAGGCTGGCTTCCCCCCAGAAAAAAAAAAAAAAAAACCCAAGGGCGGTTCGGTCCGGGGTAAACAGGACGCCGGAACCAGGCCAAAGAGACAAAAAGCTCAAAAGAAAACTGGTCATAACAAGAAACGGTGGCGGGGAAAAGTAAAAAAGCCCCAACAAGCAGGGAAGGGAAAAAAAATCGCCAGGGAGGAACCAAGGATCTGAAAAAAAAAAAAAAAAACTTAATAAAGGAGCCTCGTCAAAAAAAACCCTCTCCTAGAAGGGAAAAGGGACCGAAACTGAAGCCATCAGCTGGAATGGGGCCCCAAAAGAAAAAAGAAGAAGACTCGGGAAGGTGGCAGAAAAAATAAGGTCTTTTTAGGGGAAAAAAATTTTTTAGAGGGAAAGACACCGAAGCAATAATTTGGGGAACACCTCTTTGAAAAAAGAACCCCCTCAAGGGGGAAAGGAAAACCAATCAGGGAAGAAAATGGTCCCTCTCTTCGCACACCAAGGTGAGAGCGCCATCAACACAAAAGATTTACGAGGCAAAAAAAAACCGCAGGACAAGACCTGAAGCCGGAAACCAGGCCCAGGCGGGGGACTTGCAGCCGCCGGGTTTTCAAACTAACGGTGCCTCTGGGGGTAAAAAAGGAAAATGTCGTCAAAAAAGGGAAAGGTCAACGTGCACGAAGGGATGGGAGGTATCTTATTTCCTCAAACAAGCCAACGTGCCATGCCGGGGATTAAAAACAATCACTCAGGGGGAAAAAAGACTGGGAACGGAAACCTGGGAGACCGGCCGTATCGGGGGGGAACGGGCCATTAAATGGAACCTTCAAACCAGTCAGAAAAAAGATACGGATACTCCTAAGCAGGGCAGGGGTGTCCCTGACTGAAAGGCACCTGTGTGCATAGGGGGGAAGGGAAGCGGGAGAGCAAGGAGCCTGAAGAGCATGTGTTAACCCATGAGACGCGTTCTAAGTGGGTTACTATCTCAAATGATGCTTTAAAGAAAATGACATTTCACGGTAAAACTGGGTATTGGGTAGGACCCATGGGTAAATCCTCACCCACCCAAAACGTTCACACTAATCAAACCTGGTGTGAAGCAAAGTCCCTTGTCAGGTCAAACTCGGGAAAGGGGGTCCGTAGGGGGGTCCCGGAAAACCTTCCCAAAAACATAGAAGGGGAGAAGGGGGCCTCTAAATGATCACGCCTAAGAAAATCCGAGGGAAACTTCCCTTTAGGTGAATGGCACGTAACCTAAAGCACCGGGACGTGGTTTTACCTCGCCCCCTCGGGGCGGGTAAGAAAATGATCCGATGTCCAAAATACGTAACCTGGTCCAAGGTAGTGGTGGGGGAAGTTGATGAGCAGGCTACTTTAACCAGGCCGTGAATGGGGGGGCACAGCTAAAAAGCTGACTTTTGAAGTTTTTGTACCAGAAAAGAAAAACGTCCAACACCAACAAGGAAAGACGAGCGGCTACAGAATGCAGTCAAGGGAAAGGATTGCCAAGGCAACTGTGTCAAAACTGGCAGCTATCGCGGGGGTGTGCCCTCGTTCGAGAAAAAAAAAGTCGAAAAAAAATGGGGCCCAAATAGGTGTCGAAGGGGACCAAACAAAAATATCGCATGGCCCAACCAGGCGGGAGGTGTGGGAACAGAACAGAAAAAAGGCCATGAGCCTAATTAGCAAATTGAAGGGGGGTTATTCTCGTAAAAAGGGAAGAGCGCCCGAGAAAGTACGGGCAAGGGGGTCCGTCGCCAATCAGTTACCGGAAGATAGGGAACAAGGAAGAAAGTTCGTGGTCAAGAGGAAGGGGGGTCCTGGACGGAGGAAAGCATGGGGAACGGACACAAAGATGGTCACGCCCTCTCAAGGGACACCGCTTTGAAAACAAATCCGGGGAACATGGGCTCCGGGATAATTTCCCCCAAGAAGTATAAATGCCGGAGCTCCAATGAGGCCAACAAAAGGAGGAGTTAAAGGGAAATATGACCCCAGAACAGACGACAAGTAGAAATCTTCTCCACGCACGGGGGGGGGGGGGGGGGGGATAGTGCAACGCTATTACGGACAACATATTCGGGGTCCCAAGGAAAACCGCAATCCGAACAAAGGTCGTCGACAGTCGGATTTGGGGAAATATCTCGGAAAGTGACAGATACCATGGGGGTGAGAACAAGTCTTCAGATGAAAAGGGGGGGGGTCACAGAGACGTCTTGTATCAAAAAAACGGAGAGAATAATTTTTTAAACACTTAACTAAGACGGGAAGGGGATCCAATAGGGAAAGTAGTTTCCTCCGACTCTATAAATTCTTGGGGTGTTGAAGACAAAGAATTTTTATCAACACCACCCACGAAGAGTAAAAAACCCCAAGAGAGAAATATCACAAAGCCTTGAACAATGAAGGAGCACCGCCTCGTTGAATGGTCTCAACTTATTAGAATGAAAAGCGGGGATCTGAGAAATGGCACTTGAAAAAGGGTTAAGTGAAAATATAGGAAACCGCCAACATGTAAAAAAAAAGAATGTGAACGGAAACCACACCAAAGGAAAGGAAGCACCCGATGGCTAAAACCCCGTAAGGGGAAACAAGTACTGAACACCGAGCAGCCAAAGCTGTTTCAAAGGGAAGGCACCAACGCAGGGGGAGGGGGCCCCCTCACTAGGTAAAAAAGCACCGGGACCTGAAGACCTCAAAAACGGACGGCCCCCGGAAATGATAATGAAAGACCACATCACCGCCCGTTTGGGGAGAGCCCAAGACCGCGCCTGCGAGAAAGAGGGAAATTACCCCATTGGGGGGGAAAATCCGACCGACCACATCGTATGAAAAAAACAGCAAAAAAACCCGCAACCACACCATCCCTGCACTTCCGAAGACCCGAAAAATGTAATCAGAAACCAAAAGATATCGACCAAGTGAAAGAGTCCTTTCACACCAAGTCTCTGGGAGGTGCGCCCCGAAATGTAAAAGGAAAACAAAAAAAAGCGGCAACATGCGGAAGGTTAACTGAGCCGTTGAGAAGGATCTTTAACATGCAATACAAAATGGTTAAGGATGAGTAAAAAATGTCAGTCAAACAAAACAGAAAACTTCCGCCGACCCTTATCAGGTGGTCACACCGGGTGACCTCCTAGAAACCCAGGGGGGCTGGAAGAAGGGACAACCCCCCTGATCCGCATTTGGGGGGTGAGGATAAAATCCAAGTAAAAAAAAAATCATGAGAAGGACGCTTGGGATAAAAAAAAAGCGCGTTCACAGAAAAAAAGGGTAACAAGACTGGTGTAACGAATGGGTCAGTCCCTTCTTAAACATTCAAAAAAAAAAAGAGTATCAGCCGTTTCACATAACTGCTTGGGGAAAATGGTTCGGGGCAAAACGCAACCGTTGTGGAAATCGACAGAGGACTCTTTAAAAATCTTTTGGGATGTAACGGGAGTATCCAGAAAGGGGGAACCAAGGGAGTCGCGTGTGGAAGTTACAGTCCCATCCACGCCTTCAGTGGTGGGCGGCCAAGGGCAAGAAATTCTTACCCTGCATTGGGGGGGGGCCACGATGGAGCTTAGGTCTGCCGGAATGGAGGCCGCCGGTCAGAACGATTGAAAAAGGCACTGAATGTTAAAGGTTGGGTAAAAGGAATCACTTGGGGATAAGTGGGGTGAGCCGCGACGCAAGACGAGTTGGGGTAGCGTGGGGTGAAAAAACGCAGGGGGCCACCGTGGGACAAAACCCCGGCGTCAACAGGTAAGCGATACCAAAACGACGGGGGGCGACGCTGCAAAAGAGCGACCGTAACCCTAGGGGGGGGGTGAAAGGGGGGGGGGGGGTAGGGCCAGGGACAAGATCAAGCAGAACGAGGGTTTCCTGTAGCACCCAGGCCCAAAAGTCATGGGGAGTGGGGAAAACAAAAAACCACATCGATCCGAAACCCTTTGAAAAAGAAAAACAGCACCCCAATAAGGAGCTCCTACCGGCTTACAGTGGGGGAAAAAAAAAGTCGTATGGGGGGATACGCGAGGCCCGACCGTGATTTAAACAGGGCTGGCTCTTCAAAACCCCGAAAACCTTTGGGTCCATGATGGATCAGGGGGGGGGCATTCCACTTTTGCGGGGGTGTTGCTGTAGAGTAGTGGAAACCGGGGGGGGGCCCCATCGAGCGGGGAGCCCTCGGGGGGTAGTAACGGGAATCAAAGGGTTTTGGTAGCAAAAAGAGGGTGCCAAAAGCACCAGCTGACTGGGATGTGAGCAGAGCTGCATCGTCCTTCCCGGGGGGGAGGTGCCTTGCGCAAAGCAGGTGCCCGTCATGAAGGGGGCGGTGCGTCAAAAAAACGGGGAAACCGAAAAAGGCAACACGAACGGGGGGGGGGGGGGTTAACGTCAAAGAAGAGTCCGCCCGGCCCCAACCTCACGATCCGACCAGGGCTGTTTTAAACATAAAGGGGGGGACGGGACAGATGGTAGGACACTAAAATGATATTAAAAAACCACCCGGAAACCACTGCAGGGGTATGGGGGAAAAACTGAAATACGTGGTCATTCCGGCGCCCTGAGGAAACGTACTACAGGGGAAAAAATGGGCGTCGAAAAAACGCCATTTCTTCACTCAGAGAGAAGAAAGGACATGACTCCCAAGGTGGGGCGCCTAAACCCTCCCAGACTTCGTTGGACCCCTTCCGCCGGGGTGTAAAGAAAAACCCCTGGGGATGCAAAAAACAACAAACGGGTGAAAAAAGAAAAAGAGAAATTGGGGAACGAAGAAAAAACCGGTCCCGAAGGGTGCCTCCTGGTCAGTAAAAAGGGAACGGTGTGGTCCTGGTTCCGACAGGAAAGGGGGCTTGCAGCAGTGTCGACCACCTGATCCGACATCGTCTGGCTGTCACTAAAAAAGGGATCACTTTTAAAGCGCCAAAAGGGACCCAACAAGGGCCGGACAAGGGGATGCACAGAGCGTGGGGCCCAAGAGCTGGGTCAAAGGAACTAAAAAGCTGAAAAGGGAAAAGACTGGTTCTCAGGAAAGTATCGAGTTCACCAGGATTGTGGGGGGGTACTGAAACTGGGCGCAAACCGGACGACCAAAGGAAGGAAAACCCGGGCACAGAGAAATCGGAGCCCCCCCCCGGGAAAAAGGGGCAGCCTCGTACGGCCACATCAAAATCCTTTTCTGGGTCGCGGGAAAAAAACTCGAAAGACCAAAGCAACTCACTCTCGAGGGGGGGCAAAAATCTGGGATACTACCTGGGGGGGCAACATCATGCAAAAGGGGAAAATTACAAACAGGGGGGACAAAAAGAAACTGAAAACCCGATGTAGGCGAAGGGAAGGGCACGATCCATAATGTGCAAGGGCGGAAGCTTCCGGGGGAAAGGCCTACGCTTGGGAAAAAACAGGTCCCTAACAGGACACTTCGGGTGGTGCCCGGCCTTGGTTAATATCCAGTGGTTTTTGAAGGGGGAAGAGTGGGAAAAAGCTCAAAGCATGGGGGAAGTTAGCAGGGGGGGCTAACCCGGAAAATCGGAGTTTGTCAGGGGCCGACTGTCCCCAAAAGAAAAAAAAATTTCACCATCGGGGGGTTTCCGGTGGAACGCCAGTAGTCCAAGGGGCCCATAGTCAAGGTCTCTCCGGTAAAAAAAGTATGGCAGCCGGTAAAAAACGGTAGGCGACACAGCCTCACAAAAAAACGCATCAGGGCGGGGGCGGACCGTAATCCAACGGCAATGGAAAAACCCCAACGGGAAACCGAAAAAGCCCTGGTACCCTCGCAGGCAACCCAACGGACATATCCGAGCGTGAACGAGACCCACACTCCTCAGAAACAAAAAGCCAAAAGAAAGGAAACCCACGGCCAAGGGGGAGGCACCGTGAAGGCGGTGGGGCTAAGGGGATCGGGGGGGGAATAAAAAAAAGCAGAAAAACGGGGGGGGTCCACCAAAAGGGGGGGACTAGCCCCCATCTGGTAACGGCAAATGTACCCTAATGGCCTTAGAGGACAACACGGGGAAAAAAGAAAAGGGGCTCCCAAAAAGAAAGGGCTAGGGGACCCACCGAGGAGCCTGGAAGCCGGCAATGCCCAGGCCTGAAGTGCGAAGACAAATCTGTTCCGCTGACGTGTCCGCTGGTGTTGGAATAAAACCGTCGCCAAAGCACGACTCACGTAAATTGAAAAAAGGGGGAGCCTTAGGACACATTGGGAGGCTGGGGGGAAACGGGAGGGGGTCCAGCAAAAAAGGAGGGACGGCCTGTTCAAAGGGAAAACCACAGAATTCCAGGAGGGGCAGTGGTCGTGGTCCTACATACTAGCAAACCTCGTCACCAGCAAAGACGAAGCCAAAACACACTCAGCCGTTGCCAAACGGGCCGGTGAAAGGGATCGGGGAAGTTCCTCAGTGAGGGAGCGCCTAAGCCGTTGGACTGATCGGCTACAGGTGGTGGGGATTTTGCGGGAAACAATGGCTGGCTTGCCGATAGGGGAGGGGGGGTCGGGCTGTGGGGGGGGTAAAAGTGGTGCTGGTCAACTCCGGTGCCACGTCAACTTGGGCAAGGAAAAAAACGAAAAAACCTGGGGTGGGGGTTCATCAAGGGGGCTCACTCTCGAAGTCCCTCGGGCCGGAAACTTCGCAAAACCGGGCGGGTGAGACCTTGCTTCCTCATGGACTAGATAGGGAAAGTCCTTTCCGGAAAAGGGAGGGAAGGGGGAAGAAAAGGTGGCCCGAAAAAAAGGGAGCGCGAAAAAGGGGACCGCCTGGAACCCTCGGGACGAACCAGATTTTAGAGTTATAGGAGGGTCATTAAAAGAACACCCAGGGAAAAGGTTCCAAGGGGTGTCCCGAGGGGATGATAAAGCCATTCGACCAGGTTTGGGGGCGAGACCATCGGGAGGGGGGGTTCTTACCAGAAGGGGGGGGGAGGTTTCCGAGAGGAAACCCATCGCTGATCGGGAGGGCATAAAAAGGGATAAACTCGCAGTTTCAAGGAAAACATAGGGGGTCAGGAACAAGTACAATTCGGGGGACAGGGGAGAAGAAAGGGGGGGCTTGTTGGGGGGGGGGGGGGCGTGGAGGGCATCAACCTTCTGAAAAATGAAGTCCCACTCATCGTCAGAAACTTCTCAGACTAAGGGGAAGGGGGAAACTGGCTCAGCACATTTCTTTAAAAGGTTCTGACCAAATGGAAGTATTCCACAACATGATCGACGCAATGCTGTGAAGAGTATTCGTGCAAGGATCAACCCATCAAAAAAAAGGGAAAAGGAAGTGGGATTGGGCGCAAGGGTAGGTCCCCAGCGGGGGGTCACAAAGGAGGTTCAGGTTCCCCAAAAGAAAAGGAAGGTTAACGGGTCCAACCGCGCCGTTTGCGAGCGGCGGGCCACCAGGAAGGGAAACAGGAAATGGTCACCCCGCATGGCACGGGAGATAGGGGGCCGGGCGTTCCCAAAAGGTGCACGGTAGTAAGGGTGTCCGAGTAATCATAGAGGGGGGGGGGGGTCCGGGAAAGGGAAAGAAACCACAACGGAGGAGTAGGGCGAAAAAGAGATGAAACGAGACCGAATCTCTGTAGCAATTACCGGGAAAGCACAAAGGAGCGGCAAAGCTAAAGGGGGGAACAGGGGGGGCCGAGGGGGAGTACATCGTGGGAAAGGGACACCCCTGCCCCGAAACTCCGTTCACCCCCAGGGATCTGTTTTCAAAGGGACGGGGGGCATGGGGGGGGGGGTGTAAGGAAAAACTAAGGACGCTTCCCGAGAAAAAGGTGGGCGACTAAAAAGACGGAAAAACCAAAGGCGGATTAAGGTCGAGAAGTCACGAGGCGCGATGCAAAACGGCGGACGAGAAAAAGTGGTGGGCTTCTGAACGTCACCCAACGGGACAGAGCGATGGCCATCAGAGGTCCGTCGGGGAAAAAAACTCCCGGGGCAATCACGGTCTTCCATCGAAAAAGAATTTGTGGGGGAAGGGAGAAGGAACCACCCCAGCAGGGGGGAAAAGGGTAACAAACTCACCTTGACCAGGTGGCGCACCTAACGTTGAATGGGCGCGCCCAGATTTGGGAAACACGCGATGCTCGATCAAAAGAACTGGTAAAGGACGTGGAAGGAAAAGGGAAAAAAAAAAAGAACCCGCCAAAGAAAAAAAATCGCCACAGTAGTGGGACCGCGACCCAGCCCTAAAACGAGAAAAACACTCAAGCTAACACCAAAGGGGAAACTGTGGAACCGGGGAAGGGGAAAGCCGCAAGTCATCATACCTCGGGGGGGGCAGCCAACCTATGGCTATCCAGCGAGGGGGACGCGAAAATCGTTCGGGAAACCGTAAAAAAAGGAGGAACTCAAGGGGAAAGGAAAAAACTGACAGAAAATGGGTAGAAGTGATCATTAAGCCCATGTGGGACGAGGTTGGGGGGGGTCGAAAGGGTGCAAAACGGCCGCTGAACGGCAAACGAGAAAAAAAGAAACATCGGGTGACATTTGTGTTGTGTAACCATCTCCAAAAAAACCAATTGAAAACGGTACCGAACACATCCCCCACAGACATCCGGAAAACTACTACCTTCAGTAAAACCGCCAATTATAGGGGGGCACTTAGCCAAGTCCGCCCTCCTAACGCGGCCGCCTACCCGAAATTAGGAACAAAAGCAGAAGAAGCGGGGGACTAACTGTTAACGGAGCGCGAAGTGGGGGCAGTAGTTGGGAAGGGGTGCCAACAGAAGTGACCCAACGGAAATGAAGGGCTTCCCCCTCCCGGATTCAAATGGTGTTGGGTCCAACTGACAAATTCCTTTCGTGTCACAGGGGGGGAAATCCGGCTCACAAAAAAAAAACCCTGGGGGAGAATCAGCATGCCCGCCCAGAACCAAACGGGAGAAGACGACGTAAGGCCCAAGGCACCGTAAAATAGAAAATCCGGATACGCATAAAAAAAAAAGAAAAAAGGGGGGCCGGTGCAGAACCTTCCCATGAGGGGGTCAAGCGGTGATCCCGCGGTTCTGGGGGAGGTGGGAGGCAATGAAACTCAGTTGACCGGGGGGGGGGGGGGGATGGCAGGAGGGGGGTAAACATGGCAAGGGGTGGGATTGGAAGGTTGTCTTAAAAAACCATCAGGGGGGACCAACAACGGGAGTGGGGGAGGGGGTTGGGGGGAAAAACCAGAAGAAAAAAAAGAGCGCCTTTGGGCAGTGTGCTGCACTTGAAGCTTCCTTGTGCCATTTTGGGCGAGGGGTGAGTAGGCCGGCGGACAGACACTAATGAGAGGGGCGGGGAGAACTACTAGGATAGACATTTTGGTCAGAGAAAACTGGGAATAGTGTGACAAAAAAAAAATGCAGCCGGAAAGCTGGGTGGGGAGGGGGGTGAACGGAGTCCACCCGTTTGGACCGGCGCAAATGGAACCAGCGATGCGAAGAAGAATGGCCCAGGACGGAAAAAGAAGCACCTCCAAACGGAACGAATGGGTGGAAAAGTGGTCTGCTGGACAAAAACGGAAAGCCACTCCCGGGGGGTCCCCAAGGGCACACAGGTGCCCTACGGCCCCAGGGGGGGGCTGCTTTTTACAAAAAGAGCCCCAAACCTGGGGCGCCCCGCACCACGCGGGGAAAATCGCAGTCAGGGGAGTGGGGAAAGCGGTCTGGACCTAACCTTAAATAGTCCGAAAAAGGCATAACGTCGTGGAAATCGCAACGACGAAAACTGGGGGGACCACCGGGGGGGGTTCATCGAAATTTGGGAAGGAAAAAAAGGTTTAAAGGGGGGGTTTCAAAAACCACTTGGAAACTGGTGTTGCACAGGAAGTTTTGGGAACAAAAAAACGTGGGGGCCATCGAAAAGTACCGTGAAGGATTTAGAAGGTTGGGACAAAAAGCGCCCAAGCAACGAATGGGTGATGGGGGGACATTCCCGGCCAGAAAAACCGGCCCAAAATCGCAGCGTCTCTGTGGGGGCCTCAAATCAGGCGGGGGGGTGGGCTGCAAAGGGGAAAACATTTCCAATGGGGGGAAAGCCGCCGGAAAAACGTCGCAAATCGAACATGGTAAAGTTGGAAAAACCAAAAAATCTTTGCCCAAAACGAACTGGGGGGGGTTGCCCGGTCCCGGTGGTACAGGGGGGGCAAAAAACAGCGAACACGAATTCCCGGCAAACAGTATAAACGACGATGGGAAACCCAGGAAAAAAGGAAACGCGTCTCGAACTAATTCCCAGCCGACTGGCGGACAGGGTAACTCCCGGGGCAGGGGAGCACCAAGTGGGCCAAAAATACAAAAGGGACCGGTGGCCTTAAGGTGGGGG
>Ga0179593_1663177_pt1 | contig 14320 bp, 20 predicted proteins | sample CZODoug2_1_08_16_FD_185931 | JGI IMG/M metagenome (GOLD analysis project Ga0179593, IMG submission 185931) | Vadose zone soil fungal communities from Angelo Coast Range Reserve, California, USA - CZODoug2_1_08_16fungal (PacBio error correction) | ecosystem: Environmental > Terrestrial > Soil >...
CAGAACCACTACCGATCCGAAACGTCATCTCAGAGTGGGGAAAATGAAAAGACCCAGGGATATAATCTTCCCAACAGTATTTCCAACGGGCAAGAAGGAAAAAAGGTGGCTCATTGAAATACGAGATCGTGATGCAGTAAAACGGGAGAAAAGGAACATCAAGTGGAAAACAACCCAACCACCCAAACAGAGAGCTAAAACAACAACGGGAGGAATGAGAGATATGCGTGAAAAGGATTGAGGAAGAGACATGCCCGGACGATTGCGGAAAAAGAGCGATATGGAAAAAGGCAAGCGGTCTGAAGAAAACCAATCGATGCCTCACAGAACTAAAAAAAAATTACTATCTAGAAAAGGGGTGTGGCGAAACAGGAAAAAAGTTCGAGATAGCCGGACGAGGGGAGGGGCCGGCTAGGAAAGGATCAGAAAAGGAGGCCCCGGAGGAAAAGGGACACTATGGTGGGGGGTGCGAAGACCAAAAAGGAGTGTCTTTTTGGATGTCGGAAAAACTCTCAGAGCCCGAGGCCCCTGGGAATGATCGGCAAAAAACTCAGGAAAAAAGTTGTGGGGAATAAAAGGCCCAAAGCGGCATGGGTAGCAAATAGATGTCGCTGTATGAAAAGTGGAAAAACAGAAGCCCAAAAAAAGAGAAAAGGAACGAAAAAGAAAATGGGGGGGAGTGCCCCTCGCCCGTCAAGAATCATGGATTGCAAAGAGAAAGGGGAACCGAAAATGAAACCATGGGAAAGAAAACCAATAATCCAGAAATCAAGAGACGGAAAGAAAAAGAAAGGGGGAGGCTTGCGAAATCCTAGCCTAACAAGGGGCCTGGTGACAAAGCGAAAACAATTTGAAAGAAGGTGGAGTGAATTTGTTGGAACCAAAACAATGAGGAGGCCACTGGTTGCGAGAACTGTTAGGTCGCTCAAAAAAATAGACGTGCCCCGGGGAACGGCCGGGGTTTTCTAGAGGGAATGAGACAGGGGAACAGTGAAAAGAAAATACTTGCACGGGAACCAAAGACCGAAGCAAAAGCAATCGAGACAAAGAAGTGAGGGTATACCGTGAGCGAAAAACAGGGCCAGAAAACCGAAGGAGTAAAGGCCCACTAGAAGAACAAAAGAAGCGTTACCCCAAGGAAAAGGCCAAAAAGATAGAAAAAAGTAGAAACTGCAAAAGCAGGCAAAAAAAAATCCAGTCAAGGGACCCGTGGGGGGATCACATGCACAAACCGATCCGACGAAATCCGGTAGAGAAGGGAAAAAAGAAAGAAAAAAAACGTAGGATAAAAAAAAACGCGTATGAAGAAACCGAAGGAAGGAGAAACGAATAAACAGAATCACATCAAAGAGCCGAGAGACCAAGGCCCAGGCCGAGTGCCTGGGTGAAAAAGAAAAACCAACTTTGAATTGAAAAAAGAGAAGAATCATATAAATAAAAACCTGGAGGGGACAACAAGAAGAGAAGCGGGAGCAGGGAAAAAGGCACGGAAACAAAACCACCCCCCCCCCATCAAGGGCGTGGATAGAAAGAAGGAAGCGAGAGATCGGAGCGGGCCAGAGTACCGAAAGAAAGACAGGGACAAACATAGCCAAAACAAAAAAACCGCGCAGCGGGGGAAGGACCGCTATGGGGGGGGGGAATATTGTCAACGGACGTTACGCAGTCAAAGGGAAAGGAAGAATACCCCGGCCAGGCAGAACAAGGAGGGAACCGAGGATCACCCACAAAGAACTGGTAAATTTTTTTTGTCCTAATCAAAACCCACTAGAACGAACTAAAAGTGGAGACGAGAACAGCCGTGAAACGGTAAGGCACATGAAGGCAAAGCCCGACTTCAGTGAATGGAACTTTCCTGAAGAAAGAAAAGGAACAAGGGTAAAAGTGGGGGGAAGGGTGGTGAACGGGGAAAAACCTTCAGGGGATGGCCATGGAAACGCAGTCAAGGAGTCACCAAAAAAAAAAAGGGAGCAGAAAACAACCGGCAAAAAACTCACAGAAAAATAGACGAGAAATGAGAGACAACACGAAAAAAGCCAAACCAACAAAGGCCTAAAAAAAAGGTAAAAGATAAAGAAAAAGAGGACCCCTGGAAAAAGAGAGGGCAAAGAAGGAAAGGTGGAAACACAAGGGACAAGGCCAAGCCAGCGCATGGGGAGACCAAAACTGCAGGGAAGGACTTGTTTAGAAAAAAAATGAAAAAGAAAAGAAAAGGGGGAGCAATAGAAAAAACAACAACGAGGAGGGGGGAGCAAAGGAGAGCAAAGGACTCTTGGGGGTGCGTGGGGAACGAGAACATTTTTCCAAATCCTTACTGACTCAAAAAAAGCCAGGGCAGGACCCTTTTTTCGGCCCGTGGGGTAAAAACAAAGGAAAAGTGATGGGACAGGGCGAGTATCTTTCCAAAGAAAAAAGGTGTTTTAAGGGGGTTTGGGTGCTCAGGTTTCGGGAAAAATCTACCGCGTCGTAACACGAGGAAAAGGTGGGGGGCCCCAATCGGATGAGGGCCTTCTAAAACAATGACAACTGGGAAGTGTCATGGGAGCGAAGGGACGGAAAGACCCGGCTGGAAGGGCACAGGAACCCAACACTTGGGCCAAAGGGTTGGAGGAAGAAGGGGTTCCCCGGAAAGCTGAAATAAGGCAAATTCAACATGCAGGCAGGGCAAGAAGGGGGATAGGGAAGAACGCGGGGCCGAATCAGTGCTTCGGAGAGTGGGTTTGGAGGCATGAGGGTGAACAGAAAGGTGACTGCGACTAGACAACACGCTAGGACGGGGTCACCAGCAGCGGAGAACGGATTGTGAGCAGAGGGGACTGCGCGAAAGGCGGCCGTGAAAAATCGCCGTGAAAATGAACCAACAAAGGGGAGGGGGCAGGGTTGTGGTTGGGAGGGCCAAACAGAAGAAAGGGGGTCGCGAACGCGACTTTGCCGCGAGAAAATCGTCAAGGGGGAACATCTTTGGGCAAGCAAGCGTGCAGAGCGAATGAAGACGGCCGCCGGCGCAAAAACGGGAGATGCCGTGGGACAAAAAACTCTAAGGGATCTGGGGGCAGATGGGATTAATTGAAAGGCGCAAAGAGAGCCTCAGGCAGGAAAAAACCGGGAACGGGCAAAGCAGTGGAGGGACCCGGGCTGGCATGGATTAAGGTGTTGATGGCGGGGCAACTGACTGGCCGGGGACACCGGGGGGGCTTGGGAAATACGGGGTGGTTAGGATTAACTGAGAAAGATAAGCCAAAAAGTAGTCGGAATGGATTTTAAAGCAGCCAATAACAAACGGACGCTTGGTTTTTCAGAAGGGGGAGGAGATCACCGGGAATAGAGGCCATTGGGGCGATCTGAGGGGAAAACGGTGCAAGAGAAGCGGGGAACAACTGGGCTATAAGAAAAATTTACGAAAAGGGTACGTTCGGACACAAGCGGTTTCAGCCCGGCCCCCACAGTGAACAGGAGGCGTTGGGGGCGGTGTAGAAAGGTCAACGGGGCACGAGGTATTGAATCAGTTTCCAAGAGTAAACACAAAGTCCAGCTTGGGGAAAAGAAAAAAAAAGACCAAAACGGGAGACCCGATGGTGAGGCCGACAGAAGAAGAGGGAAACAGACACACATGCAGACCCGCATCCCTGGATGGGCAGGGGGACCAATGGGGGCACATTTCATCCAACAGGGGGGGTTGCCGCCGGGGAAAAAGACGTTAGGATAGAGGAAACAAAAAGCCTATGAGGGGTGAAAGGGGAAAACCAGCACTCAGTTGAGTCTAATTGGAGAGAGGACTGAATGGGTTTTCCATGCAAAAAAAAAAAAAAAAATATTCTTTGCAAAACAAAGAAGGAAAAAACTGAGGACGTGCACGACACTCCAGGGGACAGTCGGGAAAAAAACCTAAAAGTGGGCTAGCTGCAGCCCCGAAGGCGGAATTCCACTTTAAAAAACCCTACAGCGGAAAGGGGAAAAACAATGGCATGTAGGAAGAAAAAAAGAAAAGGTGGTTTGCAAAAAAAACTAAGGTGAGACGTTCCCAGAAAAACAGGGTGTGTGGCTTAAAAAAAAAACGCCGTCCGGTTTAGCCAATAGTTGTCTTAAAGCGACGACTATCTGCAAGAAAGACATCGGGCAACAACTATCAACAAAAAACGAATTGTAGGAAGAAAAAAAAAAAAAGGGAGGAGAGGGAATAGACTTCACGCGGCTCCGCGAGGGGGGCAACGGGGGGGTGGGGAACTCATTCGGAAGTGCGAGCGGGGGACAAAAGAAGAGGGATTCCTGCGAAAAGAAAAAAAAAGAACTCCTCCAACCAAACCAGGATGAAGAGAGGGAAAGAAGAGCGGGGCAAATGTCTTTATGAAGAAGATGGGAAAAGGGTAAAGAGTGAAAAAAGCCGAGGATATTCGAAACAAAACCCAAACGGGGACAGAAGGAAGACCAGACGTCCGGACCCGGGAGCGTACAATATAGGAAAGAAAAAAACGCGGGGGGGGGGGAGAATGAATAAAGAAGATAGCGCTGAACGTGGACTTAAAAACCAGAAAAGAAAAAAAGAAAATGAAAACGGGTTTCCTGCCCGCTTAACCGACAAGTGTTCCGTTGGCAAAACCCCGATGTTCTGGGGAGGGTGGAAAACTAATCAAAAAAAAACAAGAGTCGGAAAGGAGGAAGAACTCCGTGTCCGGTCCCGCAGAGCCATGAATGCACCGAAGCCGTAAGGGTAAAAAAGAGGGGTGGAATTCAATGCAAGGAAGCAGAGGAAAAGAAGGGGGAGAAAAAAACGAAAACGGGTCGGGAATCCCGTCTGCCAAAGTCAGAAGAAACAGGCAGGTGTTTGGATAAGGATCCTGGCACAAGAATAAGAAAAACAGTCAAAAAGGCTTATCTCCAAGGAACAGGTAGGAACAGGGAGAAATAGAAAAAGGTAGGGAGCACTTCTATAACCCTAACGCGGGGAAAAACAGGGGCACAAAAAAAGATTGTAAACGTTAAAGGGGGGCACCAAAGGCAAAGTGGCGGGTGAGAGGACGGAATTCCTGTAATCACAAGCTTCGGGGGGGGGAAGCAGAGGGGAGAACGGTGATCAGAGAGGTGCGCTGGGGACAAAAAGGGAAAGTATCGGGGAACAAAACCATCTAACAAGCAAGCGCCGCTGGAAGGGTGTGGAGGACCGGGCCGCGAAGAAAAACAGAAGGGTCAAAGCCGAGAATTAGTGCAGACATTAAATAGTAACAAGACGGTTTCGAGAAGGAAATGCCCCAAAAGGCGGGCAAAAACTGCCGAATACCCGGGGGATCAAAGCTAGAAAAGGTCAGAAAATCCGGTGGTGTAAAGAGAGAAGAAACAGAAAAATCCCACTGGGGAAGTAAAAAAAGAGAGGGAGCGCAGATAAAAAGAAAGCGTAGGAAATCCAAACGTCCCCGGAACCACTTTCAAAGGAAAAGAAACAAAGGCAAAGAACCAGAAAGGCGGAGAGAAAAAAACAAAAGACAAGGTTTTTCCAGGTGAGAATAGCGGATTTCTGCGACGAAGGAATAAAAAGAAAAAGGGAGCAACTGAATTGGGAAACACAGAAAAGCAGGAAAAAAGAAAAAGCCGCCTCGGACTGCGGGGGACAGAGAACGATACGATCGGCAACGGAAAAAATCAGAGTAGCCGGAAAAGAAAAGAACCGGGGGAAAGAACAACGCCGCTCAGGGGGTGCGGAAAGAGATGAATGACAGAAAAGTTAGTGTTCCTAAAAGACGTTTCGAATAGAACAAAGGGAGGATAAAACAGAAACAGGGGGGGGACATGCAGAATGAAACCAAGTAGGTACCAGAGAGGAGAACACAAAGCTCTGGGAAAAGAAGGTATGGCCTCAAACCAAACACTCTAAAAAACAAATTGGGATTTCCGAAAAGGGGGGAGGTATCTTATAGCCGTCAGGAAAAGCACCCTGCCTGAGCCACACTGTGCAGGGGGAAAGGAGGAGACTCCCAAGGGAGAGAACCAATGGGGAGGGGAACCGGACAATGGGAGCGGAGCCAAAAACCACAGGAACGAACAAGCAGGAGGGGCTACGGCCACAGAGACAGACAAACCAAACCTGGGCTAAAAAGAAAAGAAGAGGGAGGGAATGCTAATGGGGGAAGTCCCGAGAGACAAAAAACCACGGAAACGTGGCGGAGGTCAAAGAACCTGACCTATCAGCGACTCGAAGGATGGAAAAACACAGATTTGACAAAAACAAATAGCGCCGGCATGCTGCTAAAAAACAGGTGACGGTAACCTGGGGAAAGGACAAAAAAGAGGTGGCGCAAGTGAACTCCCGCAAGACACAGGGCAACAACGGAGGGTAAAAAGAGATTCTCAACGAGAGTCTTTGTCAATTGTTAAAAAAACATGTGTTCCTCCGACGTGGGTGGGAAAAAAAAACCCGACAGAGCACCGGCGCGTGGGGACCTTTTGGGATGTCGTGGGGGGAAAAAAGGGAACTCTGGCCCGGGGGCGCGGATGTCGGGGACCAGGGGGGAGGAAGCAATTGGTGAAACCTCGGCCAAGTGGGTTGGGCGCGGGCGGAAAAAGAGTCAAAAGCAGTCGTCGGAGGTCTATGGGACAAAAAGGGGGTGTGCAAAAGAGGAAAAGATCCCGGCCCGGAAACCTTGCGCGTCAAGGGACAGAAAGGGGATTCCGCGGTCGCCACATAAACTCAAAGACAGGGGGGGAGGAACAGTCCATGAAGCTGGGCCTTGGACCTTAATGGCACCCACGCATAGACGGTATAAACAAAAGAACAAGGAGAAGAGAATATTCGTATAGTGTTTGGTGGGAGGCAAAAAAGGGGGGAAACAGTCTGCTGACTCCTCGCTGGACTAGAAGGGGTTTTAAGGAGGAAAAAAAACAGGGAGCAAAAAGGAAGAGCGCGGTGAAAAAACGCGAAAGAAGAAAGGCAAGGGACGCCTTGTCAAGAGCGCGTGGGCTTGGTTGTTTGGCCAAATGGGGAGGAGGAAGTCTGATTCCGAAAGCCGAAAATGAAGATCTCTTGGCAAACGGGCAAAGCACAAGGAAACGGGGCACACCCGGCGCTGGAGCCTTGACACACTCTAGTGACAGGGGAGATGGGAGTAATTATCGTCAAACGCAAGAAAAAGACGGCCTCGTCAACGAACACGGAACGGGGGAGGGGAAGGGGGGTAGGAAAACAAAAAAAGCTGGGATCTGGTGTTTGGATGCGGGGGACTGAAAAGAGGGGCGGGATACGAGGAAGGTTGGATCCTAGGGGTTATGGATTTGCAAAGCGACCCAAAGGGGACGGGAGGGACTGGGCAGTGCTGGGACAAACGGAACAGGAACAAATTTGTTCTATATTGAGAACGGGGCTTCTGCAAGGCAGAACGGCGGACAGCATGTGTTTGGCACTTGAACTGGAACGCGACGGAAAGGAAAGGAAGGTTGGACCCATGAGGTTCTGGGCAGGGTGAAAGACCGAGGAAAAAAAAAAACGCAAACCGTGAAAACGGCGATTTCCGGGGTTAGAGGAGGAAAAAGGGGTGACCCGGAGATTGATAGCGGCCCAGGCGCATCGCTGCCCGGCAAACGACAAGCGAGCCCCCGCAAGGAAGACAGGAATCCGCTAAAGCACGCACGACAGGCAAGTAAGAGGGGGAAAAACGGCGTTCATCTCAATTGTGTCGCGCCGGGGTCCAACTGGTTTAGAAAGAAGGAAAAAACAAAAACAAAGATCGCGAGCTTAAGAAAAGGGGAGGAAATGTGGGAGAGAAAAAACTTGGAGGGGGGGAAAAAGCGCTGGCAATCAAAAAAAACGACTAGAAACGGGGGGACGAAAGAGACGGGCACGAAGAAGAGCAGTTTCGTCGGGGTTGGTGCACAAGGCTCAGCGGTTCGGAAAAAAAAGAACGTGAAGGAGCCAGTGTCAAAGCCGACACATCGGGTGACACTCAGGGGACTATTGTTTCCACAAAAACGGAAGAGGTGACAAAAACCGAAAAACAGAAAACGTGGTAATTACATAAAGAAGAAACGAACAAGAGAAAGATGGGGGTACTCCAAAAAGGCCGGTCCCGGTAAGAAAATATGTCTGGAGAAATGACCCGACGACTATCGAAAAAAGATACCTCATCGGGCAGCAGCTAAAGATTGAAAAAAACCGAAAATGGGGAAAAAAGGGAGAGACACCGATCGGAGTCCGCTGATGTAGGGACCGGGGTGGGCCTCATTCATAGGAAAAGCGTGATGCAGTACCGGCATGTGATTGTCCAAAAGAAAAAATTGAGGCAAAAAGAGAGAAAAAAAAGAAGCAAAGAGAAAAACACGAGGAGGAGAAAGAGAGGGACTGGGAAGCAATTCAAGTTGAAGCATGCCCTGGTTACGATTGAAGAACGATCGCGGAGGGGAAGGGCACAACCCCGGACCCAACTGCCCAAAAGGACTAAGAGAAAGGTGCAAAAATATCCAAAACGCGGGTGGGGGCCACCATCAATTCGAAGATAGACCTGATGAGGGAGGGGGAACCGCAAGAAAGGGCGGAGTATTCGCAGACATAAGGTAAAACGGCGGAACGGAAAACAAACGGTGGCTTGCAAAGACTAGGTTCTGTTGGATGCCGCACGGGGAATACACCCGCGGAAGGAAAGGATGCGCAAAACTCGTGTAAAAGACCCGAACGAGCGGGAAATGAAGCAAAAAAAAAAGAAAAGGAGTGGGCGAAAGGGGGGCCGCATTCCGCAAAAAATTTTGGTAGCACAAAAACAAACGGAAACGGGGAGAAAAATTTCCAAAAAATAGAGCAAGTAAAAAAAGAAAGGGGGGGAGGGAAAAAGACGCGAATGGAAACGCCAAGGTCCAGAACTCAAAAAAAATCAATGAGCAGTAAAAAAAAGATCATAAATACCACTTAATAAAGAACGCGGGGGGGATGAAACACAACAATCGACTAAAGGTGCCGGGAATTGGTTCCCGAGCAAAAGAGGGATGGCTTGGCAGACGAGGCTTAACAAAGTCCCACAAGGGAGAGTGGGACACATGCGCGCGAGGGTTTGCGATCGAGCAGAATTTGGCGACAAACGCCTTAGCAAGAAAGCCGCTGAGGAACCGAAAAAAAAAAGAAAAGCAAATCAAAAAAGAAGGGGGGAAACAGGAACCAGTGTCAGAAAAATTAGTAATCAAAAGACGTTCCGAGGGTAGACCTCAAGCAGGTCCCATAAAAAAAAAAAACACAACTGCCCCAAAAAGAGAAGGAAAAAAAAAGACCTCAAAGAAAGGGAACACAAGAATAGAAAAAAGTTCCGGTCAGTTGGTTAGCAAGGGAAAAAAAAAAAGAGGTACAAAGACATCGGGAGAAAAAATCCAGACCACGAGACAAAAAAACGGGCAATACGCGCCCCAGGTCCGCACACAAACGAAAAACACAATCCCTGCCATAAAAAAACTAAAGAAAGAACAAAAGACCGTGAGAAGATGCCTCCTTGTTGCTTTTGCGCAAGTAATGAATCCAAGAGGGCCAATTGAAACAGAAAAGGGGGGAGTACAACAGAAAACAGGTTTCAAAAAACAGCAAAAAACGAATGAAACGGGGGCAACCTGGGGCCGCCCAAATCTGAGGGTGTACAATAGAAATGGAAGGAGGTCGGCGCAAAAGGAAGAAGAAAAATATCAAAAGAGAAGGCCCACAAGAAAAAAAGAAAGAAAAAACAAACCGCGCCGATGTTCATTGACCTGCAAAAGTTCACGCCGTATTGTGCCAGAGCGGGGAAATGGACAGCAGAGGGGATAATTCAGCAAATGGAACACAGAAAGCAAAAGACGAATGAAAAACTTATTAGGTGCCAGAGTCCAAAAAAGGTAAAAAATCCAGGGGGCAGAAAAAAACAACGGGGAATATAAGAAAAGGAAATTAGGACCGCGGTACACGAATACCGTCCCGGGTCAGACCTGTGGCATGCCATAAAGGGGAAAACCCGCTGAACAGGGGAAGAGTAAACTACAAAAGGGGAAAAGTGAAGGAAAAAGTAACCTGAAAACAAGCTGACCGGAGAGAAAGTGTACCACCAAATGGCGCAAGGGGAATAGGTCACGAACTGAAAAAGAAAGGGGAAAACACACCTGGGCCGACGAATAAGACGGAAGAAGGCATAAAAGGACGTCCTAAAAGCAAAAAAGAAACCCCTAACTATTTACAGAGAAACCCATGAAAGGAAGAAGGAGAAAATGAAACAGGGAGTGAAAAACACGAAGTATCCAAGGCCCACGGCGACAAAAAAATGCCTGGCTGGGAAAAAAGGTCAGGACGAACCGGGGAAAAATGGAACAAGATAGTGCGAAAGCGCGCACTCAAAAAAAAAGAGGAAGAGGAGGAAGAAAGAGAAATCGATCTCCGGACAATGTTTTGGGGATAATGTCGTAAGGACGTTTGCGCAAAAGGCAATGCCGGAAAGCAGGGGAAAGACCCGGGATCCACCTTGAGTTTCAACGAAGGAACAAACTGACAAAGGGACGTCAAAAAAAGAGGCAAGTTCGTGACCTACGCAAATGAGGGGTGTTGGAGCGTTCCAAACGACAGGAATTCTTCTCGTAGATGGGAGGAAACGTAAAGGGGTGGTGACCAGGGAGGAAGTAAGAAAACCGCAAGAAAGGGACTTCCTGTAAACAGCCGGAGGTTCCGGATTAAACAGTCCAGAATAAAATGGGACCAGCAGGTGGGTGAATCAGTAAAAACTAAATGAAGGCTTTGCCGTCGGGGGCAGGGAAGTTGAAAACGTATAAAAACTGCCGAATCAATTGCTTCGTAAGGGGGGGAGGGGGGGAAAATGGGATTTTACATCTGCTTGGGTCGGCGGAACTGTACGTTGGGGGGGTTCAAGTGATGGGAAAACAGGCCATGGAGGGGAATTACCGCTCTGGGAAAGACGGGAGAAACGCCGGAAAAAAAAAAGAACGGATTGAAATCCCTGGTCAACAAGGCTGCGGGTGGGTTTGGGGGTGGTGGCGGCCAGCAGACCGGTGCCGAAAGAGAACCTCCGAATGAGGAAAGAAGAGAAGAGCGAGACCTGTAAAAACACGAAAGATTGACGAGGCGGCCGGGGCCGGACAGGCACGCAGTGCCTTTGGGAAAAGGATAAACAACGGGATCAATTGGCCGATGAGGAGTTACTTCGCCAAAGGCAAAAAAAGAAGAAGTCATTCCACGGACTGCTGGGCCGTGGGTGATCTCGCGCGGGAGATCGAGGGCGTTGGGCCCGGAAAGGGAGAGGATCGCGTGTCTGGGGGGATCACTACGTTGTGAGGGAAGGGAAAAGGGATAAAGAACCGATCGGCTAATCAATTGGAGTTTCGCTGTAAAAAGTTAAACAAACGAACAGACTGAGTTGGCAAAAGAGTGGATCCACCGTCAAAAGACAAAAAGTCAGGCGCCGCTCTGGGTGGGCCACGGAAAAGGAACAGGGGGAAAAAGAGGCATGATAGAAGCGGAAGGTACTCAGAACGTGTCTTGTTACCAGGTTCCGACGATTACCCCCTGAAAAAAAACCAAGCAACAAGGGGGGACGGGAAAGGGGCCTGTTGTCCCAGGGTAATTTAAATGAGCTTCCCAGTAAGGTAGCTGACAGAAGACCTCCCAAAGATACGGCCCAAAGGAGGAGACAGGGGCCAGGACACTATGACACCAAGAACCTGGTGAAAAGCACTGCACATTGCATCTAAATGGGCCGCCTTCACAAAAATTTAAATGGAAGCAAACAAAAATGACGGCGAGTACAAAGAATTGATTTCAAGAACAAAAAAAAGGGGGAAGGGAAAAGGAAATGAACATAAGATCTTGAACAAACCTGACTGTATGACGTGTGAGAACAGGAACTCCGAAGCAAGGGGTCGGCTGTGGTCAAAAAAATGCTCGAAAAAGGCCACGAAATCCAGCAGACCTTTCGCAAACAGGACGCATCGAGTTTTCGAAACGATTGGGAGAAAAAAAAAAAAAGGGGGGCGAACCTAGCTAAAAGCAGAAGAAGACAAAAAGAAAAAAAAGAAAGAGGGGGGGCATCACAAAAAAAGGCGCCGGTTAGCCGGGGAAAGAATCCTTTCCCCTACAATGCGAAGCAAGTAAAGAGGGAAACAGCGCTATCTGGGGTGTCAACACACACCTCTAAAAGATGTAATCTTAGGAAAAAAGAAGGAAAAAAATGCAAGAAACCGGGGGTGGGGTGCCTCATTCGAAATATACGGAAAAATTGCAGGGATGACAATCGTACCAGCAGGGTGAAAAAAAAAGAAAGGACGGAAAAACTCTCTCAAGCAAAAAAAAGGGAAAAAAAGGAGATATGCGTGTACGTAGGGAGGAATACATGCCCGGCGATTGCATCACGATTCGGCATTCGAATGAGGCAAAAAAAAAAAGGGGCTCGCCCATCACAGAAAAATGAAGAGAAAATGGAAAGAAGACCGGTTCCACAGGCGAGATAGCGCAGCTAGGCTTCCAGAGGACGCGGCGGAAAGAAAAAAAAAAAAACAGGAAAAAACAGGTACGGACAGAGAAATGGGGAGTGCGAAAACAGGGTTGAGGTTCGTGCGCAACTTATCTCCCACAAATCGGTGAACCTGGAAAGGGGGTTCGCCCAAAAGCGAAAATGGTTGGAAGCCGGCTAAACAATCGGACAAAAAAAAACGCAGTGTCAAAGCTGGAGGGGGAGAAAAAGAGTACACCATTCGGAAAGCTGATCCAATGTGTAGCACAACAAGAACGAAAACTGACTCGGGGGGGGGCACCGTCGTGCAAAAAAGAAAAAACAAGTAGGGGGGGTGGGGAAGATCCTGCGGAATAACAAGGTAAAAAAGTAAAATCCTCCCAAAATAAAGGGAGCCGGGTACAGTTCGATCAGAGCTTGGAGGGAAATCTATCAGCCGAAACAGGGACAAGGCAGGAAAAAAACATGGAGTGAAATGGGGGGCCGAAGGGGTTCACCAAGCCCAGGGGGATGCAAGGCAGAGGACCGGAAGGTTAAAAAAAAAAAAAAAAAAACAACGTGCGTGCGTAAAAAGACGGGCGGGGGAGGAGAAAGAGAAGACGGGTGCAACGGGAACGAGTTATCATACTCGCGGTACAAAAGAATCTAACAAGCAAAAAAGAACCGCCCAAAAAGGGGGGGGTGCAGGGTCCAAACAGGAAGGCCCAGTGTCACCAAGACTAAGTAAAATTTGCCCGATCCTAGAAAAAATTCCAAACGGAAGATAAAAAAAAAAAAAAAGCGGAGCAGAAAACTGCAGAGAAAAAAACGGGGATCACATAAGGGAGAGAACTGTGTAATGACAACCGAAAATCCACTGATCCACGAAACGGGTAGAGCAAAAAAAAAAAAACGGTTAGACAAAAAAAAAGAAATAAAAGGAAACCACTTCGAGAAAAAAAAACTCAGGGGACAAAAAAAAAAGGAATGCCAGAGCAAGACGAACCAAGGGAAAAAGCAAATTCCGTGTGGAAAAAGGAATGCCTGCGGGGCGTAGAAAAAGTCCCATCAAAAGGGGAAAAAAGGAAATGTCAAAAAAAAAAAAAAGCAAGACATTCACAGCCGGGGCACAAAGACGACCTCCGGGAAGGGGAGGGACAAAGGAGCAAATTACTACTGGAAAAAAATCACCAAGTGGGAACAAAAGAGGTGGGGGGCCCGAACACAAAACAACCCCACCCAAGCCTGTTCAAGGGGAAAAACAGAAGGAGAGAGCAAAAGAAGATTGTGAAGAGGGCGGGGTAAAACGTCAAGCCCACGCTAAAAACGACGCTCCTTACTGTCACAAAGGCCCAACGTAAAAAGTCGGCCGCCACGATTACTGGTAAAAAAAAAGACGGGGGTAAAAAAGAAGTCCCAAAAAATCCATGAAAGCAAACAAACCCCTACGAATCACAATATTCAGCACAAGCAGGGCGTACGGCCGGCCCCCAGAACGTTCCGGGAAAGGGCAAAGCCAACAGTCAAGAAGGAAGGGAACAGAAGAGGAAGGAAACCAGGACTGCAAGGTGAAGGACAGGGGAGAAAAGGAAAAAAACAGTCAACGCTGTACCAGCGAAAGCGCAAGCAGGGCGACGGCAAACAAGAGAGGTCAACCAAAAATGCCAGAAACATAATAGACGAAAGAGCAAGAAGTGAGCGGAAAAAAAAATATGAACAAAACCAATTATTGCGAGGACAAAGAGGTACTCACCGCACCCTGAATCCAAGCGAACTGGGAGAGGAGAAAAGTGAAAAAAACGAAAAAGGACAAAGGCCACGAAAACAGGTCAGAGGGAGGGAGGAAAGAGGAAAGGAAGGAAACAGGTTTTTAAGAAAAATGACAAGAAGAGGTC
>Ga0179593_1709507_pt1 | contig 14320 bp, 18 predicted proteins | sample CZODoug2_1_08_16_FD_185931 | JGI IMG/M metagenome (GOLD analysis project Ga0179593, IMG submission 185931) | Vadose zone soil fungal communities from Angelo Coast Range Reserve, California, USA - CZODoug2_1_08_16fungal (PacBio error correction) | ecosystem: Environmental > Terrestrial > Soil >...
GTCGTAACCCGGCACTGATCTCCTCTAAAGAAGAAGTACTCTTCAGTGCGGGTCCGGAAAAAAAAGGGGAGAAAATTTTCCGAACTCAAAAAAGGTAGTATCGGCCAGGCTTGGGGAATCTGAACGTGTGATGACGTACGCGCCATGTCCTTGTACTTGGAAAGAAGGAATTGTTTGCTCCACCACAAAAAAAAAAAGGGAGAGGTTCGACCTCACACCGAAACCATCGTCGATACGGCAAAAAAAAAACTCAATCGACGTTCGAACAGCGTCGACCCCCGTACAGTACTTCCCCGACATGGGGGGGGGGGGGTGAAAGAGGGGGGGGGGGGGAAAAAAACATGAAAGGGGGGGGGGGGAATTGTGGGGGGGTGAAGAAGAAGGAACGTGCTTACCGCCCCTGGTGTGACTCAGAAAGAAAGGGATTTTTTCGGCCGAGTTTTAAAAAAAAGAGAAAACCCCTCCTCCGACGTCACCGAACCGAAGGAAGGAAAGCGCACATCCCCTTCGTGGGGGAAAGGGATGGAAAAAAGGAGTGACGAAAATGTCTTGTGCGGGGAAGGCCGAGCTCGGGGGCCGGCTGAAAGGAAGAGGGGAAGAGATTATATCTTCCTGCGGTACATTCCTCGGCGTGAAAAAGAGAGCGAAAAATTAGGAGGGATGGGGGGGAGAAAAGGAATGGAAAAAGAAGATCTCTCAGAAGGACAAATACTGCGGACGGGCGTGGCCACAAACCCCGAGCTCTGCCGTGCCAAAAAAAAAAGAGAGCCCCTCTTCCAGACTAGAAAAAAAGGGGAGGTGCTCTGACGAAGCGAGGGGGAGAGGAAGCGGGAGGGGAAGGTGCTCTCGACAAAAGGGAAGGAAAAGCCCCGAACCGCTCGTTCTCTTCTTAGTGAGGAAAGACTGCTTCCACCCCCCCCCGGGGAAAAGAGAAGGAGGTTAAGTATGGTATCGGGGGTTCTCACGTATGGGGGGTCAAAAAGGGGCGATTCGACGAATGGTGGCTGTTTAGTCGTCGACGATCACGGAAAACCCAACTTTGGAGGGGACGGCTGCCGGCCAATTCCACTCCCTGGCGAAGACGTTCATCACCGAGGGGAAGGGGGAAAAGACGAATTGCGCTACGACGGCGTCGAGATCGGCAACGTGGCAGAGAGGACGCCCGCCCTTACGAGGACGGCATTGGAAGGAGGGGAAAGGGAAGAAAAGCCTTTCACCACTGGTGGGTACAAAAAAAAAAGAAAAACGCAAGGACATGGACGCCACGGGCGTAAGGGAGGAGGGAAAAAACTGGTTCAAGTCTTTCCCGCGTTCTTCTTTCGACCTTCACGCAAGAGCTGTCCAGGGTCCGCCAAAGAGGGAAAACGAGTGTGCTTGAAGAGGACGCCGAACAGGGGGACCCTTCCCGCCAGGGAGGGGCACAGGTCATCTCCTCCGATGTCAGAGAAGAAAAGGCGACCACGCTGTTGACCGGGCGAAGAAAAGGCTCCGTTGTCCCAGAAATCCCTCCGAACCACTTTTATCCCTTTTCTGGAAAAAAAAAGAGGCGTCTTCAATGCACATAGGCTCATAAAAAGAGAGGAAACCAGCCCACGCTACGAGCAGAAGAAAGAAAATACACACTCACTCCGATTTACCATCGTGGGAAGGCGAGAAAGGGTTTTCTAGTCTGCTGAGTGAGCCGACTCTCAATTTTCTCTCTGTCAAGAGGGGGGAGAAACTTACTTCCTCGAGCGGGGTGACGAAAAAGGAGACCCCTACGCCTGGACAGGAAAAAGAGGGAAAAGAAAATCCCGAGAGAGGTGTTCAGAGCAAGGAAGAAACAATGCTTGAGCGACGACCACTTCTGGCAGTTGAAAAAAAAAGCTCAACCATGACGCGGTGGGAGGGGCGAGGAACCTCACTCGACTCGAGGGGAAGGAGCCGAGGGCCCGATTAAGCAACGCGAAGGGGAGAACAACATCGATCCTCCCAGCACCCTCACGCATGCTCCAAAGGAAATATATCCCTTTGCGCACAGAAGGAGGGAAAGGAACCTCCGCCTAGGGAAGGAAAAGGCCACGACGTAGCGGTCGTCCTCGACCAACCGGGCAGCCCACTTCTTCCGAAAAAAAAGACTTCGACCTCGGCACAAACCTCTCCAAAGGTAGCAAGGAGCAAGGGAGATTGGCTGTGTACGAAAAAAAACAAAATGTCTCCTGCGCCGGGGAGGGGATGTGGGGAGCCACTGCTAAAAGAAGAACTTTGCTGAAAGCCATCGAATCAATGAAAAAAAGGTCCCGTTGGCCCAGGCAAGAAAAAAAAAACACGGACCAGGCTCCGGATCGACGCTGCGGCGGAGAAGGGAAAACGGCTTTTTCAAGTGGGAGGGAAGGGAAAAAAGGGGGTCTAAGAGCTCCGACGGGATGGAGTCAACTGAAAAAGCACCTGATCGAGTCACTAGTCAAAAAAAGAAAAAAAAAAATGACCGTCGCCAGAGTCGCGTCAGCCCAAGGCATCGGTTGGGCAGGCAACCTAAAAAGGGGAAGAGCGGACTGCTTCGAGGCCGGCAAGGGAGAGACAAGGGGATGATCGGGCCCGAAGAAAGAAAAGCAGGGGACAGGGGAAAAAGACGCAGCCGTCGCCCTCATGAGAAGAAAAGCAACTTCACGGCGCCGGAAAAAGAAAGGAAGGAGGCCGTTTCTTCAAAAAGAAAGAAAGACTTGTGGACGGCGCCCATGGCCCGGTCGGCATGTAGTCGAACAAAGACCCCGCCTGGGCAGGAAAAAAAGGGGTCGTACGTCGTGGGAGGAAGAAAAACGGGAGAAAACCGACGGCGGGTGAGGGGGAGGAGTCAGGCAGACAGGCAGGAGACTTCCAGAGTGAGGGGAAAGGCCCCAGGAGTGAAAACAAGGGGGAAAAGGGGCCGAGCCGTCCGATGGCAAGGAGAAAACGCTCAAAGATTGGTGCCGGGCTCCGAGACGAGCGAAACGAAAAAAAGGGAGCGTTAAATCGAAGAAATGAAGTTGGCCAAATACTCACAAAGGGTCTGCTAGGGCATGGCGTCGGCGAAGAAGTTGAGGAGAACAGGGAACGTGCAGGTCGCGAAAAAAGAAAAAAAAGCCCACTGTTTTGCCTCTCGAAGAAGAAAAAAAAGACAAAAGGGGGCCGTTGCATTGTTCAGGAAGGGAGACCAAACGGAGTCGCGTAGAGAGGGGAAAAGGAAACGCAATGCCGTCTGCGTCGTACGCGGTTACTACTAATCCGCCAGGGGGGGAAAAAAAAAAAAGGCTTTCACGACTAAAAAAGGGGGCTCCGCCGATCCCCGGAAAAAAGGAGGGGGGCGATCCTGTCGGAAGAGGGAGTCAGGCGGAAACTGGTTCGACGAAGCTGACCTACAAGCGGACACGTCAGAGAGGTGATTCTCTCCGAAAAAAGAGGAAAGGGAGTCTGCGCCTGCCGGTTGGAGACGTTGGCGCCCCGTTTTGAAGGGGGGGGAAAACGGACAGTGTTGAAGACGGATAATATTTCGACGGAAAAAAGGGGGTCTACTCGAAAGGCGGGGAAGGGGTTTATAGGAAAGGGGGAAAAAGTGACGGGACCGGCAGGGAAAAAGGGGCTAAATGGTGTCATAATTTTCTTAAAGGGAAGGGGAACTCGTATATAGTGCCGAGGGAAGGGGCAGTTTCTACCTCCAAGGGAATCGCTGAAACTCAAACTTACACCGGGTGGAGGATTCCAGTTGGTCTCCGTGTGAACTGCGTGATCGTGAAAAAAAGAGGTAGGTACCACCGACAAGGGGAGGGGAAAGGAGACGACGCGGAAGACCTTTTCTCCTTCTAAAGGTGATTGCACGCATACAAATCGAAACCTGGTCCGGGCCTACGGAAAACGAAGTCTTCACTTTGTCGTGGAAGGAGAGGGGGGAAAGATCCGTCAGCGGGCCAGAGAACAGTGGGCGGGTGACGACGAGGGAGATCCTGAAACCGGGATGCCCCCACGGCGAACGCGATCCAAGGGGAAAAAAATAGTCTTGTCGACGAGGGTAGGAGAAACGGGAAGGGAGGGGGAGAGAGAGAGAAAACACAACGGAGGAAGAGAAAGGAAGAGATGAAGAGACCGGTCTCGATCTACCGCGAAAGAGAAAAACCCTGCAAAAAAGGTCTAAAAAACTCACGGGATCCCAGTCGCCGTGGGCAATGACCGGTCGCATCGAGGCAAAAAGGGGAGAGTCACCGCCAACGCCGGAAAAAAAGGGAATTGGGGGGTTGGCACCATGGGGGCACGATCGACAAGAAAGAAAAAGAAAGAAATCATTAGGCCCTACCCGGTTTCGGTTGTCTGCGTCCTACCATCTCGAGCCAAAAGAAAAATCGTTCGCGAACGCCACGATCGAAAAAGGACTGTTCACGCCTCCAGGAGCAGAAGAAGGAAAACTGCTCCCACTGCTAACAGGGGCAGAACAGTTTAAAAAGTTGCGTTCACGACTTCGGAAGAAAAGGAAAACACGTCTACGCAATAGAAAAGGAGGAAATAGCCTTAAGGGTAACACTGACACCCGTCGAAGCTGCGTCGACGGGACCCGGCCGGTTCCGGAAAAAAAAAAAAAACTTAAAAAGGGATGGGGGGTCTCCAACAAAAAACCGTCGCCCTCTTCTCCGGAGGGAAAACTTCTACGACACCCGTCCCCGGTCGAAAAAAAAAGGCCCAGGCGCCCGAAGGTAGCGGGGTTCCCCGGATCGAGAGAGGGAGACCAAATCGTCTCAGCTGAAGGGATGTTATCATCTCGGCTAACCATTTGACGAAGGAAGGGCCGTTTCACACAGAGGGGGGAGAGGGAAGGAAGGCACCAAAAAGAGTTAGGGATCGGCTGCGACCCCGCGAGAAAAGGCTGGGAACGCCGGATCAACACCCTGTCGCGGAAAAGAGGAACCCTCGGACGACGCTGACGAAGGCGAAGGGGTGGGGAACTTAACCAGCGGGAGAGGGAAATACGTTGTTTGACCGCATCCGCCGCGAGGAGGAAAACCCTTTCCCGGCAGACCGGGAGGGAGTTTGAAAGGGAAACGGGGAGATTGCTTCGACCAACGAGGGAAAGAACATGCACTTTGCAATGGACTCTCACGCTCGCCGAAAAAGGGGAAACCCCAATTGGGAGTATTTGGCAAAACTTCAGCGGCATGAAAAGAAAGTACCGCGCCAAGAGGGGGAGGGAGGGGCGCTCGTCTGCGAAGAAAAAGGAAACAATCTTTGAGACTTTTTAGGCAAAAAAAAAACGGCGCTAGCCGCGCCCGAGTTTTTACTCCTTGGGCACTCAAAAAGGAAGGAAAAAAATTCTTTGCAGCGTCGCCGAAAAAGGAGGTGGAGCGTCTCGCAAACAAGGAGAAAAGGGGGAATGTTGAGGAACATCATGGGAACAGGAAGAGATCCAGCGAATACCTGCCGACCTGTCCCTGGCAGGAAGAAAAGGGGGAAAAGAAGTTTTTCCTCTTGGAAGAACGCAGAAAGGGGGGGGAGGACCCGAAGGGAGGGAGGCGAATGCCAGTGTTCCGGAAGAAGGGAGAGTCAACGTCCAGTCCATGCTCAAAACTGCTTGTACGTGGCGAGCACTAAAAACTGTGTGTCGCCAAGAAAAAAGAGGCCTTCCCGAAGCAATCCAAAAGAGCCATGAGTTGGCGTATTGTGGACCCTGAAACCATGCCTGCGGCGACTACTTAGGCGACGGCAGAGGGGAAAAGGGTGCACTATTGACTCGAGGGGGGGAGGAAACTCCGAATTTTGACAAAAGAAAAACTCGGCGAACGGTTTCCACGAAGAAGGGAAAAATTTAACACGACGAGACCTACCTCTATTTACTCCTAAGGAAGCTTCGATCGCGCCCTTGGGAAAAAGAGGGGGGAGGGTTGTAGGGAAAGAAATTTGTGGCAGGGAAGACGTACCTGCAGCACCGAGGGTCGACGCCTTGCCTGATCCGTGAAGAAAAAAAAGAAAGATTCTGCCGGGGACGACAGAAACAGGAAGGGCGTACCCAGAACATCTCCAGACGGCAAGAGAAACTGGACGCGGGTGTGCCGAGGAAAGATGCTGGCGCCGACGTGGCTGCGGTTGGGAAAAGAGAACTTCGTGGCCGGGAAAAAAAGGGGGAGGGTCGTGCACCAAAAACACGGCTCCTTCTTGAGGGGGAGACTCGGGGTCTGGGAATGCGCGGGACATTGCTTTGATGTGCTTGATGAGAGGAGTAGGCGACTCCTCGAGTTGCAGGCAGAGGGCAAAGGGACAAGGCGGAAAGAGGATTCTCGATGCAGGGTAAAAAAAAAAAACGCGTTCCATGTTGATTTCCGGAGGGCCCCGCCACGAAGAAGTGGTCGTCGATGAATCCGTTGGAATAGGGAAAAAAAAGAAGCTTTCTCTTCGCCGAAGGGAAGAAAGAAAGGAGTGGTGCATTCTGTAGGGGTCAACAAAAAAGAGGAAGGACGGGATCCACCCTATCCCGAACTAGAAGGAATTCACTACGCAGCACCGGCGAAAAAAACCAGTTCGGCGGCCGCCTGCACGATGGAAAAATTTTTGATGAGGCAGTCCGACAAAGGAGGGGGGGTTGTATGTGAGCACGAAGAAGACCAGTGCATGCATACACGAACCAGAAGAACCTTCAGGTCCCAGGGTCTGAGTTACTCTGTGCAAAAAGGGTTAGAAGAAAGGTCACTCTCGTGCGCCATGCCGCCAAAAACTCTGGCTGCGAGGGGCAGAGAAAAAAGGGGAAGGATGGGGCCAGCAACGTCTGCTTGTCCGGTCAAAAAAAAGAAACTATTTTCCATTCGTTGGAGGAAGAGAGAACAAGATGGGAAGACCTTTGTGGGGGGGGGGGGGGGGGAACCCGGGTGGGGGGGGAGGAGAAAGTGAACTTGAAACGACGGGAAGCACAGCGGGAAGCCGTACAGCCTCGTTTGGCGTCCCAGGGAAGACGTCGTACACCCGGCACGAGAGAAGAAAAGGGGGAGGAGCCATGCCATACTCGGAGAGCAAGGCCCACGGCCTTGATCGCCAAGGGGGAAGAGGCGCCTCTTAAGCCAGGCGGTTTGTGCCGTTCCGCGAGAAGAAAGGTCCCTTTTACTTGGCAGGCTAAGAGGAAAAATTGGGGTTGCTCCAAAAAGGAGAAAGACACCAGCACCATGTCGTCCGATCTGAAGAGGGGGGGACACTCGACTGATGCTACCCATCGGGACCCCCGATAACAGTACTTCAAAAAAAGAGTACCTCCACGGTGGTGACGCAGCGAGAAAGAAGGAAAAGAAAAAGGAGCTTTTTTCCAGGCCGAGTCAGAAGGGCGACGAGCACCCTCAGCCCCGCAAAAGAGAAGGCTGTCCAGCGCACATCCCTGCGTGGGGCGAGTCTTGCACGGGCGCGAGAAGAAAGTTCCGTGGTGGCCGCCAGCTCGAAGGGGAAAAGACAGGGCAAGCAGCCTCGGTCCTTCGAGGAGAGATTCAAAAAAAAAATGCAACCCTCTCTCGCAAAAAAAAGAATGATAGATGGGGAACGCCAGGAATTTCACTCCTGAAGATCTCCCGAAGTACAATCACGATCTGCGCACGGGGTAAAAACAAGAGCGGCCGGCCAACCTTCCCAGACCAGACAGAGGAAAAAAAGGAAACGAGCCCCCACGCATGAATGTGCGCTGAAAACCCCTAGTTCGAGACGCTCGGCGGCGGCAATTTTCTCGTCGAAAAAGAAAAACCTCTCGTGTACTCGTCTAGTAAGAAGATGGTCACAACCAAGGACGTGCTCCTGTCGGTGAAGTACTGTATCGGGGGGGAAAAAGCAAAGAACGAGGAGGGGGCCCGATTCAGATCGCCGACAAGAAGAGGAGGAACGATCACGTGGTGGAGCCACCACAAAAAAGAGCCGGGGCTGCCGGCGCATTAAGACTGCGGAAAAGTCATCACCCGAGCTTAAAAGAACCTGAGCTAAACGACGGGCTTCGAGGAAAAGAAAAAAACAACTCCGTGGCCGGGGAAAAAACAAGGAAGAGGAGGCATGTAGCCCGACCTCTAAAGCCGTGCCGGGTGTTACAAAAAAACAGGCACCTCAAGACCGTGACTCCAACGGCTGTACTGTCTTCCCGGCGTTCCCCTTCAAAGAAAAAAAAAGGCGCAAAAGCGGAAAGGACGTTGCGGAGAAGGGGGGACGCGACTACAACGACGGGCACAGAGGGAAAGAGTTGCGGGGAGACAAAAGAGGAAGGGGAAGCCCCTGCAAAAAAAGGCCCAAGAAAACAAGAGGTCCTTCGCCGCCTAGGGCCAGAAGGGAAAAGGGTACAGTAACACACGAGGTGACCTTCTCTGGAGAAACCCCCTAAAAAAAGGGGGAAAATCTTCCACTCCGGAACCAAGGAAACAGTAAGGGAAGGCGTTTCCTAGAGAAGGAATGAACATCTTCTCCTCGGCGAGGAAAAGGGGGGAAGAAACCAAAGACTCAAACACTATCGACGTCCGTACATCACCCTCACGCCCGAATGAACATCGTGCAGAGAAAGAAAGCCTTGCTGCGAGTTCCAAGAAAAAAAAGAGGGAACTTTCCGAGGGCGGGGAAAAAGATTCCCTACTTCCTCGAGCGGGGAGAAAGCCCGGAGGGACATGTACTTCGGCGACAATCTCCAGGGAAAAAGTCATCACCAAAGAAAAGAACACGGACGTCGAAAAACCCGCCAGTAACCTCAACATTGACAGAGGGGGGTATGCAGTAAAAAAGGACACTCGGACGCGACTTCTCCGACGGCGCCCGAAGAAAAGACTTCTCTCCGACAACGAAATAGAAGGGGAAAGAAGCATGAAAGAAAAAAGGGAACTTGCAAAAGCGAGCCCTTTAGCACCGCACCGAATAGCATTGCAAAGAAGAAAATACCTTCCTCCTTCCCCGACGTTGAAGCAGAGAGTCGACCAAACCAGCAAAAGAAAACACGCCAAGCGGTCCGTCGACCAGAAATAACAGATCCATTTAGCAAGGAGAACAAGAGTACTCCGGCAAGAAGGTCCGTCTGGTAAAAACCGAACTCGTCGGGGATGTGTTAGGCCACTGCCAGGCCTGAAGAGGGGGGGATGAGTTACCCGCCATCGACGGAAAAGAAACCAAAGTCCAGGTGGCCCCGTCACTAAAAAAAAAAATCCGGACCATTCTTCGACGAAAGGAGGGGGGAGTAATCAAAACAGGAGGTCCGGTCGAGGCCGTGTTCAATGTGGCCGAAGCCCCCGTTCTCAGAGAGGAACTGATGTCGTCACCGTAGGGGGCCCAAAACCGGATCGAGCACTCGTTCCACAAAAGAAAAAAAAGATCGAGAACTACCTCTGAGTCTATCCGCAGGCATCGGGGGGGGAAATCTCCACTCGGGGACCCTGACGAGGAAGGGGGGATTCGAGCCGGAAGGGTGCGAGGCCACAAAGAGGGGAAGCTGCAAGGCCACTGGCAAAGCGTGTATCATTGCCGAAAGAAGAGCAGTCGCCCTCATGAAGGACAAGGGAAGAAGAAGAAACAGGCAAGCCCGACCGGAAAACGAAACACCCTGCGAGAAAGGAATACACTAGGACCAACGGCAATCACGTGGTTGAAAAAAAAAAAAAGGTCGGCAAGGGAAAAAAGCCCTACGAGAACGGGCACCCTGAGGGAAGAAAAAGGCCTGAAGACTTCGTGGGCGAGACGTTCTACAAAAGAAAGGAGAAGCTGCAACAGGGCAGAGAGAAGAAGGAAGTATGCCACGGGAAAGCGCGGACGATCGTCCTCTGTCACCGGGGGGAGAAAAACATCAAATATGGTGGACTACTCCGAGACGAGCTCAAACGCACCCACGATTGGCGAGGTAAGGGAGGCCTTTTAAGTTGGAATACTAAACCCCTTGGGGGGGGAGAAGGACGGGCGGTCGTCGATGCGTTGATAGACAGGGAAAAGAAAGACCCCAGGGAGAGTTGGTAGTTACTCCAAGGACACACGTTGTTCCCTGCCCTTAAAAAAAGGATTTCCGGACAAGGGGGAGGGGAAAGTGGTCGAGAAGAGGATGCGTTCCCCAACGGAGTCGAAAGTAAAGATCAACACTGGCTGCCGTCATCTCGTCGAGGGGGGAGAAAGCCGACGGGTGATGAAAAAACCGAGAAACGAGAGATGGTCGCCTCTCCGCCAAAAGAAGGGATTGTTGCGATCCTGTCGCAGCGGTGAAAAAGAGAAAGACTAAAGGGGGGTCTACTATCGGACGAGAAAAATAAAAAGAGGACAATCATCTTATACCCGGGAAGAGAGAATCACCTTAACCCACTCTACTCTCGGGCGCCTGGCCGGAGAAAGGAGAAAGTTTACTTTTTGTCAGCGCGGACGTGTTGCAGAGAAGAAAGAGTTCTACGGTGGTGGAAATGTGGCGACCGCCCATCAACCAGTGTTGGAAGGGGCGGGCGTACGGCAACCGTTGTCCGTTAACAAATCCGGCGAAGTTGTCATTGTCTGACCGAAAAGGAGGAAAAAGAGGAATAGTTCCGTGCGGAGTGAGACCACCTGCCAGGAGTCCGAAGGGGGGAAAAAAGAAAACACAAGGTCAAAATGTCGGCAGTGGGGGAGCCTTTGAACGCGTGATCGGAAGGAAAAAGGGAACATCGTACAACGGGAAAGGAGGGGCCCGTTCGCGACCTCGAGGAAAGAATGTCCTGGCTCGATACTGGTAGGGACGCAGAAAAAATAAACAGGGTCCGGTCCTAAGTCCAAGGGGGGAAAGACCACGACCGTCTCACTTGTCCGTTTCTGGTCGAGAAAAGAGAACCTTCAGAGAAAAGAGGGGGGAGGCTTTGGGGCGGAAGACTCCTGCGCCGCAGAAGGGGAATCATGGTCATTCCCCAGAAAAGAAAGTTATTGGGGTGAGCCCGACGGAGGAAAGAGGGTATCTTACCGGGATGGCGGGAAGAGAAACAACAACAACGTACTATTAAAAGAGAAGAGGAAAAAAATATCTCTACCGCGGGACGCATACGACAGTCGGGCTTCACCAAAAAGGAGGAAGGAGGGAGGTTCAATTACCCGGCGAAGGAAAGGGGGAAGGAGGACGCAGGATTCTTCACCGAAACTCAGGAATATGGCCGCTAACTGAAGGGGGACGACCATAACACCAAAGTGACGACGGGAAAAGGCGATCAATCGAAAAAAAACCCGTTTCGTTGGAGGGGAGGCTCAAAGAGCGCGCCAGTCTCCTAAAAGAATCTCTTTCGCGAAACCGGGAAAGAGCAGAAACCGTGCGGGTCTACGACCTCAAAAGAGAACGCCGTTCAACGGCTCAAAGCCTGACGGGGACAAAAAGGGGGGACTTGTAAGTTCAGTCCTGAGAATTAGTTAGCCACGCCGGCCGACGTCACTATCTCCTGAAAAGAAAAGGAAAATGTTTCCTTCCAATGAAACAGGAAGAAAGGATAACCGTTAGGAAAAAGGCACGGGTGAAGGGGGGGTAAACCCTCACTATCAAAACGCACACGAGGGATGTTCGTCAAACAAGAAAAACCAACCACGGGAAGGCACTCTTCTCCGGCAGGGGGAACCGTAGCTCTGAAAACCTCCCTTTGCCCAACGGCTAAAAAAAAAGAGGAGGGTCAGTTGTTCACGGAGAGATCGCAAGAGAAAAGAGGAGAAGATGACTTTCCGTATTTTATCTGTAAGGAACAGGGAAAAAGTTACTCCGAGAGAAGAGACTTCACAGGATCGCACCCCTCCGTCGTTTGTCGGGAAATCGACCAAGCGAGGGGGAAGGAGTGAACGCCGGGAAAAAAAAAGGCGGCTTTCGTCGCCAGAATGACCGAGCGCCGTTGTTTATCGACCAGCGCTCGAAGGAAAAGTGACCGAAAAAAGAAGAGAGGACACTGGCAACGGAAAAAAACCGGCAAGACCGTCCTCCTTCGTCGAAGTAGCTTGAAGACACGTGCTGGGTCGCGACCTTCACTTCCCGTCGAAAAAAAAGAAAACGCCCTTGCCGCGCAGCAAAAAAAGGGAGGGGGACAACTGCACTGCGAGCCCATGGAAAGAAACGTTGTCGTTGCGGTGCTCTCGGAAGGGGGGGCGCGGCAAAAAAAATCTTTGAGACGTTTGATCACCCACCCGGAAGAAGAAAAAGGGAACGCAGGTTACTCCCTGGGGGCAGAAAAAGAAAAGTGAGGCTGCCCTGTGCTGAAGCGAGCCGAAGAACCCGCCGTCTGTAGAAAAAGAAGGACAATTGAAACGACGGGGGCTGTTGAGGAACAGCAGGGGCCAGGCAAAGAAAGAGAAAATACCTTCCGACAGGGAAAGCAAGGAAAAAAACTTTCTTGCCGGGGGAAAGAGGGAAGAACGGCATCATCGAGGGGGTCAACCGGCTCCAGTGCAGTTGAAGGTTCCGTAAGGAGGGAAAAAAAAAGCAACGACGTCCAGTCCATGAATCAAAGAAAGGGGAATATGAAGGGGCCAGATCACCTCGGGGTGAAAAAAACAAGGGCCTCCCGCGAAAGCCAGAGAGAAAGAATCAGGAAAGTATGTGTGGCGAAAACAAAGATGCCTTCGTCTTCCTCAGAAATAAGACTAAACGTTTGGCATCGGGGTAACTATGACTCGATTCAGAGAGAAAAAGAAGTTTACCTACCCTCACTTCGAAAGAGGAGAGGGGGCCCGGGGAGGCGGCCACATTTAACACTGCCGAAAAAGGAAAGAGATGACGCCGTCACGCCTCTTCTATCTGACTGCAAAAAGGAAGGTTTTTAGTGAATGGGCCAACGGGGGGGGGGGGGGACGTCTGATGGGGAGAAGAAAAGGTTCGACCATTGTCCTGAAGGAATACAAGCCCGAACTCGGCGCCGTTACTACGACCTTCTGCAGGAAAAAAAAAAAAAAGGAAAGGCGGGCTCCTTGGATAACTGGACGCGGGGGGGAGCGGAACAGCTTGAGTTTCGCCAGGAAGGTAGGGAGGTCGATCGAACTCTCACGGAGGGGGAAGAAAAGGGTTAAGGGGTCCAACAACGTTGCACTTACTACCCTTCTTTCGTTGCGCAAAGGAAAATTTTGCGTTGAGGTGAGGGAGATAGGATGGAGGTTCTGAGAAGACAGTAGAGGTATGGCAGGGCCTCTGTCGCCGGAGGAAGAGGGGAAAGTGCGTTGATCGCACTCCCCACACCTCTTCCATGTTGATGTACTTGAGAAAAAAAAAGGGGGGAGTCTATGCAAGCAGGGGGGAAGGATGAAAAAAATCGGGCTCGGGACTTGTCCGCCGGAAGTACTAACATCCATGCGTGTGCTCTGTGGGGGAAACCTAAGCGGGGACTTGTATCCACCCGATCCCCCTCGTCAGCGCGGAACTTGAGCGGAGAAGAAAAAACCTTCTACTCAACCAGGCGAGGCCGATGTCACGAGAGAGAAGGAAGGGGTGAAAAAAAAAAGGAGTCCTCGATCGGCAAGTAGGTGATCAATCTTCGACATTAGCCGATGGAGAGACGACGCTACTCGTCCGAGCACACCTTCCAGAACGTGTCCATTGTCGGAGTGGACGAAAGGGAGTTCTCCTATATGTCACCCGCGTGGGCAAAAGAGAGTGAGGAAGAGGGCTTCTATGACCTCGGGGGGAAAAGGGGGGGGGGCAGGGATGACCAAGCGGCTAAACTCACCACTCTTCTATGTGCGGGGGGGAGCTGACCATGCTAGAAAAAAGGATTGTAAGACGTGCGGTCGAGTAGAAAAAAAGAACGACGGTAAACACATCGGAAAAAAAAATTGGCGTCCATGTCAGTGAAGCGCTAGGGAGGAAAAAACCTTCACGGATAGACGAGAGAGGACGAAATGCAGGAAAAAGAAGATCCGCCCACTTCTTTGAAGAAAGGAATTCGCAAGCCTTGTACTCGCCAGGCGTGCAGGGGAATCTTGTGATGAAAGAGGGAAAAAGGAAACCAGGGGACGGGCCTACAGAAGGAATACGAAAGGTGGCTCCACCACTTGATCGGAGAAGAAACACCATTTAGATCTGCATCGCCCACGACTCGTCTTTCTAACCATCGTGGAAGAAAAAAAAGAAGGGATCCCCTACAGAGAACGGGCGTACGACAAGGGGGGGGGGGGGTTGGGGGGGGGGAGCAGCGTGAAGCATGCACACGAAAGGAAAAAGGGAGGATTCATAACTCTTTTTCCACTAAGCACCTTCCCCCGCCTCCGTAGCGTCCTCGAAAAAAAAAGGAGGGTGCTATTCTTGACAGCAGGGCGCGCTTTAGAGGGAAGGAGGGTGAAGGGGTGGCCGGCCGAGGAGAGGGGGGACCACGAACGTGCAAGCAGCTCGTGTAAGAAGGGGAAAGGATATAAAGGGCTAAAA
>Ga0179593_1278390_pt1 | contig 14318 bp, 9 predicted proteins | sample CZODoug2_1_08_16_FD_185931 | JGI IMG/M metagenome (GOLD analysis project Ga0179593, IMG submission 185931) | Vadose zone soil fungal communities from Angelo Coast Range Reserve, California, USA - CZODoug2_1_08_16fungal (PacBio error correction) | ecosystem: Environmental > Terrestrial > Soil >...
TATGCCAAGAAAATGAAAGCGTGGCCGATAAGTCACTAGGAAACGAAAAAGTTCGCCGATAAAAAAACATTAATAGCAGCCGGACGAAATGATTCGAAAAAAAGAGAAGGTACGAATGATGAACCAAAACCGGCATCCTAGAAAAATCAACAAGAAGCTCAACGGGAAGATGGAAATAAGGGCTACGAAGCCACCTGGTGAAATAACCAGGTCCAGAAAATCTGGGTGGGAGGAGATTGAGGTACTCTAGGAGAAGGACCAAGAAAGATGACCACTGAGAAATCTCATCAGGAAGAAAATCTTTGGTCGACCCTTGCAAGGAAGGAAAAGAGTAATAAAGCGACTAGACCGCACAGGAGGGATAGTCAGAAAAAAGTGACGAGGGCGGATAGGTAATTCAGGAATGGACGCAGGTCTGGTCGGCTTTCATACACTAAAAAAGGAACTACGCACTGACGAATCCGAAGACGGAGGATTTTAGCTGGGCACTGGCAGGAGGAACGTAATGGGCCAAACAAAAAGGGAAAAACAGGAGACGACCCTAAAGAAGAGTTAATCTATGTCGGGGGTGTCAGAACTGGGTGACGACTTGCAGGCGAAGGCGAAGGTTGACAGCTTCAGTCGTAGCTGCATAAAAGTTACTATTGCAGTCGTGTGGCGAATCTTTGAAAGGGAAACTCCCAGAGCGAGACATCTGGCCTGCTCCTTTATTGGAATGTTCTAAATGAAAAACTTGAGTAAATGGACGAGTATGTCCAAATAGTAAAGGGTGCCTGCGAAGAATCCGTTTTTAAGAGCAGATGTCCGTCATCGCGAGTAGAGCACTGTAAAAACCCTGGAGATAGACGTCGAGAAAACAAGCCACGTGAACCGTTGGCGGTCATGCAAGGAGGCAGGGAAAAAATGAGCTGAATGATATCTGTTTGCTTCTTCCGCGGGGGAAATCAAGACTGGCAGACCCAAATGGGTATAAAAATTCCATTCCTACCCCCAGAAGAACAATTGGCAAGACTTAAACAGAGTTGGGGTAGTTGAAGGAGGGGGGGGAGTCTAAGAAGGCCGCGGTCCACACCCAACAAAGGCAAGTAAGAGAAGGCGACGTCACCTAGGCAGGCTGTGGGGAGGACCCCTTGGGAAAACTCTAATCGGAAAAGTATGAGTAAGCCGGACAACAAAGAATAACCTTTCTACAGAAGCGGTTGATTGTTGGGACAATGAATAGCTCTGAGCGGAAAACGGGAATCCTTAGCGGCATGATGGTGGGTAGGGGGGTTCCGGAGCATTGACCTTAGCCGGGGAAAGGCAAAGTGGGGACGTGGCTGTATGAAATTCCTTAAGAAAAGCAGTTTTCAAATACGGCACCTATGAAGAATACTGGAAAATAAACCGGCGGCAAATTTTAGCCGGGGGGAATCGAAGTTTAAAGCTCGATGACAAGAAACCGAGAAGGAAAAGGCAATGCCGAAACCGGGCGAACAGGGGAGCTTACAAAATAGGTCCCCGGGGGACTTGACAAAGGTACTGCTAAATGCTTACACCGAAGGCCGATCCTATCAGAGCTGGGTTCCTTTAGGGAACAAAACATATGTAGAAGTACAGGAGAAAAAAACGCAATTACAAAGGAAGTTGGGTGGGGGGAGGAGTATTTTTAAAAGAGAAAAGTTGGGGTCATAAACCAAAAAGGAGCATCAAACTCTTTGGGCGACTTAAAGAAATAACAGTCCAAAACACAGAAAAACTGATAAATCGGGTAAGAAAAGAGACCTCGACCAAATAAAAAAACCTACCGCTTTGCGCGGACTGCTAAAAAGAAACAATTCGGAGTGAACACTAATACACACCATCCGCAAAGCGTACTTTCATGAGAAACGTTCCGCAAGAAGCAAGAGAGAGAAAAAAAAAACGGAGGAGGAAACAAGATCAAGTCGCGGCGCACTGAGGCGTTAAATGGCCGGAGTTTTGCGGAAACTATGACAGATAGGGGAGTACAAGGGGGGTTGGCCGAGTGGTGGAAGAGGGCGGCCACTATGGTGACCAGTCGCCCGGGCGGGGCTTATCTAACAACGTGATATGACAACTGGGGGGGGGTCCAGAGAGGGCAGGTTGAAGTGAAACGAAGAAAAACGCGGATGAGAGTGGTGAGGTTGAGAACACTGGAAAAGACTCGAAACTCGCCACAGGCCAGCATCATCAGGGGGGCGACATTGGGCGAAAACATCAACCGTTGGAAATCAAAACCCCTCGGATAAGTCAAAGAAGAGTGTCTGACCGCGACCTATTGTAACCTCCCCAACGGGTGCACATAACACAGCCGGGCATTCGTGAGAGGAAAGCCAGATAACACAAAACAATCGACTGAGGGCAAGTATAGACGAAGGTCCTAGCGCTATAAACTAAAGAAGAAATTCCAACAGTGTCGAAAACACTGATTCTCCGAAGTGGTTTCAAAGGGGGCACGCGAAAAACGTGACTAGGGCTTCCACCAGGCTGGCTGTGGGGAAAAACTTCTTCGAACATCACAGAAAGTGGAAGGTCTACGTGAGATCGCTCAGAAAAAACCTTCACGGGACCGCCTTACTTAAAAAAACGATCAGGAGTAGTGACACCGCACTCCATCGCTTCAATGGTAAAAAGAAAGACCAACTGGAAGAGCTAAACGTAAACGGAAGCAACGAAAAACAATCTGAAAAAAAGCCATCCTTCTTCTCAAGTGGCAGAAGGCCTTAGGGGAAAACTTCGCACCCATATTCTATTGTCGGGAGGGGGGGTTGGCCAACGGAGTCCAAAAAAATTAACCGCAAGAAACCATCGTCAGATTCACTGCAAAAACGGCCCAGGTTAATAAGGCTCAAACAGGCCCTTGTGACCGGAAGGGTCGGGAGGGAGGAAGGGCTACCGTTGAAATTCGGTTGAAGCGGAAAAAAGGAAGCAAAGCAGGAACAAGAACGCTAGCATCACGCTAAAGGGTTCCTTCCAGGATTGCAAGGAAGGAAAACCCCTTGAGGATCAGGCCGGATGAAAAAAGTAGGAAAGGAGAACCTCGCCGCCGACGAAATTCTCTAAAAGAAATAGGCATTCCGCACTAACGGGGAAAAGGGTCGAAAAAGTGACTAGCGGTAGCAGTAAAGGAAGAAGGGGAAGTGTTCTAAATCAAGACTAGCCTGGAGAGGGGGACATCGTCGCGTAGCTTCAAACTCGTAAAGACACTACCGTAGAAGAGAAGGATTAAGGCACATGACCTCGAAAACATTCAAGCGTTGTAATTAAAAAATGGGAAAGAAAAACTAAATGAAAAAAGCAGTGGTCTAAAATCGTTTTTAGCACACCGCTGGGTGGAACCACGGTCCTTGATCACTCACCACGCAAAACTCATCAACTACTGATTGAAACTGATAAACCAAGGGTGGAGCGACACAGGCACTTGCTTCCAGCTCCAGAAAAAGTGCGTCCAGCAGACTAACAGGAGAATCATCCCGGAAGATGCTGCTAAATTTGTCGGGCGGGGACATTAGCAGGGTATCACAGGTTCGCCGCCTTATGGAAAAAAGAAACTGGATATGGGAACCGGGGGGTACGGGCATAGGTTGGAATAAGAAATTCGAAGAGGGAAAAGGGCCAAACATCACTTTCAAAGAGAAATTAACTCAGCCAAAGGGTTGATAAAGGGGGGGGCTGGGATAGGGCGAATGGCTTGACTCCGACTGCCCGAGAGCCTAGGGAAATGTTTTTTCTCCCTTTGGGAGGCAAGGGGGAACGTCATCATTCAAGGAACATGATTGGGGAATTCGATCATAGCTCGGCGTGGAAAAGAAGGGGGAGGGAGGCGGCGGCAGGACTGGTCTTAACTCGAAGACTCAGAATGGACAAAAAGGGGAATAAGAGAGACTCAAAACAACACGGGAGGGGAAAAAAAAAGAAAAAAGAGGCAGGGAGGGAAAGAAGGCACAGAGCTCAAATAATAATCACACAGACCATGGCAGAAGAAAAAGGAAACGGGAAAGAGGAAAGATATCGAAACCGGGCTCGTAAAGAATTGCACGGGAAGCCGCAAAATAACGCAAGGACCACAAAACTCAGAAAGCAACGCGATTAAAGGCAAAAAGAGAAAGCACCCATGTGATCAAAAAAAGGCCGATCCAGAACCCGAAAACGGAAAACCTGGGTGCATGAAAACTGTACTCTCGAATACCCAAGGAAAAGATTCCAAACCCAAGCCTAAAAAGCAGAAAACACCTCTGTTCAGGGGGTCAGGCGTCCGACCAGAAGGGACAAAGAGAAATAAAAATGAGGAGCGATGAGTGGAACAGGTGATCTGGCGGATCGAAGTCGTAGGGGAGCTTTAAAGGTGCAAGGTGTCAAGCTCAACAAACCTTGGTAAGAAGAAAAAGGAGACTCAAAAAGTCGGATTGAGATAGCGAAGGTGAAAATGGTACACCCCCGCCAAAAAGCGGAGGAACAAACGTGAGACGAAAAAAAGGAAAAGCGGAATTTGCGGTTAAAAAAAAAAAAAAGATGGTTCCTTACGGGTGACAATGGAGAAAAGGGCGCTGAAATCAGGAAGGGCAGCTGTGACGGTCACTTCGGGAGTTCCAATAAAAAAAGGAACGTCGAAACGCCCCGAGGAGCGTTCTTACTTGCAGGAATCCCGTTAGTGAAGGGGATGCGACCGTGGGCGAGAGTAATCTGATCACATTCCACTTGATTTTTGTAAGAGGACGACTTCCGCGTGGGAAGATCATAGGACTACGGAGGAAAAAATTCCCATTCAACCAGGGTGTCAACAAAAAATGGGAGAGAGCGAGACAGTTCAGAGAACCAGACAAATCAAGTCTAAAAACCAGAGGGCCCAATTAGCAAAATTCCTCGGAGATATCTGTGTTGCGCAGGCACTCTGGGGATCAAATGAGAAAAGACAAGGAGACACCCAAGAAAATAAGCGCATCAAGCAGGTAAACCGGAAAAAGTGCCGAGAAAAAGGTGACGGTTTACTTTGAAGCTGTGTAATCAGCGTGACTATAAAGGAAGTCCGGGGGCCAAAAAAAATCCAGGAAAATCGAATCCTACGTGTACCATACGCAAAAAATTGCGGGTGTGGAGACAAATTGAATCCGCAATAGGGGAAGCTCGCCAAGGAAACGCGACTAAAATAAAGGAGACTAAAGAGACGGGGGGGTCAAGATCGCGCTGACGTGAGTGGAAAAGGACAGAAGAAAAGGAGGTTCGGGGGAGTGGAAGTCTGGACGCATCGCGGAAAAAGAAGAACCTTCAAATAAGAGTAGTGCGGAGGTAAGGAACCGGAAGTATCATCAATGCATGTGTGACGGCGGACATTCGACTAGAGCAGGCCACCCTTAGGAGAATAAGGGGTGATCAACTTTATCAAGGTTTACTTATATCTCGTGCAGATAAACGGAATGAACCGCAAGGACTGACGGGTGGGCGAACCTGGGAGGAAAGTAAGTCAGTAAACCGGTGGCGTTAAGGGTGGGGTGGTAAAGAGCAATAGAATCGTAGCGTACCCCAAAATACCTTTAATGAGCAAGCCGGGCGTTAGAGTGGTCGGTATGGAGCAGGAAGAAAGGGGGGAGTGAACCCGTAGCCACGTCATCGCCCCGGAATGCCTCCTTCCGGGTTTGAAGGGACGTTTTCCGAGAGCCAACCGTGGGCCGAACCGCCAAACGTGAATCAACCTATGATCCAAGCGTCTTTTCTCATCGGTGAAAACCCCAACACCAAAAAAACGCTCCTGAAAAAAGTCACGGCAAAAAAATAGGAAAACCGAGGCAAAAAAGAACAGGCCAAAAGGAACCGCGGGCGATGCAGAAAACCTGCGGAGGAGAATAAGAAATCACCTTGAGTTCTTCACCCCCCCCTTGTCATCACCCCTCAACATCACATGTTGAGGGAAAGTAACAAACAAGAATTCTTCACCCCGAAATGAAAAAAACTGGGGGGAAATATACAGTCACAAACGGATTAAAATATAAGATGCATTCGCGGAAATACTGGTGAGAGGGTTGTTACGAATAGCGAAGAAGAGTCTCAATTGGGAAGGGTGGACGAAGAAGGTGATGCTCAAAAGAATTGTGTGCAAATGAAAAAAAAGGGGATTCGGGGTCAGTTATAATGAAAATTGAAGGGAGAAACGATTCAGTGCCAAGGAGAAAAAGGGTGGGAGTGAAAACGAGTAAAAGACGAAGAATGGCAGATTGTGATCGATTCTTGGGGGGATCGACACTGGAGACTCTGCGCGCAAATCACGCAAAAACGGCAAACCACGTCATCAAAAGGTTGGCAAAGGAAACAGTGGCGAAGCGAGCAAAAAGTGTGAGGCAAGGCCCATCGCCAAACGAGTAGAGGGGCTCGTGGGGCAGAAGGCTTGACGTTAACGCGTACTATGCTCAAGCAAAAAATTGCAAACCTCGCGAAGACGCGTAAGAACGAGCCAGGGGCAGAAAGGTCCGTAGAGGGACATAGAATCGCGTGATGACCGCGTAATCGAGCAGAAAGCAGAAAAGACGATTCCCCACCGGCGAAAACATCATGAGCCCCGCAGTTGCAAGGGGCTATCGGCCGACGGGGGAATAACGGAGGCGAAATGCGAGTTGATACCGGATGAGGGAAGGCCAGAAAGACCCCAGAACGTGGGCTTGGATACGATGCAGATGCAGAGAAAAAAGAAAGAAAGTACCAAACTACGGCCGGTAAACTAGAAAGAGTTGAAAGAAATCAAGAAGAAAATTGACAAAATCCGACCAAGGGCGGCGTCGACAATCGGGACGACGGAATCATTAAAAAAAACGAAATCATGAAAAGTGGCAGAGGTCTACCGGCCGAAGGATGGGGAACGTCGGCACCCAATATTGAATTGTGGGCGGGGGGCCCCCTGAAAAGATACTCGATAAAGACAAAAGAACAGGGACACCTCCGACCCAAGTGCCTGCTCACAAGGAAACCGTGAGGCAGTAAGGTAGGAGCAGATAGACTGGTGGCTACACTTAAACCGTAATGCTTGCTAGGAAAAAGAATAAGAAACAAGAGATAGCATCGCATCGAGCTCCTGACTACTTGTTCGTAATGCGAACTTGCCTTAACCAAGTCTTGTGGAAGAACGGCTCTAGAGAGAAAGGGTTGCGGACAAGGAAATCCGAAACACGAAAAAGAGGGTCTCCAACCCGAGGAACTGGAAAAGGCATGAGGGGGAACGAGAATTTGAAATATGGGAGAACATATTTACTAGCTCGGTTCAAAAGAATTCAATCACAGGAACATTAATAGACCTAAAACAGCTGGACATGCGTGGCGTAGGATAAGGAAAAAGGAGGAGCCGGGGAATCTCCACAGGAACATTCCGACATTGAAACGCCTTAAGGACAATTATACACGGCGCCATCAGAAGGCATTCACCAGGAGTGGCACGCATAAATCAGCAGGGAAAAGAGGTTCAGGTTTCAGACATCGGTGTTAATAAAGGAGTTGGGTGGCCCCTGATCCTTTGCTCAACCTGCGCAGCATCTAAATCACGAATGACTGTTAGGTAAAATCAGAGTGGGGCAAACAAAAAGGAGTATTGACGAACTACTGCGGTACTAATCAGAAAATGTGAGAGAAGGGCAATTCACCAATGGAGAAAGCTAAAGTGGGGCAGGAAGGAGGAGCTATTTTGGGTCGCTGTTGGTCTGAGAGATGAAAACGTAAGGGTCGGAAGGGGGGAAAGAAAACATCATGAACCACGATGGAGAAGGACGTAGAAAGGGAGCGGCAATGGTTCGGGCATCTGGTCCTTGGCTACTCGCAGAAGTAACCTCCAAAATCAAAAATGAGTAGACGCGTGGGACGTGGTTATAAGAGGGGGGGCAGGGGGGACTCTTTAGAAGGGATTGGTAAAAAACCGAGGACCGGGAACTGATAGGCAGAGGTATTTGCTCGGCAGATAAAATCAATCTTTCCCGGGCATCGCCATTACCTAGAATGTGAAAAGGAGAATCATTACAGATGGAACGGAAGGGTTTTCAATCGAGGCTGCGGAAGGTATCTAACGAACGCAGAGGAGCAGTGTCGTATACTCAAATGGATATCACAACAACCCAAAAAGGGGGAAGAAAAAAAAACCCGAGAAACGGAGCGGCCAGGTGAAGTTAATCACATTCACGAAACGGAGAGCCATAGTCCAAAAAGGCGGCGCGGCCATGCACAATTGGGAAGGAAAGAACGATGATTCTAATGCAACGCCTATGAAAATTAAAGAGGGAACGCCTTGAAAAAAGACGGAAGACGAAGGGCCCGGAGCACACCCTACATAGAGCTCATCCGTTAACAAGCCGAGTAAAACAATTTGGAAAAGAACACAGGAGAGAACCGCCTATCAAGAAACAGAGAACTACTTTGCAAAATGGGGTGACTGGAATCGAAGGCAAAGTAGAAATGAAACTTTTCGCCGCCTCCGACACTAAAAAGAAACCATTCAAAAAACGTTGCTGGTAATCTTCAGTGTCGGCAACAAACTACGAATCCTCATCAGAAAACGACAAATAGAGCAGCATCGAAAACGGGATGGCCAAAGTTGCTGACGGCCACTCATAAGGCTGACGGAGGGGAGGGGTGGTGGAGCATCATACGACTCAAGGGGGAAAAGCGTAGCGTCGAACCCGAAAAGGAGTCGTGTGGGATTAAGGGCGCAGTTTTAAAAACCGACAAAACAATCGGATTTCGCAAGTGGAAAAGGAAAAGCATAGGTGTCTTCGAGGATGATTGTTCAATTTGAGAAAAAACCAGATTGCAAGGTCACAGGGAAATTCTAGGGAGAAGGCGGTCACTGAAGTTAATCGATAGCAAGCGCTCTGTCAAGCAGAAACGACAAATAAAGAAGAAAAACGTAGAGTTTCCCAAATGTTGAAATTTTACCCCAGTGCGAGAGGAGGAAAATAGGAGAGACATATTGACACGTTCCAGGAGCTATGCCGACGACAAAAGTGAAAGAAAAAGGGAGGGGCTTAGGGCGAAGGATGAAAAGGGCAACCTGAATATAGAGAGGCCAGGAGGGGAACCACGCCTGGACAGTAGGAGCAAAAGGATTGAAAAAAGATACAGAGGAGGGAAAAAAAGCGGTTTCTGGATGATGCGGGAGAATAATTGACAAGCAATGAGGGGACACTGAGCAAAAGTCATAGATGCGCACGCCCGGAACGGTCACAAGGTTAAGGTGTAGCCTTAGAAACAGGGGCCATTTCGGGGGAGGTGACGATGGGGCCTGAGCGAGGTGAAAGAGAAACGCCATGAAGGAGCCCCGGGAAAAAAAAGAAGTCTGGACGATGACGAAAAAAGAGGTCAAAAGCGTTTGACAAAAACCTTAAAAAGTGACTGAATGATGATCGGCCAGATGCGCGGAAATCAAAGGGCTGGCATTCGACGAAAGTCAAACAAAAATTGTGGTGGTTAATGGATGATGATCTTCTTGTCTGAAAATGACCGGCGAGCGGGAATACAAGGCGGAGGGAGTTTCCTTTTTCCTCTTAAAAGAGGAGAACTGAACTTCAGAAAGGGAGGGGCTTTAGGGAGGGCACGAGGGATTCTCAAAAGCCAGCATGGGGGCAAAACCAGGGCCAACCGTATGTAATAGATGTGTAGGAAAGCCTGGGAGGTAGACTACGGGGGTAAAAAAACCAACTGGAAATAAAACTTCATCACGTGGAGAAGGAACAGGGAAGCAGAGGAGAAAATAATGCCTAAAAGGGTAGCACCGGGAGAAAGTAAGGACGGCGCGGAGGTTTATTAAAATTTTGTCCCCGTACGGAGTGCTTGCCGAAAGGCCTGCGAACATCCGATCGATAGGCAGGGTGGAAGGTCAACGGAAACGGATGGTCGCTTAGCCAACTTAGAAAGTACACCGAGGACAGGATGTGGGGTTGCCTGGGCAGGATGGGCTGAACGCATAAAGAAGAAAGGTGTCACGTCATAAAAAAAAAACTAACTCATGGCTATGCACCAAAATTTATCTCTGATGATCTGACATATTACTCCCAACCCAAGAGCGTGTGAAGGAGGGCAAGCCCTTAGTAACGACCGCAGAAGAAATTAGATGCCGACGCGCAAGGTGCCGAATGCGACAAAAAGTAATAATCCTTAGGCTTGGCCAAATGTGGATAAAAAATATCCCAATTATCGCATATTTCAGGAAACGTCAGGAAAAACTCGCAGACAAAGAAATATCATCACGAGACCGCAGAGAGCTCAAAAAAACCAACTGAAGAGGAGGAAGAGGAAAGAAAAAAGGAGGCTAAGCCTCTGGAGTGAGTTTTTCCAAGATACGATGCGGCATAGGTGATGGGGAAAATTTTAAAAAAAATGGGGAGCTGACGGGGGAAAAGAGGGGGGGTTTTGAACTCATGTCTACCGAGGCGTGGCTTTGATGCTTGTTGAAACACGGAGTGATAGTGATCTTGAAAGCGAGTGCATAAGCCGTGGGTGGTTGGATGAAACTAACTCAAAATTCGAAAGCTGTGGTACAGTGGGTTGGGGGTAAAATAGGAAACTTGTCGTATCTCTACAAAGGACCTCGGACCAACAAAACACATCGTCATAGTTGCCGAGATACTTGGAAATCGAACGCAAAAACACCGTTAGTGAGTGAAATACAAACCCCGCGAGATCGTGGATGGCCGAAGAAATTAGCTAAACGATATTAAATCAGCCAACCTTGAACGTAAAAGGCTGCTCAGGGACTGGAGTAATGGCAAGATACAATGATCAAGCGGGGTCGTTCGGGGAGGAAGGCAGGACCGGGGATTAACAGCATTCACTACGCATAAAAATAATGCCCAAAGGAATAAAAAGGAAGTTAGGGCAACGGGCCTACGGTAAAAGGCCTAGAAAGGCACAGTAAGTTTGAAGGCGGCTGCCACAAATGGCAGTGTCGTTGAGAACCTCAAGTATAACTTAAAACAACAGCCAGAACCGAAGGGTGGTTGTTGACGGCTGTCCGAGACAATACAACCCACACAATTCCAGGTAAAAGGCCCCAATAACAGGATGGACCCGCTCTTCCATTAGGCAGTGTAACAATAAAAAAAAAGATGAGATATTACAAATAAGCCGTCGTGATGAGAGGAGGGACCTGAGGATCGCGAAAATAGCCCTAGAGCTTACTGAAATTAACCAGGTTGTCTACAAAACGCGGAACCTGATGTGAAGTGTCACACAAGAGAGAAATTGTCGTCGGGGGTGGGGGAAAGAGGGAGATGAAACCTCATAAATGAAACCACGTATCAAAAGCAAACGGCACCTGTTAAGCAGGAGCAGCACACAACTTAGCGTTAAAAAACGACAGGGTTAGAGACGGGGGGGGTTACGAAAAAGGGAGAGGAAAAGTAGAATGTATTCAGGTCGGCATTCAGTATCAAAAAGAGAATCAACAAAACATAAGACGAGATCTTCCGCCTAACCTTTTGAGCCGCAATTGGCATGAAAAAAAAAGGACGGGTCTCTACGAGTAAGAAAGGTTTCGCCAAGGATCATCAGTCGACGTCACGACGAAATGTAGTTCTAGGTTAAACAAAAAAGCGGCGTGCAGGAGAACGAAGCATTGATGGTCGAAAAAGGTCCTAGACGGTTCGCAGGTTAATGTAAAGAACGATACCACCAAGCAGACTCGGTGAATCGATTGACAGAGAGAAGGAGGATCCCGAAAAAAGGGACAGCAAAAAACTGACAGCAGAAAATTACGCGGCCATCAAATCGCGGAAAGTCAAACGGAGGTAAAAAATGAATCACCGAGGGAAGACTGTTCAGGTTCGAACAAGGATGTGAACTAAGATGGGGATAAAATTCTCAAGGACTACCTGCTCCCGCATGAACAATCAAAAGCTCGGGTAGGGAAAAGAATCAGAGTTCGTAAAGGAGATCTTGTAACAGGGAAAACCTAGAGCAAAATAAAGGGATAAAAGCAAGAAAATAGAAACGGGAAACTCATCCAGTGCATGGCATGCTAAATCATTGGGCGCTGGGAGGGGAATACTTAATCAAAAAGGTTGAGCAAACTATTAACAGGAGGGAGCCTGAGCGTCGGGGGCAATTGACTAAGGCGACATCGGGTTCAAACTGGGCGACGTCGCCGATAAGTACCGTCCAAAAGCATCCTCACAAGGAGGCTTTCATAATGGGGACCTTGTGATTATGCACATGGGGGGCTTGGAGAGGCGCAATTCGGGTAAAATCAAGTCCCGAGATAAACTTTGTCGAAGGGGGTGAGAGAAGGGGGAGGACCGGCTGGGGGTCAAAATGAGTTACCTAGCTATTGCGGGACCCCTTACGACTCGCTAGTCTGGAAAAGCATGGCGCCACCCAGCTTATACGGGCCAAGCTAGACTTGGAAAATCAAGGAAGAAGAGCGAAAAAAAACAACAAATTGGAAAAAAGAAGGGGGAAAGTGATGTTCAGAACAAGGCCCCTGATCGAGAGCCGGAGTCCCTCAGAAACGCTTCCGAGCATAAAAATAAATCTCCTCTCTGAAAAAACCAGCTATAAATGAACAACCCGGGAAAGATCTGCGCGCAGCCGAAGCAAAAAACCTAATGCCGAAAAAGGACGCGATAAAAGAAAAATTGCGAAAACCCAAAGGGGGAAAAAATCAACACCCCGACCACAAACGAGATACAGAAATTGGTGCAGGGGAGGATGGTGGACGGGTAAGAAGAAGCAGTAGCAAAATGCACGAAAAAAGGCATACATGAGACTTCAGGACAAGGTCCAGGTGGGCGAAAATTGCTGGGAGAACCTAGTTGGGATCGGGCACGAATATAAAAAGCCTCACATGATAGGGAGTATAAGCAGACTAAGTCGATGGGTGGAACATCGGGGGGTTGTATCTTCAATATCTCTGGGAGAACGCTGGAGGGAACCCGGAGCCCCAGATGGGAATTGATTCTGGAGCGGGGGAGAAAGAAAATTGGGGCCAACACAAAATAGTCTAAAATATGAAGAGAAGAACAAGCACATCAGGATGGTCGGGCTTCTGATGATTTTTCATGGTGCTAAAATAACTGGGGGAAAGCTTTAATGGATCTAGGAACGGTGAATGAGAAAAGTAGCGGGAAGGTCACGGGAATGGACGGGATAGGCACGCACGGACAGGAATAAACGAACTATTCAAGTATTAAATTAATGAATGGGAGTCGAATTGTAAAATACCACCGCGAAGGATATGCAAAGAGAACAGATGACCAAGGCGGCGTGCGAAAGCTCGACGACCTGAACTTTGGGGTTAACCAGGGAGGGAGGGGGGTCTAATGAGACGGTGCAGACCGGGGAGAATATCGGACAAAATGTAGGGAGAACCACTCCGGGACGGTTCGGAAACAAAAAACAGAGGTGGAAAAGCACAAGATGCCTTCTGGAGAAGGTGTGGGGGGCGACTGCTTTGGGGGGTCCTGCATTGCAACCACCACTTAGGGGGAAAGGTCAGCACCGGTCTATCGCAAAATAATTACGTCAAGGTCATTTTTGAGCCTGAATACCCAAAATCCCGTGAGGAGGATAACGTAGGTCCTATGACGAGGAGAGGTTAGGAAATCAGAGGTCAAACCCTCCCGAAAAAACAGAGAATCGGGGGTTGTACGAGAGAGCACAGTAAGTGTCCGAGAGGTTGTTGGGGAAAAATTTAAAAACCTTGGAAAGGGATGCAGGAATGTCGAAGAGCAGGAAAGGGCAGAGAAAAACGGTCTGGAAAATGTTTTTTAACAATAAAACTCTATTGACGTTTACAAGGTATTCCTGGAGAAGAGCCTTCAAATCAAAAGACGTGAAAAAAAGGGGACGGGCAAGGTAGTCAAGCAATAGAAGACTGATACACGGGCAACGCACATCATGGGAGGGTGGCTGTTTCATCAGAAGGGAAAACAAGTGCATTAAACTTAGGAAAACAGGATTGCCTCGCACGGCAATGGGGAAAAGAAGACAAAGCAGCAGGTGTAGCACTGTGGAAGCTTTTACGTAGCGCGGGTACGACATCACCGAGAGGAAGAAAGAGACGAGACTGGGGGTGTTTCGCACGGGAGCTACCGAAGGAAGCAAATCGCGCAAAAGGCGTGCAAGTTGGGGCAGAAAACGCGGGGATGGAGCGACAAATCCCGCACGAAATGACAGAGGGAAGAGGGGAACGGGTTCGGATATCCGCCCGAAAGGGGTTATGGACCGGGAGGCCAGAAGACAAAGAGGGACGATGGGGGGGGGGCCCGTGGCGGAGGGGGCGAAAGAGAGCCGAAGGGGGTTTCCAACCAGAGCCAGAGAAACGAGGGAATAAGGACTGGCTTCTACGGTGCAAG
>Ga0179593_1343597_pt1 | contig 14318 bp, 18 predicted proteins | sample CZODoug2_1_08_16_FD_185931 | JGI IMG/M metagenome (GOLD analysis project Ga0179593, IMG submission 185931) | Vadose zone soil fungal communities from Angelo Coast Range Reserve, California, USA - CZODoug2_1_08_16fungal (PacBio error correction) | ecosystem: Environmental > Terrestrial > Soil >...
GGGATCGCCTGTATGGTCAAATCGTGAACTACTCGATTGATGAGCGGAAAGAAAAGGGAAAGCTGTGGGGGAAGCTTGACTTGAGACATAGGGACAAAAAAAGCACGGCCGGACAAGGAGGGAACGAATACCCGAAATATTGGCGACTAAAAAACACTTATCACTAGGGGGGGAGGGGGAAAGCTGGGGGAAAAAACTGACCCTTAGTCGAGCTAAACCCGAAAAAAGCAAAAGTAAAAGTTCTCTTTCAAACCGACGGCGGGAAAGAGTTGGGGGGAAGGGTTGAGAGAGAGGGGAGGGTTGGGGGGGGGGGGGGGGAAAAAGAGAGTGGAGGGAGACGTAAGTGGGGTGGGCGAGAGAAGGTCTGGAAAGGTAAGAGAAAGTGGAGAGAGGGGGGGGGGGGGGGGGGGATGAAGGGAGGGGAGAGTGGATTGGGTTTGGGGATTGGGGGGGGAGAGGGGGTAAGGGGTGAGGAATGGTGAGGGGTGGTAGAGTGGGGAAGCGGAGGGTAGGAGATGGAGGGATAATAGGGGAGGTGGAATGGGGTGAAAGGAAGGAGATGGTGCGAGAGGGGGGAGCCGAAGAGTGGGGTAGGCGGCGGGAAAGCGCGGAGATGAATGACGAGAGGGGGGGTGGATGGGGGAGGGGAGGGGAAGGAACGTGGGAAGAATGGAGGAGTTTAGATGGGGGGGGGGTTGTGGGTGGGGTGGGAAGGAGAAAATGGGGTACGAGGGGGGCAGAAGTGTGGAAGAAAACGTGCAGGGGGAGCAGGGGAAGAAAGAAGGAGGGTTGGGGGGGTGGGTGAGGAGAGAGCAGGGCGGGAGATGGGGGGGGGGAGGGGATAGAGAGAGGAAGGGTGGGGGGGGGGGGAAAGGAGTGAAGGGATAGGGAATGGATAGGGGAGAGGAGGGTAGGTAATAAGCATGAAAAGGCAAAAGCCATATGGGAAGAACCTTGCAATCTCAGAGGGGGTCGGGGGGCCCAAGAAGGATACCAAAAACTTTGAACTGGAAACCGTTTAAACGAGTAATCGAAGCAAACCCAACATTCCGGAATCGTAAACAACCGAGTCAGACGAAAAGAGGGGAAAGAATTTAATGGAGTTCGCCTGGAGAAAAAAAAAGAGACCAGAAGTACGGACAGAGAGGGACCGGGACGCCAGAACAGTTTGAAGCTGGCAAGAAGAAGCTGTCGGGCCTCTCGAAGGTAGGCGACCGGAAATAAAAGGACGGGAGAGGTCCACGCCGGGGAAAACGAGGAGGGACACACCGCGGCGGCCTGGAGAGGGTTCTTGAGGGAGGGATTAATTCTGGGAGGGCGAAATGCCAAGACTATGAAGTGATTGCTGAGTCGTGTGGGAGAAGGTGGGCGAGGGGGGAAAAGGACAAAAACGGCGGAGCAGGTACGAGAGGGACGCGCGAGTACCTCGGGGTCAAATGGAGTCAGAGGGGAGTGCGAGCACTGGGAAAGAAAAACGAGACGCAAAAAGACCTCAAAATGGAGGCAGAGGGAGGTGATCCGTCGTGGTCGAGAGAGAAGGAGGAAACCTAGGAAAAAGGAGCGTAACTGCGGCGGGGCGCAATAGAGCGTAAAATCTTGGCGGGAGTCAGGAGAGGGACCGATCACTAAAAAAGCCTGATCTCCAGAAGTAACAACTCACCGGGGGGCACAATCGCTAAACTTTGGATCCGCGGAGGGGAAAGGTTTAAACCTCCCTGCTTGGTTTTGGTCGATAAAAACTTCTTCCACACCCACATTGTTTCTGACCGAAGAAAAGGGAACTAGACGAGCGATGGTTTATCAAAGTGCAGTTGGAAACTGTAAAAAACCAAACCTCTTGGGGGGGGCTTCGCGAAAATCAAGACAAAAAAGGGGGTTTCAAAACCAGGGAGGCATAAACAATTGATCAAAAAAAAAGGGGTTCCGACGCAGGCTATTTGGGGGGAAAAGAACTGGGGAAAAAAACAACTCTGCCACCGACCGTCGTGGGGGAGGGATAAACTGCCGAGGACCAAGAGGGAGGGAAGGGGGAGAGGAAAAAGCAGAAAAACCAAAAAAAGGATCCATGCTAGTCGTGGGGGAACACAGAAGGGAGCTGAAGGGTCACCGTTTTGGAAGTTTTTTCAACCGAGGGAGGGGGCCAGGAGGAGAGCGGGAAATTCAATGAAACGTAAGGCGATGAGGCTAAAAGCTTGAAACCAATCGTCAGAACGAAAAAGGCTGGGCCTATACGCTGGAAGGGGGGAAGACGGTGAGAACAGGAACCCCGAAGGAGTGAGCCCTGGAAAACAGACGCTGTCCCAAACGAAGGTGGACAAATGTGGCTTTCAAAAAGGCGAGAAAGGGGAACACGGGTTTCAATCACAACGCCACCAACCGCGCACGGAGCAAAGTGCGTCGGACGGGTGGGAGGAGATAGAGGAGAGGGGCGCATGCCTATAACAAGAAAAAGAGATCTCCTGGCGAAAATGAACGGTCTAGGAGGCAGGAGGAGTGTTGCAGGAAGGACGGAGATGGAATTCAGACTTGCAAAAGCTCAAGAAAGCATGTTGTGGGGGGGGGGAGGCCCAAATAAAAGGGCTATCTACTGGGGAAGCCTAAAAGCAAATGGGGAAGTTTTCTCGTTCATATCCGAGGGGAGGAGGAAGTCTAAGAACATAGAAACAGGTTCTTACTATTCAAAAAACGTCGAAACAAAGAAGGCCCTGAATTGAAAGGGAGGGGAGGCGGGGGGGAAGGCCGTTGAAAAATTCTCGACGTTGGAGACAGGGGACATGGTAGAAAGGATTCGAGTCCCACGCATTTTCCGGTTGAAAAACTTAGAGGGGAACCCCCCCCCACCCCCCCCCCCCCCCCCAAACCCCCCACCCCCACCCAAACCCCAAACCCCTCACCACCCCCAAACACCCACCCCCCCAAAACCCCCCCCCACCCCCACCCCCCCCCCACCACCACCAAAACCCCCCCCCCCAAAAAAACCACCCACCCCTCCCCCCCCCCCCCAACCGAAAAAACCCCCCCACAACACCACCCCCCACACCCCCCCCCCCCCCGCCACCCCAAACCCCACCCACCCACACCACACCCCCCCCCCCCCCTCACCCCAAAACCCCCGCCCCCCCCCCCCCCCCCACCCCCCCCACCACGCAACACCCCCCCCCCACCCCCCCCCCATGTGTTGGGGGGGTTTTGGTTTTTTTGGGGTGGGTGGGGTGTGCCCAAAAAGCAAGATTGTTTTTTTGGTGGGTGTAATTGGGCCCGCCCCCGCACACGCCCTCCCCCCCCCCACCCCTACCACCCCCACCCCCCGACGCCCCACCCCAGCCCCGACCACCTCCACCCCCCCCCGAACCCCCAGGAACCCACCCCCCCCCCCGCACACCCCAAAAAAAACAAACACCCCCCCCCCCCCCCCCCCCCACACCAAACAACCTCCCTAACGACAAAAGGGGGTGAGCGCCGGGAAGTTCAACGCTTTTCCCAATAGGAAACAGGGGAGGTGCCCTAAGACCGTACTAGGGGGGAGAAGAATGCCGCGAAGGGGGAAAGCGCCGATTCAAAAACCTGTTTGACGTGACGGCGACGGTACGGGACGTCACTAAAGAGTGCGGAGGAACATGTTGAAAAGACGGAATGGCACGGTCAAAAAACCAAGACTCGAAGAAAGCGCGTCGCGCCGGAGGAGAGAAGAGTACACAGTTAAATCAGGGAAGGGATTGACGATGGAAATATTGGGAAAACCCAATATGAGCATGGGTAATGCGGCCGAAACAGATCATAAGGCAAGGTACGCGGCAGGCCGAGAAAACCACGACTTGGCTCGTCATACGCGAAGAAGAGGCTAGGAAAGAAAAAGGAAAGTCTTACAAGGGCGGCCTTACTGGCAAATAAGCTGCGGGTGGAAAATGGATCAATAAAGGAACGATTGAGGGAGTGTGGGAGAACGCGCGAGTGTTCCGAAATCCATGTTTGCCAGGGGGGAGTCTTGAGGGGGAGAAAAGGGAAGGGGCTCAAGTGAGGGGGGGGGTCCGATGGGGTCGGAGATTGACGGCGAGAGAAAGGTCGGTACGTTTGAGAGCAGTTTTGGGGGAAAAAGGGTTGAAAGCAATCCGGGCGGTCGTTATAAGGAGCACAGTAAAGAAATAGCCAAGTATGGGGAAACCGGTGAAAGAAAAAGAAGAGAGGGGGGGGAAATCAGCTTTGTGAAGCGTAACAAAGTATGCGCTGGACAGAACATATGGTTAAGGGAGAGGACAGATGCCGAGAAATTCATCCGGAGGAGAAGAAAAAGGGAGGAAGATCGTGGAGGCGTGATTCGGTGAAAGTTGAGCAAAGGGTTTATAGAGGCAAAAAAAGTACAGTGTAAGCTGTGTTTGTTCGTCGGACGAAACGGCTGGGAGCCGGTCTAGGGGTTTTTGAGCCCTTGCACCGGGTGGGGGGCAAAAAGGTATGAGTGATAAGCGGAGGGGTTAGGGGGGGGCTCTAAAAACACACGGAGAGGAAGGGAAAATAATGAATAAAAAGAAAACAGTCAGGAGCTTACGACCCACACTCAGGGAACAATGGGCCACAGGAACTTTCGCACAACTACTTCCCTTAGAACGTGGTGAGAAGAAAAGCAAAGGAAAGAAAAACAGGGATGAAAAAGAGTAACCCTTGGGGGAGCAACCGTTCACGCCTCCGGACGCCCAATACGACTTGCCCTTCACTCTCCCTCCACGGGGCGGAGTTTTAGAGGGGAAGATCCCGCGAAATAAAATGTTGTGACTGGGAGAAGTTGGTACGCGCATGCACATCGAAGTTGCGATACCGTATGATACCGACGACATACGGGAGAATGGGGGGGGGGAAGGAGTTACGTGCACAACGAAAGAAAAAAAGATGGCGGAACACAACGGGGTCCGCGGAGGGGTGTCGCTGGGGGTGGGGGCAAAAAGCATGATGTGCAGCGAAACAAACCGTCAACCAAAAAAAAAAAGCGGCGGTAAAAAACAAGTGGTCTGGGTGGCAAAAACTGGACTAAGAACAGAAAAACAACACAAAAAAAGGGGGGTGTGGCTCGTGGCGACTGCAAGTTATAGAGGTCTGCACACAATGACTCAAGGAAAATAAAATGACATAAATCTCGTCGTCGGCGCGGCGCACAACAAGCAGGGGGATGAGCGCACGGGGACTTGGAAAAAAACGGAAAACAGAGGGGTGAGGGTCCGCGCATGTTAAATAAAAAATGTATGGGGGGGGTGTGAGCTGCAGGAAAAACCATCCGGGGTCCTGATCGTCACCGGAAGAACGAAGCATGTGTGCTGTGTGCGATGGGAGAACCGGAGGTACAACACGGAACTAATTGAGCAAGTGCAGAAGGTACCGGGGGGAAAGGGGTCTCTCTCATCTGCGTTTAGCAACCCTGGGAAGAGCCAAACACCAGTCAGGAATTATAAAAAGCTAGCAGAGGGACTGATCGGAAATGCCGGGCCGAGTCTGAAAGATGGAGAGATCTGTAGGACCCGGGAGGAAAAAGGAATTGAGGATGACCGCAGACTTCAACGAGTTGTTGAAAAAAAGGATTGAATGGGGACTACTAAGGTCCCTGAGCAAGGGAAAGTCGCGGAAACAGGAAGGGGAACGAGGGAGTGGGGGAAAAGGCATCGGTACGCACGTTGACAACAGTGAAGGCCTTGCCGGAAGGTGGCAAAAGAATAAACTAAAACGTGGAGGGCTAAACAAATTTGGCGTTGGGAGGAGGTCTTCGAATGAGACCTCGTTGCACAGGGGAAAAGGGCAGGGGGGGGGGGGGTGGATAATGTTTGTAAGAATCACGGGGTCAGTATCAGAAAAAGGGGACTCTCGCCCGCTAGAAGAGAGAAAGGGAGAAACAACGGGCCTAGACGGGGCAGGCCGGCCTGGAAGCGGGGGGTCGGGGTGAGGAAAAAAACTGCTGGGCCGAAAGCTGATGCGATCACAGAGAGAGAACCGCAGAAGATAGAAACGCGAGTAAGAAAAAGGGCGGGGGGTCATTAGCCTACGTTTTGCGCTGGTAAAAAGACCAAACAAAAAGGAATGTAGCCGGGGGGACAAGGCTGCCTCTCAGACCTTCGCACCAAAGACGTCGGCCTGAAGGCCTCGAAAAAAGATGACCCTTCTAAAGTATCTGACCTTTGGTGCCCAAAAAGTGTAGGGCATGAAGAAAACGCCCGAGAAGCGCCAGCCGCGGAAGCTCAGTGGAGCGTTGTGGGCGGGGTGATGAGAGTCGGGACTCCTCTAGGGGGCCGAAAAAGGGGAGGAAACAATTGCGGCCGCATTCAAGCGGAAAGGTGCGACGCAAGTAAAGTCGTGAATGCCGTGAATACACAAGTAGAAGCAAAGGAGGAAAATGAGGCCCAAGGAAAGGATAAATTGAATGTTGGGCAATGGTAAAGAGGCATCGCTGAACGGCGAAAGGGACGAGAAGAAGACGGTCTAACTGCGGTGACAAACGGGACAAAGGGGGAAGAGCTCAGCCATTTTGGAGGGTTCCCCAATAGAATAAGGTATTGAGGAGAAGGGCGGGCGAGGAGAGAGGGAGGAAGGGCGCTCGGTTATTCATCACGGAAAAAACGATGGAGTTGGGGGGGATGAGGTGTGCGAAAAAGGAAGGTTGGACATAGCGGAGAAAGTTGCGATATCCCATCACCAAGGGGGGACACCATTGTTGGGGGGGGGGGGGAGGGAACCTAAGCGCCTCCAAAAGTTGGAATTGTGTCAAAAGCACGGACCAACTGGGGGGAAAAACCACAAGGGAAGAAAACCACTGGATCGCGCGAGGCTTTGGGGAAGGAGAGCACTCACCTGGTGGTTTGACGCAGGGGGGCATACCCTACAAAACAGACGGGCTGGGGAAAAAAGGACCTGCTCGAGAAGAAAATACTCGAAGTAAAAGTCGGCGAGTAGGGTCTGGTGTAGCTGCTGCTCATCTGGGGGGGGTCACTTGAGGGGAGAGAATGGACTCGAGGAGCCTCCAAGACCTCTACTGGATCTTGTGGGGGAAGCGAAGCCGTGCAGCAGTCAGGGAAGAAGATTTTCATCCTACCCAGAAAAAAAGAGAAAGCCAAAAGGAAGGACACTAAAAATGGTTTCTTCCGCCGAGGGGATGGGAGTCGGGCCAGACGCACTGAGGTTTTCACACCTGATGTAAAAAAATCGGGGGAAATACTCAAAAGAGATATACGACAGACCGCGGACGCTCACCAGGGCCACTGATCTACAAAACAAACCAAGGAGGAGTCAAGTCGGTTGTGGGCCATCCCTACATAAAAAGGAAGGCCAACGAGGAAAAGCCCGCCGGGGATTTGGGATCCAGAAAGAGGGGTAAATGAGCAAAGGGAGGATCAACCTTTTCCTTTCTACCCAGAAGAAGAGGAAAAGGTCCCTCAAAAGGTCTCCGTCCATGCCATTTGGGAGGAACCAAGCATCCGGTAATTAGACGGACGACAAGTTGATGGCTGAGGGAATAAATTAAATAGGTTAATATCTCCTCTGAGATCGGGGGGGACGATGGAAGGGGAAAGGGGCGAGGAATTCGGATCTAACACACTGGGAATAAATGTGGGCAAAAGGGGGGGGGAACTGGTAAGGTATTTGCAAGGCCAAAGAAAACACGAGAGGGGGGTCAGTAACGTTCTCCCAGCTATGCAGTACCAAGAGCGACGATGAACTCTAAGTGGGGGCCAGGGGGGTGAGAGTCTGGACTCAAGGGGGATAATAGTAAGCATTCAACCTATATAATCCGGGACGGGGGGGACTAAAAAATGACTTGGGAACAGATCTCTTGAATCAGAATTGGAACGAAACTGGGAGTAACTCTGGGGGGAAGAAATAAGAAAACTGCCTCGAGCCCTCCAAAAGCCGATAGGAAGAAAAAGGGAAAGAAGACGCGATCAGAGAAGAGAACAAAAAAAAATTAGAGCGGGATAATAGAGATTTTGGTCAACGGGCGGAAGGGGAAAGGAAATGAGGGAAGAGAGGAAGGTTTTGGGCTCGCCCAAGACGCGTGGGGAAAAAAGGGAGGAGGATACTTAGGACTCAAAGAAGCGACAATTGCGTCCGCTGATGACAGAAAAAAAACATTCACGATTTCGATGAAAAAGGCCGATAGAGAGGGGGAGAAGTCGGCACATTCGACCAACAGGCGTCACGAGCTCGACCCGCATCAAAACGAGACGGTGGCTATTTAGAGGAGAGGAGGTTACGAAGTCGGAAAAGTGGCTAAAAAAGGAAAATCAAATAAGGGGGGGATTTGGGGGCCTGGACAACATTCCAACAAAAGGGCACTGAGAATCCACAGGGCAGAAAAAAAAGATCGCTCGCACAAGGGGCCAAGAAAAAGTTCTAGAGAAGGAGAGGAAATTAAGGCTGCCGACTTGGAGCACTGAAATACGGAGCAGCGTAGTAGGAAGGGGTTTGGCACCGGAGTAAAATGGGGGGGCAATGGGAAGGAAACCGAGGGGAGGGAATTCCATGATTCGTGCGACGGCAGCGAAAAGCGAGTAAACTCGATGGGGGGGGAAAATCGAATAGTAAATCAAAGTCGGTCTGCCCTGGCGAGGGAGGAGGAGCGTGTCGGAGGGAGGGGAAAGGAGTAAATATGAAGGACTTTCTTTACGTTTGGTCCAGTGTCATCGGGGGCAAGGGCGCGGCGAGGAGGGGGCTGCGGCATTTAGCTAGATAGAGATAGGGAAAGCGTTCAGTAGGAAAGAGGAGCGGACGAAACGAGGGGGATATATCCACAGCATTCAGCACCGAGGAAACGTGGAAAGTAATAGGGAGTGATCCTGTAACGCTGGTAGATGAAAGAGAGGATTGACCACCTCATTATGAGGAGGGAAATGCGGAGGGAGGGAAAGAAAAAGGAAGAGCTCTCTCTTGGGCGTTGGAGGCTGCGAGGCATAGAATCAAACCTCAAGAAAAAGATAGATCGCTCCTAACATAATAAGCGCCAAAAGTGGAAGGGCTAAGCCAGTAGTGGAGGCTATCATTACCTTCTTAAAAAGAAACGGATGGTTTTTGTCTGTAACCGCGTCAAAAAAACAAGGTGCGGCTTACTTCCATAGGACGAAGGAGAAGAGGGGGGATCACTTTAAGTGGCAACTTTGAAAACATAAAAATCGTGCTCGATGAGGGAAACTAAAATGGGGGACCTTGGAGTAGGGGAAAGGGGAAAAAGATCAAAGGGGGGTCCGTAAATAATAAACAAAAAACACTGCCTTGTAACGCCAGCCAAAAGACATCGTGGTCGTGAGGAAAAAATAAAGCGGAGACACGGCTCTAGCAATTCCCGCAAAAGCCAAGACGGTACCAAAAATAGGGGGAACTATGGATCGCTGATGAAAGGGGGTAACAGGGGTGTCCACGCAGGAGCAGGATATGCACGTAAAAAATTATTACTTCTAGACATCTTCGAAAAAGATGTGGACAAAAAATAAAAAAAAGTGGCGGCGAGAAGACTGCCGTAAGATGGAGGGCACGGCAGACCGATACCGAATTTAATTCTCCACTTCTTAAAGGGGGAATAAACAGGTCACCGTGCAGCAATACCTTTGGCGGTGCAAATTCGAAGGCCGGCACCGAACGGGTATTAAGCCACATACCACCAAGCGGAAGGGAAGTCGATTTTGTCTTGCTGAGCGCTCGGGCACGCATGGGGGCCTAAAAAAACAACAGGCTATAACAGGGGAGCGGGAGAAGGGAAGAATAGTCCGGCAGAACTTAAAAGGGGGGTGGAAGGGAACTGAAATTCAGTAATCCTTGAAAAAGCTAAAGACTCGGGTGTGAGGAAAAAGGGAAAAGTAGTCGCAGGCCACGAAAAAAAAGGAAAAGGGATGGGGAGAGGAGGGGGACTAACGCTTATGTAGCATTCGAACCTCACAAGAGGAGAAGTAAAGTAATGGGGCTCGTAAAAAACCAAGCGAAAAGATAAAGGGGAGGGGAGAGCCAGGGTATATGGACGTTGACCTTTAGCATATCGACTGTATGACTCGAGAGTCAATTTGGAGAGGAGGAATGAAGAGGACAAAAACACAGATCAAGGTGGCCACCTATAGCGTACGAATTGAGAGTATAAAAACGAAAAGGGGGGGGGGGATAGGGGAAAGGCGCTGAGAGAGGTTGCCACTGTATAAAAGGAAGGGGGAAGGGTAGACAGGGAAAGGGGGAGGCGTTCCTCTCTTGGAAAATCCAGGGGCCCCCGTTGGGGGGAAGGTAATGAAAGAAGAAACCTTGCCCAGGGAGGGACCAGGGGAGTAGGGGAATACTGCGAAACGAGGGGGGGAAGAAGGAGGCCAATCTCATCGAATTGGGGGACGGGAAGGGAAGACACGAGAGAGCCACGCGGTCAATAAGGACGCAAGGAATTCTAGGAGTGGTGGAAAAAGACCGGAAGGCGAGCCACACGGGGAAAGACCAGAATGACGGGTAATCGGTCGTCCGACCCTGAGGGAGAGCGGCAAAGAGACTAACGCCCTATTCAAGGCACTCACGGATGAGTAAAGCTCAGGCCGAAGGTACAACGTAACTCGGACGGAGGGACAAGGGGACCAATAAAAGGAACTCTAATCGCTGTGCGAAAGGCAGATGCTCAACCGGGGGAATCTCAGGGGGTTGTTGAAATGTAGCGTATGCGGACCCGGAGGAAAGATCATCTTCAAGTCGTAGTGTCTTCAGGCTATGGGACCGAGAAACGCGACGTTGGAGGATCATGTGGGGTCACAGAAACTCCAAAGAAGGTTGGAAGTTCATCATGCGGGGGACTGGGGTAGGGGTGGATAGGAGCGTAATAGCAGTTCCAAGTATGTATCAAAGACATCCCCGGCATAAGCGAGGAAAACTTGACAGATTCATTGGTAACATGGCAGGGGACGTAAACATGTTTATGGGGGGGGACGAAGCCGGAACAATTCAAAACATCCGTAGAGATTGAGAGGTGCAAAGGGGAGTATAAGCAAGAGGGGGGGGAGTGAAAACTCCATTTATATATTAAGAAGGTGAGGTCACGAGGGAGGAGGAGAGAACACAAGATACTGGACCGTGAGGGTTGATCCCTTGTACCGGTGTGAAGGACAGAGAGGGAGGAATAGAGGTGGTGGGAGAGAATCAACAAATGTAAAAGAAGAGAAAAAACCCTAACAGCGGGATACTTAATAATCACGATATCCTTGGGGAACCCATAAACGTTGCACAAGGGGGAGAAAAAACGGACTAGAGTACAGGGTAGAAGGAAGAAAAAGGACCTTAACTGCTTGCAATCGATAAAAAATTGGGCGGAAACAGTGCACGACGCAGGACTGCCCGGGAATTTCCCTTGTCGACTTATGAAGCAAGAAGGAGATTTTTCAAGTGCACTAGGCCCGGAGCGAATAGTTGGACGGAAGAGAGATGTTACGAGAAATGAAACCAGCGGGGAGAGAGGGAAAGGAAGATGCCTTTTGATACGAACTTGCGAATGGGGATAGTGAGAGACTAGCGAAGCCCGCCCAAATAAAAATGTGCACTCGGGCAAATAGGGGGCACAAGAGGCAAGCAGGCAAAAAAAGGGGGAAAATGCTCTCTCAGATAGGCCCAGAGCAAGGAGACCAGCGGACCAACGACTTTCAAGGACTGGTCAGAGGGTGAGAGACGCAATACAAAATGCCTGGAGAGGAAAAACGCGCAGACGCCTTCGGCAAAGACATGATCGGACGGTAGGTGGTCCCCCATGGGGGAACCAGGGCACGGGGGGACCGGAAGGGAAGAAGGTCCTCAAGAATGTAAGTTTCTAGCCGGGGAGGCGCGCTCGCTGCCGCTAGAGGGTGCAATCTTAACGTAAATAACCGGAAATGAGGAATTGCCGGGGGAGGAAAGCCGGGAAACCGAAATTCTAAACTCTCAACTGTAAGGGAAGAGTCGAAAATCGTGGCTATAGAGGGAAGGCTCCTAACTGAGAGCAAGGGAAAAGGACGGCTTCTATATTTATAAAGGCGGACCCCCGATGGCTGCCAGTTTGCCGGCATACAAGGTCAGAATAAAGTTTCCAAGGACGCGGGAAAGTCAAACAACTGGTACAAAGATGGGGGGCCGCATAGCGAAGAGTTTCCCAATCTTTGTCCTTTACGGCCGGCCGGAGACCATGTGGAAACCTCAGTCGGCAGGAAAACTGCAGGATATACAAAAAACGGTGGGTGTGGTAAGGAGGGCGGCGAAGGGAGCATCATAGTTGCACGAAGGGCGGTGGGGGAGGAAAAGAACGGTCGCGAACAAGGGAAACGAGCATATAACCGGGGAGAGAAAAAGGATTAAAAAGAAAAGGAAGCGCTAAAACTGCGGCTCGCCTTGCGCAGGGTTGGAGACTTTTTGAGTTGGACAAGAACGTGTCCTAATAGATTCTTGGAGACAGGAATTAGAAATAAAGAAAAAAAACGTAGCTTTATCTACCGCGACAAAAAAACTAATGTTGCGGCGGGACAGATAGAATTTCGCGGGGTACAACCATGATTTCTTCGAGGGGGCAGTGAAGAAAGACCGCCGGCCATTCCTCCCACCTTCCTCTTCCGGAGCAAACGGACCCAGAGGCCCGGACTAAGGAAGATCCAGTGGGAGTCATTCTACGAAGCGCCAGATTAGAGACAACCCGCCGCAGCTTTCATCAGGAATCGGGTGCCGGGGGGGTGGGATGAAAGGTCGGGTCACGTCTCTCAGTTCAAGCCAAATGTCTTGGAGCCATGGGTACGGTGGGTTACAAAGTCTCGGAAGGGACCATCAATACTTGAAGGGCATCCGAAAGAACGTAGGGAAAGGAACAGGGCTCCCTCAATGGCTCATTACGAGGTTGTCCGGGAGAAAGTGGTGACGGCATCTGGGGGCTCGAAGGGAGGCCGAATGAATGCCGCAGCCGGACGAAGGAGGGGGAAAAAACGGGGGAAAAAAAAACGTGAGCTGCGCTAGTGTCCCAAGATAAGGCAGGTGATCAAGGAGGGGGGGGGAGGTGGCAACGATAGGCCAAAAGGAGGCGTCTTATGGGCAGCGTGATAAAGAAGAAAAAAAGGTAGGGGGAGTGTCGGGGGAAATAGTGAAGTCTAGTAATCAGTCAAGGATTCAGCGCCCATAGGAAAAAGAAAAAAGCGGGGGCCAAGTTTGTCCGTGAGAATGTCAGGGGAGCAAAAGGTGGAAGGGGGGGCCCAGGTGGACCAAAAAGGCTGATAACACTCTCTTCGCGCTATGCGGTCCGTAGACCGCAAAAAGGGGGGGGTGGTGTGGGACGGCCGGGTGAAGCAAAAAAAAAGACGGAGGGGGAAAGTAATGCTCTGATGCCCACAGACGGCGCGCCAGGGCCAAACGAGGCGCGCATTCAGTCTTCGGAAGCGCAAGCGTGGGGGGATGGGGGCGGTTTTCTGCGGAAAAGGAAGAACCGCCACAGCGATCACGCGACTGCGGGGGTGCGCGCAGAAAAGGGACGCGAAGAGTGACCTAAAAGAGACACCCGCCCTCACCAGCGAAAGGATCACACCGACGCATGCTCCTCAAAAAGGGGATGACCTGGAATGGAGAGAGTCGCCGCAGCACTACAATTGAGCAACGATGAGAAGGGTAAAAGGTACTCCTTCGAAAGGGGGAAAGCTCCAAGAAGCGAGACCAAAGGATACCGAAACATCGAAACGAAAAACTCCAGAAGCACAGAAGTAGGTCTTATTAGGCGGAAAGCCACCAGCACACCTCATACGCGAAATGGAACGCTGGTGATCAACACAGAGGGATTCAAAGAGAGCGTGAAGCATTAAGATGTTTTATTAAGAAAGCGGAAGGAGAGAGGGTAATCCCAGCTTCCAAATGGATGGAAGGTCCCAGCACGGAATGGATTACGTCTTGCTAAGTTGAAGACGACAAAGGAAAGGAAAGGACAAAGAGAGGGGAAAAGATAGCGATAATGCTGTTCGATTGCCGGTCAAATTGTCCGATGACGATCTAGCGAAACGGCGGCGACATGGAATGTTGACGGTGGGGATAATGGGCTCAAGAATCTTCCAGGTAAAGGTTTCGAAATAGGCGGCCATAGAGACGTACCAGCGCTCTAAAGAGAAAAAGAGGGGGGTAAGGTTGTTTCTAGCGAGGGGACGCAGGGTGGAATAATGTAACACAGCATTACCGAACCTAGAGAGTCTTAACTTGTGATCTCGCAAATGGCACTGTGTCATATCGCAGGACAATGTTTAGACGATGGAATGAAGCATCTAGGAGAAAAGAATCAAACTCACTGAGGGCGAAAGCGAAAAAAAATCCGAGTAGTCAGAAATCCATGAAAAACCCGCGATCCA
>Ga0179593_1386753_pt1 | contig 14318 bp, 20 predicted proteins | sample CZODoug2_1_08_16_FD_185931 | JGI IMG/M metagenome (GOLD analysis project Ga0179593, IMG submission 185931) | Vadose zone soil fungal communities from Angelo Coast Range Reserve, California, USA - CZODoug2_1_08_16fungal (PacBio error correction) | ecosystem: Environmental > Terrestrial > Soil >...
CTTTCCGTACGAGGGGGGGAGGGGTCAGGTGAAAAAAAAAACCCGATGTAGATTGCAGCAAACTCCAAACCGCGGGGGGAAACTCCTGTTGATAAATGAAAAAAAGGGTGACATCTTCAACGAGGCAGGGAGGTGGACAAAAAAAAAAAGAGTGCCAAACAAGGGAAGGGTGGTTACGCCAAGACCACGAAAGTAAAGATGGGGCTGGAATTGGGATATAAAGTACGGGACCTAGACTTGTTTACGGTGACACTCCCCCGTGGAGAGGAGAGGACGAAAGGTTGTAAAAGGATTCGGAACCATCCAACAATACTGAGGTCGATAAAAGAGGGGCAAGTATGGGCGCCGGTGTAACGTGGAAGGTAAAATCAAAGAAGGGCGGAGTTCGCAGACTGGTCCTTGGGTTTAAAAAAAAAAACCAAGAGGAGGGCCAGGGAAGAGCGGGGAAAAACGTAATCCCGTGAACGGGAATATTGTGGAGGGGGACAAACGAGTTTCCCAAAGGAATGTCGGAGTTCCTAATTGTAGGGGAGAAGGGAAGTGAGGATTGGCTCAAAGAGGACTGGGCCACTAGGAAAAAAGCACAAACGGATCAAAGGCACAACCCCCTTTTTTGCGATTGGGGGAGGGAACTTGCAAGGTCAGTCACAGTAGTGGAATCCCCAACCGGAACAGGGACATTGTTGTCAAAAAAGATGACCGTAAGAAAAAAACACTTGTACGAAAAGGGTTGTGATGAGGACTCAAAAACAAAAAACACACAAAAAAGGAGGGGGACAAGCCGGGAAAAAGAGTTGAAGGAGGTGGGAAAGAGGGGGTACGGTGTGTTTTTCAGGACATCAGCCAAACGGGATACGGCAGGGTAACGTAACGAAAGGCAGGCTGGTAAGACCAAATCGGAGCAGGAGGGAGAATGCTTTCGAGTGTTTGGCAAAGGGTGGAACGAACAGAGGAGGAAAAAGATAAAAAATCGTCACTCCACAGGGGTTGGATCACGAAATGACAAAAAGGAATCCTTAACAACAAAAAGGAGTTTGAAGGTTCTGGAAGTCACGGTGGGTACATAAAAAGAAATGAAATCCGCAAGCTTTCAAACGCTCAGGGGAAAGGAAAGCCTTAGTGTTAAACGTTAAGCATCCAAGGAACGCCAATTTGGGGACGGGGGGTGGACGCAAAATTGTTCACCTCATTGTGAAGACCGTTTGGGGGAGGGGGCATGGAAAAAAGTTTCAAAGAACCACACTGAATCTGGTTCGCCGTCAGACTAGAAATTGAAAAATAACCATGTACCCACGCGACCGCAAAAACACAGTGGAACGTCCACTTGGGAAACAACTTAAGAACAGTTAGCGAGACAAACAGAAAGACAGCAAAAGAGGTACGCGATAGGGAACTTAGTGGCAACGGTTTCTGTGAAAAGGTGGGGGCCAGGCCAGGGCCCAACTTTTTGAAGAAATGCATTGAGGGAAAAAAAACTTATATCGTAACTGGCGGGGGCGCCAGTAAGGGGGAGAAAAAAAAAGCAAAGAAAGAAGAGGGACGTACATAGGTGGGTGGGCATTCCAGTACTGTATGCTCCTCATGTCTGGCGAGGGGGACGAGGAAAGCGTTAAGAGGTAGAAATGACTCGACACCAGCAAGTGTGGGGTGGCATTCCAGCCCGGTTTGGGGGGGGGGTGAGAACAGATAAGGGAGAAATCGGAGGGGACCATAAAAAACTTGTGGACAAACCGTGGAAGGACGGGAAATGGGGTTTGTAAACGGGGGACAGTTTGAGTTGTTGGCCCAGTTTATAAGTGGCAGAAGTGGGGTTTCATGCGGCCAAACTACGTCTAAACGAATATAGGAGCCACAACAAGGGGATGGGGGGTAAAAGGGGAGGAAAGAGATGGCTTACAGACGACACGGCCCAAAACGGGCCCCATTCCTGCGTCACAAATCCAGTGACCAAAAGAGGACACACCAAGTTTCACCTCAGACAAGCATAACTAGTGACGTCTCCACAAGGAGGAGGAAAAAACTGGAAGAATAAAAGAGTGAAAGGGCAGTCTGTCAAAACTGACAAGAAGGCTAGGGAAAGGCAAACCGGGAGGGTTTGAGGGTACATCGTAAAGCCTAAGGAGGCCTACAAAACAAAGTACCTCCGACCAGGGAGAAAATAAGGCATCAAACACCGATAAGCCTCGCGGAGGAGGCGAAAGACGCCACACACGTCCAACTGAGAAACCAGGCTACAAAATGAAAAAAAAGGGGGACTGAAGAGATTAGCCAACTTGGGGCAAGGGGGAAGGGGGACAAAAACATGGCACGGGCCACACACCACTGGCCTCCTTTTAAACGCACAGAGGAGAGCAAGGGGAGGCTGGTAGGGTATAGAAAAGGGGGGCTACGCATTTACGAAGAAAACCAGGGGTGTGTGACGGGGGGCGCGTAACCAGAGTGTCAAGGGGAAAAAAAATTCCTGAAGAGAAGAGAGAACCCTAGGCAAAGGGAAACACCAGGACTAAGAGGGTTACCAAGTGGGTGGGGGCAAGGAAAAAAAACCAGAAAATGGCGACTGTAAGTCACAAGAAAACAGTTGGAATCAAAGGACGTGAGGACAACAAGCGACGAAAAGGAAAAAAGGGGGGGGAGACGAAGTTCTATGAAACCACCTTGATTTCCCTGCACAGGACAACGCAAGTTTAAGGGGAAAAGACCCTTTTGGGGGGGGGCATTCGGGGGGGGGGGGGGGGGGTTAATGGAAAGAACCAACGGAAGATGGGACGTAAAAACAATAGGCCTTGGACCCAAGGAAGAAAAACAACACATCGAAGACGATACCTACTCACGTGGTACGTCGGGGTAGGTACTGAACAACTGACGCGAATGAAAAAAAGACAAAGCGGCAAGAACTTCAAGTGTATCGAAAGGCGACGGAGACTCCATGAAAAAAAAAAAAGTCTTCCAAACTGTCCTACTGGTAAAAGTAACATCCGGCCAAGGATGAGGGGCATTTCCGGGAAAAAAAGCCGAGCTGTTAAGGAAAAATTTGGGGAACTTTGGGGGGGGATGAGAAGTGAAGACCCTCGTACCCAAGTCTCTAAGGGCGGGGGCCATAGGCAAACGAGGTAACAAGCCTGGTGGAAATGGGTTCACGGAACATCACAAAATAAGAAGGGGGATCGGTCAAAAGCCGCTATTGAGCGAAAATCTGTGGGGGGGGACTACACCAGAAAAGTAAGACGGAATAACGCCCCCAATTTGGGGAATGGATAGGGAAGAGAACGCGCCGTTCCAAATTGAAAATGTAACGTTGTCAGAATACGAGGGGTGTTGACACTGAAGGGGCGGAGATAACGATAAATGAAAAGGTTACGAACATGACGACTCAGACCCATAACGGCGTCCTACCTTTGTAGTTTACAAAAACAAAAAAGGGGGGGGGCGACTTAGGAAGGAAAACGAGGGGGGGGGGTGGGTGGGTTTGGAAAGCGTAAAAAAAACGATAGATCAGCCATGTATACGGATCATTAACCGGGTGACACTACGAGAGGCAGGGGGAGGGTCTTGGGGGGGTGTTTAAGCAACGAAGGGGCCGTAAAATAGAGAGAAAAAAAAACCAAACAAACAAAAAAAAGGAGGATTAAAAGAGAGAGAGTGGGGATGGTGAATTAAAGGAACGCCGTTCAGTGACAAAAAAACTAAATGTCCAGCTCGACGGGAGAAACTACCGGGGGATCAAGGTGAGACCGGTTGGAAAGAAAAAGACGATCGAAGAATAAACGTACGAATTTTGTGGGAAGGGAAAAAAACACAGAACCAAGGAGAACGCACCAATTTAAACTAGGGAGAGGTTCAAGGGGGATCCCGGAAGTAATGTTTGAAAACCAGGTGCCCCTTGTCAGAGAAGAAAGGGGAACCAGGGAAAGGGAGAACTTGTGAGAATCGAAAACCGAAAAGAATACTGTTACGATCAATCAGAAAAGAAAAAACGGGAGCCGTGATAGAAGGTAAACCCAAGCGGGCGTTCCGTTCAACGAGAGGCAAAGGGTGAAAAAAAAAAAAAAGGGAGGGGGGAAGCGAAAAACAGCTGGCGGCGGAAAACGGGGTATCCAACATGAAGAAATGGGGGGAAGGGGACAGGGAAACACTATTTTTCACGGAGGGAAACGGAAAGATCCTATGGGAGAAGGGAGAAGGAACTTCAGAAAGCGCAGGGGGGGGAAACATAGGAGGCAAAAGGGTCCCAATTGGGGGACTTAAAAAAAAGAAGGGGGGGCGCTGGACAAGGGAATAATGAGAGCAAAAACAGGAACATGAACTGGGTGTTCGAGGAAAAACAAAAAAAGTGGTGGTTGGGGGGTAGTTTGAGGAAGCGAAAGGGGCCTCCGACAGAAAGAAGTGAAAGGAATTTTAAAAAAGGCGGAACGGGGGGGTCAAGTCGACTAAACTCTCCTCAGTGGTACGACAAGGACACGGAGAAGAGGGTAAGACTGAATTTTCGAGTGGGTCTGCAGGGGGTGGACTACCTAGAAAAGTGACGAAAATAAAGCTCAGGGAAGGGTGGGGGGGTCAAAAAAAAAAAAACGATGAAACAAAAAAGGGAATACACCTTAAAAAAGTAGGCCGGGGGGTTGGAGGGGGGGGACAGTAATTCCAGGGGTGGTTCAGGTGGATACATAAAAAGTCGGAAAGAACAAAAGAAAAAAGGGGAGGGGTCTCCTGGTTGACCAACGGGGGGAGAAGGGGACAGGGACGGGTCGGGGGTCAAAAAGGCGGGGGTGCAAGAAAAAAAGGGGGGCAAATATTAGCACGACAATTGGGAAAACGGGTTAGCGGATAAGTCGCAAGGTAGAAAGTGGAAAAAAAAAAAAAAAAAACTGGGGGGGTCACCGAGCACTCAAAAAACACCGTCTCTTCAAATGTTAACGGACCCATAGCGAAAGACTTCAAGCAGAGGAAACGAAAAGACCTACAGTCAAAAAGGCAAAGGGTTCAGGTTCGGGAAAGGGTTGGTGAAAGACTTGCCCACGGAGGGGGAAATAGATCTCAATGAAATTTCAAATCACAGAGGGAGTACGGTGGTCGAAAAGCTGGTGGACTATTGCACAAGCCAAGGAGGGAAGACATAAGGGGGGGGGCATCAGGACATGTGAAAAGCTAAAGAGGACCTGGAGGTGGAAAGGGGAAGATGTAAAATGGTGAAATCGGGGGAAAACCGAAGGCACAATGTGGGGGAAAAAAGTAAAAGCAAGGTTCTTTAGGGTTGTGAGACAGAAATACAGGGGGAGCATCGTCGTGCAAGGCCCACATGGGGTCCGACGGCAGTAGGTGTGGGAAGCTGTGAGGGAGTGGGGGGGAAAAACGGGTGGGAAAATTCAAATTGGCCCATGGGGGGGGGAATGCCCAAAACGGGTTGACGTGAAAACACGGCAAGGATACGCCGAATACATATACCAAACAAAAACAAGCCAAACTTTGAGGTGAGGAGGAAAGGAAGGAAAAAGATGGAAACAGTCAGAAACCAGTGGGCTTCCTCAAAGGAAGAAAAAACCAATGATTAAAGGGCATACACAGGGAAAAAAAAGGAAAACCGTGAACAAAGTAAAGAAGAACTACCTGATGTTCGCAAAGGAAGGGGGATGGAAAAAACGTCTAGTGCCAGGTCAAATGGCTTGTCTAAAGAAAAACAACGAGGCAAGAATAAAAAATGCTCAGTGGTGGGGTACAAAACGGAGGTACATCATGTAGACAACGCGACCAGAAAAAAGCACAGCGGCAAAGCCGGGAGGAGATAAAGAAAGTGGAAGGGAAAAAACAACTATGAAGTCCAAGAGGGAGGAAGGGCAGAAATGCCACGGCAGAAATCCCCTACAGACTATATGAGTCAGGAAAATGAATTATAAAAAGACTGGGGGGGGTCAAAGGAACGTCAAAAAAAGGGCCCCACCAGGGAAACACGGCAAAAGTGCCGATCGTTATAGACCAGAGAGAGCAAATTTGTCGATAAATGGGAACTGAACGGTAAATGGGGAAGAGAAACGGTGGGTGGACAGGTCCGGATACAAGGTTGTCAAGGGTCAGACGACAATCGGAGAATACGGGGGACACGAAAGAAAAAAAAAGGGTCAATGGCACGCGGACTACGATTGGGACAAGGTTGGAACACAAACGAAAAGGACGACAGGTAAGGTCACAAAAGGAATGGAACAAACAAAAACGACGGGAAAAAAAACAGACGAAGAAAATGGTGGAGCAACAACTGGACTTTATGAAACAAACTGTTTCCCGACCAACGCAACTCAGGGGTTGAAAAGGAAGGACTGGGGGGGTCAGGTGTGATTAAAAAAAAAGAAAACAACGAAATTTGGAGAAACGGACCCCAAGATCATTTTCAACAAGTAAAAAAAGGAAGAGGGAGCAGAGCAAGGAGAGGTTTCTGGGTGCAAGTAGGTGAGCCTAGAAAGGGGCGAGGCGGGGGAAAAACTCCCGCTGAAAATGGCTTTCAAAACAGCTCAAGGTAAGGACGCAAAAGTGAGCTCACCGACAACAAACAAAATTCAGAAACACAAGGAACTGGGGACCCCTGAAAACATTCCGTCGAAGGAGCGAAAAGAGACTGAAATAAAAGACAAAATTTAAGGCACCCGGGGGGGGGGCCCCGTTTGTGAGAGAGGGGGAAAGAAAAGAGCGAAGGTCTTCGCCCATTTAGCCAAAATAGCGAGGAGCATGCCCGGGTGGAAAAAGAGTTAAATCAAAAAATAACGTCAGGGGGAGGGGGACAAGACGATGCGCGGGACCAGGGGGGGTGCGGCACCAAAGAACGTAAGCAACGGGAAAATAAGACCTCCTGTGTGGGGGGGGCAGGGAAGGAGCCGCACTTACTGCGAGTCAACGGTAGTTTTGGGACGAGTCGACAGGGGTAATCGTATCCTGGTAAAATGGGTAAGTAAAGGGTCGAACTAGCACTCCGAATCGAACCTGAAAAGGTTATTACTTCAACGGGGGAGAACATTCGGGACAATGGGGTGTTTATGAAACTCGTCGGACGGGGGTCTATAGGGGGGGGCAGTCTTCAAAAAAAATGGGCCACGGAGGGGTGAAAAACAAGCTGATCGACACGGGGGGGGGGGGCCTGGCAAACCGCGAAAGGAGTCGAAGAAGTGGATCTCCTACCAAACACAACGGAGGAAGGGGGTGGTGGTGGTTGGGGGGGGAGGGGGGGGGGAAAAAAAGTTCTGTAGAACGCAGGGACAAAACGGGCAGGGAAGGACCAAGAAAATTGATAATTCAAGACCGCGAGGGAGAAAAAAAACACGGAGGTAGTCAAAAAAGTTGGCTCATTGGTACGGTAAAAAGAAGAGAGAGTAGCGACGAGTTGAAAGAAAACACGAACGAAAACGTTCCGCGAAACCGCAATGAAAAACGAGGCGATTTTTCGAAAGAAAAATCGGCGATAACTTTTTGGACAACGTAACCACCTTTTAAAGTACGACGTTAAAGTTAGGGAAAAAATCGCAAACCTACTACGGGTCAAAGGGACTCTCAAAACTGAATAGAGGGCTTGCAAACGCGCCAGGTTCTCCCGGTACACGAAAGCGGGCATGGGAGGTTCAAAAAGTACGTCCCCCCCTGGTGGGGGGCGAAAACAATATGGGTCCGAGAACAGAGTGTCAAAAAACTTATAAAAAAACAATGAACGTAAAATTGGGGTTGAGGGTAAAGTATTCCGAAAAAAGATGTGACAAAAGGATGGAAGAAAGGAAACTCATTGAGAAGTCTAAGAAAAAGAGAAGAAAAAATTAACAAGAGAATGAACAAAAAGAACACGGGGCACCAATGACCATAAATGCGGGTCTTGAACACACGGAGGTGAAGGAGTAATCTGACTGACTGGGTGGGATGACGAGAACAGGGGGGTTCCAGAGTGGGGGGGGGTTTTGCTTGCCGGGCTAAAAAGTCCGCAGGCGATAAAAAAGAGGGAAAAGGGGATGGGGTGGAAAAAGACGGCCGGGGTGTGTATAAAGTCAAATCGGCCAGGTTTAAAGGTCCGGGCCGAAGGGGGTGACGACAAAAAGAAAATCCGGACACGTGATCTGCGTCGAGTGTTGACACAGGTAAACCCAGGGGGTCGTGAACTCTGAAAATCGTCCCCCAGGTGTGGAATAACAAGACCAAAAGGCATCCTTCACAACCGTCTTGGAGGAGCCAAATCAAATGGGGGTTCAAAGAAATGAAGGAATAACAAAAGTGAAGCGTAGGGAGGGTCGTCAGGAAAAAGTCCCGGTTGGTTCACTGGGGCGGCAAATCGTCCCTAATTTGCGTTCAAGGGGGGGGCAAAAGGAAACAGGGGGGACCCTCGTAGAAGGAATGTTGGGGCCTTTCCAAGGTGCAAAAACAATGAGAAGGTCCAAGAACGAGAGACACGTGGACACATAAGGGTCAAACGCGGAGCCTGAACCCCTAAAACTACAAAGGCCAATTGCCCGTGGGCGCCAAAGAGCCAGAAAAAAAAAGACATGAAACCCCCAAATCGAATTCTCCAGATATTCACGGAACCTGGGGTGGGAAAATTGGGATTGCCAAGGGGGGGACAAGGGAGGGTGGGGAGGAAAAAATGACAAAAAAGGTAACCGGGGGATAAGATAAAACGGCAGGGAAACTCCAAAATCCATCACCAGAGAGGAGGCACCGGTCCAATGACGGGGCATAGTATCTCCCGACGCCAGTAGGACTGACAATATAAGGTGGGGTGTAATGGACAGTACTTTATCACTCAACTAAGGCTGGGGGTGCATCCTTCGGTAAAAAAAAAAAAAAAGGAAGCGTAACTCGTGACGGGAGGGACTAAAAAAAACGAGCAATTTTGTGTTTGGAATGGCAAACAGCCGAAAACTGTCTTGTCGGTCGAAAAAAAGAAATTAAAAACTGAAGAAAGATCGGTGTTGTCAAACAGGGCATACCAGGCCGACCAAGTGAGTGAGTGGGAGGAATTGGGGGGGGTTGGAACGTTGGGGGGTGACTTGCTTGGGGCCCTGGGGGTGAGTGCAAAGAAGAAGGTGCGGTGCCACTGACCGGGAGAGAGGAAAAGGCAATATTCAGAGAATAAACAAACAAACAAAAACAAAAGGTTGTTTAAAAGAAAGGTCATGTGGCCGCAAAGTCTGCAAGCCCTGGACCGAAAAGACAAAAACTATTTCCCTAACAAAACAAGGGACAAATGAAAGTGCACCCAGTTAAAAAAAGAACTCCGGGGGGCAGGAAAAAAGACTGAGGGGGCGGGCCCAAACAGATGTAGTGGCAAAAAAATACGATCCAGTGCAGTCTTTGGAAACAAAGACAAGACCGGCTCTGAATTAAAAAAAAGGGCTCTGGGGGTCGGGAAAAAAATGAAATCTTAATAGACTCTTGCCATACCGCAACTGTGCAACTGATGATAGAAGTAAGGGGGAAGGTAAAAAAAAAAAACAACGGGGGGGAATCCTCAGGACCGGCTAACATCAATCGGGGGACCGGCAGAAACCCACGACGAATGAAGTGAAATGAGGGATCTGTATCACGACGTGTTCCAGGAAACCTGGCACAAATGGCCAAACCGGGCAACACGTGACGGAGCTTGGAGAGACGAATGAAAAGGAAGAACTGGGTCCGCTGAGGGTCCGCTGTCCAAAGGTTAAAAAGACAGGTGGTTACTTGAGGCAAAAAGAAAAGGGGGGGGGGCAAGTGGCAGAGGTAAACTTGAGAAAGGGCCTCTAAAACCGTTGAAAAAACTGGGAGGAAGGGACAACTACGAGGTGTGGAAACGGGGGAGCGGGAAAACCAACAAAAAGGGGACGACGTCTTAACATCCCATGGGGCCAAACGAAAAAAGAAGACAGACAAAAAGAGACTAAAAAGAATGGTTAGACCGACGATTTATGACAAACCGGGGGGTAAAAGGGGAACCCAAATAATCAGCCTTGGGTGAAGTATAATTTGGTTTATTCAAGTTGGGAAGGAAAAAAAAGACACAAATGTTGCGTGTCAGAATATGCTGCACGCTTGGAAAAAAAAACTGAGAAAGCAAGAAAAAGCACGAGATCGGTTTCTTGGTCACGGGAAGCAGGAAGAAAGTGGCGGGAAATGGGGGAAAAAAAAAGCAACAAGTTCAAATCTTCACGAGAAACTAGAATGAAAAAAGGACGGGAGCTCCCAAAACAAACGTAAGAAAAAAAATTCAACCAAACGGGACGAAAAAGTCCTCAAAACAGACAAAAGAAGCCTAGGCTCATAAACCGTGAAGAAGACGCCATTGAAGGGGAAACACCTTGGGAAAAAAATGGGGGGGGAAGAGATTTGCAGAAAATCAGAAACTTCTTAAAAAAAAAAAAACTCCTTAAAAATAGAAATAAAGAAGAAGTCATGAAATAGTGTGGTGGCATCCAAAAATACGTAATGGGATACATGTCAAAGACACGTGATGAGCGGGAAAAAACTTTGGTTTTGAGGAAAAATTAAGGAGACGAATACGACGACGTTGTTATGGGGGTACGAGAAAGGCAGCTCCGGGGCCGAAGGTATCGAAAAGAGGAGGAGGTTGAAAAGTCGATTAACGGAGGATAACAAAATGAAGGGAAAGGGAAAGGATCGACGACTCGGAAAAACTCGCACAAAAAGGTAATTGGCGGCAAAATGTCTAAGAACGAGAAATGTGTGTTCTTCAACTCGTCCAGGAATTCTGATAGGAGGGAAGTCTCAATGAGCCACAGGGGAGTGGGAAGGAGAGGCTGAAATCGACAGCGGGTTGTTGACTTCCCGAACGGAAGTTCCGAGAGCTAAATCAACATACACACAGGGGGAAGAGGGGAGGGGGGAAAAAAGGGGAAGAGAGGAATTTCGGTTCGTTTGCCGGCGGGGGACAGGACATAAAAAAGGACAGGAAAACAGATAAAAAATGAAAAAAGAATTCAGCCCTCTCTGGCACCACTGCGCTAATTTTAAAAGAAAAAAAGTGGAACGGAAAAGCGATGCGCGACGGTCAGAAGGTGAAAACAAAAATCGAAAGGAGAAGGTGAGCCAAAGAGCATGGCAAACAGGAGAAGGGTTCAGAGAAAGAACTGGGGGGTGGACGTACAACGGGTTGCAGGATAGGGTATACAGAAGGGCAACTGGAGTCGGACGAAAAAAACTAAAGATACGTACGATGAGGCTGGCGGCAAAGGGAATCTTAACAAAAGTTTCTCTGGTAATGGTGGGGGGGATCCCAAAGCTGTCCGGTATTTCAACTAATGAGAACCTGGGAGGAAAAAAAAACCAGATGGTAACAGACAAGAGATTCGCTGGACCGTATCCAAGACGTGTTGTGGAGAGGCCTAAAAACAGATTGGAAAAGATGTCGCCAAAAAAGAATGCGGAATTGGCGAAGGGGAAGTACGGTACAGAGAACCGGCTGGCAAGCAAAAAAATTACAAAAGGGCAAAAGGGGGGGGGGGGGGGAAAAAAAAGGAACAAAAAATGGCGGCTTGGGGCACTTCCACGAATCTGCGCAAAGATGACGGAGGGGTAACGAGGACGAGAAAACCGTGTGTGGGGAAAGAGTGGGGTTTGAGGGAAGAAAAGGGGCCAGCCGTCGAGAAAGAGGGAGGATTGAGAGTCTTGTTTTCAAGGTGCCAAAAGGCCACGGTGAAAAAAAACAGAGAAGAACATACGGACAAGAAGAACAATCCGTAGACGTCTGTGCTGCAGGTTAGAGGGTGGGGGGGGTTGGTGCAAAAAACAGGTGGAGGGAAAAGATTTTAGGGAGGGAACAAGGATGAAAAAGACAAAAGTCGTTAGTAACCGTTGGTCATAACAGGAAGGAAAAAAAGAAACCACTTCAACAGGCGTTGGAAGTATGGGGAATCAGGTTTTTCAAGAAAGAAGTAGGAAACGTAAACCCTAATCTTCGCTTAAAAGCCGGTGGGGTTGGGGTAGGTCCTGGGCAGGGTAATCCCGTACTTTGTACCAAACTGGCGGAAATAAGGGATCGGGGGGGTCAACATGTTAGGGGGTGTCCAAAACCGTGGGGGGCACAAATTCGGGGGGCCGGGGGGGATGTGTGCAATGCAAAAGGTTCTCAACAAAACGGAATCGGGCGTCTAGGAAGGTGAAACGGAGGGACCGGGAGACCAACCAACACACACGGTCTCAGGGTGAAAAGTTGCACCTTCAAACCGGAAAGACCCATAACATGAGGGGGGGGGGGGGATCTGTGGAAAGGGCGGACGGGTCAAAAAAAACTGGGGGGGACTGGGCCATTGGGGTGCCCTTAGGGGCAAACAAAAAACGTCGGGAATCTCATTAAAATGAAATGAAGATGTTAAGGGCTCCTCCGTGGGGGCGAGGAAAAGCCTACACGAGTGGTAACTTCATAGTGGGGTTGGACATGCCATTGGAACTTACTTCTTCACAGCTCAGTCGGCGGAAAAAAAGCAAATTTGGGTTAGCCGGAGGTGGGGGATACGATGGTAAGAGAAAACGCGAGGGTGTGGGGGCAAAATGAGCGCCGTCTTGGGGGGGGGAAGGGACATAAAAGGCAACTTTATAAAAAACGGGGGGGCCAATCATCAAATTTGGCCGACGACAAAGGGAAGGGGGGGCTGGGATTGATTAGGGAACGTGGGGGGTCCGGGGAACGGGGCCATGGGGATGGACGAATAAAGTTGTGCAAACGGGCTGAGCGAAACGAAAAAGGGAATCTCTTGATCACGGAAACCACCAACAGGAGGTTGGAGAAAGGGAGGAGCGAAGCCGCCCCGTCTTAAAAAAGCCGGGACGGAACCCCCAAGTTTCATTAATGGGACTCCACATGGAAAAGTTACACAAAGGGGGTGGAAAAAAACATCAATACACGAAGCACGACTCAGGGAAAAGTCCACCAGGCCACGACGAGATCTTTAAAAGGTGACAATTCGGGAAAAAACAATAACTTGAGCTAAAATGCCAAACAGGCTAGGTGTAAGAGTACACAAAGGGTAATCAGAACTCGAAGTTGCAAAGAAGAAAGACTGACCAGACCCAGGAAGAAGTACTTGGGTCAAAAAAAAAGAAGGAGTATAGGGAAACGGGAGAAGGGCGCCCACCAACGCCTGAAGCCACCAGACGAGATTAAGTGTTCAAAACGATGAAGTATCACGAACGGGTGAAAAAAAAGGGCACTGGACAACCTGGGGGGCCCAAAAAAAGCACGCGTGAAGGGAATACTAATCCGATGCTGGATCGGGGGGGGGGACAGATAAGAATGTGGACGACTGGGCAAGTGGAAACTAGTTAACGGGGGGTGTTAGGGGGGACAATGAGGGTCACAAGGATCGAACGGAGAAGATCAGGCACGAGAACCCGGGGGCAAGGCAATAGGCTACCTAGGTAAGGTGGCGGCACACAAAAAAAAATGTACGAACGGCGGAAACAAAGTGGACAAACAGACGGGCCTACGAAGCCTACGATAGTGTTAGCAATTCTTCCGAACCCCCAGTGATGAAAAACTCCATCATTACACGCCCTGGGTTGGAAGTAGGGCATTTTTTGGTGGGTGATTTCTTGAATGAAAAACGAAAACTCCCAGTGTAAGAGTTCCTAGAAGTGGGTTGTCCCAAGAACCAGAAAAACAACTCAGTCAGATCACTTAGAGGACGAGTTGGGTTCTGAAAGTCCCAAGAAGGATCCTGAATACCGTGGTAGGACTGACAAATCCTTAGAACAATAAGGAAACTCACTAAAGACGCGTGACTGGGGAAGTCTCCATACCACCAACTCATGGTCACACACGGTCACTCTGCCTCGCAAAAAAAAAGTCCGTCACGGGCAAAGGGGCAGAAGAGAAGTGAACTCAATTGGAAAGACAAAGGTGGACAAGTGATGAAAAAAGGTAGTTCCAGAAGCTATACCAGTCACGACTTCACGGGCCACCAGTCACCTACCATCCTTGTTGGGGGGGAAAAATAGGGGGGGTGGACACATTTGGTTCAAAGAACAAATCCCGAGTAAGGGTAACGCCGACGAAGGAAAGCGAAAAAGCTTTGGTTGTAGGGGAAAAGAGGGACGTTAGCGAAAAATACGCCACAACTGGACCGGGGGTTTTGGATTAACGGAAGAACTAAGGCCCCAGGAAAGGTGGACCGGATTAGGCGTCGAGTAGGGGGGGGCGAGGCGAAAGAAAAGTTAATTCGTATCACCTGGGAGGGGGGTTACGGAAAGAATCAAAATGGCCGATCGACTGGTCTAAACCCTCGTGGGTTAAGGGGAAACGGCTTGAGAAAATTCGCCGGATGGGGGTTAACGGGGGGTACCACTCAAGAAGGGGCGATTGAGAAGGGGGA
>Ga0179593_1529038_pt1 | contig 14317 bp, 19 predicted proteins | sample CZODoug2_1_08_16_FD_185931 | JGI IMG/M metagenome (GOLD analysis project Ga0179593, IMG submission 185931) | Vadose zone soil fungal communities from Angelo Coast Range Reserve, California, USA - CZODoug2_1_08_16fungal (PacBio error correction) | ecosystem: Environmental > Terrestrial > Soil >...
GCACACCATAGGTGAGGTGGGTTGTGCCTTGTATTTCTCCCACTGGGGGAGAAAAAAAAAAAAAAAAGAAAGAAAAAAAGAATCCATTCCCCTTGCGGTCGCGCTCGGCTTAAAAAAAGGAGGCGAGCGCGATCATCTTGATAAAGGTGGAATGTAGAAAGCACTATTGAGGGAAGGGCGTGCAACTCTCGGTTGAGTTCAGGCGGGAAAAGAAAGGGAGGGGGAGGAAAGGAAGAAAGGGGAAAGAGAGACATCTGATGGAGACTCTGCCTAAATACTGTCGATGAGTGGGATGTATCCTTTGAAGGCGCGCTTCATGGTCAGGTGCACCAGAAGGAGAAGAACTGGAGACGAGCAGGTCATCGCTGAATACCCAAAAAAAAAGGGCTGCTGAGTTTTTGGACAAAAGGAACACAGGAGAACAACGGAGTTTTGGGGGGGGAGGACCAACACGCCGGAAAAAGGGGGGGGCGAACCGGCAGCTTTTACAGCCAGGATTTTTTTCTGGGAGAAGGAAAAAGGGACGGAGAAAAGAAAGTCCCCCCCTTTCCCGGCGCGAAAAGGAGAAACCTTAAGGACAAAGGACCGAGAGAATTCTGTCAATGGCCCTTTCATGGGGGAAAGAAGAGGGTCGGATTTGGCGAAAAAAAAATGGGCTTTGAAGGGGGCAATGTGAAAGAAGGGCCCTCTTTCTAGGAGAAAGGCCTACTGCTCGATAGAAAGAGGGGGTCGGGGGGGGAACGATTTCCGGGATCTCTTATCCTTAATAGAAGGGAAATAGCGCTTTCCCGGAATTCAAAAAAACACGCGATACCAAAAACTTCTTGGGCGGGCAGTTGCTTGTCTCCGAAAGGAAAAAAATGAGAGTATTGAAAAAACTAACGCCGGAAGCGAAGTGCAAATTGGTCGGGGTGTACGCATTATTCCCCATCTAATCGGGGAAAAAGGGGGAGGGGGAGACAAGACTAAATCGACGGCTCCTCACAGCGAAGAAGGCGGGCCTGTCACTACGGATTGTTGAAGAGCAGATAGGACAAACGAAAAAAAGCGCTTTCGCGTATTTCTCTCACACGACTTTTCTGAGAAGGAAAAAAAGGGGGACATGAGTTCGTACGCGGGAGAATACAGGAACCGGAAAAAACTTTTGTATACCTACTGGAGAAAACACAGAGAAGCGGGTCGGAAAAAAGGAGAGCTTCTCTCCGAAAAAAGTCGGTCTATCAAGGAAGCTGGGCGCAATTGTTGTAAAAAAAGAAAAGGAAAAGACAAAGGGAGGGCGAAGGCCGCTCCCGGGAAGCGCCTCGCACATCCTGGTGTGAGTAACGTCGGGACGCAGAAAAAGAGGGGGCCAATTTGCCATCCAAATATGAAAAAGGGAGAAGAAATGAGTGATTTAAATTCCTTGACCCGCTCCAAGGACCGAAAAGAGAAAGAACACGACTCATTTCTCGATTGGAAGGGAGCTCCAGAGAGTTTACTAAAGGGAAAAATGTTGCCCGACGGCCCATCTGCCGGGAGAGGGAAAGGAAGGAAAAGCAAGCGGAGGAGGGTGCGCCGCTTCCACAAAAAAGCGATCGAACTTGCCGGCAGCAAAGTAGAGCCTTTCCAGAAAAAGGAGACAGGATCACCGAAAGCTCGTACCACGACAGAAGAAGGAAAAAGAAAGAAGGGAACGCAATTGGATCAAGATCGCCGTAGAAAAAAAATCAAGAACACGACACCCTATCCGCGAAAAAGGGGGTCATCAAGCTTCCGCAAAGGAGTAGGAGCAGAAATCAACTAATCGCGCGAACGGAGCTGGAAAAAAGGAAGAGACGTCTTCTATCCGCGCCCAACCAGCCGGAAGAAAAAGACATCCGCAGGCCCAGCTCACCACAAAAAAGCAAAGTCTTAGAAAGCTATAAATAGAGCCCGCGCTCGGCTCTGATCACCCAGATCAGAGAGGAAAAAAGAAAAAGAAAGCAAAAGAGAGGAACGACAACCGCAGCCGCCGCCTGCGAAAGGGGAAGAACAGCAGCAGCACTATCCCTTCGGAGGTGTCAAGAGGGGACCGGAGTCGGGAAACGCCGGTTCTGGCCGATCCATTTGCCAAAAAGGAGGAAAAGAAGGCACAGATCGGTCTCGCGAGCACCCCGAAAGAAAAAAAGAGGTAAGGAGAAGAAAGAAAGTCTAGCAAGAAGGGCCGCAGACGAATGTGCGCGTGCGAAAAAAAAGAAAAAGAAAAGCGGGGACCGAAGCCCATCTTGCGCCAGAAAAAAGCATTTATCGCCGAGATGCAGCGGACCAGAAAAAGCGGCGCTTCCTTCTCGGGGAAGAATGAAATAAAAAAAAGCTGGCAAACGGTCTCAAGCTCGCCGTGCGGGTCACAAGGAAAACTAGCATCCACAGCGGGAAAAAGGAACTCTCCACGAAAAAAGCCGGTGTCTGGCCGGAGAGTAGGGGAGGAGGGGAGGTGAAACAGACATGAAAACGCCTGAAAATGCGAAATCCCCTTCCTTAAAAATAATATCGGGGGCCCCGCCGAGTCAACCGTGGCGTTGGAGGGAGAAGGGAAAAACAGCGAACTTGATGTGCGGGGTGGATAGAAGAAAAAAAAGAAACGCAATCAAACAAAAAGTGGAGGGGAGGGCTCAACAGAAGGAGAAGGGGAGACTCCGTGTTTCCACATTTCGGGGGAAGAGAAGAGGTTGGGGTAAAGAAAAGGCCCACCAACTGGGGCAAAACAAAAAGAATCTCGTCCCCAGAAGAAAAAAAGATATCCCAAGGAGAAAAGCATATCCCTTGGCAGTCTGGAAGAGAAAAAAAAAAGCGAGCGTCACCTTGCGACGAAGGGAGCGAATCACCGATTCCATAAAGGCGGACGCAGCTCGGGGAGGGGGAAGGAGCGAACCTGTCTACGAACAAAGGAGGGGAGCAAGAGAGGGAGCGCGCCATCGCCCATAGCGAAGAGGAGAGGGTCGATCCTGCGCCTTTGACGCGGGGCAAAGAAGACCGCGAAAGAAAGAGGAATCGACGAATTCCTCGCGAAAGAAAGAACAGCTTGGAAAAGAAAAGAGAACGCTTCGGGTCGAGCACGGAACAAAGGAAAGCCAAAAAAAAAAAAGGGAACGCGCCCGGCTTCGGAGAGGAAGGGGGACAAAAGACGCGGGGATCAGCTGCCCGCTCGCGGCGAAAAGAAAAAAAGAAATGAAAGACCTTGTCGGCCTGGCTGAGGGATGTCAAAAAGGTTGCGCGATCGTGCTGACCGCAAGAAAAAGAAACAAGGAAACGAAAGACTTCCCGCTAGTCAGTCTCGAAAAGAAGGCCTGCCCCGGACCTTGATCCCGGGGAGAAATTAAGAAAAAAACACAGAACACTAATCCGGCAACTAACGCGCCATGAGGGAGGGGGAAGGGAAAAAAGAAGGGAGGAGACCACGACCTCCCAGATGGTATACAGAAAAACCGTAGTCTGTTTTAATGCGAAGGGGAAAGAGGACCACCGATGAAAGAAGTTCCTCATTGCTGCGCCATTCCAGCAAGCGGGTCAAAAAAGAGGAAAGAAAAGGGCCGAGGGTCAAAGAAAGGAGGGAGAAGGAGGAGACCATCAACATACCGATCACGTGAAAGCAAATACTCGAAGGGGAACACATACTTCCCACAAAGCCAACTCTTCAAAAAGAAAAGGGGGAAAAAGAAAAGAAAAGAAGGAAGTGATGACCTTAAAGCGCGAACCGGGGCGCGGAGAGAAAAACGGAGAGAGGAAAAGATAGAGATAACGAAAGGAAAAAAGGCAAATAATCTCGCAGAAAAGCGGAGCGCACAGCATCGCGTTCTATAAGCGATTGGGGGGAAGGAAGGCCAACCGGCGATGGGAGGAAGAGAACCCGGCGGCACAGGGGAATCGTTCTGGTGAAAGACTGGCCGCAGAGGACGCTTCCGGAGACCCAAGAGAAGGGAGAGGGGGACGTCTTTTGCCTGGAATTCCGCAGAAAAAAGAGAAGCGATTTTGCGATCTCAAATGGAAGGGGTGCCAAAAGACTACGGCGGCTACTCCGGAGTGAAAAAAAAAGAGGGAAAAGCCCGGGAGTGTGTGGGCGCGCCTAAAGGAAAGGAAAGCGCGTTCAGTGGAAGGCGGGTTATTCACGCGAACCGGGGTCCAAAACAAGGAGAAGGAAAAAAGGAGCGCGAAGACGCTTTTTGCCGCCGACTGAAGAAGAAGGTCGATTCCTGGGGGAACAGTAAAACGATCAGCAATGATGACTGGAAGAAGACAAAAAAAAATAATTCCAGGACCGCACCAAGGGCAAGGGAGGGGAAGGGAAGCACGAGAGGCGAGGGGAAAAACGCTGCGGCTAAGGGGGAGAAGCTGCTTCGACGCAGCCTGTTAGAAGGGCGGGTGTCGAGGCCTGTCTTTCTCTACCCAAAGGGGGGAGAGACCGATTCCAATCGGCTGAAGCGGCAGGGGAGATTCGAATCTGCTCTACGTCGTAGGTGGGCCATAGCCTTCGCTTCACGTCAGAAGAGAAAGGGAGAAAAAGATCCTGCGCGCTCGAAGGAAGAAAGCCCGCCGCTAGGCAAAGTGTTGTGGAGAAAAGCTCGACCAGTTATCGTCGGAGGGGGGGGGAGAAAAAAAGGTGATCTGCTGGCGATGGGGAGATCATAATCGGAGAAATCTGTACGAAGGACGCGAACCCTGCTGATGGGCGGAGGAGGGAAGACTAAAGGAAGATGGCTTCGAGGAAAAAGAAAAGTACCGGAAAAAGGAAGTAGCCTCGGGATGGGGCCGAGCGCTCAATCACCAGGAGAGGGGGGAAGGGTGGAGGGGGCGCGTGAAAGACTCAACAAAGGGAAAAACCTTTTTTTGCAACGGAAGACAAGTTCTTGACCATCCCTGTCACTCCATGCAGCCGTGGGGGGGGGGGGAAAGGGGACATTGGGGGAGAACCGTATCCCCCCGCAATCCAAGTGCGAAAAAAAAAAAAAAAAACCGCCAAAGGGGAATCGATAGAAAAACTTCTGAAGGGGAGGGCATCACAAGGTTGGTCCCGAAATGGGAAGGGAAGTTCACTTCCCCTTTTTTATCGAACTACCGCGAAAAAAATACTGGATCGTGGGGAAAAAGAGTTGCTCGTGGACGCTGCTGTTCTATCGCGAAAAAAGGAAGAGAAAAAAAAAGGAAAGTGGCTCCGAAAAAAAGGAAGGCCCTGCACCGATCCCTGGAGTTTCTTTCTGGAAGAAATCGCGTTCCACGAAGGAAGAGGAGAACATGAATCGGCGCGTCTATTTGAGGGGGGAAGGGGCACTACCTTCTGGAGACCAAAGTCGGCGAGAACGGGGCCTCGCGGTGTTTGCTGACTATAACGATTACCGGAAGGGAAGAAAAAAGGGGGTGGAAGGAATTCGGCCCGGCGGTGGCTCGCGCGAGAGAAAAATGGGCATTGCTTCTGATTCCCAGGAAAAAAACCGCGACAAGGATGGGGGAAAAAAATGGTCTATCTAGGCGGCCTGTGTGCGAGGGAAAAAAAGGGAGGGGATGAGGCTGTGATGAGGGGGGGACTTTCTCAACCGCGCTCAAGCGAAATGAGGGTTTGTAGGGAAAGAAAGGTGCCCCGCTTTCTCGTGAGGGAGGAGGGAGGAAAAAGCTGATCTGGGTTATCCGCGAAGAAGCCGCGCTGCCAGGGGGAAAGAGGTCGGGAAGGGGGGGGGTTGGCTGGTGAGCCTGGGGCTGGAGGGGAGGGGGGAGGCTGGGTTGCAGGGAAAGAAGGGGGGGGGTTACTCAGGAGAGAAACATCTAGAAGACCTCCTTTCCTAGCATTGGAGAGGAGAGGGAGTGGGGGAGGGAGAGGGACGAAAGACGCTTGCGGGAAGTCTGAGAGGGAAAAGGAGACCACTTTCTTCTTATCGGGTGGTAAGATGGCGAAACGTGAAAAGAGGGGAGGAGACCTGCTTCTGATCCAATTTGCGGAGGCAGAGAGGAGGGTGATGGTGGGCGTCTGCGTTCGTGGTACAAGTTCAGGTAAGGGGAGGGTTGGTGCCCTGGACAGGGGGAAAAGGGAGAGGAAGCCTGCCGGCCAAGTTCGAGTGCGCTTTTCTTCGGGAGAAGGCGCAAACAAATCAGAAAAAGGGGGAGGGGCAAGTCAAATATCAAAAGCAAAAGGGAGGAAGGGAAGTCAAATACTCGGACGAGAAAACTTCCAATCGGAATGAAGTCGTGTTCATGGAGGGGAGGCGGTTCAAGGAAGGAAAGCAACGAAGGGAAATAGGAGAGCGCTCAAAAGGGAAAGGGGAGGAGGGGAAAATTGGCCGCACCGCGCTTCTAGAAAAAAAAAAAAGTCCGGCATCACCTGGATGTGTGAGCGGAGAAAAAAAAAAGCGCCAGAACGTGAGACGGGGAAGGAGGGAAAGAAAGGGAGCAAAGATCTAACCTCCTCTAAAAGACGGCCAAAAAAAAAAGCGAGAGAGGAGCAGGGAGGAGGAGGAAAAAGAGCCAGGAGACTGTGGATCGCCATAAAAGGAAAAAGGAGTCATTTATACAAAAGGAAGCTAGAGAGAAGCTTCGAAATCATGGCCACAATGTGATGAAGGGGGAAAAAGAAGGGGAGAGAAAGAACGCGGCCACAGCGGCGGGCTCGGAGGAAGTGTCTTAGCCAGACATCGAGGAAATAGCGAATTAAAGAAGCGCCAACCGTCCACGAGAGGGGGGGGAGAGTAGTACCTGGTCTACCTAAAAGCCGTCCACATTTGAGATGGGGAAGAGACATTGACAGTAGGGAAAAGGGAAAAAGTAATTCATTCCTGCTTTAGCTGCGCCTCGGGAAAAGGAAGAGGGGAGGAGGAAGGGCGAGCAAGCAACTGCCAGAAAGAGGCGCCTTCATTGTGAATTCTTTAAAGACAAAGAAATTATAGAACAAAAAAAGGGAAGGTACAACCGGCCAGGCCCCGAACCGATCACAGCATGAGGGAGGAGGGGGGGAGGAAGGGAAAAAAGAAAAAGGGAAAAAAATTGTTTGCTGAACAAGAACCCACCCTGTGGCGGTCGCAAAAATAAAAAAGGACAGACAGAAGGCAAAAAAAAAAATCATAGTCGGCTGCGCCACCAAATTAAGGGAGAGAAAAAAGGGCAAGGGAGGAAAAAGGGGTCGTACGCGTCGGCTCCGCCGCGGAGAGACCCGAAAAAAGAAAAGACCCTAGAAAGGGGCGCTCACCCATTCTTTCGGAGTCAAGGGAGGGGGGGGAGGGAAAAAAAAAAAGGGTGTAAACGCCAAATGGTGTGTAATGTGAAAGGGGGTCCAAAACTTCCAAAAAAAAAGCGCAAGGTGAAAATAATTGGAGCCCTTCGAAGGGAAAAAAAATGCGGGGCTGCACCTGAACCATGACGCGCTATATCGCGAAAAAAAGGAAAAAAAAATCCAGAAAAGTACCGGTTTCCGGTTCCGGTCTAGCAGCGGAGAAAAGGAAAAAAAAAGACCGACATGAATTTCCCGCCTGCACTCAACGAAAAAGAGCAGCCAAATAGTGCGGGGGAGCAGATCATGACGAAACGCGCCATGAACTGGAAGAGAGAAAAGAGGGGAAAAGGGGGTTCCTGCTCGAAGCCGAGCGCAAGGGAGTATTCTGGTCGGTGCGTTCTCTCAGCAACCACAGAATTTGTGAAAGGAGGGGAACGCCGCGCGCAATTCGGACCGTAGCAAGGGGAAAGAGGGAAAAAAAAAAAGGAGGAGGGAAAAAAAGAGATATGCGCGTGCAATTGCTTCAGAGAGGTCGCCCACCAATGATCATGTGGTTTTTGCTTGGCCAACAGATCCATTCCCAGAAAGAGAGGTCAGCTTCAGGAACCCATTGGCAAAAGAGAAGGGGGGGAAAAGAAGGGGGGGAAAGGGACATTATTATGAGGCAGCACTATTTATGCTGAAAAAAAAGGAAGAAATTCATGTCGGTCTGTTGAACTGCCAGAGATCGCTAGAGGGCGACCAGGGACGGGAAAAGAGCTCGGGTGCTCTCCTTTGTCGCGATAGTCGGGAGGGAGAAGGGGGGGGAAGGAAGGAGGAGGGAAGAAGAGACTATCAGGTCATGGGAAAAAAAAAAAAAAATTGTCTGCTGAGTTTTGACATACGAAGCGAACCTAGTTGGAAAGGGGGTTGGTTCGCCACACACGCCGAATAAGAAGGGCGGAAACGGCAGCTTTTTATAGAGAGGAAAGGGTTCTTCTGTTCCAATTCGCGCCAGGGAGCGCCCGAAAAGAAAGGATGCATTACTGGCGGCGGCCAGAAAAGGAAGGGGAGGAAAAGAATATGCGTGACCTTCTGCAATGGCCCTTTCAGGGGAGGTTTGCTACCGCCACCGGTGGTTTAGAATCCACACGAACTCGGATAAGGGGTACTAACGCCTACGGCTAGATGGAAAGGGAGGGAAGGAAGTGGTACCGAACAGTGGCCGTTTTAGGGGGGGGGATCGTAGATTGACCTGCTCTTGGAAAAGAGTGCGAAAAGAGGACCCTGATTTTTTCTGGCAGTGGGGAGGGAAGAAAAGACGACTCGCCATGATCGGATTGAACGAAAAAACCGGACTGAATCCGGTCAGAAAGGCACGGGGTTGTTACGCATTATTCAAAGGAGGGGGGGCACAACGGGTTGGTGCAGGTTGACCAGCGACTGCATCCTGGCACAGAGGAGGGGTTTGAGCGTGCGGAAGGTCAAGCATATCGGATTGGGGAGAGGGAGGGAGAAAAAAAAATCGCCAAACGCGGGCAAGCGCTTTTCCCGCTCGGGGTTAGAGAAAAAGGCTCATCACAAGGGGCCCTGATTTCGCAACTACCTTCAAAAGCCCCTTTTGTATACAGGAAAATCACGCTACGGAAAGAAAGAAAAAGTCAAATGGCTCTGGATCGGCACCTAGGAAAGAAAGAGCTCTCCCGCCTTCTGGGGTGGGGGGGAAGGGTCAGGGAGGGAAGTGCGCTCTGGGGCGCAAAGGGTTGGGAAAAAAAAGAGAAATATCACGGTTGCTGGCGAAGGCCGCGAAAGGGAAGATCCATCCATTTTTTGAGAGTAGGCGGCGGAAAGGGGGAGAGGGGCGGGCCAATTTTCCCAGCAAGAAAAAGGGGAGAACTCTCTCTATTTTCCCTTAGGGGGGACCTTGAACCGCTCCTCCATGACAACGAAGGGAAACTGTTCTCGGAGGTCGCTGAAAGTCACCGGCTCGCCGAGTAGGGGAGGAACCCTTTTGCCGACAGAAATCTTTACTTTCCAAAACGACACTAGGAGTTGCGCCGCTCAAAGGAGAGAAGGGGAAAAAAAAGTCGAAACTTTCAAAAAGACCTAGGGGAAGGAAAAGCAGGTCCCCGGGCACCAACAAGAGGGGGAAAGAAAAAAATACACTACCTCAGCCTCCCAAAAACTCTCTGTCGAAGGGAATCCGTTCGAAAGCCACGGCGATCCCCGAAGAAAAAGAAAAAAAAGGAAAAAAGGGGGTCTAGGCCGAACAGCCCGAGATCATACGGGAAAAAAAGGAGAGAAAAAATACGAACTCGTCTCTCAAGAATGTCTGAAGTGAGGGGGAGCAGTCTTCTATCCTTCGTCCCAAAAGAAGGGGGGACACCAGAAGCGAAAAAAAAGCCACATGCTCACCAGCGAAAAAGACCGCGCAGGAAAGATCAAGAAAAGGCAGCGTGCGGCATGAAAAGAGGGAAGGAGCACCCAGATCAGATATGAATACAATCACCTATCATCGCAAACAAGGAGGCCATCATAAAAGAAAGGACGTTTCTACCGCAAAGGAAGGAAGAAGAAAAAGAGAAGGGTGTTTTTTTGGGGGGGGGGGGGGGGATTTTGGGGGGGGGGGGGGTGGTAAGGGCACCAGAGGCAACAGGCCGGCCTCGAGAGGAAAAGTAAAAAAAGTGAAAGTTCTGGCCGCTCAGTTGCCGGGAATAAGAAGCAATTCCCAGATTCGGCGAGGGGAAAATTAAACCGGGCGAAAAAGGAAACCGGGGAGCGGATCGTCAGCAACACCGCGATCCACCGCATGGGGAAGGACGACGAGAAAGAAAGAAGGATCCAGAAGAAAAGAGCAAATCTTCGCAGCACCTATACGCCTGAGAAGCCATTAGAGGAAAGAGAAGAAAGAGCCAGAACGCCAGCGGCGGGAAGGAAAGGAAAAAACTTATTATTCCGCCAAAAGGAAGCTCTCCGTGCGGGCCCGAGAGGAAAACGCAAGGCAGACGCCTGACAAAGAAAAAAAGACAACCAGCCGGGGCGGGCGCGAGGGGAAAGAAAAGGAACACTTAAAATGCGGGACCAACCTTGAAGGAAAAAGTTTGATAGAGCTCTTGTTCCTCCGAGGAAAAAAGGTGGAACGGTGTCCCTAGAAGGAAAGGGAGCATGCGCACCAAAACGCATCAAACAAAAGGCTCTGGAGGACAGGGAGGAAGAAGGAAGAAAGGGCTTCGTTGCAACAGTCGGGTGCAGGAGGGACACGCGCCGCCACCACCGGGGAAAAAAAATGCTGTTGATGCTCGCGAAAAAGAAGACATAGCCTCCGATTTCCGGTACCGCGGACAAAGGATACCGGAGTCCAAAAAAAAGCAGACCGTCTCGCGTCACCGGGAGAAGAGGGGGGAAAAAAGAAACGAAAGAGAACAAGAAGCGCCGCCGATCAACCGCGTCGCATCGCAACCGAAAAAAAAAAAGCCGACACATGTCTTTGATTCTTAAGAACGGACGGGAAGCTCGCAAAAAAGAAGGCAGCGCAGATATTGTCGCGGTCGAGCAGAGAAAAAAAAGAAAGGGCAAACGCAGCGTCGCGCAGATCGCCTCGAACAATTCCTCAACCGTTAGATAGGGATCCCCTTCGGAAGAAAGAGGGAGCAAGACGCCGCCGCCACACCGGGAAAAAAAAAAAAAAGTCTTCGTCGCAGTCGGCCAAAAAGAATTTAGTGACGCCCGAGAAAAAGGAAGCGGCGGCGCCACCGCAATGACGGCAAGGGGGGAAAGGGGGGGGGTGGAGGACTTGCACAATCATGTGAAGAAGCACGCCCGCCGCTCAACCAGACGATAGTCGGTCGGCGGCAAAGCTTCTTCGAGAGAAGAGGAAGAAAAGGGGAAAGGGGGGGGAAACCGGTTCTCGTTCAGAAAACGCGAAAATGAAAACTTAACGCGCCTGTCTGCGCCGGAAAAGAAGAACCAGATGGGGAGAGGGGGAGCAAAATATCCGAGTAGCCGCCGGTAGGAGGGGGGGAAAGGGGAAAAAAGGGGGGGGAAAGGAGAAATTTGAGTCGGGCAAAATCGAGGAAAGAAAAAGGAAGGCAATTCCAGGCACGCGTCACCAAAAGGGCTCAACGTAAAAAAAGAGGATCACATGGAAAAAAACACCAGACGGGAGAAAGGAAGGAAAGGGAATCGCCGGTTTTCCCGATACTGGGAGGAAAAAAGAAAGTTCTGGCGCTCATGTCCTGACGCCAAAAAACTGCTATTCGTATCGGAGAGAAAAAGGAAAAGGGGGGAAGGAAAGATAAGAGATCACGAAAATGCCGAGGGGAAGGAAGGAGAGAAAGAGAGAGGAGAACGACATGCGCGCCGCATCGCGTCTATGAAGCCAAGAAAAACCTGCGCGGCCCTTGCCTTCTTCGTGAAAAGGAAAACGGCGTTTCCAAAGGGGGAGAGGAGCAAAGGCCTGACGCTTCCGGATAACCCGCGGCCCGCAGGAAGGGGGGGGACATAGGGAATTCCTCCAGCAACTGATAAGTCGATCAGTCATAAGAAAGAGGGAAAGGGAGTTGTCCGCATCACAACCGACTATGCGCACGGGAGCAGATTAAAAGAGGGGCGCGCCTAACTTCGAGTCGCGCAGAAAGGAGGAGGGCAGTGGAAAGAGGTGGTTGGGCGCGTTTTCTGACAAGTCGTGGCCGCCCTGAGGAAGGCCCCGGGGAAAAGAAGGAATAGCGGGAATTGCGTAAGGGAAAAAGAGCTTTGCGGTCACACATCGCGCAATCGGACAAGACGGAACCCAAAAAAGAAAGGGCGCCCAGGGCGTCCATTGAGGGGAGGAAGAAAGGAGTTCTCCGCGAGCGGAGAAACAAACGTCGTCTGAGGAAAGGGGCTGGCTACGGAAAGGGCGCTTTCCGCTTTCGTGGCAAGGGGGGGGGAGGGAGGAGGAAGGGAGAGGGAAACCTCTAATCTGATTTCCGAGGATGTACTTCCGATCTTCGAGGGGCAAAGTCGAGGCCATAGCCTTCTCGTCACGGCGCGGATAGAAAGAAAGCCATCTCTCCTCGGGAAAAGCTAAATCGAAGGGACAAGACCAAGACATGGTGTTCGTCGAACAGATACGCGTTTGCGACTGCTACTCAGGGGAAGAAAGTTGATACCGAAGCCGGAAGGAGGAAAAAGGGAGCGAGACCGGCTGATGTGCGAAAAGGCCCTTGGATATTGCTGAGGGCATGCGACGGTAAAAAAGGGAAGGGCCTCTTGGCGAGCTGGGGAAGGGGAACAAGGGGGGAAGATTTTGCCCCGGGCGTGAAAGACATCAACTAGGGAGAAAAGCGGGTTTTGCAAAAAAAAAAAATCGACGACGAGGGTTGGAAAGGGAAAGGGGAAGCCAGAGCCTTTTGGGGGAGGGGGGGGAGACGTTTATCCACCCCGCAACCAATTGCGAGGGGATGTGCCGCGGCTGAAAAGAATCAACGTCTTGGGACAGGACGGGAGGATAAAAAAGGGGGGGGAAAGAGAGATTCGGTTTTCACTTCCCTGGTTGAAAAACCCACCCGGTTTGAAAAGGGGGGGCGGGCGTCGAGTGTGGCTCTCGTGCCGGCTGATGGAGAAGAGAAAAGGGAGGGGAAAAAGTTCTCCCGCTTTTGCAAGGGAGAAAGATCTCGAAGAGCGTTGCTTGAGAAGAGCGCGTTCCGCGCCGCGGGCGGAGGGGGGGGGCACATGATAAGGGCGCAGATTTGTCTCTAAAAGGGTGAGTCTTGAAAAAAGAACCTCGTCGCACGGACAAAAGAAGGTGAAAAAAAAAAAAAAGAGAAAAAAGAACGTTACCGCTTCGGGAAAGAATTCGCCCTTCTGTGAGCAGAAAAACGTGGCATTGAGGGTAGAGAGAGGGCAATCTGATCGGCCAGAACCGGCGCAACGGAGGGAAAAAAGGGACAGAGAAGGAAAGGTGCTCTTGAACCACCAACTGGGCTTCAAAAAGATGCTCGGACGTTGCGGAAAACAAAAGCGCAGGCGCGCAGCTGGTGAGGAGGGAAGGGGAGCAAGAGGAGGGTCGTGCTGGCGTTTGCCTCCGCGCCTAGGCCTGTTACTAGGGACAAAAGCCGGATAAAAAGGAAGAAAGGCCTGAGCTCGGTGCAAGGGCGTCAAAAACACACAGGGAGAGGAGGAGGTCGGGAATGCTGCTGCGAACACATTCCTTGGAAAAGCGTAGTTGAAAAACTGCGCCCATCATCTAATCGCCAGAAGGAGAGAAGGAGGAGGGAGGAAGGTGCTCCCGCTCTTGCGGGAAGAAAAAAAAAAAAAAAAAGAAAAAAGTGGTTCGGCGGAATCGGTGTCCCGTGCGAGTGGGGAGAGTCTGGAAAAAGTCTGATCAAGGAGAAAGCGCGTTGTTGCGTTTGAGTTGGGGGAGGAGGAAAAAAAAGGGAGGTGATCCTGGCGACGGTGTGGTGCCCTAAAGGGGAAAAAAAACACCCCCCCCCTTTCAGAAAAACGTATCGAGTAAAAAAAAAAAAAAAGAAAAGTTACGGGCGCACCCTCAGCCGCTGAAGGAGGAGGAAAGGTAAAAAACGCAGCTTGTGCCTCGCAAAAGGGTCGGACAGGTAGTCAAAAAGAGAAAAAGAACTCCTTCAATCGAGCAAATGGAGTCGTGTGAGGGGGTATCATTGAGGGGAGGAGGGGAAGAAGGAAAAAAAAAAAAGAAGGAAGCGGACTCCATGGTAATATTCGGGATTGTCAAGAGGGAAAAAAATTTTCATAACCAATTCCGCCACACAGGAGTGGGGTAGGAGGCCGGAAGAAAGGGAAACTGGTAGCGGTGGATGGCCAACCATGCGAAAAAAAAAAAAAAAAGCCAGAAAACAAACGCCGTCGCGGGAGAGAAAGGAAAAAAAATGAAAATCGTAGCGGAAGAAGGAGAGGCATCAGTTACAAAAAGGCGCGCCCGGAGGGGGGGAAGGAGGAGGAAAGGGCAAAAATTGTGATTAGCAGCCCAGGGAAGCTGACATAAGCAGCTCTGGAAGAAAGTGGCGCTTGTCTTAGAAAGAAAAAAAGAGAGAGCTGAAAAGGCCCCGCAGCGCAACCGGCAAAGAAAAGGAGGAGTCCCTGGTCTAACCTCAAAAAAAAAAGAGGGGAATA
>Ga0179593_1632201_pt1 | contig 14317 bp, 10 predicted proteins | sample CZODoug2_1_08_16_FD_185931 | JGI IMG/M metagenome (GOLD analysis project Ga0179593, IMG submission 185931) | Vadose zone soil fungal communities from Angelo Coast Range Reserve, California, USA - CZODoug2_1_08_16fungal (PacBio error correction) | ecosystem: Environmental > Terrestrial > Soil >...
TCTTCTGAAAAGGAAGGGCGCAGGTTGCGTAGACCTTGCACGTCGGCTCCCTCTAAAAAAAGGGATGGACTTTAGTGGTGAGGACTCGCCTGCCAGTTCTGATACCTGGCAAATCTCAAAGCCCTAACGCGGAAGGGCTCAGTCACTCGACAGGGAACGCCAAAAGGGGGGGGTTGCATGGGGAAGACCGACTCAAAAGGGGAAAAAACGTGACGGAAGAAAAAAATTCACCCGACGCCGACAGGCCACTCAGCGGGGGAACATAAAAGGATGGAGTGGAGCAGATCGGGAGCAGGCAATAGACCGAGGTAAAAGGTGGATCTCGCATAGGAAAAAGGGGGGGAAAATGCCCATTCGGGGGAAAGCTATGGTACGACACGAGCGGCGGCGCGGAATGGCTGGAAGTTGATGTAAAGAATGTCACAGGGGGAGACGAGGGTGAGAGAGAAATGATGTCTGTGAACCGATTCTTTCCTGGATCGTCGTCAAATTGACAAGAAGGGAACGAAGGTCTCTGTCGCCGGTCGCATGGAGCCACGAATACGAGGGAATTCGATCAATATGACCGGTATCCGCATCAGGAGAAGGTTCAGCCATCCGTCGAGTAGTGACTATCGGAAAAAGCCGCCCTCCAGGAAGAAAGGGATCTGAGAAAGGCCGCGCGTTGTACAGACCTTAAAGACCTAAAAAACGGACTGACCTTCGATCTCTTGAAAAAAGAGGGGAAAAACCGCAATCGAGCTCCAGAATTACAGCTCTGAAAGAAGGGGAAGAAAGATCAAGGGGGGAAAAAGTACGGTGAGACCCGCTCCGGCTTGTCTAGAGGGAGACCACACGAGCAAACGTCAAGGCTCTTCGAATCAAAAGAAGATTAAAAAAAGTATTGCGCGCAGATGGATTACCTCCTTCCACAGAAAAAAATCGAGGGGGGCGCCTCTACATCAGTCGAGCCCTTCCGGGAAAAGTGCGGGCTCTGTGCAATTAGCAGGCACGGATGGGATCGCTATGCGCTCATCGGAGGGGGAAGCCGAAGGGGCAAGAAACATCGTCGGGCGAGACCAAGCGCCCTTTAATGATGGCAAAGGTTCTCATGTGAAAAGCCTAACCGCGCAGCGCTATAAAGAGGAAACCTGCAAACGACAGGATAACTAGTTTGCCCGCCCGGCGAAGGAGCGGTGGTAGCGTATCGACTTGGCGATCTGCTTCTTGATGAGGGAACTGGGGGGGTTTGTAAGCTCAAGGCGCACAAATGGTGAAGCGTTACAGGGAAACTCCCACTATCCATGACTGCAAAAAAGAAGGGGGAATGCCACGATGGTAATCCCTGGGTATAAAAGGAAGAAGCAGACCGCGATACATTAGGGTTAAAAAAACGAACCCGGCCCCGTCAAAGAGGGAATCAAAGAGAACACAGAGAAGGCGACGAAAAGCCTAGGAGTCAGACCCCAAAAGAATATCGAAAGAGCAAGTTGATTTCTCCGGGGGGACCCACAGAGTCGACTTCTGGCCGTGTAGGCATGAGAAGATTTTAATCACGCGCACGTAGTGACGACGCTTTTTAAAACAGAGTCCACATTCTCAAAACAAATGAGAGGATTAGGGAAGAAGAGATGTACAAATAGGGCCACACCAGAAGTGGACCTAAGGTGCGATTCAAGAGAACAGAAAAGGCCATTCCGCTCCTATACGCGCGTACTTCAACATCCATCCGAAAGGTGTGTGGTGGGGTTGCATCACACCGGAGACTGACCGGGTGGACGTCGGGAATCATCTAGATCAGCCTTTTATGTAATAAAAAAAGAGTCTATCCAAACGGCGGCTTAAATGACGAAGTGCCTCAGGCAGGGATCAACCAGGGATTACATCTCACATACGCGCACGTGAACACTAGTCGCTCGTGAGGATAAGAAGACAGGAAAGAGGAATCTAACCCGACCCAGATGCCGATGAGCCACACCGAACGTAATCCCATCAAGAAAAAAAGTGGTTGTCGCGCCTAAGACATAGAAAAAAGGTCAAAGGAGCGCCGGGCGGAGGGGACGAGTGCGTTACGAGAACGCTTTGTCGGAGTACGAAGCGCTGCGCGGAGGGCCTTCACAAGGAAGAAACAGTCGACCGTTGAACTCACGGGGCGCCCCAAGATGTGCACGGCCAAGAAGAGGGGATTAGCGCAGTGAGCGTCCCTCAGAGCCACCCAAAACTGTTGTACTCAAAAAAGCAAAAGAAAGGGGAAGACACGGAGCGATCTACGGCAAAGTCGGTCAAAATACGAGGGACGCTGGGGGACCGAGGTCATCCATCTAAAGCCGACATCTAGCTGAAGCTAAGCAAAAAGTTTAAGCGCCGGGAAACGGCCGGCAGCGCGCCACGAATCGAAAGTTCAAAAAAGGGGGGTACGTTCCACGTCGCTTGCGAATGGCACCAGGCGAGGAGAATCGAAGGGCAGCCGCCTACCGTACGCCAGATAGGAGAGAGCTTCAGGGAGGGAACTGTAACGATCCTCGCGAACACGATCCTAAAAACGATTGAGTATGATGACAGGATTGCGCCGGGGGAGAGAGTCACCGCGGAACAAGTCCTGAAACACGCTGTCGTGAAAGACACTTTCACTGATGGGAAGACCCAAGAGTGGGAAGGAAAGAGGGTCACGCATGGAGAACAGGCCCGAGCCGAACCGGAAATGCGAAAAATCACGAAGCGCAGGACCGAATCGGCAAAAGAGAGGCATCATCGCCGAAGGAGGAGTCAAAGGTCACCAAAAGGCTAAAACAGCAAGTTCTCCCGCGTCGGGCTACTCTAGGAAAAGGGAAAGCCTGGGCCAGGGGGGATCGGACCCTGCGCGAAATTCATCATGATGCCCGACGAGTGACAGAAAAAAAGGAGGCGCCACTCCAGCCACTGGAGCCGTTCCAGGCTCGGTCGACCTCGTTAGGCCTTCACGGGCAAGAAAGGAGGGACTGAAAAAGAGAAGATCAAGGACAGGAATGCGAAGGATCCTTCGAGTGCGAAAAAGAACGTAAGAGAGGGAGATCGTAGCGGATGCCGTTATCACGAGACATGGTACAGGGGCGGGTGCCGAGCCAACTCAGGAAGACGCCAGCCAGAGCGGAGAGGGGGGAGAAAGGAAGACGTTGGGAGAAACCTCTATCAACAAAACGAGGGGGAAGAAGATCCAGAACGCGCAAGTAATACAATCGCGCGAGGCTGAGACTTGGCTCATCGCGGGAACGGCTCGAGGTATAAAACGGCTTCACTTTCGACTTAAGGAAAGAAAAGGAGGAAAGCAGCAAGACACCGTCATAACCTCAATGCAAAGGCACTACAGAAAAGATCTTAAGACATCCCCTTGTAAGAGAGTCGCGCATCCCACGGATCCCGGCGGTTGGAAGGGAGAGGACCTATCAGGGAACCGGAGCACGTTTTCCAGCAAGATTTGCAAAAGAGTCTTCAAAGACGCGAGAAGTGGACCGTGATGAACTGTGAAAAGGGTGGGTCAAGAAGGGGAAGCTCAAGGATGTATTTAAAGTTCGGAGAGCACAGAGGCGACCAGGCTGGGGGATGAGAAGGCCCGGCATCCTCGGGGAAACGTGACGAAAAGATGGGTCAAGATTCGTGCCAGGTAAGTCGTCAGGGTAGAAAGGGAAAAGGAAGGATGGGGTATTGTCGCCGTTACATTGCAGTCAGTAAAGAAAGACTCGGGAGCACCAGCGGAACTGTAGGGACGCAGGCGTTGACCGTCGGTTTTACCGCCTTCGGGCGGTTGATACTCCGCAGGGTAGCTCCAAAAAAAAGGGCAAGAACAAGAACAGAGAGCCGGATAGTGTCGATCGATGATTACCTCCAGGAAGACCTTATATCACGTCTGCGTACCGGTCGTCGTGGCAGCAAGCATCGCAAGCTCCGGGAGAAGGGTACACCCTATCAGCGGAGTTTGAGCCCTTGCCCGAAGGTTAGAGCAACCAAGAGGAAAACTAGGGTCTCTTGCGGATCATGCTCGGACTCGTGAGGGGAGGAGGGCTTAATGTGATTAACCTCTGCACAGCTCTCGTCTGAGGGGATCAGAGATAAAGCCGTCGCAGGGGGGATTCTCACCGTCGGGTGCGTGGCCATTAAGTTAAGGGTTGCCCCCTCAGGACTCTCACGGAGAAATCGTCGGAAGGATTTGGCATAATGCCGGCACATCAAGGAACCGGGGGAGACGTCAGCCCTTGAATGGGTTCGTCTAAGGCACCGACCAGCTAGAGAAAATTCGGAGGGAAGAAAGGATCTCAACCGTCACATAACGCGATTAAAGGTGTCGAGAGACTCTGTCGGAGGGAGCGCACCAAAATTAAGGGTTTCCGTTAGTGGCCCGTGTCCACAAGGTGTCAAGGGACCTCGACACATCTCGGGTAGGGATCGTGGTCATAACAGCCACGAATCCCGACGAAGGGGAGTCCCACTATCACGGCAGCGTATAGCGGTGGGAAGTAACGCCGGCGGATACTCTATAGAACTGGAAAAGCCGGAAAAAGTTGTTCTCCCAACTGCCCGACGAGGACCATAGGGGGGCCGACATCGTCGAAGGAGAAGGAAAATCTTGAGGCAAAAAACAAGGAAAAAAGGGAGGAAAGTAAAAACTCTTCGGCTACCATTTCCTTCAGGGATTGGAAAGGGAGGGGGAAAAAGAAGGACTACTCGTTGGGGGAAAAACTCCCTCGGGAAGGGCATGCTCAACAACAATATTAGAAAATATGAGAGGAATAGCTGGGGGAAGTCAATACTACCAATAGGACCGAAGGAGGAAAATAGGGCAGCCCTGAACTCCTTACCGACCGTCCTTGTGAAGGCGACTCCCTTCCTTCGAGACGTCTAGGCGGGGGGGTTCAAAAAAAGAGAAAAGCTGACAAGTCTTCTCATCGAAGAAGTGGATATGGAGAAGGGGTCCGGGAACCGGTTGGCTGACACCGGAGGCTTACAAACAAGTCTCCTCCGGAGACACAAAGCGCTGAGAAGGATCGTGGGCCACGGTGATCGTCGCGCAGGGTTGAATACTGGAAGCTCCCGACCCGCAGGGGGCGCGGTCGTTACGTAACACACCTTCAAAAGAAACAACCGGTCATTGTGCGCTCGCTCCGACAGATAACACGCAAAAAAATCATTCAAAAGACTAGTCGAGTTCTGTAAAACGCGGTTTGCGGTCGCCGAAAAGAGGGGCAGGTGAAAAAAATAACGGCATTTCCACTGCTCACGGCGCCGAAGCGACGGCATTATTGCCAGCCCGAAAAAGGGTATGACGCGCGAAACTACTAAAACCTCCGGGGTACTGGTGAGAACACAAAAAAAAGGATAGAAGGGAGCGAGACTCAAGGGAGCGGGATCGTTATCGTATGGCAATCGGCGCTGAAAGCAATACTCTGCTCGGACTTTTTAGGGAAAAGAGAGCGAGAAGAGGGAAAGTCACGTGGACTCCCAGCAGCCGGAGCAAAAAGGAAGAAGCGAGAGACGGGTCGGAAAGGAACTGTGGGACGCCCGGCAGTTTATGGCCAACTGCGAGCTCTTCAAAGATACCGGGAAAGAAGATCTAGAGAATCTAATGGCGAAGGGGGGGGTCCGTGAAAGGGAAACTCTTCTGAAAGATCACAGAAGGACAGTATTTCGATAAAAAAAGGGAATTCACCCGAGAGCGAGCGATCTTAAACAGCTCGCGTCGTGAACCTGAGGGTCAAAAAAAAAATATAGAAAATGTGTTCATCCAGAAAGGGTCTTAAAGAAAGCCCATGCGAGGGGAAGACAGTCTTCGGAAACTGAAACCAGCCGAGGAAAGGACCGAAGCGCTAAAAACAGCACATTCGGTAGTAACGAAACGATTATGCCAATGGCTTCTACATCAACAAAAGCAAAGAAACTCGTGCAAAGGGGGTTGCCTACAAGCAAAGAACAATCCTCTCGAGATCCACCCCGGTACATCATCACTTCCTCGGGACAGAGAAAAAAAGGAGACGCTAAGCCACCCGCTGTTGGCTGGAGGTGAAAATAAAGAAAACCTCTTCAGGAAGTTCAAAGAGAAAAAGAGGATGGAAAATATCCTCATCGTTAAAGGGGATGAGGCGAAGATCGAGCGAAGGGCCGGAGTTAGGGATAATAAAGGGGGAAGATCGTGACGCGGCGGGATCAATCGAACAAAAAAAAAAAATAATCACCGCGCGATGGCGGTTTGGAAGAAGGGAGCATTATCCAGGAAGGGAGAAACCATCTCGAGGAAAGGGGAAAGAGAAGGGCTCGTGATTGAAGCATCTCTAACAACACAAAAAAAAACTAGAACACGAACGCGACGTGGACGAGAAATCGCCGCTAGACTGGCGTAGAAACTGGCCACCAGAATCAAAACCAATCAGGCGGTAGGAAAAAAAAAGGGACGACTGACTAAAACAGGAAAGAGAGACCGTTAGCTTCACGATCCCGCATAGCACACGGCCAGCCGTCCACTCGAAATGATCTTCGCCACATCCCCTTGGATCAGTACAGTGTGTAAGAACGACATCCAGGGATTCCGTTGATCGGTGGAAAGTGGCGAACACGTAACGGTCCAGCAAAAATATTGGGGAAATGAAAAGGAATACGCGGAAGGGGAGCCTGAATGAAAGGAAAAAAAAAAAACCGGGTGATGGCGACTCTCCATTAGTGTAGGGACAAGGAGAAAAGAGGCAAACTGGAGCCGCCCGGGCGAATACAAGGACAAAAGGGGGTTTTTGGGAAGCCCTTGAAGGAAGGGGTAACGAGCTAAAAGGGTTTCCGCCGATTGAAGGGCCGTAGGACGTGAGAGGGGGCGCGAAAGGGCCAGGGCTGCTCGCCGGAGATGGCCGGCAAGAAAAGACTGGGGGAAAGCACAAATCGGAAAACGGAGACGCATAGTGTTTTTCAGTAACGTCGTTCGCGGAGAGCAAGAGAGACCCTCCGACTGGGTCAGACAAAAAAGAGAGTACATCTGAAGGGAGGACCGCTGAGCTTCAAGTCCAGGGAAAAGAAAGAACCGGAAGAAGAGAGAGGGGATAAACGTAGGCGGATGCGTTTGACGACTCAGAATTGATCAAGTCAATCGCAAGAGCTGGGCGACGACACCCGTTTAGAGAAAAAAAAATCCCAGCGCTTCGACCGCGGCTGCCAGAAGGTTCTAAGCGGCTGACAACGCAGTTGCGGATAAGGAAGAGGAAGTCCCCAACTCAAATGGAATTACCTCCAAGAATAGATCTCGGGATAGCGATCCAGATCGCGAAGGAAAGGGAGAGCATGCCCTGGCCTCCAGCGACTGTGAAGTACGGCCCGAGACGCAAAGCAGACTCCAGACGTCCGGGCAAAAGGGAATTGTAAAGAGAAGGGACCATCGAAGGGAAAAAACGGCGACACCGTTTCTAAAAAACAATTTTCGTGGGAACTAAAAGCCTCTCAGAGAGAGAACCGAGAATAAACACTCGGAAGGTTGGTACCAGAAAGGGAAGGAAAGACCTGGAGGAGAGAGCTGGGAAGAGTCACAATGAAATCGGTGTGTGTGGGAGGGCCAGAAGGTCACGTTGTGACCTTCAAACGCTCAAACAAGACGTCGGGTCGGGAAGGGGCGGCAATCTGTGCTCAGCTCCCGAGCCCGACGATACGTTATAAAAAAAAAAAGGCATTCGGGAGATTGGAAGGGGGGGTAGAAACGCGTCGGAAAGCGAAAGGCAAAAAAATGTAAAACTTTCCCACCGTAAGACCGAGGACTCGAAGATGGAAAAAAAAAAAAACCTCAGCGAAGTAGACTCTGGGAAACCGTAGAGGGGACCTTTTATAGGGCCCCAAAATTAGTCCGCGGTGCCGTAACCACAAAAAGGGTATCGGCAAGGCCTCAGGAACAGTCAAGGGTGTGGATCCTAACTTCGAAAGGCACGACGGGAGGGTTTAAGAAAGGGAAAAAGCGGGAGGCGAAGCCATATATCACAAGAACTGGACAAGAGAGAAGGGATTCGATTCACGATTCGCCCTTGCTTATTACATCGGGGGAAAAAAACTGAAAAAGGTCCACCTTCTCCGAGAACTCGGCGGGAAAGACCTTCCGGCAGGAGCGGCTATGGGTGAGCGTAAGGTTTCACGTCGGAGCCTTCGAAGGGGTCTCCAGGAGCTGGCTGGTCACTAAAAGGAGCCAAAAGGTGACAGGCAAAGACTGAGGAGAAAACCGGCTTTCAACCAGGATACACGAGGGAAGAACGAGGGAGAGATGGCGAAAGGTGAGAGGCGTGTCGGGAAAAAAAAAAATGTACGAGCGCGAAGATAACCGCCCCCGTGGTGCGGGCGGACGAAAAAGATTGACCCGCAAGGACATCACCGGGGGGGGAACTTCAGGGATCGACCTCAAAGGACTAGGGCCACCTTCTACGTCGCGCCGGGCGGGACATGAGAGAAGGTCAAAAAACTAGTGGGCGGAGGGAACCACGGGGGAAACGAGGACGGAAGAGGCAAGTGTGCTTGGAAGAAAAAGAGAGTTTCTCGAGAAAGGGGGCCAGGGAATAGAGATTGGCTTCCCTCTCGAGACAAACCTGTAAAAAACGCAACCACGGGGGGATACCACAAAGGAGGCTCAACGGATCGAGAAACTATCTCTATGTGCCATGCGCAAAAGAGGTGGGAGGGGGACTCAGAGTCGATCATGAGCCTAAGCCGTCGTTGACTAAAAAAAGCGCCGGGCTTCGAAAAAGAGGCTGAAAAGGGGAATGGGAATACAACTTTGGGGAGAAAACTTCTCGGTACCCGAAGGCAAGGCTGGGAGTCGTCAACGCCCCGAAAGACTCACTATATATCAAAGGGTAGGAAGGGGAAGGTCTTGAAAAGGGAGGGGGAATGAAAACTAACAGTACAAAGAAGACAGGCCATCGTCGGAGGAGGAAACCGGAGGGGGCTCTCTTGCGAAGCGTCCCGGCGTGACCACTGAAAAGCGTCAAACGATGTGAGTCGAAAGAGAAAGTTTTTCGGGGAAGGAGAGGGGAATACCAAAGTCCTCCTCGGCGGGGGCCCAAAGGCTCACCTAAGAGAGGCCCGGGGACGAAGAAAAAAAGGCAATCCGCGCTCTGGGGGGAAAATATTTAAAAGATTCTACATAAAGGCAGCCCGGGGGAAAGCGGGGAAAAAAGGTGCGGCAGAAAGAAGTCCCCTACAACAAGTCGAAGTAAAAGAGAGAGAACCATTCACAGCATCATGCGCACGAAGAGGATTAAAAAAATGTGCCTTGACACGTTGAAAAGGCCCGGGCGCGGAAGAAAGAAGAATCTAGAGAACGTAATCGTGTATTGATGTCTTCAGCCATCTCCGCAAGGTCAGATGCAGAGGGAGAGGGACCGGTTAGTTAAGGGGGAAAGCGTATCCGAGACTGGCGTCACTTCGACGTGCCAAGAAGAAGACGCGATGGTCGGGAAGAAAAGAGAAGCAGAAGAGACTGCGTAATGAGGAAGCATCTCTTTAAAAAAAAAAAAACAACGGAGTATAGATTTCCTTCTCACCAGGAAAAAAGGGAGTCCTCAAAAAAAATACCTTAAAAGCGCCGTGCGCGCACCCAGCCCAGCGCTCAGGGTAGAAAAAAAGAGTCTCATGAGGAAGGGAAGGTCGGGAACCGGGGGGGGGCCTACGAGGAAAGAGGAAAAATATCCCTAGAGCGGCATCTCAAACTCAACATGATCTTCAGAAAAGAAGGAAATTGGAATGGAGAAATCACGAAAAGGAGAAATCGTTTAAACCATGACGATGTCGAGATCCAAAGTGGGAGACAACAGATTCTTGATTGGAAGGACTCGTTCAGACTGCATACTCGAGGATTTCTAAAAAGGGAGCAAAGTTCCTTGTGGACGACTCGAAAGGAAGGGGTATGAAGGAAAAAGAGCAAATAGCCGCAGAGGGAGATGGTCTGACCGGGGACCCTTGAGATCAGGGGGAATGAAGACGAAAGCGAGATGATCCTCTGTAGCAAATCGGCTGGCGCTCATTAAAAAATCAAGGGTCGGTCTAGGGAGGCCGACAGGGGACGGAAACAATCGCGGAAAAAAAGAAAAAAAAATCGTAGCTACTCCTCTTGGTTTCCACAGGACCGTCTGTGACCCAGAGAAGAGCCCCGCCCGGGGTCATCACCTGGGAGAAAGGAAGGGATGTCCGAAAAGCGCATTCCTAAGGCCCCCCCAAAGGAACGATAGAGCTGCGACCGGTCAAGGCGGCGTTGGACGACGCGAAGAGAGAAAAAAGGGTGAAAAGCGAACTAGGTGGAGGTGAAGACCCGCCCGGCTCTTACTGGGCCGCACCAGCGCTTGGAAAGCCACCCGTGCCGTCGGCAGGATCATGCAGGATGTCTAAAAAAAGCACCATAGACGCGGGCGATAAGGTCCGGCACATATCTCGATGAAGATACATGCCGTTCGAGCGGGACCGGTGGGATCTCCCCGGGGACGTGAGGGGGGGAAGGAAGCAACGGATTGGTGATCGTGATTGAAGCGAAAAAAAAAGACGTAGGTGCATGGCAAGCAGACATCAAATCGTCCGATGGGTCGATTACGTGCATCCCTTGAAAATGCGGGTCGTCATGTTGTGGGGGCACTCACGAAAAAGTCTGCTCTGCGAAAGGGAGAAAAAGAGGGTAGCGTATAACTCAGCATTTACCCGCCCGGCGCGGACGGCGTCGCACACTGTCGGAGGGAAGCACCATAAAATGTCGTGAGTGAAAAAAAAAAAACTTCCCACACGCCCTCTCAACGTCTGTCGGGAGGAAAATTGGACAGTAAAAAGGGGAAAAAAATAACCAATCCGTGATGCCACTAAGTGGTATGGTGAATGTTTCATCCCTGGTTGGCAAGGGCGGGAGACTCGAACAGGCAGGGAAAGGGCGCAAAACCGGCAGAAAGAGAAGGGGACAAGATCAGGAGGAGAAGAATCGTCGTACGACGTGAACAGGCCGCTGGGTGTCTGACAACCAGATAGGATTCCTCCTAAGGGGGGTCCACCACAGAGCGCTCTGCGAAAGGCGTCGTTCAGTGAGACGATGTGAATGCACGAAATGAGCGTTTTACGAAGTCCAAAGAAGGATGCTGGTCGCTAGAAACAACAAAAAGGATGGTAGGAAAATATCAATGGGCGGATTGTCCTACACTGGAGGTACCCTGCCTCCCAGAATGTCACATCGTCGCCTGAAGGCAAAAAAAAAACTAAATACGTTTGGGACGGCGAACAACGGAGGTCTCGCGCGTCTTTGCCAGTTTGGGGGGGGAAGCAAAAAAAAGCTATCCGGGGGGGAACATCCTTCTCCTTCATATTAAAGGGCCGCATGTGAGATGGGAGGAAGAGGTAGGCCTGTGGCGCCGTCTGGGAGAGGCGACGTGCTTGCCCGCCGCGTCTCAACCAAGGAATGAATAAGAGGAACTCTGGACACGTTTGATCGTCTGTGGACGATGAAAAGACGCTGAGTAAAAAAAGAGGGCGAGGGGAGTGAGTACGGTCGTGACACTCAGTCCACAACGGGTGAGTCGCCCTCCGACCGATAAGAATCCACCCATGGGAGGAAAAAGGGCGGTACGATAATGTCTAAGGTCAAGAAAAAAGCTGCTAAGGAGGGCATGACAAACATGAACACTGCATTTCACGGGAGCGAATGAACCATGTACGATGTGCTCTGAATGGCCATGCAAGGCAGCGCTGGGATGCCCAGAAAAAAAAAGAAAAAACTCCGGAGGTACCACAACGCACCACACGGAAGCAATGGAAAGAGGGACTCGAGGGGGGGGTATCGTATGGCTCGAGGCTAATGTGGCTGAAAAGGATCCTGGCACTTTCAGGACGCGAAAGAAAAAAGGACCGGTGAAGCTCCGTTTTTTCCAATGTCAGGGGCGTCCACGAGGAGGCTCCCTAGCGGTCTTCATCAAAGGGTAGGAGGGACGAATGGCCCTTCGAGCGTGATGGAAACAGCCAAAACGACCGGTACTCAGATCTAGGGGATCGAAAGGGGGGAAAAAATGTAGGAGTGGACCGACTGGCTCTACTCGCGCGTACCGATGCCTCGAGGAAAGATGGTATGGAGCTGCCACAGTGCGTCTTCTCGAGCGAAACCCGAGGGTGAAAGGGCTGTAAACAGCTTCGATACCGTAACTATGGAATCCAGGGCGATCGGTTCAGGCAAACGAAACGGCGAGCCTACCGGAAGGAGCCAGATTAGACAGGCCCTAATCAGCCTAGAGGCATCATCAAAGAAGGCGTGAGATATCATCTACTCAACGGCCATAAGTGTCTCAAGGAACGGCAAGAGAGACTTGTCCACCCATGGCGCTACGGAAAAGAGAGCAGGTTCACAAGTCAGAAGGCGCACTTCCGCGTATGGAAACACTCCGTGGCTGTACACGGTGAACCTTGCCCACCGGAGGGAACTAAAATCGATGAACAGGAGAACGGCAATCAAGATGTAGGGACTTCAAAAAGAAGAACGCATAGACAGGTTATGGTCGAAGATCCTGGAAAAAGAAGTGTAGGATAAACTGAGATCGAGCTTGGGCTAAAAAAAAGAGAGAACTCAAGGGAAAGGGGGAAGGCCTGAATCGCGGTGCGGGTGCAGCCGGAGACGGAAGTCCTACGGAAAAAAGGCGCTAGGGAGACGCGGCCGCTTCTGTGAGAACATCTTAGTATTCGGAAAAAGAAGAGAGGGACTGACTCCATACCTCGACGGAAGAGAAGAAAAATCGCCCAGAGGTTGGCCCAAGCGAATCCGGTCTCTCGCCGCCATCGAAAAATGCACTGAAAGTGAGTCCCCTTCCAGTTAGAAATACCGGCACGCCAAACGATCGAAGAAGCCCTAAAGCATCCTCGGTCCCAGAACATTTCAGTCAAAAAAAAAGAACAATGGACTAAGAGGAAAAAGGAAGGTGGACGAACCCACGATGCCGTCCGGTTAAGTAAAAACGACCGAACGACCTTCACGTGTCACCGTGCCACAGAGGCTCTCCGGTTCTGCATACTGCAGAAGTTCGAACCTGAGGGGAAACTGGGGGAGAGGGACGGTTTGAACGCGCCAGTGAAGGTTATAACGCTAGGGCTACGGTCAAAGCAGGCGCCGCAGCGGGCGAAATGGAGGTCCGGGAAAGTTCGAAAAAACGTGACTACGAATCGGAGAGATGAATTACGAGGATCCTGCTAGAAGGGAGGAAGAGAAAGGATTCGCGCATTGAAGGCCGGTAATTTTCTTCATCAGAGGGGAAGTAAATAGGTAGGAAAGACGATAAGGAAAAGGAAAAAATCACGGGGATCGAAAAATCGTGTTTTTCAGGACCGTCGGTTTACCAGGAGCAAAATCCTCTATCCTCCCTCAAAGGGGGCAGGAAAAGAAATCTACATAGGAGGGGCGGAGACTGATAGGGCAGAAAGGCCACCCTAAAACTAGTACTTCGATCGCTAAGAGGTCATCGGCGCGCCATAATTGCTCGAAAGGTTCCGCACTGCAATTGAGAACGACAAAGGGACCAGAAGGACGCTTCGCAGCGGAGCCGGGGACGGAAAACACTGGGGGGAAAAACTCCGGCGCTGCTTCATGAGAAAGAGCTTCCCCCGAAAATCCGAATAGCGCAGATGGACTCACTGAAACTGCCGAACAGAGCGCGCCCGAAAGAGTCTATCGCCTGCCGGGAGATCTCTCACCCGTGCTGTTCAGTGGAAAGAAAAGAAAAGGGGGTATCGTCGAGGGACCAGCGCGCATTCCAGGTACGGGACAGGGGAGAATGCAAGAGCAAATCGGCCTTTGGGGAAAAACCAAGTGAAGGGTCGTCATGTTTGGACGGGGAAGCCCGGAAAAAACTGACAACGCTTTCTCGTACCGCACCGCAGTTTAAAGCGGCTCCGAAGAGGGGGTCAGGGAGGACTCCGGAAGGGACGCCCAAAAAATCCTTTTATTTCCATAGGGGAGTTGTGAAGGACTCAAACTAGCACAATTGGGAGATAGCGAGAGGGGGATCAATTTTCCAAGCCAGCCCTGGACCAGGAAAAAAGTCCTAGACGGGAACGGAATCCGCGTAGGGAAGTGAAGAAGGTCGGAAGACTCTACCGTCGCTGAGGGAGAAAGCCTTTTTAAAACTAAAACGGCCGATCACCTTAGGTCGCCAAAAAAAGTATAAATATTAACAATGTATAAGAGCCTGGAAAACCAAAAGAAATAGCCTAATCACTATCGTGATTGCCTAAAGAAGGGACTAGCGCCCGGATGGCCTTAGGAGGGAGGGGGGGGAGGAAACTAGGTGAACAAAGGTCGTTGAATGCATTACTGAAAAAAAAAAAGGAACGAACTTCTCGTCCC
>Ga0179593_1252580_pt1 | contig 14316 bp, 15 predicted proteins | sample CZODoug2_1_08_16_FD_185931 | JGI IMG/M metagenome (GOLD analysis project Ga0179593, IMG submission 185931) | Vadose zone soil fungal communities from Angelo Coast Range Reserve, California, USA - CZODoug2_1_08_16fungal (PacBio error correction) | ecosystem: Environmental > Terrestrial > Soil >...
ACCAATCTGATACAAGGAATCAGGAGATCCAACCACTGATAAAAGAAACAGTGACAGCCGACCGTCAAAACTACCACCGGTTTCAAAAAACAAAAACTAGTCTAATAGGTTCCAACGGTGAAAACCAAAGGCCCAAACAACTAAGGCTGAGGGGACTATACCGCACGGATACGATCAAATCAGGGAGAGGCGCGGAAGCAGGCCGATGCACAAGTCGCAAGACAGCCCTACGAAGAACAAAAAAATACAAGTAAGACTACAAACGAATTGTAAGCCGCAGGCACCTAGCAAAAAAACCAGAACAGGGAGAAAAAAACAGGCAGCAGCCTATCAAGGGGGGGTTGGGGGCTTTTTTGCATCAAGAAGACAGCATTGGAAGGACAACAGCGGAAAAAAGAAAAAAGGCGGCCACAAACGAGGGTCCCAAGGTTTCGAGAAAGAAACAGAAGAGAAAACCATCCAGTCAGCAAAAAACCAGCAGTCAGGCCAGGAACAAGCACGTGCACGTCGAAAGTGTTCGTAGACACGAGACAGGAGAAAAGATCCACGGAAAGTAGGAAGGGCGCGGAAGAACGCTGCCGCGAAAAAAAGAACGGCTGGGGGGGGAAGGTAGAACGGGGCATGCCAAAGTACAGAAGCCAACAGCGAGCACGGACTGATAATGTGGCGGTAGGGGAAAAGACGAATAAGGGCGTGCAAAGACCCCCAAGAGTCAGGAACAGGGGAGTGCAGGGGGAGAGTCAGGGGTAAAAGGCGTAATTGCAGGGGCTAAACTGGGGAAAAAAAATGACAGACGGGCTGGTCAACATGGCAAAAACGCCACCGACCCCAAATGTGGGCAAGACAAGCCTACGATTTAAAGGTAATGCACGCAAGAAAGAGCACACAAAGACAAAATAGGCCACCGGCGGACAAACTTCAAGTAAGGACATTAAAGCAAATAAGTAGACACCCGAGGGACAACTGGACTATACGGACAACATGCGTCACCGCGAAGTCGCCTTGCGGGGGACAACAAACAACATTATCGCAACGAGAAACATGGAAATATACAACAGAGGAAAGGGGGAGATGTTGGCGGGTGGAACCAACAGGCAAAAAAGAGCTTGAAGGGGAGGTCACGCGCGCCGAGAAAAGGAAATATGAGACCAAAGGGGTAGAACACGCTACCAGGTGGAAAAGAGCAGAAAAGGGAGGGGCAAAGAAGGATGATTTGGACCGAAAAACACAAAACAACCGATGTTCAAGGGGGACTCACAAAATAAAATACCGAACAAGATCCAGAAACGGGCTCTGGACAAGGTCGTAACGGCTAGTTGAGAGAGTGGGACCGCGCGAGGCAACAGGTGGTGAAAAAACTGACCAGGTCAAAAGACGACTCGATAAGAACAGACCAGTCCGCGGAGGGAGAAAAGAAAACGAAGCGCTCATCGGGGAGGAAAAGCGGTGCCGTAGAGAGCCATCAAACATGTGGCGGACAGACGCATCAGACAGGAGGTATTGAGAGCTAGAGACAAAGAATCGAAAACGGGGAGTCCATATTCGCAAAAAGGGAGGTGGGGGGTGAAGAAAGTCCACCTCATGGGTGGGAGGCATAACAACAACTTACAGGGAGTCTTTTTGGCAAACACCGGCTGTTCACTGAATGGGGAAAGGCATCTAAGAGGGGTACCACAGGTGGGGATTGAATAAAAAATGTTAAGAATCGCCGCACACACAACAAAGAAGATTTCCAAGTACAAGAGGCTTAGGTGCTTTGCAGCGACCGGAAAACAGAACAAGAGGAGCTATAACGGAAGGTGGACCCCGAAAAGAAAAGAACTCATGAGTGATGGTCGCAAGTCGTATACAGGGCGGGTGGGGGGGGGAGGGGGGGGAATGGGTACCGGGCCAGCAAAATTCCACGAGCCTGGCGTCATTGTTGACAACTCACACGGCAAGAGCAAAAGGAACAACCTTGCAAGGTCGAGGGGCGCGCGTGTAGGGGATGGCAGAGGCGATGTGGGTGATCCTAGGGGGTGCACCAAAAGGAGAAGAAACCGGCCTTTGGGGGGGGTCGAACTAACGGTCTGTGAAATCCACATGATGTCATAGAAAGGGTGTGGGCATGGGGCTTAGGTAAATTGGGACCGGGGGGCGGGGTTGAACACGCGGCTTGAAGAAAAGGACCCGCGCCTGTAAGAGCAAAAACCGAAGAGACGTCCGTAACGTCCAGACGCTGAACCATGGACCAATTGCAAAACAGTAAAGGAGGCCAGCAACTAGAAAAGGAGTCAACATCGGCCATTCGGGGGGGAGGGGGGATGGGGGGGAGACCTTACTCTCGGTGGAGGTCAGCACGTGTGAGGGTGAGTACAGACTCCGTCGGGATAAGTGGGAAATGGTGCACAGCCTTGGGCAAACAAAAGGTGACAGTGACAGGAACGACGGGCAATGGCACGGGGACTGATGGAATAAAAAACGCCACGGGTGGGTTACCAAAAGGCCGAGACATTGAACGACTCATCTCCACTTCCATCTTTAGCGACCAGTCTCGTTTGTCCCGTCAGGCTGAACCGGACCTTGATGTTCAGGCTTCGGAACTCCAGTCCCGGCGGCAAATCCCGGATATTGGCATAAATGGGGTCGGACGAGCAGGAAAACGAGGACAGTAATGCAAAACACTCATCCATGAAAGAAAAGCAAAAGTGCTGGGCAACGCCTAGTGCAGAAGGACGCAAAGAGAGAGAAGGGGGGTGCACCAAAACTGTAGGACTAGTGCAGAACGGAAAAGCCACGCGGGCGGGGGAACCATGGTGGGTATTCTAGCGGCGTGAAAGTGTGGGGGGGTAGGGGCAAAACGGGCACACTAAAGGAATATCGGGGAGACGTACGTCAAGAAGCGCAACGTTTTCTTGATAAAAAAGGAGGTCTAAGGGGAACGGGGAAAATGGAACAACATGAGCGTGGTACAGTGGGGATACACCTGGGAGCGGAAAAAATTACAATGGTGGCGCATTCGAACAGAGGCGCTGGTCTTTCAAAAAAGAAACAGTCAGGGCCAGAGACATAAGCCTTTGGCATGCTTCGGATCTAGCACACTAGGCCAAATGGAGCTTACGCCTAAAAACACTAAAAGACACCATATTTAAAATCAAGACGTGACAATTGAGATGTTCAAATCAGGGCTCAAGAACCGCTCACAAAAATCGACGAGCGTGGGCGAAACAATCAACGTAAGGTCCAAAATGCAGGTGCCAAAGGTGCGGAACCCCTATGCGGGTCTAAACCCCTCAAGAAGTGTCCACGTAGGATAAAAAAAAAACCGAAGAAAGAGTCTGATTATGGGGTTCCCACTCCGAAGCAGACCCGAAGTGGCCCAAAAGGATCGCCCTGAGACAACAACGACGAAAAGAAACAAAAAAGAGACACAGGCAGATTACAGAAAAAATCATGGAAGGTCACGGAAAAATGGCAGTGGGAAAAAATGAGGAGGCCATGACTCAGGACCAATTCACAGGGGATTCTGTCGGACAGTTTGGTCAAAGGGCCAGGAAGGCCAATTCAGGGAGTAAATGGGGAGCTGTGGGGTCCTGAGGGGGATGGATACTAGCGTGGGGACTGGCAAGCAAAAAAAGTTCTGGCTCCCCTGCGGAAAAGGACTGCAAGCGTCAGGAGACATTCGGGTGGTGGTACTCGTTGCCATCTAGGGAGAAGGTGAAAGAGTAGAACTAAAATACAGTCGGACATTGTCCTCAGTGCACGCACAACGGAAAAGAAAGAGACTAAGCTGGAAAAAAAAAAAACAACGGGATAGAGAAGAGAGAAAGGGTTGTTTACCAGGAAAAAGGCAGAAGAATGAAAACGAGTCGGCACGGCAACAAAGGAAAGGGGAACTGTAGACCCCACGAAGCTTGAAAAAAAGTCTGCTCAAAAGACCACAAGGGCAGAAAAAGAAACTCCATCTAACAGGAACCAAAAAAGAACAGCTGTTCAGTAATCACAAAGGGGAAAGCCACGCCCGAACAAGCAAGCGAAGGGAGAAGCCCCGGAAGGACCTGGTCATTAAAAAACCTAGAACCGCGAACCTGCAAACGTGAAATTTCGTGAAGATGGACGTGCATTGTGTCAAAGTTTTACGTGTGAAAAACGGGAACTCAACTGCCTGGCCTCACGGATCAAAAAAGGAGGCGGTGGGGAAAAAGTAAAAAATTAAACTGCTGGGGGGGCTGGGGGGGTAAGAAGAATTGCAGCCTCGAGAAAAGATAAGTTGGAACGAGGAAGAAGGAAGAATGAGGGGGAAGACCCGTGTGGTCAGGACGCAGAGACGAACGGTGGATAAAGGCCGAGGAAGGGGTACTAAAGATTACGTCTATCGCCAATGAATCGGGCATTGAAACAGAAAAAAAGCGTGAAGCACAAAACCTCGAAAAGTGCCGCGAACAGGAGCTCCCCAGGAGAAGAAAAAGAAGGAATACGAAGTACGACCGGGTTTGTTAATTAAGGAAAAAGGGAAAAAAATCATAAGGGAAGATGGGACAGACATGACAGGAAGGGCAAACTGAGGACACACAGAAAAGGAGGGAAAAATCTCACAATGGTTACCAGGGTCAAAAGCAGAAAAGAAACCGGGCCGAGAAGAAAAGGAACCGAACAGGGGCGGTGGTGTAAGTGAGGAATAAGGCTGAAACCAGGGGGAGCAGTATGGTTGTGAGTAGCGAAAAAAAAGGATGGAATAGATCGAAAAGATAATAAAAAAAATAGCAGGCGCGGGAAACGGCGTTGGGGACGGGAGGATAAAACAAAACGCCGGTCGATATAAAAGAAGGGGGGCGAAGTGTCAAACCCCCAAGATATGAAGCCACGAAAGAACGCCAGAAAGAGAGGGAATCGAGAGAGACGGGGGGCAGGGAAAAAATGGTGAACAATCCAACAAAAGCGGACCCTCCAGAAAAAATCGGAAAAAACCAGTACGAAAACATCAAGCGAGCAAGGGAAGGTCTCAAAAAAAAAGCACGATGAGGAGAGGGTACAATTTGCCCTTCATTGCTGTTGGGACAGGAGGGGAGCCGGAAAACGCGCGAAAGGGACGAGAGGAAGGGGAAAAGGGAACAGGAGAAAAGATAAGCTCCACAATATCAAGCAAAAACCGGAACGGGGGCAAACAACACTTTGGCACAGGGGTTATGGAAAAAACCGGGCTAAGATACACCACAAAAGAACAGAATAAACTGCACTGGAACAGAAACTAGGGGAAAAGTAAAGTCCTCTATGAAAATCCTTTGTGGAAACAAATAACCAGGATCTACTGCGAAAAACTTTAAAAAAAACGATTTGTAAGAAGAAACCAACCCCATCATAATAAACGTGAAGAGCAATGGTAGAGAAAGGAAAGGGGCGTAAGCCCTTGAACGAAACCACATGAGGGGGGAACGGCAAAGACAGATCAGGGGTTTTGGGGGCTGCGGAGCAGGTCCCCCCCAGTCATCTCATAAAGGCCTGGAAGGATGATGCAGGTTTGTAGAAGAAGAGGGGGGGACCAAACAGGAAATGACGTCACGCTGATCAAAACCCCACCATGAAAAACCGCAAAGGGACTCCCCCCGTTGCGTAATCTTGGGGGGAGAGGCACCGCCAGAAAACGTGCGAAAACGAAAAACCCCAAAAGCCAAAGTTCGTGTGGGCGAAGGGGAAAAGGTCCTTGAAACCGCAGGCGAAGCAAGCGGGTGACGTCTCGGGGGTCAAAGGGGAAACACAACAGGGTTTACCTCCACGGGGCAACTTATTCACATGGGAAGAAAAAATCGACGGGGAAGGGGATCAGGAGCAAAAGGCGGTTCCGACGAACGAAAAAGAAAAAACAGAGGCGACACAAATCGTCTAGTGTTTTAAGAAAGAGGAAGGGAAAAACACCGACGCAAGAAACCTGGGAACAAGTGGGAAGAGTTGGCCCCCAACCCCGGGGCAGTGTGGAAAAGGAAGAAGCGAGAACGGCGTGCCAGAAGGACGGGCAGACACTTGAAACCCGGGCCTTGGCTCTGCTAGGGGGAAGATAGGAGTCCGGAAGTCGTCAAAGCGGTGCCGGAAGGAGGGAAAAGCATTGGTCGTCTGGAAAAAGAAAACCTATGAAGTTACTACTTTACGACAGGACAGGAAAAAAAAACATGATCGGAAGGAGTTACGTTTCACAAGGAGGGGGCGAATTGGAACCAAACAGCGCCTGTTGGAGGTTGACGAAAGAGGCGCGCCGGGAAAACGGCAGGTGAAAACCCGAGTGGGAGGACGTTAGGGGTGTCAAGCCTGGTGATAACTTGCTATTGTTCGTCCAGCCTCTAGTTTGCAACAGCGAAAAGGTGTTGCGAATGTTAGGTAAGTTAGCAACAACGACTTGCCGCTGAACTTTACGCAAAAACAGTCTCAAAGGGGAAGCCAAATGTGTATCGTAAAGTCGCGGGAATCTTACGTTGGGCTGCACCCAAAAAAAGGAGGATAAGTTTTTCAGTTTCAAAGGGGGGAAAAGGTGCCAAAGAGCACGGTTTGCCCCGAAAGGTCTGCGTGAGCAAGCCAGGGTACGGCAAGGAGACACCTTTAAGTTTAAAAAGAAAAGCTCTACCCTGGCGCCCAGGAATCCACCGGGTTGAATGGGTTTTGGGCTAGAATGACTGTGGGACAATGTGCAAAATCGAGAATTGCAGAGGTCATTGTCTCGAAGAGGGGGAAGGGGGAAATGCGTACTTTTAGGCCCCCGAATTGGAAAAAAAAAAAATAAAAAAAAAAAAAAGAGTGACCAGGGAGGGTAGGCAAAAAGACGATGCAGGGGCGTAGCCACGCACGGGCCTGTGCTTCGTGTCGGTGACGGGGGGGGGGGGGGCCTGAGGTGAGGAGCAAAGGCCGTGGGGGTCACTGAGAGAGATTATTTCAAGCCGCGATCGAGACTCAAAAGAAAACAAAACAGTTCTGAGTGAGGAGAAGATACGCGATCAAGACACCGAAACAATGTTACCTGGAGAAGACTTAACTGGCCACGTCACACAAGGGGACCCAAGCAATTGTCAAGGCCATTCTGAAAAGGGGGAAGAAAAACCAGAAAGATGGAAAACAGGGGAAGAAAAGAGCACGGCACTGAGATAAAGAAGGGACGCAAAGTAAAAGCAGCCGCACAGCAGCACGAGAACAGAGGAAAGAACAGTCAGAGTGGCAGCAGCACAGAAAAATCAGCGAAACAAACATGCAACCGGTGATACCCAGAAAGAGCCGACGCGGGGGTTTGCCAACCACAGGCAAAGAAGGGGCAGGGGACGAGGTCAACCTCGCAAAAAAGGGAAAATATTGGAACAAACGTTTCCAAGAAGAACGAAAGATACCAAGGGAAGCATCCACCAGCAAGTACGACCAGCCACAAAGCTCAAAGAAGGGGCCGCACGAAAAAATTGACGGGCGCAAGAAAAAGTCGAAGCGCTCAGGCCTCAAGAGGGAAAAGAGCGCTGTTGTCAATGGAAGTTTGCGGCCCGAAGAGCGAGGCAGGGGGACATTGCAGTAAAAGGAGTCGTTCAATACAAAGACGGGTTCAGAAAAAGGATCTCATCCCGGTAGCTGAAGGTTCCCAACAAGACCAAAGCTTACGGTGGGGGTCCCAAGTTCCCACCCAGACCCTGGGGTAAGAGCCTTCAGGGAGAGGGGGGGGGTACCGTTGTCAGTGTCACGTGGCAAAACTGTTTAAGGGCCGACACAAAATAAAAAGTGTCCAGGGGGGGAAAAGCCCTTCGAGACGGAAGAAGCCATATCCAGACGCCCGACGAGTAGAACACGCACAAATTAAGGCCCGGGGAGATAGGGGGAAAGCACGGAGACAAGGGGAATGTCACAGGTAGCAAAATGCCCAGGAAGATTTACGAAGAGCGTCCCCAGCCAGCAGTGCAAGGGAAGGATAACACAATGGAGAACCGCCAGCACCAAGGTAGAGATGCACCAAGGTTTTAAAGACAGGGGGGACAAAAAGAGGTGCACGACTCCAAGTTTCAACGAGTGGTTGGTTTGAGGATGGGGAACAATGTGGCAAGTCCGTGCAACCGAAAACCGAATGCTCCCGGCCGCAACAGCGTGCCGGCTAAAAGCCACGGGGGGGGGAGTAGCAAACGAAAAAAGCAAGGTCACGCGCCCCCATCAGCAAGGTTTTATGAGGGCTCAAAAAGACAAACGAGCGGAACTGGATGGGTTTGGGAACCTCAGAAGTCGGAACGGCAGGGGGTTGAGCATGACTGGGGGAGAATCAAGCCAGGGGGGCCACTACAAGAATACCTGGGCTCACAGCAGAAAAAAAGGGAATCGAGCTAAACAAAAAAATCAGGGGCACGCAAAACTGAGGTACCTGATCTGTAGGTGGTTTGGAAACAAGTCACAGCCCGGGAAACTAGCCGAGGGCCACGAACAAGAAGACGAAAAACTAGGAGGTGGGAAGTAGATGAAGGCTTGGGAAAACGTACAATGTAACAGTGTGCTAAACCTGTGAAAAAACCTGGCGTGATTGTTACCAAAAAAGCAAGAAGCGGACAGGCAGGGTGGGCGCGTTCTAGGAGGGCGTGGGCATGGCGCAAGGTGGGGGACAAAGCAATGCAGTGCAGGGGGTGTGCCCCCTAAAACACTCCCTGGGCAAGGTGGGGGAACTTTCTGGAACATGCCCAGGGGGAGGAGCAGGGATGACAAAGGGGAAACTACGCTGGTCCCGCATCAGCCCCTTGCGAGCGACCAAGGGCCAAGGGGCGAAGGGCAAAACAGAAGGGAACGGACGAACTTGAAAGGAGGGATGCTGTGGGCAAAATTCCAAAATCAGCGCGCGGAGGTCGGCAAAAGGGAACAACGCGGGTCCAAAGTGGAGGAAGATTGGGGAGGTTAAATGGGGCAATCGGAAGGGAGGAGGCATCATCAGGTGCCCGTAAATGTAAGGGCGGAGGAAAGCCGGGTTTGACACAGAGGCAGATGGCCAAATCGAAACGCAAAATGGAAAAAGCTCAATTAGGGCACGAACGTCAAACTTGGGGGTGATGCTGACCAGGGGACCATCAAGAAAAAAAAACAAGAACCAGCAAATTGCAGGAAACCCGGTGCAAGCGGGATTTAGGTTAGAAAAAAAAAAAAAACCTGGGCCGGCCGACACGTGTTCGAGACCGCGCGGCTGTAAAAAATGGGGATGAGGGATCGGGGCACGTGTGCAGCAAAAAGGGGGGAAACCAGAAAAGGAAAGAGAGGTAGCCGGAGCTGTTTCTGAAAGAGCGCGTCCTACATGTACGGAAGAAAAAAAGGGGACGCAAAAAAAACCCTGTCTCAGGCGGGGGGTTTTAAGTGAAGGGGGGAGAGCCATGCATGAACGGGGGAGGTAGCCATGGAAAAAACGTGAAGCTTGTAAAAAATCATGGCCGACATAAACTAAAAAATTGGGAAGACAGGGAAAAAACCAAAAGACGACCGGCCTCAAAGAAAAATTGAAAAAGCGGCGCGGAAAAAAGATCAGAGTCGCGGGGGTCCGCCAGAGGGTCACCAACGTGACGGACGCAGACGAGGGAGACAAGTTTACCAAAAAGCATACGGGTCGAGAAAAAGGAGCAAAGTCCGAGAAAAAAGGAGGAAATAACACAAAGGGAACATCAAAACTACAGGGTCACAGCACAGGGCAGGAGGACTGGCGCAGGCAAGAAGCGCACAAAAAACATGGACAAAAAATGGGGGAGTAAGAGTGCGGAGCAGGGGCACATCCGCCAACATTCCTTGGCGGAATGGAACAGTTCTTGGGGGAAGGGTGCTGAAAGAGCGCTGGTGGATAAAATCCGGCCACGCCCCAGCTCGAATTAGTGGCAACATGAAAGGAATGGGGGGAAGAGCAATTGGAGGTTTCACTGGGAAAAACACACGGGGGGAAACGTCAGGGAAAGGAGGAAAGAAACCTGAGGTCGCTCTGGGGGTCTCATGCCAGATAGGAGGAGAAAAGATAATACACATGACACTTCTAGGAACAACACAGCAACGAAAACGTCAGGAAGATGGGGTAAAAAAGAAGAGGGCTGAAGGATTGGATAATGAGTGCAGAGAGGGGAACAGGCAGGGGGGGGACGAGCGACCCCAAAGAAAAAAAGTTGGCACATCATGGGAAAAACAGGAGAGCTTGGGCAATTCGCAGAGTTGGGGCTGCACAGGACTGGTGGGTAAAAAAGGACGCAACGGCAAGAAGAGAGAGCATCAGTACCCAGAAAAAAAAGATCAAAGTTTAAGCAAGAATGAAGGACCCGAAAGGAACAGGGCGCGCCGATAACAAATTGAATTAATTGGGACAAGAAGAATTTAAAAAATTCAAAAAACTGCCGAAAGGGTGACGATTTGAATTAGGTGTCGTGGGGGAGGGACTTGGGGTGCCCTGGGTCACGTTATCTGTCTGAACTCGAAAAAGGAAAGTCACTACAACCGGCAAAGAAATCGGCAAATTGTGAGGACATAAACGGGAATGGGACTGCGCTTGTAAAAAGAGAGCGAGCAAGGCCGATGGAGGCGTAGAGTACAACGTTGGGGGGGGGGGGATCTGAACAACTGGGTGGAAAAGCAAAGGAAGAACGTCGAAGCACGGGCACCGGTGGTGTCTGTGGTTCGCATAACCAGTCTGTGCAGGCAAGGACCGGGGAGGGATGCTGGTGAGAAGATGGACTCAATCGGAGAATTGGGGCGGCAGGGATCGAAAAGCAGGAGAGGGGAAGAGTCCGTGACGGGATGAGTGGTCAGATAGGTATCGAAACATTGATATCTGCGTTTCCGAGAGCGATACTACCAATAATGAAAAAACTCGAGCAGCGAAAATACGCTCAAGGCAAAAAAAGGGAACCGGCTGAGATCGGTACAAACTGGTTTAGACGGGGACCAACAAAAGAATCAATGCGGGAACCCAACCGCGGACAATTTACCACTAAGGGTCGGCATCCAGAACGCGAATATGGGTGTCACTTGAAGGGGGGCCAGGCTTTAAGGGAGCAAGAAGTCTCGGAAGCGAAGGAATAAAAAGGTAAAAAAGAGATAAGCTTGGGTTGGGGAAAGAAAAAAACCCAGCGGGCGAGTGCCAAATGGCGAATTTTTGAGAAGGAAATCAGAGAGACAAGGGGGTGCCGGAAGACCCATAGAACCAAAAACAGGACGAAAAACATGGTAAGTAAGGCCATCATTGATGGGGGAAAGGAACGGAAGGAAAGCTGGTCGTGGAAGGGACCCCGAGAGCGAAAGGCTAAAGGAACGCACAGCAGGGGAGGGTTGAAGGGAAAACAGATGAAGCTCATGGAACGGCTACCAGGAGTGGGCTGTCGGTCGGGGACAGAGCGGAGGGATTGTGACGGGGTGGTTGGGCGCGACGACACGTCAGAAAAAGAATGGGGGCACGAGACAGTCCAGAACCATCCTAGCAACAGGGGGTCATAGCAGTCAACAATAAATCTGGGGAGACGAACTGGAGGGCTTAGAGGTTGAGCGTCGCTAACGTCTACCGTGGAATGCCACAAGCTCAACAGTTTCTCGAAGGCGATGGAAAAGGGGGGCAACTGTCGGGGGCAGGGATCGGATCTGGTACAACCTAAAAAGTACAGAGGTGGGGTGCATAAAAAAGAAAACGTTAAAACAAGATAAGCACGACAGGACGATGGACATCGGAACGGGAAAGCATGAAACAACAGGATTTTGAAGCAAAAGCCGAAAACTGAGTGCCACATGACAAAAAAAAACCAAAAAAAACTCACATCACACAAGGAACTAGTGGACGAAATTCTGGAAGGGTCAGTACAAACTTCGCTCGAAACTCACCGTGCCTGAGAAAGCAAAAAGCAGTGAGTGGTGTGGACAATCACATACAGCAAAATGCAAAAGGAAGTACAAAAGAAGTCGAAAAAGTACGGGGAAAAAAAAGAAAAAAATGTTGCAAATGCCATTTTCACGCGAAGGGCAGAGCGGAGCCCGGAGGGACCAAGCCCCGGAATTTACAGCACATGCCGACAGCAAAAAAAAAAAAAGGCCAACCCTTAAAAAAACAACATTGAAAAAAAGCAGAAAAGACCAAACCCTGCAAAACCGTTGGGGGGGCGTGGAAAAAACAAAAACGATCCAACTGTCCGGGGGCCCACCACCCACCGGCGAACCACGGCAAATAAGCAAAAGGAGAGGCCTGGCAACAACCGTTTTGGCGGGGGGGAAAACTCAGGACCTAAGGGGATATGCTGGGAACCTAACGAAAAGGGAAACAGTGGAAATCGGGTGCTTAGACCACAAAAAAAAAAGAAAGGTAAAACTTGAAAGACCACTCTTTGGACTGTCAAACAGTCTAAAATAGATACTGCCATACAGCGGTACATGGGGGGTACCGTCTCAGCCGAACCAAGGCCACAACACAATCCGCAAACTGTATGCTTAACCAGAAGGAGGTGGATTTAAACCACTGAGATATCGTTAATAGAAGACTGGCGACACGTTCAGGGTCCTGGAGGAAAGCCCCAAGGAGAAAGCACACGAGCAAAGGGGAACAGAAATCAACAAAAGGGGAAGAATCGGCGAACGAAAGGACGGTGGTTTCTGAGTGGAGCAGGCAACCAACAAAAAGGACCTAGTTTGCAAGAGGGAAGCTAAAAGGGACAGCGTACAAGGAAACAAAGAGAAGACACCGGGACTAAGTGGTGAATTGAGCGGGGGGGGGGGAGACCGAAGCAGTGGGACGGACCTGACCAAACGAGGAAGGGGAAGGGGAAACAACGGGACTCCATGCTCGACGGGGGCCAGGACAAAAATCTTGCGGAATGAACCTCTAACATTCCAACCAACGCGCATAACTGGAAGGCGGAACCTTTGACAGTATTGACCATTGAGCAAAGGGAAGAAAGAACAAGAATAGACCCACCGCGCACATAAAAGACCGGCAATGGAGGGGGGGGCATCAACGAAAAAGTGGATTACGTTGGTGGAAACATACATACTTTAAAAGCAAAACTGAGACCGCGGAAAAAAACATTAGCGGACAGAGAAAGGGATTCCGGACGGCGCCGGGCAAAAGCCTTACCAGCGGCAGGGCCACATCGGGGGGGGACGGTGGACGATAGGGAAGGGAAAACAACAGTGAAAAAATAGCCATCAAAAAACAGTCATACACGTAGACAGGAGACGTAGGAAGTAGACGCTCGACGATCACGTCGGGAAGACCGACAATCAAAGGACCTGGGGGGCCCAGCCGCAGACCAACATCATCATCACGGATGTGGGCTGACGTATAAGGTTTGGTCCAGCCGGTGAAGACAGACAGTGAACCGGCCCAAAGGGGAAGAAATTCTTTTTTTTCCTTGGGATTTTTGAGCAAAGCTAAGGAAAACCGGGTACAAAAAAGAATCAGGGGCGACCACTTTTTTCGCAATGGAACCGGAGTCGACGGAGAGGAACGGGAAGAAGGCAGCGTGCGATAAAAAACGAAAGCGTTGTCAACAGAGACAGGGGTAGGAAAATGGGGGGTTTATATTAAAAAATCTCATGAAAGGGAGCCGTTGGGGGGAAAACATATCGATTCCGGACACAAAAAAAAAAAGAGAAAGGGTGCAGTGAACGGCTGGGCGACCCGTTAAAAACACAGCCAAAAGGCGTGTGTTAAAAAGACGGGTCCAACGGGTTAGGACAACACCTTGCCGTCACCGATAGGAAAAAAATAATTGAGGGCAATCAGAGGTCACGGGCCGCCTTTCCTTGGGGCTGGCAAATAAGGAAACAACAAAGTGCTGGTGGGGGAGACTGAGCCTGTGGGAAGACGCGGACTGGGGGGGGAAAGCTGCGCCCAGACCCACAAAGGAAAGGGTAAACACAGATAAGAGGATGCAAAACGGCGCAGGTGTGGAGAAAGGCTGCAGGTGGAGCGCAAAGTTTATTTGCTGGGGCCAGGGCCTGAGTGCACAAAGAGCCCGGTTGTTTCATTTGCAGGGAGCGGGACTGCTCACGGGACAAATAGGATACACGCCCCACCACAACAAGGCCTGAGAATTGGATCAACACAACGGGAAAGGGGTTGGCGGAGGAACTGGTGGGACCTGCTGCACCCACCGTAAGAACTGAAAGTAGATGTGCAGATCTCTATTCTGGGGACGTGCGCGCCCAGCAACTTGCTACCTCCGCTGTGGAGTGCGAAAGCTAATGGGAACACGGGGGACACAAATACTGGAAGGAACTGATCACAGGGAGGAAAGGGACCTGTGACATGCGGTTTTGATTTTAACGGTTAAAGGTGAAAAAGGGTAACCGTAAAAAAAAAATTTGTTGGGGGCAAGCAAGGAGGGACGCGCAGAAAGG
>Ga0179593_1392240_pt1 | contig 14316 bp, 21 predicted proteins | sample CZODoug2_1_08_16_FD_185931 | JGI IMG/M metagenome (GOLD analysis project Ga0179593, IMG submission 185931) | Vadose zone soil fungal communities from Angelo Coast Range Reserve, California, USA - CZODoug2_1_08_16fungal (PacBio error correction) | ecosystem: Environmental > Terrestrial > Soil >...
GAAGTTTTAGGGGGAAAGAAAAGAACTGGGAAAGTTGTATCTCGAATGAACCCGAAAGAGTTGGTAACGGGGACGTAAAAGTTATGGACAGAAGAACAAGGGTAAAGGTTCCTTCTGGATGGAAGAAGGCAAAAACCAGAAAAAAGGGGGGACCTACTAGCGGGAACCAAAACCCGATATCGGGCAAGTCAATTAAAAGGGTCTAGAGACCAAAGAATCGGAGTTCAAGCGCCCCTTCCCTCAAAAGTTCGGAAACCTAAAACCAGGAGAGAGGAGAAACATCGGCGGCACACGAGTCGCCTAATCGAGATTGGAAAGGCTACTTTCAAGGAGAAATAGAAAAGAAAGAAAGTACCCGATATACGCACAGAGGAGATTTTCCTACTAATTAAAGGAAAAGAAAACTAACAAGGGACAAGGTGCTGAAAGACCGTGCTCATCAAGTTTATCGGTCATTTGGCTTGCCATCGGGCCACCGATGGGGGGTGGGGAGGGGGGGGGGGGTGGGGGGGGGGGGGGGGGGGGTGGGGGTGGGGGGGGGGGGGGGGGGGGGGGGGGGGGGGGGGGGGGGGCGGGGGGGGGCTTAGGGGGTGGGGTGGTATGGATGGGGGAGGGGGGGGGGGGAACCTATCTTTAGACTGCGTTTGTTCTCTCACCAGACCCAAACATAAAGAGGGCAAAGAGCAGGAGGAGGGGAGAACGCGGTCCTGAAGGTTGATTAGGAAAAATTGGGATTGCAAAAAAAGGGGGACCGACCCGTCAGAGGTTTGGGGGCTTGATTACGCTCAACTCCTGGGGAATTGGGGAATACCAGCCCTCCCTTCTGGTCCGCTGCGGCAAAGGACGCTGTGCGCTGGGGCCTCAGCTTCATAAAACAGGGCAGGGACGCTATAAACTCAGGTCGTGGTGTGCGAGCCAAAACCCTAAAGGGGGAGGCAGAGAAGGCAGGAGAACCATCGTGCGTGAATAACTAAATTCTAGGATGTAATTCGAGGAATCGGCATGAATTGGGAAAGCCTCCTTAGAAGTGACGAAGGGGTTCAAAAATCCTGGAGAACACTAGGGAGTAGGGATGGAATGACGTACCTGCTCTTGGGTAGGAAAAATTAGAAGGATAAAAAGGATCAAGGAAGTAGTCGGAAGGCCAGGGCATCTGCCAGCTAAAGCCCGATAGGGAAAGCTCGCCACGCCAGGTATAAGAGGGATGGGGATCAGAGACCAGGATCGTAATGTCTGGGGTTGTGGCTAGAGAGGAAGTATAGCATCGCCAAGCAAAAAGGAGAGAGGGAGACATGCGGGAACAGGCTAGCCATGTGTGGGTGAGGATCAGGGACGGTTAGTAGGGGAAAAAAACGGGGGGAGAAACGATTGGTTTTAAGGGGGAGTCGGGAGGAAAGCGGGGAAAAATGGAAGAAAGAGGGCCGATACAGTTTAACATACATAAAACTAGTAGTGGAAACTCTAGAGACAGGGATAACGGGAAAGGCTCTCTCTAGACCAGAGAGAAAGTTCTAGCAACAAACGATAGTAGCGGTTTACAGCAGAACCAGGGGGGTGGGGTCCGAAAGGGGGACGGAGTAAAATTCGTAAACTGAAAGGGGGATCAGACTGGAGAATCGAAACGGGGCGTCCCAGCGGAGAGAAAGGTGATCTCTCCCAAATCAGAATACAAAGACAGGGGGAAGGAACTTTACCTGGTGGGAACTAGAAAAGAACGCACAGGCGGGGGGGAGAAATGCAAATGCAAGAGTCGGAAGGAAACAGAATGGCCCTAACCGAAATCAGAGAGGGGGAGAAGCAAGTTCGGGGCCGAGACATACTTCGGGGGTCTCACAAGAAATTGACAATCATAGTAGAAAGAATAAGAAAGAGGACCCGATAGAGAAAGGGGAAAGACGGAACTTCCGATGTCAAGGCACTGGGAATGACCCTGACAAGGGGCAAGAGGGGCTGGTGAGAGAGACTACAAACAACCTTAGGAGGGGGTAACAATAGAAGAAAGGAAGGAGCCGGGGGAGGAAAAGGGAGTGCTCTCAATGAGACCTCGAGACGCTTCCAGTCGATAAGAGGGGGAAGAGGAACTCGACATCACGGTGTACGGCCGCCGTTATTGTAGCTACAGGGGGAAGGGAGAGAAGGAAACCTATCGGAGGAGGGGGCCGAAAGGGAAAGTTCAGGAGAAATTGTCCGGGGATGATCTAAAAGCTGCGGTTCCGTAAGAAAAAGCGAGTGCTGAGCCGTGGATTCTAGAATGGAGAAAAAAAAGGTCCATGAGGGGGGGGGGGGGCAGGAGTTTTCGGAAAGGCGTACGAGGCGATCGGGAGAGGGAGAACAAGCGGCGAGCCGGGACTTTTTCAAGCGGGAATTCGGAAAAAAGTAAGAGGGACAATGGGATGACTCGTGACAACGAAGGAATGCGCAGGTTTGACAGTGGCCGGCGGTGAATGCCTGGGGGAGTCGTGCGACAAAATATCGGGGGGGAAAGAGGAGGGGGGCCGTGGAGAGAAGGTGATCGGGCAAGAAAAACAAGGTAAAAGTGTAACCAGGGGAACAAGGAGAATAGAAGGCTCAATCCAATCGGAGGTAAGGGGGGAGACAGGAACAGTAAAAAAGAGGGGATCATGAAAGGGAGACGAACGGGGGGGGGCCACCACCAGGAGGGGGGCGCAAGGGGTGGGAGAAGTTGGTAGAGCTCTGAATGATCAAGAAGGGAAAAAAAAGAAATAGCGCAAAAAGAAAAAAACGACGGGGGAGGATCCGCGCGCACGCGATGGGCAGAGGGGATGTTCAATTGGATCTGAATAATTGGAGGATAGGAGGGGGGGAAAATTCGACGGGCGGGGCAAACTGGAATAGACTTCAGACTTTAACCTCGGTAGGCGGAAAGATCAATCGTATCAAGATGTTAGCCACGATTGACCGCATCGTGGCCTGAAACCTGCCGACAGCCTTCGTGAGGAAGGCAGCTAAGATAATTTCTCCGGGGTAGTAGTCCAAAGGGGAGAAGCCCGAGGGGGGAAGGGGTGGCAAAACTCGGGGGGGACGCTACAATTAATTAAGGATAAGGGGAGTGACTGTCAGGTTAGGATGCTTTGCACCAGCGAACAGGAGAAGAAATCAAAGGAGGAAGCTACCTGACAACTGGTGCTAGGATATTGGGTCGTTCTCAAGGGGGAGGCCGAAGATAAAGAGGATAGAGGAGAAAAAAAAGAGAAGTCTGGTCGGGAGGCAACCAAAGGGGTATTCAGAAGGGAAAAGGGGGAAAAATAGGGGGAGGAAAGGGGGAGGGAGCAAAAAATGTCGCGAATCTTGCCTGTCTCTTTTTGTGGTATGGGGCTCCGAAAAAAAGACGAAACTAGTCAGTGCAAAAAGGAGGGGGGGACAAAATTTGGCAAGCCACCGAGACGATGGACTGTGATAAGAAGAATCGAGAGAAATCAGGGTCTTGGTGGTCGAGACAGTAATGTAAAAAAGGGAAAAAGCCTCACCACGAAAAAGAGAGGGGGACGAAGTATAGCCCGGACACTCGATGGGGGATGGAACGGTTAGCGGAAAGTAAAAAAAAAGAGGGGGACGGATCTATAGGCGCAGAGATTCTCAAAGGAAAGAAGGGTGGGGCGGGGAAGAAGGGCGGGTTGCGACGGAAACGTTGCTCCGGTGAGGGAAGGGGGGGGCTCTGACTCAGGGTCTTCTAGGGAGAGGTTGGTGACGATCTTGATAGGGGAGGGAAGGGGAGGGCTGTGGTTGACAGGTCCAGGGGGACACTGTCGTACAGACATTTTGAGGGGGGGACGAAGTGAAGGATCAGCGGCGCAGACTTTCGGGGTTGGAAATCAGGTGGTCTGGGGGTGAGGGAAAAAGAAAAGGTGGGGCAATCAAAGAGAGGGGAATATAGACACAAAAACAAGAGGAAATAATATAGAAGGGTACACAGAAAAATTAATATCGATCAAGAATAGAAATACAGGAGAAGACACTAATGGAGAGAAGAATGAGGGGCAAAGGGGACAAGGATTGCGAATGTGTTGTCACGGTAACAGGATAGAGGGACTCAGAAAAATCAAAGGCTAAAAGCCAAACACCGCTTAAAAGAAACAGCCGGAAGGAAGGGCGACTTAACAAACTCCTTTAAACCGATAGAAAAAGTAAGGAAAGAAGAACACCTAGACACAATTATGTAAAAGTTGAAAAGAAGAGGAAGGAACGAGGTCATAATGAAAAGATAGCATGTTCACGGCTCCAGGCCTTCTTGGAAGCTGAAATCAAAAAAGGGAAAGGTTATCGACCGGGGATTTGATAAGGGTTCGGGTCATGAGGGAGCTGAAAGCACCGAAAAGGAAGGAGGTCGATGGAAGGCTACACCATAAAGAGGGGGGAAGCTGAGAAAAGGGGGGAATTCAAAAATTCAGGCACCGGTTGAGAAAGATCGTTCAGGGTGTAGAGGGGAGGAAAACCCGACCCAAAGAAAGAAAAAAAAGAAGGGGGGGTTTCGGACTTCAAGGACATTTGTAGTTGCTCGAAAAAAGGACTTGGACCTGGGGGGGGGGAGGCTCAGGGAGAAACGGAAGATCACTCTTTGGGAAACTCAAAGATGTTGTTAGTACCTAGCCAATCGCTTCTTTCAGAACTACTAACGGAGAGGGGGGGGTCGCTGGGGGGAAAGAAGCTCAAAGAACGAGAATCTCTGCATCTCATTTTGGAATCCTGAAGGGTAAAAAAACTCAAACAGGGGCCGAAGGAAATAGGTGAAACACGAATTAGGAACGGCATAATTTAGGAGCCCTGCCGCCTTTTAGCAGAAGATAAATATCAGGAAAAAATCAGTGGGCAGAATCCTGAAAAGGGGGAAGGGAGAGGAGTGCAAGAGAATCGGGGGCGGAGAAAAAAAAGGATTATAAAAATGATCTCCTGACGATGGCTTCCCGGATAGTGAAAAAAAGGAAAAGAGAAGACAAGACCCAACGTCTCCGCGAGTTCCGAGAACCACGGCAAAAGCAAGTAAGGGGAGGATAGGGTAGGGACTCAGGTACGCTCGTGGAAAGAGAAGGGGTGTTGGGTATGGGTGGATCTTAGTATAGGAAAACAAAGATGGGTACAGAAACAAACATATCGAAAAGGATGGATAAGATAAGACCCAACAGGGTTAGGGGGGGGAGGAAAAAGTGGGAGGAAGGCGGAGGAAAAGAAGGGGGGGGCAAGAAAATTGGGTAAGCGCAAGGGCGATCGGAAGAAAAGTAAAAGGGGGGGGGGAAACGGCAGTTTGCTGACGAGGAAAAACAACAAGGGGGAAGAAAAAAAAAAAAAACTTGAAATGAAAGAAAGGGAGCAAGGAAAGCCAACGGAAATACAGGAAAAACAGGGCGGAACGGCCACGCGATCACGGAGGAGAAAGGTAAAGAAGGAGGACAGAGGGGCTGAAACGGGGAGAAAGGGAGGGGAACGTACGTGCGCAGGGGGGAAATAGCTCAAACGCGAGGCATAGAGGGTCGACAAGAAGCAAGCCAAGAACGGGGGGCTAGACCAAAAGGAAAAAAGAAAAATGGCCGGAAACAGCTCGGCGTAAGCCAAGAAGAAGGGACGGCTTACTACAACGCTCTGAACGAATTACCGGGGGGGGGCAGGCCCTAGCACCATCTGGGGCCTGTTCCAAAGAATTTATGGACCGCTCACATCATAGGGAGGGAAAGGAAAGGAGGGGGGAAATAGAAGAGATGACGGAAGGGCTGGCTGAAGTCCAGACAACAGAGGGAAAGTGAGGCTGAGGTACAAAACTGGTCTATTCTCAAACACGTATGTGAAAAACAGAAAAAATCGGGGAAAAAGGGGGAGAGGGAGGGAAAGGGAAAAAGGAACAGGGGGGGACTTGGGTAGACAGAGAAGAGGTACCAACCCCCCAATTGTCGATTGATAGCATATACGAGGCAACGAGGGGGAGGGTCAATGGGGGGATGGAAAAACGTCCGTCCTACATGGCACGGGCAGAGAGTAGGGGGCTGAGCGAGGAGCAGGTGAGTGCCAAAGAAAAAGGGAATTACTAAAGTCTAGCTACGCCCGGGTGCAGTTGCGAAGAAAGAAGAGCGGAAAGGGGGACTGCGCTAAGGGAGGAAGTGCTTATTTGTTGTAGAAAAAACCACAGTGTGATGGGGGGGACGATTCCAGAAAAAGGGAGGTAAGGGACGAGGGAAGGAGGAAAAAATAAGGGAGAGAGGCAGGCAATTGGCAATCATAGTCGGATGAAAAAAAAGATAAGCGAAAAGTGGGGGCGGAGAATTCCGTATCGGGAAAATGAAAGGAGTCTTGAGAAGACGGGGATTTCAGTTCGACCGAGTGTAGGTAGGCTCCGGTGGTCTTAGAAAACAGGTATACCATGAGAAGAAGAAACAATGCTGAGAGGGGAGGAAGGGAGGACTGCAACGGAGGGGGGGGGGGGGAACAATACTGGAGGGGGGGTGAATTGTGTGGCTAAAGGGGTGAGCGGTAAGCTGCGTGGCAAACAGGGGGGGGGGGGGGGGGGATGGGGGGAGGGGGAGGGGGTACCATAGAGGGGGAGACAACCGTGTTGGTTGGGGCGGAGGCTGACGGGTCTAAAACTGGAAAAAGAGAAGAGAAGGAAAGAACTCAAAAAGAAAAAAAAGAATCTAAAGGAAAAAAAGAACGACTGTCCTACTCACTAAGGCGTAAAAAATAAGGCAGGGAAGAGGCCCTAGTAGTGTAAGAAAGAAGGGGGGGCAAAAGACCGAAAGGAGGAAAGGCATATAGCTCACGCATGAAAAGGGAGAATAAGGGCGAAATCTGGGGAAGGATTAGAGAAAAGGAAAAGGGGTCTCTTTAATAAAGGAAAGGTGCGGAGGCAGAAGTCTGAAAAAGGGAAAACTGGGGGGGGTCAAGGCGTTTCTTCGACCGATTTCTTTGTGGAAGAAGAGGATTAAAAAATTCAAAAATAATCGGCATTTTATGGAGAGGCTGGTATGGAAAGGAAAAAAATAGACCCAACAGGAAGAACGGACGCAGATCAGCTCCTAATTGGGCTCAGTTCAAAAGATGGTTAGCGGCGAAGTATGAGATGTCGAGAGAAAGGGAAAAGCAAAAAAGATAAGGGGAGGTAAGTGGTACGTAGAAAAACAGGGTATATAAAGACGTTAAAGAGAAGGAAACCTAGGGGGGAAGACAACAATATCCTCTGGTGTATTTTAGAAGAAAAACAAGGAAAAGGAAATCACAGAAAAATGGGCCGGAAGGTACGGGGCAGAAAGAAGACGAATCAGGAGGGGGGACCTGGAAAGGGCCTTGAAAAAGGGAATGAAGGAAAAAAACGGGAAGAGGGAGGGAAGAAAAAGGGGCCAAAGTTTCAGACCTAGGACGATAGATCCAGGGGACACTCGAAGGATTGCAGGAGGAATAGTGAGCGTGGAAAAAAGGAGCAGGGGGGGAGGTAAGGAGAGAGAGTCGGGACGCCTGGGCGGTCATCATTGGGCAAAGACGTTAGGCGCGGGAGGATCTTTGAATTGTCTAGGCGAAAAGGAAGAAAGCGGATAGGAAAGGAGGGGGGGGGTGGGTTGTTGTAGCGGTTGATTGTGGTCAAGGGGAGGAACAGACGAGCTTTCACGGGGAGACAGGACAAGGAGGGGCGGGCGTGGGTGACCAAAGAGCCAACGGGAAGAATGTAGGGGGGTTGCTCAGGAGTGATGAAGCTGGTACTTTGTAGTTTCAGGGAGACCGGGATCCACTTCAAAGCACTAAGAACCAAAACAGCGGAGGAGGAGACCCGCGCTAGTGCCACTCTTCAAAGAACAAGGGGAAGAGAACAGTAACGGTTGACAAGATTCGAAAAAAAAAAGTCGGAGAAGGGATTCTTTTGGGTATGGTCAACACTAAATGGGGGAGTCCGTGAAAAGAAGGGGTGAGAAGCAAACACCAGCAGCAAACTTCACGAAATAGAAAAAAATCCCTTCCTAGAGTCGTCATGAAAAGAACGAGGAAAGAAAAAAAAAATCACCGAGGCAAAGTAAGACCCAGTTCGGAAAAAAAAGGCTCGCTATGAAAGAGGGAGGCGTGTGAAAAATTAGGAAGGGACCTGAAAAGGGGAAGGGTACCTGGGAAAACTGGCATTCGTTAAAGAGAAAAAGGCGATTGTACCGGATCTATCGAGGGGAGGGGAAGGGTGAATTGTAGAATAAAAAAAAAAAACGGACAGACTTGGATCAAGAACAGGGACAAGGAAGAGTCACTAGGAACCATCCCCATAGGGTATCTGGGGAAGGCCAATTAAAGGAAGGGAACCAACACTGGCGGTCGAAACTTGGCAGTGCTGGGGTGGCGGGAAGGAACCAAAAAAGAAGAGGAAACTTTGGAGGAGAGTTGTTTACTGGATTCAAGAAGGGAGGAAGAAAAGTTGGAGGTTCAAGGGGGGGGGAAAAGAATGGACAATAAAAGAAAGGGGGATGTCAAACTGACGCTAACTCACGGGGAAAGAAGTCTTGGGGGAGAAGGAGCCCGATCCCCGAGAAAGGGGAAGAGGGGAGGAAACATCCAGGAAGAATAAAAAGTTAGGATATACATATGGGGATTGTTGCTCGAGGTCACAAAAACCAAAAACGCGAAACATTTCTGAAGAGGCGGTTGAGACGAAGGTAGGGAAAAGGCGGGACGTGGGAAAGGGAAAGAAGGATATCCACGTAAAAGCGAATCCTTAGAAAAGCTGCAGTCCAGGAAAGCAGGGTGTGTGGAAAAGAGGGGAAGAATAGGAATCGCCGGCCCGAGAGTGTTAGCTTCCAAAAGAGAAAAAAAGTCCGAGGGAAAAAGTTTGACCTCTGAAGAGTCCACTTATGGCAGAGAGGGACGGGGGGGCGTTCAGGAGTAAAAAAGGTAAGCTAGAGGGGGGGGGGGAAGGGGGGGGGGGAAACTTGGACTAGAGTATAGGGGAGACTCCTATAATAAGGCAAGAAGACTGAACAATATATTGAACGAAAAAAACAATTGTTCGGGTTTAGGGGCAGTTGAAGGGCTAGGGGGAGGTGGAAGAAGAAATGAGGAAACGATATCACAGCAATTTGGAAGGGGGGGTAAAAACTCCTGACTGGGGCAGGTGTAAGCACTAGAAAGAACCGAGAAAGGGGAAAACAGAAACAAAGCCGGAGGATAGGGAAATAGGAATGAAAAGGGAGGGAAAAACACCTTGATACTAGAGGGGAACGAGGAGCTTGAAAAAATACTTGACGCAAGGCAAACAGTATGAGGAGAGCCGATATGAGGAGAAGAAAGACAGCAATAAAAAGAAGGGAAGGGGGGGGGAGACCCATAAAACACATCATAAAAAAAACTCGGAAAGTGTAATAACGCGGAAAGGGAGTAGGAAGCAAAAGAAGGTCGCCATCTAAAAGAGTAAGCATAGGGGGAACGTGGAAGGGAAAAAACTATCTCGTAGAAGAAACGAAGAGACTTGTTCCAAAGCCATACCAGTCTAGGGCAAGGGGGGAAGAAAGGAAAAATATAAGAAAAAAGGAAGGAAGGCAGGAAGGACTCAGAGCAGGGAGAAAAAAGGAGGGGGACGAAATGAAAGAAAAGAAAAAAACATCTTTCTTAAAGGTCGAAAACAGAGGGGGAAAGTTAAAGGCGATAAAAAAAACAACGGGGAGGAAAGAGAAGAGAATAGGTAATGAAAAAACCTCGTTGAGGATTAATAAGAACGGGTTGTCCTGGATTAGCTTGCTAAAGGGAATCATCAAGATAGGGGGGAAAAAGGAAGATATGTGAAAACCGGTGGGGGATTTGACCCTGGACAATCACTGGGGAAGCGGGAGGAAGGCTGAGGAGAAAAAAGAACCGGAGAAAAGAAAAGTAGGGAAGAGAATGCTAGCAGTGACGCGGCATGGGAAAAAAGGCCGTGCTAAACTTTACAAAAAAAAAACGCATCTGGTGGAGGGCACAAAGGAAAGGAGGGGGATGAAGGGGGGGTCATATCAGAAAAAAAACCGAGACGGGAAAAAAAGCGGGGGACGGGACGAAAGAAGTGCTCGATGAGAAATTAAGCAGTTTCAGCAGTAGGGTTACAATCGGGAAGCGGAAAAGTCGGCAACTCTCCTCGGGAGGGAGGGTGGCTAGAAAATATGGGGCTTGGAGCGTGATGTCGGTTCAAGGGGAAACACTTCATGATCGGGACGGTCTGGAAGGGAAGAAAGGGGGGGGGGTAGAACACGAAAAAAACTTTCCGCCAGTATCCGTCCACGGTGGCCAAAGGGGCTCTAGGGGGGGGAGAAAAAAAAACTAAGGGAGTCCATTACCGGGGAGAAAGAAAGGAACGCGGGAAAACATAAAAGAAAGAGGAACTTGGGGCTTGAGGAATTCGAAAATCCTTTTGCTCTTTTAGCGAGGGGAAGCTCTGAGAGAACTAATAATAATAAGGGGGGAACGAACATAAAAGCGGACGGGACATCGGGAAGGAGGGGGGAAGGGGAGGAGAGGCTGGGTGGGATTAGTGTCCCACTGAGAGGTAGAAAAGATGCGGGAATTTTGATCCAAAAAACTGAGAAGGTAAAGAACGTTCGCCCGGGGGAGCGAGGAGTCTAACATTTTCTCGGGAAATGAAGGGGGACTCAACAGTAAGGGGGAGCGGCGGTCATAAAAAGGTGTCCGGGGGAATTAAGCTAAACGGGTTCGGGAGAGAAACGAGTGTGGGGGGCCCGAAAGGCCAAAGAAAAAGAGGGGGAAAGAAAGGGACATCTGGTCTCTGGAACTTTTGGGGATGTGGGGAAGAAAAAACCAAAAAAAGGGGAAAGGAAAAGTCGGAATATTCAGGCCCAAGGTTGGTGGGTTGTGGGCAATTGGGGGGGAGGGTAGAGGTTAGGAAGGAGGCATGTCGATAAAAATACGTCCGGGAAGCAAACAACTGGGAGTAAAAGGGAAGGAGGGAAATCAGGGAGGAAAGGATTTCTGCTCTTTGTTGGCTCCGAAAACGCCGAACGAAGGAAAGGTGCAGAAAGGGGGAAAAAGAATAATAGAAAGGGAAAAGGGGGACCTGATAGATCAAGTACGCTCGGGGGCGCGGTATAAACCGAGGAAAGGAGGGGTTCAGGGAAAGAAAGGGGGGAAAAGGCTCACCAAACCAAAAGGCTACGGACATATAGATGCCGGACACGAGCCGTGGGAAGAAAGGACCTTAAGGAGAAGGGAAAACGGCAAAGAGGGGGGGGAAGACCTACTTCTCTCTCACGCCGTATGGGTCTCGAGGAAGGAGGTGTTGCTTTACCATAGAGTGAGGGAGGAGGATGTTTGTCGAGATGTGCCAGTACGGAAAGTTGGTTCTCGATGAACAAATTTCAGGGAGAAATTAAGTGGTGCTAATCGGACGGGTTGTTTTGGAAGGAGAAAAGCGGGAAGAGGCACGGGGGGAGGACAGTTACACTTAGGGTGGGGGACTCCCTTGACTGAAACTCAAGGAGAAGAATGAGGTGTTTACGAAGAGCGAGCAACCAGGTGGCTAGGCAGGCACCTTGCAACACCGTCAGGAGATCTAGAGAAAAAACGGAGGAGGAGGAGAATGATAAAACGGTGCGGGGAAAGTTGAGGACATAAGAAAAGGAGGGAGAGACGGAAAAGACTTCGGGGGAACACGAGTCGAGCCGGCCTGAAAGGGACCACAGCAGCACCAGGTGTCCCCAAAAGAAGCTCGAGTCCGAAAAAAAAAAACAAACGAAAGGAGACACCACAAGTCGCCTTCATAACGAAGAGAAAGACAAAAAGGAGGAACTGAAACCACGTCAGACCTTGAAGAAAAAGGGGAACTCAAATGTGAAGGAAAGAGAAAAGAAGATCAGAGAGGGGCGCTGAGGGGACAGAGGGACTTGAGGGGTGTTCAATCCCCTACGGAGAAAGAAAGACTTAGTTTAAGATAGAGAAAGAAAAAGGGGGGGGGTGAAGAAGTGTGGAAGGGGTATTCAAAAATAAGGGGGGATAGTCTTGATCACCAGACCTAGGAAGGGGGGGCCGGTCCTAAGCCTTGGTTGGTCAAGGAAAAAAAGTAGTAGAAAAAAGGGAAGGGGTGGGGTGCCTAAATGGTTCGTTGAGTTGCAGTGATCCAGGGAGAAACAGAAAAAGGGGAGGGCTTGTTAGAAACAGAAAGAGGTCAGGCTGAGGGGGGGGAAGAAAGGGTGGCGGAAGAGAAGGACAAGAAAATGATCTTTTTGCACACTCTAGAGGCCTACACCAATGTAGACCGCAGCTTGGGGAAGGACCTCGCGCCTCATCATGGTCTGCACGGGGGGAAGCTGGAAAGGGGGGAACGAAGAAGAGGAGAAAAAGGTGATAATGAGAGAAGAAAAGCCATTCAGGGTGGTTGCCTCCTCGTGGGACAACACGGAAGAGTGCGATAAGAGAAACGGGGGAAAAACAACTAGCAGGTTGGAGGGGAGAACTTCGGGGAGGGGAAAAAGGGGACAATTCATATCATGGAAGCGGTTGTCTCGAGATCCGGGGTCTCAAGAGAGAGAGAGTCAGAGCTGGGGGTGGGGGAGAGAGGGGGATTAAAATAGGGGAGAGCATGAGATTATTCAACTATCAGTTAATAAGGCCGTCGAGAGAGGTCTTCACCGAAAGATGGAGAAAGGGGAGTATCTACGGAGGAGGGGAAATGAGGAAGTTCTTTTGGTTTGGATCTCGAGTAGATGTCGAAAGAGCAGGGGGGGCGTCAGAGCGAAAGAAGGTCGCGGAGGGAACTGAGCCCTCAAGAGGGAGGAGGAAGGGTGAATTTGGTGATGAGAAATCTTGTAATAAAAAAAGGATTGGGGTCCTAACTAGGGGTGCTAAAAGGAGAGAAAAGGGGGGTTCAAAGGGGTCCAGAAGTGGGATAGGGAGGCGGGCCGGTAGAAAAGGGAGCAACGGAAAGGGCCCAGTAAAGGACAGTTTATGGGACCAGGACGGGGGCCAGATTGGGAAAGGGAAGAAAAAGTCTTGATACTAATCGCAGGGGAGGGGGGGAACGGTGACCTAAAAGTGGGCGAAGAGGGGAGCAAACTTGAGCTAACCTCGTCTCTAGGGGAGTAGCTATACAAGAACATCCTGGAAATGTTCGCAAAAAAAGGAAAATAGTAGACAAACAAAAAGCTTCAGGGACTATATGAGGTTCGCCAATGCCCCTCGGAATGGAGAAAAAATGAACTGTACTACCTGGTACGGTTGAAAGACAAGGGGCCTTAACTTATCCGAAAGAGAGTGGGGAAGTCCCGGCCCAGTGTATGAACAACAGGAAAAAGGTGGGGGACCGGAAAGAGAAAGAGAGGAAAAATGCTAATAGAAAAGGGAAGGAGGGTAAACAACCCATCATAGGAACTGTCATCTTTATCCGGGACAAGCTTAGAGAGATTTCATCAACAAAAAGAAATAGAGGGAAGAAGAGAAAAGATTGGGAAGAAGAAAGAATAGGAAGGGGACCCCGGGTAAGTTCGAGCATCGGGGAAGGCCTCTAAAGGAACTCGAACTGAATACCTTGGGGGGAAAAAAAGGACGTGGAGCGTGAAGTGTTGGGATTGTTTGACCTGGGACACTCAAGACATTGCACGGGGGAGAAGAAGAGTGGGGGAAAAGGGAGGTGGAAAGGTTGGGACAGGGGGAGCCGGTGGCATAGGCGCAGGTATAAGAAAAAAAGGAGAAATGAACCCGCTTGTCACGCCGAGAGGGGTGCGAATTCCTAGAAGGAGGGGGGACGAAGAAATGGGGGGGGAAGGGAAACCACGAAACCATTCTTGAAGGGTGAGAGCTAAACCATATCGCCTTAAAGCCGCTGGTATGCAATCTCATAGGATCGAGAGACAAAGGGACGGGAAATTCGTTCAAAAAATCGCTAGGGCAGGTTCTAGATTGACCCAGCATATGAAAGCGATCCATTGGGGGGATGACTTTTCTGAGAAAGGGGATCCTTTGGGGAAGGGTACTTAAGGGGTGCTGCAACTGAAGAACAAAAATGTTGCGAAACAGTAAAATGCTGGCACTAGGCCTGCTAGCACATCGCAAAATCGTGAGGGAAAACTGCCGGGGGCGACAAGAAAAGAGGCTAAGGAAAAATAACTGCGCGAACAAAAAAAAGTGGGGAGGGAGAGGGAAACATACGCATTGGAGAGCTAGTGCCGCAGGGGAAGCGCGCTCTAAAGAAATCTAAAAGACTAGAAAGACAGAGGACTAACCCCAAATTGAAACCGATAGCGGAGGGGGGAACGCATAGGAGAAGGGGGGGGGGAAACGAATTGTATGGGGTGCTTTTGTATAGAAAGAAACGGTGGAAGGTTGACGCGGTATGGGAATCCAACAAGGAGGGGGAAGAAGGAA